>OJPU01000940.1_pt1 | contig 8306 bp, 2 predicted proteins | sample 1598561 | NCBI WGS metagenome assembly OJPU01 (sample SAMN03922500, study PRJEB24848) | human gut metagenome | isolation source: stool sample | host: Homo sapiens | place: Germany | collected 2011-11 | reverse complement strand
GAACCTGATACTGGCCGAAAGGCACATTACCAATGGCAAGGTCATAGAAATCTCGCCTGTCGGTGGTCTCAAACCCGGCCACGGTGATGTCGGCCTTGGGGTAGAGCTGCTTTGCAATCCGTCCACTGATGGAATCCAGCTCAACGCCATACAGACGGCTGTTTCGCATTTCTTCCGGCAGCATACCGAAGAAATTGCCCACACCGCAGGACGGCTCCAGGATGTTGCCGGTCTCAAAACCCATGCGGCCCACGGTCTCATAGATGGCCCGGATTACCGTGGGACTGGTGTAGTGCGCGTTGAGGGTGGAACCTCTGGCGGCGGCATATTCCTCCGGGGTCAGCAGTTCTTTTAGCTGGGCATACTCTAAAGCCCATGCCGGTTTCTCCGGGTCAAACGCATCAGAGAGACCGCCCCAGCCCACATATCGAGAAAGAACCTCCTGCTGTTCGGGGCTTGCCTGCTGTCCGGCAGCTTCCAGCTCTTTCAGCAAACGAATCGCATTGACATTTGCCTGGAACTTGGCTTTCGGACCGCCCTCACCCAAATGCTCATCTGTAATGCGGAAGTTTTTTGCATTGCGGCGCAGGTTAGCCTTGTATTCCTCATAAGATGCTTCCTCGGCAGCTTTGGCATTGGGAAAGGTCTGCCACTGGCCATTGACCTGAATGGAAACCGGGTGTTCGTCCAGCACTTCCTCAAAGGTTTTCTCCGGCTCAGTCACAGGGGCTGGCGGCTCCGGCTCCTCGATATGCAGTCGTTCCACCACCACATCATAAGGCAGATTGTTCTTATCGCCCGGATAGACGGCCATGGTCTCGGAATGGAAGGTCGGGGATTCGGTAGCCGGTTGGGGCTGTTCCTGTCCAAAACCGTCCTGCTGACGGGCATACATCCCGCGCAGCAAAGGCGCAACCTCATCCCAGCGGAAATACAGCATAGCCAGACGCTTTTCCTCTGCATCCATGACTTCCAGTTCTATGCCCTGTGCCGTGGTACGGTAATCGGCAATATCGCCGGTCTCCAGATTCAGTGTCTCAATCTCACCGGAATAGGCTCTGCTCAGCCAGTAGGCGATCTCGCTGTTGCTCCTGCCGGATTGCAGCAGCGTGGAAATCTGCTTTTTATCCGCTTCATCCATCAGTCCATGAGCCAATACATCCCGCAAGTCCTGATCTGCCTTGTCCGGGTCAATAGGAAGAAACTCGGTATAGTAAGCATTGCGGCGGTCTGCCCGAAGCAGCTGCTCGAACTGTTCTTTGCGCTCTGCCCGGTAGATGGGATATACCATCCCGGTGGGCAGAAGCTGTACGGTGTCCTCCCGCAGCTCGGTGATCTGATAGGCGTCATCCTCGATATACACGGTATCGCCCACGGCATAGACCGGGGCGGCTGGGTCATAGGAGGTTCTTTGCGGAATTGGGCGGCGAACTGCGTCATATTCCTCATCGGAAATGGAAACTTCGGAAGTCTGCTCTGTCTCGGCATCTGCAATCTGCTCTGCATCTGACCTCACCTGTTGGATAAACGGATCATTGTCCAGTTTTTCCGGGTCTGCCACCTGGCCGTTGACGATCCCTCTTTCCTCCAGAGCTTCCCGGATGGCGATTGGGTCGATGTCGTCAAAACGGTCCTGTTCTTCTTCGGTATAGAACCGGTCCTCCTGAATGAGCTGGGCAAGCCTGCGCTGTACCTTCGGCCAGGGCAGCTGCGTTTCCTCCGGGCTGCCGGCACGGACAACGAACAGGCTGTTGCTGTTACTGCCGCCGTATTCCTGAGCCAGCCATGCGGCGGTATCTTTTTCTCTTGCATGGTCTTTCATATAGCGGACAACAGCGTGTTTACTCTCGATATTGCCGTTCCATGCACAAAGGACAGTATCAATATCTTCCTGAGAAAGAGGGCGCAGAAGCTCATGGAGCTTTGGATAGGTCTCGTCGATCACTTCCCGGTGCAGACGCTGACGGAACTCCGGCACATCCGAATAGAGTCGGATCAGCTCCATATCCTTAGAGCCAAGAACCGCACGGCGCACAGCGGCATTGCCCTCGATGACAGCATTTTCACGGTCAGAATGCCCGCAGGCATTGCGGTATGCGGCATCCTCGGAAATAGCGGCAGTCACCACAGGCTTATACTGCTCAAACTGCTCCCGAAGGATAGGCTTTGGCGTTTCTTTCTCCACCTCCGGCTGCTGTGTTTGAATGGCATCTTCTTCGGCCAGTTCCTTTTCAGACTGGATTTTGTCATACTGCGCCTGTTCCTGTTCGGTAAGATAGCGGTCTTTCTGGACAAGTGAGGTAATGCGCTTGGCAACCTTTTCCCAGTTCAAGTGAACATCCGGGCAGTCCTGCTTTTTATAGTGCAGTCCTTTCCCATCGTGATCTTCGCCGCTGTGTGTTGCGCCGGACAGGGCATGAGAGCGTCCGCCAATGCCATACTCGTCTTTAAGGAATCTCACTTTTTCCTTATCCGTATGGTTTTCCATGAAGAACGCATAGATACGGCCTTTTCCTCCGGCGAAACTGCTTCCGCCGGTCATGGCGGCGTCGATCTCATCCTCGGTAATAAAGTGCTGGACGGTTGGCACTTGGGAAAGCTCTGAAGAAAAGGTCCTGCGGGGCAGGTCAAGGTCCTTCAGGTTCTCCCAGATCTCCCTCGGTCTATGATAGTGAAAACGCAACAGGTCACGGTCCTGCTGATAGGCAGTCCAGAAGGCAGCGTATTCTTCCTTGAGGGTCTGGCGGAAAGCCGGTTCACTCAGCTGCTCCATCAGGTGGCGGGTCTCCTCCGGGAAACCATTGCCTTTGATCTCTGACAGGCAGGACAAATATCCGGCTTCTCTGGCATCCTCACTGAGATCGTGATACAGATACCAGAGCTTTTCTGCAAGGAGGGATCGTTCATAGCCTGCCACTTCTGCAAGCTCCACATTGGAGGCAAACTGGCCGCTCTCCAAAAGCTCCCCGATACGCTCTGCGGCGCTCTCCCAGGAAATGACCTGGGCAGACCTGTCATAACGGACAGACTTCCCGTGGGAAAGATGGATACCATCCTCGGCATACCATGCGCTCACACTGCCAAGGCCATTGCCGCCGTGGTACAGCGTTTTCAGTATCTCGGCAATCTCAGCGGTGGTTTTCTGCTTTTCAAAGGCTGCAACCACACGCTCCCTTTGACGGTCTGTATTGCCGCCCAAACGCAGCACATGGTCGATGTCATTTTGGGCAAAAGAAAAAGCAGAGGATGTATGCGCTACATTCTCTGCTTCATCTATGGATTGGATCTGTTCCGCTTCGGAGAGGAACAGGTTTAGGGTCAGCTGTTGATAAGCTCCGCCATCAGGATTTCCTCGGCCTGAGCTTTGCAGGTGTTCATCAGCCCCACCCACTTCATGGGATCGCTGGCTTTCAGTTCCTCGGTGGCTCCCGCTTCCTTCGCCAGCTGGGGCATCATCTGCTCCAGTCTGCTCTGGGCGGTCTCGTCGATCTCCAGAAGGTGCGGGTACAGCTTCTCGCTCAGCAACATCTGGTTGTAGAGGATGGGACGGTGTTCCTTCAGGTAGGTTTTCCTCATCCTGCCGTACTTGCCCAGGGGTTTCTCCGGCTGCTGGCTCAGCTTCAGGTCGGGAATCAGATAGTCTCCGTTCTGGATATAGGTCATGGGATTGTTCATCTTGTTTGCTCCTTTCTTGGTTGGCTTCGCGCTCTGCATTTCGGACGGTAACGCCGATCTGCCGCAGCACCTGCTGGTTGATCTGGCTGACCGCTGTTCCCAGCGCCCCGATGGTGGACGGGGTGTTGAAATCAAAGATCGCCATGAAATCTTCGTGGTCGAAGTAGCGTTCCGGCTCCAGTCCACAGCGGGACATCAAAGCGTAAGTGATGCTGACGGTGGCGGCTGCCTTGAACTGCACTCCGATGTTATACTCATCATATTCCTCCAAAAAGGAACCGTCAACGATATAGAAGAAGTCCTGCTGATGCTCCGTCCAGTATTCCTCAGCCAGTTTTCCGGCTACCTCGGTGAGCTGTCCGGCAAGGTCATCACCGGAAACATCATAGGTGCGCTCAAGCATGGCCTGCACCGAATCCAAATGGCGCTCCTCCAGCTGCCACAGCCAGGGAGTGCGGGAATGTTCACGGGTTCCGGTGTCGGAAATGTCAAAGACATAGCGCAGGCGGGGCCTGTCCCCGGAATCGTCCACCAGAGCGATTCCCTTGGAGCCGCGCCTTACATACCGGCCCATCTTTTCATTCCACAAATCGTACTCTGCACAGGCGGTGGCGTCCGGACGCTGGGCGTAGATCATCAACTGCTCATGGAACGGGTACTTGTAAAGGCGGGAAGCAGTGGTGAGAAACCCTGCCCATTCCTGCCAGCTCCCCGTGAGCTGCGTTGTCACCTTCTCCGCCATCTGTGCATATAGTTCAGCTTTGGTTGGCATAGTGTTCTGTCCTCCTTTCAGTTTTGGGGTAAAAAGGTGGGGTGGCATATTGCCACCCCATCCCTGCGATTATGGTGTTTACTGGTCAAAATCCGGATACAACTCCAGCTCGGCAAACTCGGCATCACTCATGGCCTGGAGCTTGCCCAGTGCGCTGTCTGTCAACTCCCGCAGCTCGGTTTCCTCCGGGGCCAGCTCGCCGCGCATCTCACGCAGGCTGTCGATCAGTCCGGTGCGGCTGCCGGTATTGTAAATGCACATCAGGTTCATTTCCTCAAAAGTAAAGTTTCCCATATCAAATCTCCCTTTCCGCACTCTTTTTTGGCGCTATCTTTTTGTGTTCTGCCTTGGGCTGGCCTTTCAGCTGCTCCATGACGGACTTTTTCTTTTCCCGTTCCTCCCGATGGGTGGCGGCTGCCAACTCCATCAGGGAAATGGGCTGACCGCTTCGGGCCTGCTGTTCCAGCTCTGCCACCGTAGGCTCTTTTGCGCCATTGTTGATGATACCGTCGATCATGCCGTAATCGTCCTCCACGGCCATCTCCGCATTTTTCAGCGGATTTTCCGGCAGGAATCCGGGGATCTGGGTAAAACCAACACTGTCACAGTAATGACAGGATACCTTACCGTCCTGCTTGATCGCAACGATGTCACTGACACTCATAGAAGGACTGTGAAAATCCGCCGGCTTTTGCAGATTAAACTGCTCATATAGTTTTTCCAGCTGCTCCGGTACCGTGCCAGACTCCCTCAGCGGAGCTGTGTAAATGAGGTCATAATTGCTGCGGTCTATGGAAATGTCATGGGACTTTAACCAATCCAGATTCATAAAGCGCACATTCTGCGGATCGTCACGGCTCACCTGATAGATAGCAAAGCAATCTCTGTTCTGGGATAGAAATGCCTGTTCGCGTTCCTGCTGATGTTCCTGACGCTCCATGACCTTTTCGTGGAACTGAGGGCTTTTCTCCCATTCCTCACAGTCCACACCGAAAAGGCCGCCATGATCCATGATTTCCTGCGAGTCAAATACCATACTCTCCGTATTGTCCTCATGCAGCACATAGACAGTCAAACCAGCGGCATCCAGTTCCAGCGCCCGTTCTCTGGTGACAGGGAGCATCCCATCATAGAAGTAGCCGTATTCCTGCATATCCGGTGTGGATACCTGCTCATCCGGCATGGGGTATTCATCCAGTGCCTGCTCCTGTGCTTCCGGCAGCTGGGAAGAAGCAGCCATCTGACTGACCTCTGCCTGCATCTGCTGGTAGGCAGCTTCCTGCAAGGTCTCAATCATGGACAACGGTGCGTATTTTACCGAGTCTCTGCCCAAATCGTTGTCATCACAAATCTGGAGAACTGCCTTCATGCGGGAAATCTCCGGCATATCCAGCTGACCACCATCCAGCTCTTTCATGGATGCGGCATCGTAAAGGGTATAGTCCCAGCCGCTGTCACAGGACTGGATATGAAGATAGGTGGCATTGTCGATCAGAAACAAAGCCTCCTGCTGATTGGCGTCCGCCCCCAGCACTTCCATTTCCGGCATTGCCGCAGCCAGTTCCTTTACCGCTTTTTGCACCAGAGGATTATCACGGTAATAGTCGATTGCCTGGATGGTGTCCAGGTCAATGGTCTGGCCGGTCAAAATCGGAAAAGGTCCTTCATAGTCGCTTCCGTCTTTCAGCTCAAAACCAATGCCCTTGATCCCGTTCATTCGTTCTGCCGGAATCTCCTGATAAATGCGGATTGCTTCCTCCAAAGACAGGTTATCGTGGTATTCTCCGAGGTTTGGAAATTCCATGCACTCTGCTACATAGTAAGTCAGATTGCTGGTTGGCTGCTCTATCGGGGCGGTTTCCGGCTCTGCCTTTGCATGAGGGTCGATTCCGCGCTCTTTGCAGATTTCCTTATAGTGGCGCTCAATGTCGGAGATCAAAGTGCCGGAGGTTTTGTTGATGGTCTCCAAACTGGCTCTCAGCTCTTTCAGCTCCTTGCCCTGACTCCAGCTTGCAATATAGCCGAAGCTGTTTTCTCCGGTCTCGATGCCAAAATACTTGCAGACCGCATAGGAGATGCTTTCAGCCTCCACTTCCTCCGTGTGGCGGTTTTTGATTGCCTGTTTTTCTGCGGTTGCATCTTCCTCAACTGCAAGACGCCATTCAAACTGATTTTCGTCCACATAACGCCAATCCATATCAGAAGCAAACTGTTCGGCTTCTTTTTCTGTGGCAAAATCCAACCTGAAATCATGTTTGGTTCCACCTTCACTCTCCTGCACAACCTTCCATGACGGTAGCATTTCATATTTTTTAGGGTCATGGAGCTTGCTGTGAGCAATCTCGTGAACCGTGGCCGAAACCGTCTGCACCTCGCTCATGCCCTGACGAATGGCAATTTTCTGATGATCGGCAGAAAAATAGCCGTCCGTATCGGCGGCCATTGTTTCAAAAGTAATCGGCACCGGTGCGCTGCGGCGCAGGGCCTCCATGAATGCCTCATAATTTGGCACATTGCCGGAAAGGGAGGAAGCAAGCTCCGGCAAAGGTTTCCCGTCGGTCTGGCTCACATCAAAGACCTTGACCGGGCGGAACATGGGAATCTCGATTTCTTTTTCCTCTGTGACGATCTTTCCGTCTTTATCCAGAATCGGAGCCTTGGTATCCGGGTCCAGCTTCTGCTCCTCGATTTTCTTCTTATACGGTGTGGGGGCGATGATGGTAATGCCATGCTCGCCCTTTTTTACATGACGCTCAAACTGGTCTTTCCACTTATTGTATCCGGCTACCAATGTGGCGTCCGGCTTCTGCATATAGATGAGCATGGTGTTGTTTACCGAATAGCGGTGGAAGCGGGACATGACGGACAGATAGCGCATATACTTTTCACTCTCAAACAGTTCTTTGATGCCCTGCTCGATGCCATCTGTGATTTCCCTTAGCCGTTCTCGGTTGGTGGGTTTATTCTCAGCCATGATTTTCAATCTCCTTTCCAAGTGTGTGATTTCTGCTGTGTGTTCTGCAATCCATGCCTTTTGTTCTTCTTCACTTTCATAAAGGAAAAGGTCCAGCAGGTATTCTACATAGGCTTTCTTCTGGATTGCTTTCACAAAACGGGGGTGCGGTTCTTCCTCCGGTGTCCTGGGAGAACGGTCGGCTTCCCATTTTTTCAACAGATAGTAGTAATCGGACAGTACACGGTAACAGCGCTGTCGATCCTCCCGAAACTTCTGTACCTCGGTTTTTTGCCGGACATATCTCCTGCGGGGCGGGGCCTGACCGTCATAGATCAGGCCAAAGTCCTGTGCCAGTTTCTCCGCCGCTTCTTTTGGGGAGAGGTTAAAGAGCTTTGCGGTAAAGTCGATCACATCCCCATCTTCACCGCAGCCAAAGCAGTGGAACCGCTGGTCTACCTTCATGCTGGGGTTCTTATCATCGTGAAAGGGACAGCAGGCCATACCAGTTCGACTGACTTTTATCCCGTAAAACTCTGCCGCTTCTCTGGTGCTGACCGACTGCTTGACCGCTTCAAATACATTCTCTGCCATGTGCCTTTAACTGCCGGACTTTTTCACAGGGGGCTGGTATCCGGCGGCTTTCGCACGCTCACTGGCAGCTTTGCGACGCTCGGCGCTGTATGGCTCCCGGACTGATACACACCGCTTGGGGACGGTAAAGTTAGAGCACTTCGCGCAGCGCCGTCTTGATGCCCTGCTCCCGCAGCTTTTCAACGCTGTAGTTGTAGGCGCTGTCATATGCGGGACGCTCCAACATAACTTCCTCTGTGGCAAGCTCACCATAGCGCATATCATCAAAGCAAAGTCGAGCGTCATAATGAGCCTCGCGGTATCTCTCTGCCG
>OJPU01000936.1_pt1 | contig 8331 bp, 7 predicted proteins | sample 1598561 | NCBI WGS metagenome assembly OJPU01 (sample SAMN03922500, study PRJEB24848) | human gut metagenome | isolation source: stool sample | host: Homo sapiens | place: Germany | collected 2011-11 | reverse complement strand
TGAACTCCTGCAGCGCATAGAAATACTTCTTGTGCGGCTTCAAATCATCACACCATCTGACCTCCAGCTTATCCTCAAACTGCAGCTTTCTGAGATCATCCGGGAGATCGTCATCCTTATTAGGGAACTGCTCCTCCGCCAGCCACAGAACGATCTTATCTGCCTTTCTGGTCTGTGAATATATCGACTCAAGCATCTGTGCTATGCCCGCAATTCTGGCGGGATAGGATGTGAGCGACACTATTATCCTTCTCGTCTTGAGCTTTTTCAGCTCCGATGAATCATGTTTCTTTATGATGGAATATTTGCGGAATAACTTGTCATCATTGAGTCCCTTCTCTGTCAATCCGTCAAATATCTCACTGTTAAATACGCTGTGCGCTTTCTCGTAAAACTCTATTCTCTCTGCAGAATCCAGTTCTCTGCAATACTTCTCATAATTGTCCACATACTGACGTATGGCAAAGTACATAACAGCATTCCACAGATCAGTCCTGTCTTTCATACCCTTCACATGCTCCGTCACACAGTCAACGGTCTTCGGAACATCCGGCAGCTTCTCAGCCTCACTCTCAGGAACAACATTCCTTGAAAATGTCAGATTGCTTATATATGCTATCTTCTCCGCCGCTACAGCTCCAATTGCCGAATATATCGCTTCGCTGTCACAACCGGCGATGCCCAGTCCTGCATCTATTATGAACTGCTTTCTGTAGAGTTTATTGCCAACTAATGGTCTTACCACATTCATGATCCTGCCACGGCAGTCCTTCCAGTTAAACACCTGCTTTCCGCCGTGAACCCACTCAAAATGTACACCTCTTCCGAAAGTCTTCCCACCGTCACTGTCTATAAGCTCGCAGTTCGAAATCACCATGTCCGCCCCGCTCTGCTCTGCGGCGTCATGCAGCTTCTCCAGCATGTTCTCCGGATAAACCTCCGAGCCATCCACGAACAGTATATATTCTCCATGCGCGCGCTCAAGCCCCGCGAATCTGTCCGCTTCTATTATCTCGTACTCCTTAAATGTCTGGTCAGCCAGCTTTGTCCGGCATGTCTCCACACCGCTTCCGGCTGTAAAAATCACTGATATAACCGGTTTCATAACCCGATACTCCTTTCATTGAACACCATCCTATTGCTGTCCCTCATGATGTCCCGACTCTAGGTCTGTCAATAAATTTTATATCTTAAGTATTTCCGATAGATTCTTCTGTATTCCTGCCGCAACCTCAGGCTTATTCATGGAATACACATGTATATGCTTCACTCCATTTGCCATGAGATCTATGATCTGGTCTGTGGCATATGCAATTCCCGCCTGCCTCATCGCAGCCTCAGTATCGCCAAATGCATCGACTATGCTCTTGAATCTCTCCGGCACGTTACAACCTGAGAGCTTGACAGCATTCTTGACCTGTACTCTTCTTGTTATAGGCATAATACCCGGTATGATCGGCACTGATATTCCCGCCTCTCTGATTCTGTACATGAAATTAAAGAATATGTTGTTGTCGAAGAACATCTGGGTCGTGAGATAATCACATCCAGCATCGACCTTTTTCTTAAGCCCAATTATGTCTTCGTGCTTATTTGCCGAGTCTGGGTGTACCTCAGGGTAACATGCTCCGCCCACGCAGAAATCTCCTGTCTCCTTGATGAGCTCCACCAGCTCTGATGCATGTGAGAACTCTGCAAATACCTGTCCATCATAGTTCTTCGGTATATCGCCGCGGAGAGCAAGTATATTCTCTATACCGGCATTCTTCATGTCAGCAAGCGCAGTCTTTATTCCGTCTCTGCTGGCACACACGCATGTGAGATGTGCTATAGTCGGAACATCGTACTTCTCCTGTATCTCCCGTGCAAGCTGTATGGTATGTCCCTTTGTACTTCCGCCGGCACCATATGTAACGCTCATGTAATCCGGCTTAAATGCCGCTATACCAAGCGCCGCTGCCTCAACATCCGCAAAGTCTGTATCCTTCTTTGGCGGGAACACCTCAAATGAGAGTGTCGCCTTGTCCTGTGTTATCAAATCTCTTATCTTCATGTACTACCTCTGTATATTTGTCTATTACTGTTTATTTCAATCTGGACTCATTTATATCCGGACTCATTTGTATCCGGTTCCGATAAATAATTTTGTTTTTTTGCTTACAGCTCTTCAAGCAGCGTCGGTATCTCCATAAGTGTTTTCACCTCATAGTCCGGATGTATATCCGCCGCCTGCTGCCCATCCGGATTGAACCATATCGTCCTTATCCCAGCATTTATTCCGCCCTGTATATCTGATGTCAGACTGTCTCCTATGATCACAGTCTCATCTGCCTTTATCTCTGGTCTCCTGCCAAAACAATAATCAAAGAATTCTCTGGACGGTTTCTCTGCTCCGGCATCCTCAGATATGAATATATCCTCAAAATACTTGCCTATACCGCTGTCCGCAAGTCGTCCGCTCTGTACATTTGAGCCGCCATTTGACACAATGTACATTCTGTATCTTCCGTGCAAGGTTTCAAGCAGCTTTATCGTATCAGGGAATACAAATCCCTTCTGGCTGAGCTGATCCTCATAGTAGGCTGTCGCCTCTGCAGCAGAGTATTCAACTCCCAGCTCTGCAAAAAGTATCTCATATCTGCTCTCCTTCACCTGCTGCCTTGTGAGCAGTCCCTGTTCAAGCAGTTTCCATCTCGATTTGTTGATCTCGCTGTATCTGGATATGACCTTTTCTGTAGGCTCCACCCCTATATGCCTGAGCATATTGGAGAGCGCTCTGCTCTCGCTGCGCTTGAAGTCCAGCAGTGTCTCATCCAGATCAAACAATATGTTCTGTACCATATAACTTCCTTATATCTTTCTTTTCAAATTCATATGCTGACTTATCAATGTCTGCCGTTATGGTTCTGTATTTTATACATTACTCTTATGCGTAGCTGCCGGATTTTTCCAGTGCGCACATTCTTAAATATTATATTCCACTCACCTGATAATAGCAATAGAGCCGGTTACAAATCTTCTGCTGTGACCGCCCTCTCTTCGGCAATCCCGCACGATCCGCAACCGGCTCTGTTCCGTCTATTTTATTAAGTTTATTTGTATTTTCATTTACTTCATGCTCTTGCTGAGTCCGCTCATCGCGAACTCTGACAACTGTTTTCTGTAGAGAAGTGAACTGAGCAGATACTCTATAACACCACCCAAAAGGATGGCCGCATATCCAAGGATAGCAAGCTTTACAATTCCAAGGCTTATAACCTCCGATATATGATGGTGATACAACCAGGAATTTAGTGTTGACATGCAGGTCATTATCACCAGCATAAACACGATAAGACTTGCCACAAAATATTTGTAACATACGCCACAGAATATCATAGCTCCGAACAATATAAATATGATCATAAACAATGTATCCTGATAGTTTTCTGTATTCTCCGGATACATTCTGATAAGTATATATTTCTCCGCAACAAGTATTGTGAAAAGTACAAGATACACAACTGTGCTGACGATCACTGGCATTCCCACCTCCAGTTTTCTCTTCATCACGCTTGACTGCACATAGTCCGATGCATTCATATATATTATCATCTGGTAGGCAAACATTCCAGTCAGCATAAAATAGAAACCGCCCAGAATATTCGTTCCGTGTGATGACAGTTCGAACACAAACCCTATTGCAGTGAACAAAATAAGCATCATCACATTTGTCTTTAACTTATATCCATATCTGAGAAGTTTAAAACCAAGTATCAAATCTTTCATCCCTTAATCCTCCTTGTCTAATATATATCATTCCTCCCGCCGGCAGGCGGGGCGGATAGTCTAAGCCGTTTCCAGCCTTGAACAACAATCTGTTAATCCATATCCAGATAAGACGCCTCAACCTTGCGGTACATATGTCTGCGCGTCACATATATTCCAACCGGCAGCAATACCGCCAGTGCTGCAACTATGAGCCATGTAAACTTCTGCAATCCCGAAGATATCGTTATATATATAACCGCAGCTCCCGATGCTCCTGATGACAGCATGGACAGCAGACTCATGACCTGAACATTCTGGACATATCTCGTAATGTTCAGCGCCCACACGGAAATATCTGCTGTGAGCAGTATCGACAGGCAAAGCAGTCTTACCGGGTTACCCACCATAATTTCATATGGTACGGCCACTATCACCATGCATATCGCGATCCTCGCCGGTCGGACAAGCAGATCCGCCGTAAGCGCATTCCGTAACATGGCTTTCCCCTTTGTTGACGTCTTCAGATAATCCATTCCAAGGCAGCCCTTCACACATATTGCACCGAATCCCCAATAATCAGCCATAACCTCGATCGCAGTCATGAGCGCCGCTCCCACACCGAGCATGACCGCTGTTACATAATATTTTCTCACTCCTATATCGATCAATGCCAGTATCACCCCCAGTATGATCGGTATCAACACATTACACACTAGCCGGTATTTTCCATTCGTAATGGCTCTGTAATCCTTTATCATCCTCATAATTACGCTCCTATAAATACGTGAAACACTCTAAGCAGTTTTTACTTTAATACCATTTTTGTATTATTCTTCATGACCGCCACACTTATCTGAAACAGCGATGGTATCTCCTTGCTCACATTCATGCCTGCAAGCTTGTCCAGATTCTCTGCAAGACAGATTCCCTCAAAGCCATAAGGATTCTTAGTCATGGTATAAAGGATCTTTGATGCCGCCTCCGCATCCTGGGCATCTCCCTTTATCAGTATGTATTTCTCCTTCAGGTCCTCCACAAATCCGCACTCGACCACATTTCCATGTTCCATGATGATCGCATAATCAGTGATACTCTCCATATCGGATATATTGTGTGTTGAGAACAATACACTCTTCTCCCCCGCTCCGTCGCTTATATAATCGCCGATCATCTGACACAGCTTGTCTCGCATAAGAGGATCAAGAGGCGATGCCGGCTCATCGAGCAGCAGCAGGTCTGTATCCCTCGCCATAACCCCGGCAAGCATCAGCTTAGTTCTGGTTCCATCAGAGAGTGCTGAACACTTTTTCTTCAGAGCAACACCGTCCGGGGAATCAGGAAATATCGCAAGTTCTCGGCAATATCTTTCGAACTCGTCCCTGTCAAAATTGTCAAAGAGCAGACTGCTTATCTCCTCCACATCAGATACAGTCCACTGTGGAAGGTAATATCTGCCTGTTCCCGTATAGCCTATCCTGTTCTTTACATCCGCCCTTCTCTCCTTTTCCTCCGATGAATACTTGTCAAAGAAAGTCAGCTCACCTTTGTAATCAAGCCTTATTCCTGAAAGCATATTGAGACGTGTCGTCTTTCCCGCTCCATTTTCTCCGATGAGTGCTGTCGCAAATCCCTTTGGCACCCTCAAATCAGGTATATCCAGTGTAAATGTCTTAAACTTTTTGGAAATATTCTCCCCTTTTACAGCGCAGTCATAATTCATCATCCAATCCTCCATTAAACCTTAAACTCTCTTCACGTCTTTCTTTTTCCCTGTTCTCTGTCTGCTTTGTTCTCTGTCCGCTTTGTTCTCTGTCTGTTTTGTTCCCTGCCTGTCAGATTGTCAATCCTGTACCATAAGCAAGGCATCAAGCATATTCTTTAGTTCATCGTCCGACAACCCCGCAATACGTGCCGCAGCTATGGCCTCCGTCAAAGATGCCTCTACCTTTCGAAGATGCTGCTCTATCAGCATCTCACTGTCCTGTGCATTCACATAAAAGCCCTTGCCCTGTTCAGCCGTGACCAGACCTTCCTGCTCCAGCAGCTCATAAGCTTTCATGGTGGTGATAACACTTATCTTCAGATCCCGTGCCAGCCCCCTGATAGACGGCAGATATTCGCCCTGGGCATATTTGCCCGCCAGAATGTCCGACTTGAAGCTGTCTGCTATCTGCTGATATATAGGCACTCCTGAGTTCTGAGAAAGTCTCATATGTACACCTCCTTAAACTGTTCTCAACTGTTTATATGTTATATATACACTATGTACAGATATGTGTCAACAACTTTTTTACTCTAAACCCTAAAATAATAATATCTTCATCTCCTTGTCCACGCAAAAAATCCCCGCCGGCACTGATCTGTTCGGTACCGGCGGGGATTTATCTGTCATATTATTCTATTGTTCAAGCGGGCATGTTATCTGGAACATCTCCTCACACACCTTGTGTACAAGTCTGGCTGTCTCCGTGTCTGCCAGCTTGTAATATACCTCCTTGCCCTCTCTGCGGCTCACGATCAGGCCGCTGCCCTTGAGCTGCTTCAGGTGGTGCGATACGGCCGGATCACTCATCTCCATGGCCGCCGCTATGTTGCTGACACATTCCTCGAGGTGGCACAGCATCCAGAGTATCCTTAGCCTTGTGCCATCGCTGAGCTGTTTGAATATATCTGCCATGCTGCTGCAATCTTCCACAGACGGCATGCATTTTATGATCTTGTTCTCATTGTCGCAGTGACAATGCGGCAAATGTATCTCTCCCATGCGGTCTCCTCCTATTCTTTGAAGCTCAGTGCTCTTGTCGCATTTAATACCGCAAGGATCATAACTCCTACATCTGCGAATATTGCCCACCACATGTTGACAAATCCAACTGCGCCCAGTGCAAGGCATGCAAACTTGATCACAAGTGCAAATACTATGTTCTGGTGTACGATCCTGAGTGTCTTCTTGGATATCTTCATGGCTGTCGCTATCTTTGCAGGATCATCATCCATGAGGACGATATCCGCAGCTTCGATAGCTGCATCGGAACCAAGGGCTCCCATGGCGATTCCTATATCTGCTCTCGAAAGTACAGGGGCGTCATTGATTCCATCTCCGACAAATGCAAGCTTCTCCTTCTCTCCCTTGGCTGCGATGAGCTTCTCGACCTCATCCACCTTGTCTCCAGGGAGAAGTTCACTTCTCACCTCATCCACGCCAAGCTCGCTTCCGACTGCATCTGCAACCTTCTTCGCATCACCTGTGAGCATGACTACCTTCTCCACGCCTGCTGCCTTGAGACCACTTATAGCCTCCTTTGCATTTGGCTTGACAACATCTGATATGAGAATATATCCTGCATACTTTCCATCCACGGCAACATGTATCTCTGTTCCAACCGATGTAGGAACCGCTGCCTGTATGTTCATCTGCTTCATGAGCTTGACATTTCCTGCGGCAACCTCATGACCATCAACAACCGCTGACACACCGTGTCCGCTGATCTCCTTTGCGTCTGTGACCCTGTTGTTGTCGATTTCCTTGCCATATGCCTCCTTCAGGCTCTTGCTGATAGGATGGTTGGAATAGCTCTCGACCAGCGCTGCCTTTTCAAGAAGATCAGCTTCGCTCATTCCTCCCTCAGGATGTATCTCTGTAACCTGGAACACACCCTTTGTGAGTGTTCCTGTCTTATCGCACACGACATACTTTGTGTATGAGAGAGCCTCAAGATAGTTGGAACCCTTGACCAGAATACCCTTTGCCGAAGCTCCGCCGATTCCTCCAAAGAAGCTCAGTGGAATGGATATTACCAGTGCACATGGACAGCTTATAACAAGTGTTGTCAGTGCTCTGATGATCCACTTGGACCATGCTGCAGGATTACCCATGATAATGTTTACCAATGGCGGAAGCACTGCAAGTGCAAGTGCTGCTATACATACAGCCGGTGTATAATACTTTGCAAATCTTGTGATGAAGTTCTCTGATCTGGACTTCTTCATGCTTGAGTTCTCAACGAGATCAAGTATCTTAGATACGGTCGACTCTCCAAACTCCTTGGTTGTCTCGATCTTTATAAGTCCGTTGAGGTTGACACATCCACTGATGATCTCATCGCCGACATGAACCTCTCTAGGTACGCTCTCACCTGTGAGGGCACTGGTGTTGAGTGATGATGAGCCCTCAACAACCTTTCCATCGATAGGCACCTTCTCGCCCGGCTGTACAACTATGACCGTTCCGATCTGAACGTCATCAGGATCTACCTGCTCAAGCTTGCCATCCTTCTCTATGTTCGCATAGTCAGGACGGATATCCATGAGTGCTGTGATGTTCTTCCTGCTCTTGCCCACCGCGTAGCTCTGGAACAGCTCGCCTATCTGGTAGAACAGCATAACCGCTGATGCCTCCTTGTACTCACCGAGCACCATGGCACCTACAGTGGCAATCGCCATGAGGAAATTCTCGTCAAATACTTCTCCGTGTATGATTCCGAGAAACGCCTTCTTAAGTATATCGTAACCGATGATGAGATATGGGATCAGGTACGCCACGATCTCTATACATCTCCACATGATCGACGGATTTTCAAG
>OJPU01000935.1_pt1 | contig 8334 bp, 6 predicted proteins | sample 1598561 | NCBI WGS metagenome assembly OJPU01 (sample SAMN03922500, study PRJEB24848) | human gut metagenome | isolation source: stool sample | host: Homo sapiens | place: Germany | collected 2011-11 | reverse complement strand
TTACCTTTGTTTATACTAGAGCCTGATTTTCTTTTTCGTAATACTAATATACAAAAATCAGCAAAAATCAAACCCAGTTATATTTAAGAATATTGTACTACTTTGAAGATTTATAGTCAATCAGTCCAAATAAGATTTTTTACTGTATACATCACACAACGCACTATTGCGCCTTGTATTTCTTAAAGTAAACTTCATATGATATGTTTTTATTTAATGCATTCAGTACCAGCAGTATACATATATAATATAACGGATTAAGTCAAAAATATTCTAAAATACAGGTTAGGTTTTTGTAAAATAATGCTGAAATCCATCGTCGGTTCGCTGAGGCTAATGGGATGCCCTCGCTTCCCCCCTTCCGTTGAGGTGCGCTCGGCAATATTGCGAGGTGGCACAATGCTGATTGCGTTAGGCTACACCAAGAGCCTCTCCTTGGGGAGAGGTGCCGAGCTTGTCGAGGCGGAGAGGGGTTTCGCTAACCTTTCGCTATTCGCATTTCTACAGATTGCATACCTCTTTGTATCCCAATACTTCATCAATCCGGCTTAATTCGTATGCTTACAAACTGCTGTCCCCTCTCAGTCGCCCTAGCGGGCGCCAGCTCTCCCCTAGGAGAGCCTCTCTTGACTCTAACATCAATTCACCTTGTCTCCACAAGGAGAGCCTCTCTTCTCCCTAAAGTCAATTCATCTTGTCTACACACAGAAAACCTATCTTATACTAATCCCAATACAATCAGCAAAAGCAACAGCGACCTCCCCATCCGGAGAGGTCGCTGCAAATCATAGCAAAAATTTAAACCCCAATACCCTCAATAAGCATCCAGCCCATTACGCGCGCCACCGACAACACGCACATTGCTGACATTAAACGCCGCCTTCAGCACCGGCAGATACTTGCCGATCAGCTCCGTGCGCACGCGCTCATCACCGGCAACCAGCAAAAGCGCATCCTCGCCCAGGTTAATATTCAGCAGCGGGCTGATCAGACGCGCAAACGCAGGCGCAGACATAGCCTTCTTCAAAGCCGTCAGTCCGGGTACAAGCTGCGGTTTTTCCTTAGCCATGCGCACTTCCAGCGCTTCAAAAGGAACCTCGAACAGCTTATCATTGTCTGCCCCGACAAAGCTTTCATTAAGAGAACCGCTTACACCAACAAAATCTTCTGCCATAAGAAAAACCTCCTTCATAACATATACACATAGGGAGACATAGCCTCCGCTCAAAATAAAAACTCCTGCTAATATGAATTTATCACGATTCGGACTCTTTGTCAAAAAATGCATAGTGAAAATTTTAGCAGTGTTTCAATAACGCTTAACAAAAAAATGCTTCTCGGCAAGCGATCTTTACAACTTTAATCAAACCGGCTGAAAGCACTATTACAGAGATACAAAAACTGACGAAGCAAAATTTGCCTCGTCAGTTTTATTTTTAGGTAATATTTAATTCAACGTCTGCTAAACGAAGTAATTATTTCACCATAGCAGCAACGATATCAAAAGCAGCAGCAAGTGCTTCATCAACCTTAGCAACGTCCTTAGCACCAGCCTGTGCCATATCAGGACGACCGCCGCCGCCACCGCCGCACAGCTTAGCAACAGCCTTAACGATGTTGCCTGCATGTACGCCTTTAGCAACTGCATCTTTAGTAGCCATGGTCAGAATGCTTACCTTTTCGCCCATAACAGCAGCCAGCACAACAACGCCGCCTACCTTATCGCGCATCTGGTCGCCCAGGTTACGCAGAGCGTCAACGCTGTCAGCATTAACCTTCTGTACCAGAACAGGAACGCCGTTAGCATCCTTAATCTGGTCAGCAACATTGCTTACCTGAGCCTTAGCAATTTCTGCAGCCAGCTCTTCAGCCTTCTTCTGTGCAGCCTTCAGCTCGCATTGCAAAGCCTCCAAACGAGTCGGAACGTCGCAGGAGCGGCATTTCAGCTCAGCAGCCAGACCGTTCACCATTTCCTCGGTAGCGTTTACATGAGCAACAGCACCATGACCGGTAACAGCCTCAATACGGCGCACGCCTGCACCGCTGGAGCCTTCGCTCACGATTTTGAACATACCGATTTGTGCGGTATTGCTTACATGGCTGCCGCCGCAGAACTCCATGGAAAAGTCCGGAACGGTAACAACGCGAACGATATTGCCATACTTTTCACCGAAGAGAGCGGTAGCACCCTTCTTCTTAGCTTCCTCAATCGGCAGCTCTTCAATATTAACAGCCTTGCCAGCCAGCACCTGCTCATTGACAATAGCCTCAACCTTCTTCAGCTCCTCAGCGGTAACCTGAGAGAAGTGGGAGAAGTCAAAACGCAGACGGTCCGGACCGACATAGCTGCCGGCCTGGTTAACATGGGCACCCAGAACCTGTTTCAGAGCAGCATGCAGCAGATGGGTTGCGGTATGGTTACGCGCGATATCCATTTTGCGAGCCTTGTCTACAGCAAAGGTAACAGCGTCGCCTACAGCAACAGTGCCTTCGGTAACGGAACCGATCATAATAACAGCGCCGTCAGGCAGCTTCTTGGTAACATTTACAGCGATAACGCCGGTCGGAGCGGTAATAGTACCGATATCGCCCAGTTGGCCGCCGCCCTCAGCATGGAAAGCAGTAACGTCGCAGATAACAGCAACATCAGTGCCGTCAGCAGCGTTTTCAATCGGCTGTGCGTCATGCGCAGGATACATCTTCACAATCTTAGCTTCGGTTGCAGCCTCGTCAACCTTCAGCTCAGCAACATTGATGCCGCTGGTGTTATAAATAACCGGACGGCCCTCTTTATCGTTGCGTGCTTCACGCGCCATTTTACGCTGAACCTCCAGCGCAGCGTCGAAGCCTTCTTTATCCATAGTCATGCCTGCTTCTTCCAGGATTTCTTCAGTCAGTTCCCAGGGGAAGCCAAAGGTATCGTTCAGCTTGAAAGCAGTTGCACCGTCGAGCACGGTTTTGTTTGCAGCCTTCAGCTTTTCAATCTCTTCGTTCAGCAGCTCGCAGCCCTGCTTCAGAGTGCGCAGGAAGCTGGTTTCTTCCATTTCCACAACCTTTTTGATGAAGTCAGCCTTCTCTACCAGGTTGGGGTAAGCGTGACCGAACATGCCGATAACAACGTCAACAGCACCGGTCAGGAACATCTCGTTGATGCCCAGCAGACGAGCGTGACGGATAGCACGGCGCAGGATGCGACGCAGTACATAGCCACGGCCTTCGTTAGACGGCAGGATACCATCGCCAATCATAAAGGTCATGCTGCGTACATGGTCAGCGATAACCTTCAGGGAAACGTCGGTAGCCTTGTCCTTGCCATATTCAACATTAGCAATCTTAGCTGCATATTCAATAATCGGGAAAATCAGGTCAGTTTCAAAGTTGGACGGCTTGCCTTGAACAACACTTGCCAGACGCTCTAAGCCGGCACCGGTATCAATATTCTTGTTTTTCAGCGGCGGGTAGGTGCCATCAGGCATCTGGTTGAACTGGGTGAATACCAGGTTCCAGATTTCCAGGAAACGGTCGCAGTCACAGCCAGGGCCGCAGGTCGGTTTGCCGCAGCCGCGTTCAGGGCCGAGGTCGATGTGGATTTCGGAGTCAGGGCCGCACGGACCGCTGCCAATCTCCCACCAGTTATCAGCCAGGCGTACAATGTGGTCTTCAGGAACACCTACAACATTGTGCCAGATATCAAAAGCTTCATCATCCTCAGTGTGGATGGTGATGTACAGCTTATCAGCAGGCAGGCCAAGCTCCTCGGTCAGGAACTCCCAGCTCCAGGGAATAACCTCTTTTTTGAAGTAATCGCCAAAGGAGAAGTTGCCCAGCATTTCAAAATAGGTATGGTGGCGCGCAGTGCGGCCAACGTTTTCAATATCACCGGTACGCACACATTTTTGGCAGGTGGTGATACGGGTAGCAGGCGGTTTCATTTTGCCGGTGAAAAACGGCTTAAAGGGTGCCATACCAGCACCGATAATCAGCAGAGTCGGGTCATCCTGAGGAATCAGGGAAGCACTCGGAAGCATAAGGTGGCCTCTATCTTGGAAAAATTTCAAAAACTTTTCGCGGATTTCGTTACCAGTCATGTATTTCATAGTAGTTCATTCGCTCCTTCGAAAAATAATACTGCATTACTGCGGAAAATGCCGCAGTAAACAAAGATTGCATATAAAAAAATTATATAATTTTTACCTGTGAATGTCAATAAGCGCAAAGGGTCAGGGCTGTATATATAGCATAAAAAAACGGAGCAATTATCTGCCCGAACGGCGATCTAACTACTCCGTCTGCTTAAATTTAATTTTTAAGCTTAATCCTGCTCATCCAGCTCATAAAGGCGCTTATAAATGCCATCCAAAGCCATAAGCTCCTTGTGTGTGCCGATTTCCGCAATTTCACCGTTATGCAGCACCACAATTCTGTCAGCGTTGATAATCGTAGACAGACGATGTGCGATAATCAGCGTAGTGCGGCTTTCAGCCAGCTTGTCCAGGGATTTCTGAATCTGCTTTTCAGTCTTGGTATCCAGCGCACTAGTCGCCTCGTCAAACACCATCACCGGCGGATTCTTCAGGAAGGCACGGGCAATAGCAATACGCTGCTTCTGGCCGCCGCTCAGCTTCACGCCGCGCTCACCGACCTTAGTTTCGTAACCCTCAGGCAGCGCGCTGATAAAGTCATCAGCAGCCGCCAGCTTGGCAGCCTGCTCAATCTCCTGCTCGCTTGCCTTAATCTTGCCATACGCAATATTAAAGTTAACAGAATCGCTGAAGAGGAAAACATCCTGCTGCACCAGGCCGACATGGTTACGCAAATAGCTCTGCTTATACTTTCTGATGTCCACGCCGTCAAGCAGCACTCTGCCCTGCGTCGGCTCGTAAAAGCGCAGCAGCAGGCTCGCCAGCGTTGTCTTGCCTGCACCCGTAGCACCCACAAAAGCCACCTTTTCACCGGGAGCGATATCAAGATCAAAATGCTTCAGTACCGGCTTATCCTGCAGATAGCCGAAGGTTACATTCTCAAAGGTAATGCGTCCCTTAATATTACCTGCAGCAATCGCATCAGGCGCATCGTCAATCTCCACCTTATGCTGCATCATCTCATTAAAGCGGTGATAGCCGGCCATACCGCGCTGGTACATTTCCGTAAACATCAGCAGACGGAAAACAGGTTTCATAAAGATATTAACATAAAGGAAGAAGGCAACAAAATCGCTGAGCGCCAGTTGGTCATTGGCAACCATCATACCACCGCAAACCAAAACTACCAGATTGGTTGCGTTGGTAAAAAAGGTAATAGTTCCCGAAAAATATGAAAGTATCGCAAATGATTCGGTACGCACACGCAAAAGCTCATTACTCTTGCGCATAAAGCGCTCCAGCTCCAGCTGTTCATTAGCAAAGGCCTTTACCAGGCGGATACCGCTCAGCGCCTCCTCTGCCTGCGCGGAAACCTCACCGGATTTTGCACGACTGCGGCGGAAGGCACTCTTCATTTTGCGGTTGACGAAAACAGAATGCACCGCCTTAATAATCAGCATAGCACCGATAATAGAGCCAAGATACGGATTCAGATACAGCATCATGAAAATAGTACCCAGCATACTGATAGTGCAGACAAGAAGGTCATTAGGTCCTTTAAATGTCAGCTCGCTGATTTCCACGATATCGCTTGTAATGCGCGACAGCAGCTGTCCTGTACGGGCATTATCAAAAAAGCGGAAGGACATTTTTTCCATATGTCCGAACAAATCGCGACGCATATCGTTCTCAATGCCGGAACTCATCACATGACCATAATAGTTGATAGAAAAAAGCAGACCGAAGTTTACAACATATAAGGCTAAAAGTATCCCAGCCCAGTAAAGCAGCTCGTCAAGATTCTTCTGTGGAATTTCAACGTTGAGCATCTGCCTTACAATATAAGGAAAGACCAGCTCCAGCAAGGCCGAGAAGCACGAGCCTATCAGCACCAAAAGCAAAATCAGCTTATAGGGCTTATAATAATGAATTATTTTTTGCAACATTTACTTTGCTCCTCCTGCGTTATTTTTCCAGATATGTAAACGGTAAGCACCGATAATCTTGCCATCGGGAGTCAGTGCCGGCGCTTCCACGCCTGCCAGCCACTGTCCGTCAGGTGAAATACCAATTGCCTGGCAAGGTCCTTCGGTCGGGAAATAGCTGTACTTTTTGCCTGTTTCCAGGTCCAGCACCAGTGCTCCGTGCGCCTTGTAATTGTGCGTGCGCACATTGCGCCCCACCGCGCAGGCCGCCAGCCTGCCGGCGAAGGCTATTTCCTCCATCGTACCGTCTGCCATATACTGATAGCGGAAGGTACCGTCTGTGTTGAATACAAAAATACTGTTGTTGCTCGGATGCTCTACAGGCGTCGGCAGCTGCCAGTTTTCACGGTTAAAGGTGTTAATCGTGGTAAAGAGCACGCCGTAGGGTGTTACAAAGCCGTCGCGTCCGCTGGCGTTGACATAAGCGCCGTCCACCTGCTGCGGCTTGGAAATGGAACGCGTCCACAGGATTTTACCTGCCTCATCAAACAAAATGCCGCGTCCGTCACTGGCTCCTGCTGCCAGATAGTTGCCGTCCGCGCTGTAGTTGGGGCTGCCGCGCATAACTGTGTTGTCAAAGGGCGGAATCGGCGGCACATGCGTCGAATTGAGCAGTTCGCCGGTTCTTTTATCGAGGAAGTACATTGTATCCTTATACTTCATATCCTCGCGGTAATCGTAGGCAGAGGTAGAAAAAACAGCTCTGCCGTTGTTATCATTGACATCGCACCAGTTTATCCAGCTGTCGATAACCTCGTTCTTGGGAAACTGCCACAGCAGCCTGCCCTCCTCGTTAACCGCCAGCATCTTGGCGTTGTAGCCTCTGCTGCCGTCCTTGCGCATCAAAAAACGGTAGGCATTGGCATAGACGTTGTTTTCCTTATCGACTGCGATATGCACCACGGAAGGATAGGAACGCTGCGAAGCATCGGAGCCGACGAAATCAGCACTCTTATACTGCCAGCGGATATCGCCTGTGTGCACATCAACAGCGTAAAGCCTGCCCTCCGCGCTCTGCTCGCCTACTATCGCCAGCTTGCCGTCAGGCGTAAGGCACAGTGCAATCAGCTTACCTATACCAAGGGAACGCTTCCATTTCTGACGTCCCTCGTTGTCAAAGAGGAAGAGCTCGCCGCGCTCCGTTCCGACAATCCAGCCTTCTTCCTCAGCGGCGTAGCGCACCACCGCCTTCGTAAAGCCCATGCGGTCATAATTCTGCGTCGGGATATCACCCAGATAGACGCTCACACCAGAGCCATCGTTATTAACATGAAACTGGTTCCATGGCGTTCTGCTGCCGGTAATCCAGTACAGTGCGCACCAGGAAAGCAGTAGCAGCACAAGTGCCAGCCAGCCTTTAAGCTTATTCATAGATACAGCACCGTCCAATCATAGATTTGGCGGAAAACGCCAAAGTAGAAGCCCTGCTCCGACAGCAGGTAAATAATTTTACTGCCAACAACTGCCACCACTACTGCAAACAGCAGCAGGCAGCTTGCCTTTTCGCGTGCGTCCCACTGTTGGTGTCGCTTTGCAGCGCCGCCTGCGAAAAAGCCGCGGCTCACAACCGAAAGCGCCAGCGTCTGCGCACGCCTCAGGCAGCGCGCCAAAAGTGGCTTGGCGATATACGGCAAATGACGCAGAACAGCAGTGCGTCCGCTCTGGCTGTCGCTGCGCAGCTGCAGCGCTGTGATAACCTCGCCTGTTTCTGCTGCCAGTACCGGCAAAAAGCGAATTGCCGTCACCAGCATGAATGCCATCTGTGGCGGCAGCCTCCAGGCCAGCAAGGCCTGCAGCAGCTGTCGCGGGTCACTCGTCCAGCAGACCAAAAGTCCCAGTGCCAGCATGCTGGCACTGCGCAAGCCCTGAACCGCACCGTACAGAATGCCCTCGCGATAGATGAAAAGTCCGCCCGTAAGCTGGCCGATGAAGCCTGCCTCCGGAGCAATCAGCACGAAAAGCGGTGTGCGCGGTGTCTGCGCAAAAAACAGCGCCTGGCTGAACATGGAGCCCCACAGGCCCAAGAGCAGCAGAATCGCCATCACCTTCCATTTGTAGATAGAGGTTTTCGCTGCCAGATGCAGTATTAAGGTAAACGTAAATAAAATAAAGAGCGTCCGCGGATTATCCACGGTAATCATCAATATTGCAAAGAGGAAGAGGAACAGCAGCTTGGTACGCCCGTTGAGCTTCTGTGCCCAACCTGCTGCATCAGTGCCTTCCCACAGCTGTCTTACGGACATAACGCTTCACCCCCTCTACCGTGA
>OJPU01000929.1_pt1 | contig 8370 bp, 14 predicted proteins | sample 1598561 | NCBI WGS metagenome assembly OJPU01 (sample SAMN03922500, study PRJEB24848) | human gut metagenome | isolation source: stool sample | host: Homo sapiens | place: Germany | collected 2011-11 | reverse complement strand
GCCGCGCACTGGCTGGCGATACCCGCACGGGCTGCCCGCTTGGGGGCCTCGGGATGATGGTAGGAGGTGACGACGCACAGAACGGCGGGGGGGTCATCCAGCGCCCAGGTGGCGGCGGCGAGGCCCACGTTTTCCACAAACCAGAGCTTGCCCTCGCCGATCCAGCTTTCTGGTACACGGCGCTCATGGGCGTGGCCACAGGCGGGGCAGTGCCAGCTCAAGGTCAGCTCAAACGCGGTGCTCTGATAATTGTCTCGCCGGGTGATCTCGCACACGGCCATGTCCGGGACGGCATGCGGGGACACAGGGTTGTAATGCGGGATGCTTGCCGCCTGCACAAGGCGGCCGGGCCAATCCTTCTTGAACCGGGGCGGTTCCACCTTGCGCCACTCGATGAGGGAATCAGGATTGCACAGGCGCATGATCTACTCCGCCACATCGGGCCGGAGTAGCAATGACACGGCGCAGCGTATCCCACTGCTCCGTGGTCACATGCCCGGAAAAGGCGGCCAGCTCCGCGCAGACTCCAAGGATGTCCTGTGCCGGGGAGATAAGGGCTTGCGCTTCCATGGGATGGGTGATACCTGTCTTGTTCATATCGTTTACCTACTTTGGTTTTGGCGGAACTGGCGGGTTCCGCCTTTTTTGTTTTTGGCTTCCTTGAGGCACTGATCCATCAGCTTCCTGTATTCCCGGAACATGGGGACGAAGCTGATCTGCCAGTATCTGTTCGCTCCATAGCGGGCAGCATTCAGTCGTTCTTTCATGTCGTCGCGGGCGGTTCCGTTTTCACCGCCGACCAGAAAGCCGTTGACAAACGCTTCCTTGACGAACTTTTCCAGCTCACGCTCCCTGCTCATGCCGTCCGCCTTTCGTCCGTAGGCTCACCTTCTTTGATGCCGAGCGCCACGGCGATGTCGTGAGCCACGCCGTAATTGCCCTTGGCGCGATCCCGCAACAGCTCCTGGACCACGCGGACGGGGAAATTGTTGGCTGCGGCGGTGAGGCCCTGAGCTTGCAGCCACTCTCGCGCCTCGGCACGTGTGCGCAGCTTCTTCTTTTTCATGGTCATCTCCTTTGTGGGTAAAGCCCGGATTATGCCGCTCCGGGCGGGCGTCCCGCATGGGCTTGCGGTATTCGCCGTTGCACGCTGCTCCGCGAGGTGAACGGAGGTCTACACGGTCGCGGTAGCCGGGGCTCAGGCCCTAGTGGGCTCAGGCCCGCTTTGAGGTTTCCGGCTCCTCTGGTAGATTCACTCATCCTCATTCAATCCAACCCCGGAACCGCTCCGGGAAAAGGAGCCGGAAATATGGAACTGTATCATTTCCTTGTGCCGCGCTTGTCTTTCCTGTAGGAAGTTTGGAGGCGTTTAACGGCGTTGTTTTGTGGAGTAAAAATAGCTCCATCGGAGTAAATAGTCAATACAAAACGGAATAATTTTTAGAATATATCTGGATTTTTTATGGAAAATTTAGGCCAGCGCATTAGAATGCTTCGACAGGGTGAATCGCGTGCTTCATTCAGTAGGCGGCTGGGAATTAGCCCGGCATCTCTCCAGCGCTATGAGGGGGGAGAGCGTCAGCCAGACACTGAATTTTTAGAACATCTCATTGCGGATAAAAATTTATGCCGAGAATGGCTTCTGCAGGGCAAGGGGCCTATGCATCCAGTCCCCCATGCAGACGAGCTCGTGGTAGAGAAAACGGCCGACATGTCGGCAACTTTGGAAGGCGAAAGTACGCAACATCGTGATTTTATAGAAAATAAGAAAAATAAAATAGCCGACATGTCGGCTATTTTAGATCTTCAGCAAAGACTTCTTGAGGCTTTGCAAGAGCAAAATAATCTACTCCGAGAAAATGCTCACTTGCGCCTGCAGCTGGAACGCCGGGACATGCGTATCCGAGACATGGAACGAGAGGTCGCCGAACTACGGGAGGCGCGGAAGGGGCCTTCCGCTTATGGAGCTGGATTTGCGGGGAGTGCGGGTTAAGGTCTATGGAGTGCCCAAAAGATAATTTTTATGGTTTAGGCCGTTATGATCATATCCTGAGAGGATAGGGGCGAGAGAACAAAAAGCGTCTTTCCCCTTGTTTGTATATTGCCCTAAAGATTTCAGGCCCGCCCACAGGCGGGCTTTTTCATGTCCTCGTTTTCCTGAAATTCCACAATGCACCTCCAGGCCGCGCCGCGCTAGGGTAAGGCAATCGCCCCGCATAAGCCGGGCGCCACCCTAACCTCTGGAGGCGTCATGCCCACCACATCCACCCGCCGGCAGCGTATGCTGTCCACCCTGCGTCCTTTCTATGATTTTCGCGGTCTGTCCCTGCTGGCCCTGTGCGCCGTCATCGGCCTGGTGACGGACCCTGCCGCCACCCTTGGCCTGGCCGGATACCTGGCCTATGTCATCGGCATGGCCGGGGCCGCGATCATGCTGGCCAAGATCGTCATGCCCTACCTGGACGTTTCCGAGCACGCGGCCTCGGCCCTCAATGAAGGCAACGTGGCCAGCGCCCTAGTGGTGCTGGCGCGCTCCCTGCTCATCATCGGCTTTCTGGTCTGCATCATGGCCTGGGGGAAGTGATGACCGCCGGTTCCGCGTTGCTGGCCCTTCCCCTGCTGGCCCAGCTCTATCTGCCCATGCTCTATGAGGAGCACCTGACCTACACCCCTGACTTCTACGACCCGGCCATCTACGCCGGGCAGGTGGAGCAGGAGACGTGCTACGGTCTTGGCAGCAAACGCTGCTGGAATCCGCGCACCGAGCTCGGCAGCGTCAGATGTGTATAAGAGACAGGAAAACGTCCCGCGAGTACGGTTTCGGCCTGGGGCAGATCACCATTGCCTACGACAGCAAGGGCCGGGTGCGCTTCAACAACTTTGAAGACGTGAAGAAGCTGCACAAGGACCTCAGGCACTGGCGCTGGGAAGACCGCTACGACCCGCGACTCCAGCTGCGGGCGCTGGTCATCAAGAACCGCGCCAACTGGAACGCCCTCAAGGGCTGCGCCACGGACGAGGACAGGGCCGCCATGATGCTTTCCGCCTACAACGGAGGTCTGGGCGGCGTCCTGCAGGACAGGGCCTACTGTGGCCGCATTGCGGGCTGTGACCAGGGACGCTGGTTCGGCCATGTGGAGACCCACAGCCGCAAGTCCCGCAAGGGCATGGGCAAGGCCTACGCGGACAAGTCCCCCTACGGCATAAACCGCGCCTATGTGCGCAACGTCATGGGCGAAAAGCGGGAGCGCTACCGGGCGGCCCTGCAGGAGCTTGCACGATGATATGGCTTCTCAAGCTGCTGCCCGGCAGCCTTCTGGAATGGCTGGGCATGGATGCCCGGGAAGCCGAGCTGCTGCCCCAGCTGGAAGCTGTGAGCCGGGAACGGGACGCCTGGCGTCTGACAGCCGCACAACGGCAGACAGGACTGGACGCCCAGACGGCCCTTGCCGATGCCTGCCTGAAGCGGGAGGCCGCGGCCCAGGCCGATGCCGCGGAACGCGAGGCCATCCTGGCCTTGCCTCCCGTCCCTCCCCATCACACGGAGACCCTCCATGAAAATCCCCGTCGTGCGGCTGTGGCCCGTTATCTCAATCGTCCTCTGTAGCTGTGCGGCCCAGGCGCCGTCCCCGCCGCCCGTGGTCCTTGCCCCGGCACATTGCCCGGCCCCGGCCGTTCCCCTGCTGCCGCAGCTCGATCCGGCGGCCCCGCTGGAAGGGGACGCCAACCTGGAGGCATTGCTGCACCGGGATGCCGTCATGCGCCGTTACATCAGCGGTCTGCGGGCGGCCCTGGACTGCTGGGAAGCCCAGACCAACAGCGGAGGGAAGCATGGAAACCCTGATTGATCTTTCCAAGGCCTTCGGCTGGCTGGCGGCCATCATCGTCAATCTGCTCATCGCCTGGATCGTCTGGAGCCTGCACAAAAAATTTATGAACCGAGACGATTGCGAGGCCAACCGCAAGGCGGACAAGAAAGAACGGGAACACTTCATCCAGCTGCTGACCACCCACGAGCAGGCCGTGCGCGAGCTGAACCTGCGCGTGGACCAGATGCCGCCGCAAGGCTCGGTGCATGATCTGGAAGTGCGTCTGGAACGCATGGATGGCGAACAAAAGCGCCTGGCCGAGGAGATCAGCGGCCTGCGCGGCATAATGGAACGCGTGGAGCGGCAGGTGGACCTGCTGTTCCGCGGGCACATGAAGGATTGAACCATGAGCGATATGCAGGACATCATCAGCAAGAACCGCCGTCTGGCCATCCTGCGCTTTCTGAGTGAGGAGCAGGACTACGCCATGAACACCAGCACCCTGCAGGCGGCCCTGCGGGCCATCGGCCACGGGGTGCCACGCGATACCGTGGAGGCCGATGCCCTTTGGCTGGCCGAACAGGGCCTTGCCCGTCGCCAGCGTCTGGATGTGGGCGTCACGGTGCTCACCGTCACCCCGCGCGGGGTGGAAGTGGCCCAGGGCATCGCCGGGCATCCCGGTGTGGACCGCCCCTTGCCGAGGTAGTGGCCATGCCCCGCACGAGCAAGGTCCGCCGCCTGCCCCCGGAGTTGCGCGAACAGCTCCACGCCATGCTGGACGCGGGCCATACCCTGGAAGAGATCACCGCCCACCTGAAGGCCCTGGGGGCGGACGTATCCCGCTCCGGCCTGGGACGCTACAAGCAGCAGGTGGACAAGGTGGCGGCTCGTCTGCGCGAGTCCCGCGCCATGGCCGAGGCCGTCATGGAGCGTATGGGCGCCCAGGCCGCCACCGGCAAGAGCGGCGCGGCCCTCATCGAGATGCTGACCACCCTCACCAGCGATTACCTGTTGCGCCGCATGGATGACCCGGATGCCGAGATCGAGGTGGACGAGCTGCGTGCCCTGGCCCGTACCGTCAAGGAACGCGCGCAGGCCGCCCGTGCCACCCAGGATTACGACCTGAAACTGCGCGAGGAGGCCCGCCGCGAGGCCGAAGAAGCCATGCGCAAGGCCGTGGAAAAAGCCGCCAAAGAAAGCCCGACCGCTGCCAGCCCGGCGGAAGTCTTTGCCCGCATCCAGGCCGTCTACAGGGGGGAAGCCTGATGGACAAGACCGGCAACGCTCCGGACACGCACGAAGCGCACATGGTGGGCCAGGGCGTGCCCTTTGAAAGGATACGCCGCATCACCGGCTACCTGGTGGGCCGTCTGGAACGCTTCAATGATGCCAAAAAGAAGGAGGTGGCCGACCGTGTCGTCCATGAGTTCCGCCGCTGAGGCCCGTGCCATTCTCTATCCCTACCAGCGCCGCTGGATAGACGACCAGAGCCGCTTCAAGATCGGCATGTTCTCGCGCCAGACGGGCAAGACCTACACCAGCACGCTGGAGATCGCCGAGGACATGGTCAAGGCCGAAGTGGAAAAACGCCGTGTGCGCTGGGTCATCCTCTCGCGCGGGGAACGACAGGCCCGCGAAGCCATGGAGGAAGGCCTCAAGGTGCATCTGCGGGCCTACGGAGCCGCCTTCGAGAGCCTGGAGTCGGACTTTCGCCTGGCGGACGCCACCTCCTGCAAGTCCCTGGAGGTGGTCATGGCTCACGGCTCCCGTGTGACAGCGCTGCCTGCCAATCCCGACACGGCCCGAGGCTTCAGCGCCAATGTCTTTCTGGACGAGTTCGCCTTCCATGCCGACAGCCGCAAGATCTGGGCGGCCCTCTTTCCCGTGGTCTCCCGTAACGGCCTGAAGCTGCGCGTGGTCTCCACGCCCAACGGCAAGGGCAACAAGTTCTACGACCTCATGACCTCCGCCGAGACAGCGGGCTGGTCCAAGCATGTGGTGGACATCTATCAGGCTGTGGCTGATGGCCTGCCGCGTGACGTGGAGGCCCTGCGGGCCGCCCTGGGCGATCCCGACGCCTGGGCGCAGGAATACGAGCTGCAATGGCTGGACGAGGCCAGCGCTTGGCTGTCGTATGACCTCATCAATGCCGTGGAGCATGAGCGAGCGGGTATTGCGCAGAACTACGCGGGCGGTCCCTGCTATGTGGGCGTGGACATCGGCCGCCGGCACGACCTTTTTGTCATCTGGGTGCTGGAGGAAGTGGGCGACGTCTTGTGGACGCGGGAGATCATCACCCGGCGCGGAGCCAGCTTTGCCGAGCAGGACGGCCTGCTGGACGATGTGTTCCTGCGGTACCGGGTGCTGCGTTGCTGCATGGACCAGACCGGCATGGGCGAAAAGCCCGTGGAAGACGCCCGCCGCCGTCACGGCAGCGGCCGCGTGGAAGGGGTTCTGTTCACATCGTCCAGCAAGCTGGCCCTGGCCACGGTGGGCAAGCAGGCCTTTGAGGACAGACGCCTGCGCATCCCGCAAGGGGACGAGGCCCTGCGTAGCGACCTGCACAAATTGCAAAAGGTGGCCAGCCCTACGGGAGCGCCCCGCTTTGTGGCCGACTCCGACAGCGGGGGCCATGCGGACCGCGCCTGGGCCTGCTTTCTGGCTGTCAACGCGGCTACGGGGCCTGCCGTCGTCCTGCCGGATCATGCCGTGCCCTCCGGCCCGGCCCGTGGGGGCCTTGGGCGCTTCACTGATCCCGACGCCGCCTTCATGCCTTACAGGAGAATGTTCTGATGCCCGACATCCTTGCCAACCCCAACGCCCTGCCTGCCCGGGCGGACATGCAGGTCCGTTCCGACGGCATCCTTGATCTTGCCAACTTCGTGGCCGAAGTAGTGCCCGCGCCGGACAGCGTGCTGGCCTCCCTGGGCGGCGATCTGCGCGAATACGGCATGCTGCGCCGTGATGACCAGGTGGCCGCCCTCATGCAGCAACGGCAGGACAAGCTGGTGGAAGCGGAATGGGAGGTTATCCCCGGCGGCGATGCGCCTGCGGACGTGGCGGCCGCGGACTTTTTGCGCGAGCAGCTGGCGGGCTTCAACTTTGACGCGGCCTGCCGCAAAATGCACGGTTCCCTGCTGTACGGCTACGGTGTGGCCGAATGCCTGTGGGGACGGGATGGCAGCCGCATCACCTTACGGGACATCCGCGTGCGCGCGTGGAGAGCCGCTGGCTTGTCATGCCGCCGCGCAAATTCTGGCGGGTGACCTGGGGCGCGGAAGACGACGATAACCCCTACGGCATGGGCCTTGGGCACCAGCTGTGGTGGCCCGTGTACCTCAAGCGCAACGGCGCCCGCTTCTGGGCCGCCTACCTGGACCGCTTCGGGGTGCCCACCACCAAGGCCGTCTATCCTTCGGACGAATCGGACGCCGAGAACGAAAAGCGCAAAAAGGACGCCCTGGCCGCAGCCCTGTCTCTGCGCAGCGAAGGGGCCGTGGCCCTGCCCGAGGGCTTCGACGTTTCCCTGGTGGAATCCACCAGCCGGGGCAGCGGGGACTTCAAGGACTTTCTGGCCTATTGGGACGATGCCATCGCCAAGATCATCCTTTCCCAGACCGGCACCTCGCGCATCGGCCAGTACAGCGGTACGGCCGAAGTCCACAGCGGCATCGGCACCAGCGTGGTCAAGGCGGATGCGGATATGCTCTGTCAGTCCTTCAATGCCGGCCCGGTAGCCTGGCTGACGGAGTGGAACTTTCCCGGAGCCCGGCCGCCCCAGGTCTGGCGCCGGGTGGAAGACCCCACCAGAGTCAGGGCCGATGCCCAGCGCGACAAGGATACGGCGGCCCTGGGGCTGGAACTGACCGACGACGAGATCGCCCGCCGCTACGGTGACGCCTGGCAGCGCAGGCGCGACGGAGCAAGCGCATCCGGGGCGGACTTCGCCGAAGCCGGCACGGAAGGCCATGCCCCCGCCGGATGTGTATAAGAGACAAGGGACAAGGCCGTGGCTGAAGGCGAGGACCTGGCCTCCTTCGCGGAACGCATGCTTGCCCTGAACAAATTGTCCGGCGTGGATGATCTTGCCCAGATCCTCTACGGCGCCATGACCACGGCCCACCTGGCGGGCCTGGCCGGTGAGGAGGACAGCGATGCCGGAAAGTGAGGTGCGTTTCGGCGGTGGGCCTTTTGAGGATGCCATCGCTCATTGCCAGCGCAAGGTGCGCGTGCCGGTCACGACCTACCGGGACCTGCCCGCGCAGATGCACGCCAAGGCTTTCATGGTGGCCGGGGCCGCCAATGACGCCCTGCTGGCCGATTTTCAGCAAAGCCTGCTGCTGGCCATGAAACAGGGGACCACGCTTGCGGCCTTCCGTGACGACTTTGACCGCATGGTCAAAGCCCACGGCTGGCAGTACCGAGGCGAGCCGGGCTGGCGCAGCGCGGTCATCTTCAATACCAACATGCGCACAGCCAATATGGCCGGACACTGGAAGCGCATGTGGGAAGATCGCGAGATGCACCCGTACCTGCGCTATGTGCAGGTGCAGCGTCCTAC
>OJPU01000925.1_pt1 | contig 8416 bp, 3 predicted proteins | sample 1598561 | NCBI WGS metagenome assembly OJPU01 (sample SAMN03922500, study PRJEB24848) | human gut metagenome | isolation source: stool sample | host: Homo sapiens | place: Germany | collected 2011-11 | reverse complement strand
GTGCGACAAGCTGTTCGCCCGCAGGGATTCCGGCTGCAAGTGTCCCAAGTGCGGAGCGGGGACGATGCAGTTTTACGGCAAGGTCGTCCGCTGCGACAATGCGGAGTGCGGTCTGCCCGTGTTCCGCCTGAAAGCAAACCGCACCCTCTCTGATTATGAAATCAAAAACCTGCTCACCGACGGACACACGAAACTGCTCAAAGGATTCAAGAGCAAGCAGGGCAAGAGTTTTGATGCCGTAGTCGCCTTTGACGGGGACTATAACACGGTTTTCGTGTTCCCAGAAAGGAAAAGTAAAGCGACCTCTGCGAAAAGAAGAAAATAAATGTTTAACTTTGCCACTGGTTCAGAGTAATGAATTGTTCTTCGATACCGGATTACACTCATACTTTGGATTTAGTGGTGGCACTCGGAGGGATACCGGGTGCCTTTTTCTTCTCGTTTTCCAACGATTATCCCTATCATCATTATCAATCCACTAAATTCCAAAGAAATGAACAACAAGAAGAAAAACGAGGGGCGGACCGACTTTTCCTATTACGGTCTGTACCTGCTGGACTACCTCACCACGAACAAGTTCGAACAGGCAGCCGATGAAGCCTTCATCCGAGAAAGAACCGACCGTGCCGCCGAAGCGTATGAACGGGCAAGGCTCGAAGGCTATCCTGCCGACGGGGCGCAGGAACTGGCGATGAAGGTGCTGACGGAGGGCCTTCGCTATTCCAAGCACGCCATCCTGCGCGAAGTCGTGGAGAACGAATTTGCGGGTGAAGTGCCGGGAGAAAAATGTGAAGCCTTTACCCAGAAGCTGCTGCCGCTTGTCGGAAACGTATTCTCCATCTATGACCTCTCGGACGACAATTTCGCCCTGTCGCCCGAATATGACCTGCTCTACACGGAGCTGACGGGAGCCGTCATCCTCTATATCGAAGAGTATGGCGTTTAACCGCAAACAGAGGCTGCGGGACAACATCGAGGCGATACGGACGGCATTCCTCCTTGACAGGGAACAGCGCACACCCACCGCACGCGAACGGCTCTTGTTAGAGCGTTATTGCGGGTTCGGGGGACTGAAGAGCATACTCAACCCTGCAAGGGAACTGACGGATGCCGTCCACTGGGCGAAGTCCGACCTCGAACTGTTTGCCCCTACCGTGGAACTGCACAGGTTGCTGCGGGAGAACACAAAAGACGAGACGGAGTACAAACGGTATATGGATGCCATGAAGCAGTCCGTGCTGACCGCCTTCTATACCCCGCCGGAGATAACCGGGACCATCGCGGACGTGCTGCATGAACACGGCATCCGTCCCGACCGGGTGCTGGAGCCGTCGGCAGGTGTCGGTGCATTCGTGGACGCCGTGCTGGAGAACAGACCGGACGCGGACATCATGGCTTTTGAGAAAGACCTGATGACGGGCAAGATACTGAAGCACCTGCATCCCGGACAGAAAGTAAGGGTACAGGGCTTCGAGAAGATAGAAAAGCCGTTCATGAACCATTTTGATTTGGCTGTCTCCAATATACCGTTTGGCGATGTGGCGGTGTTCGACCCGGAATTTTCGGGCAGCAAGGATCCTGCAAGGCTCTCGGCGGCACGGACGATACACAATTACTTTTTCCTGAAAAGCCTTGATGCGGTGCGTGAAGGCGGAATCGTGGCGTTCATCACCTCGCAGGGGGTACTGGATGCCCCGACCAACGCGCCCATACGCGAGTATATGATGAACCATGCCAATCTGGTGGGCGTAGCCCGCCTGCCGAACAACCTCTTTACGGATAACGCGGGAACGGAGGTGGGCAGCGACCTGATTATCCTGCAAAAGAACAGCGGAAAGAACGGTGAAATGTATTACAACGAAAAACTCTTCGTGCAGACCGAACAGACCCCTATCGGCACTTCCGTAAATGGGTATGTATGGAGCATCGGCTCGCTTTCACACACGGATTTGATCAGAAGTACCGACCCGTACGGGAAACCAGCCTATAAACTCCTGCACTGTGGGGACATCGCACAACTGGCGGAAGACTTGCGGGAGCATCTGAAAATAGAACTGCAACAACTTGACAGGAAACTGTATGAGAGACACAGGCTGCATCCGACAAAGGAGGAAAGCACGGCTGCGGAAGTGCAACCTGCTCCGAAAACAGAAAAGGTATCACCTTCTGTAATAGCCCCCGTTTCTGTAATTGAGCCTGTCAAGGGAGTGGAGAAGCCGCAGGCACAGCCCATAGAGGAAAAGCCGGAGATTGAGCCGCGCCAACCCAATCATTCGTCAGCCGTGCAGCTTACCCTGCTCGACCTTTGGGGTATGCCCATAGAGGAACCGGTAAAAAAGAAAAAGGCAGCGAAAAAGGAAAGCAAGCCGAAGCCTATGCCGTCCACGCCTAAACCGCAAGTCAAAGTTACTCCACCCGTTGAAGCCGCCAAGCCGGTAAACGGTAATAAGGAAGAAAAGCCGGAAAATGCCGAAAAGCCAAACGACCCGGACGACATTTACGCCACTCTGGATTGGGAAACCAATCCTCCCATCAACGGCTTCTATGAGACAATGATGAGCCTGACAGCGGAACGGCGCAAGGCCCTACGGCTTGAGGCAGAACGGCACAGGCAGGAACAACTGAAAAAGATGGGTATCAAAGACACGTTGAACCCTGCTTTTGCGCCTTCTTCGGACAATATGGATAAAAAGCCGGAACAAACGGAAGAAATAAAGCAACCTGAAACACTGGCAGAAGTTGTGCCTACTTCCGAAACGGTTGCCACTTCCCTGTTCCCGGAACTTGAAACGGAAAAGCCGAAGGAGGAAGTCATGGACCTTTCTCCCCGTCCGTTCAACGGCCTGCTGGAGCCACACCACCGTGACGGCTCGATGGTGCTGGATGCTTCACGCAATCTCGGTTACCTGAAAGACCTCACGCCTTACGGTGCGACCTTCCAACCGCTCGACCTCCGTGGCTATCAAAAAGAGAAAGCGATGCTGTATATATCGCTCCGTGACGCTTACGAACGTCTGTATAGCCACGAGACGGAGAACCATACGGAACACAAACCGCAGCGCGGGTATCTCAACACCTACTACGATGAGTTTGTCATGCGTTACGGTAACCTCAACGCCAGACAGAACGTGAAACTGGTGATGATGGATGCCGGAGGGCGCGACATCCTTTCGCTGGAACGTGCGGAGGACGGCAAATTTGTCAAGGCGGACATCTTCGACCGTCCCGTTTCCTTCTCGGTGGAGAGCCGTGTCAATGCAGGCTCTCCCGAAGAAGCCTTGTCCGCATCGCTCAACAAGTTCGGCACGGTCAATCTCGGCTATATGCGGGAGATAACCGACACCACGGAAGAGGAACTGCTTGGTGCCCTCAAGGGGCGCATCTTCTACAACCCGCTCGTAACCGGTTACGAAATCAAAGACCGCTTCATCGCGGGGAACGTGATAGAGAAGGCGGAACGCATAGAGGGCTGGATGGAGGACAATCCCGAAAGTGAGCGGATGCCGGAGGTGAAACAGGCGTGGGAGGCATTGAAGGAGGCCGAACCGCAGCGCATCGCCTTTGAAGACCTCGACTTCAATTTCGGGGAACGCTGGATTCCCACGGGTGTGTATGCCGCCTACATGAGCCACCTTTTCGACACGGACGTGAAAATAGCCTACTCCGCAAGCATGGACGAGTTTTCCGTGGCGTGCGGCTACCGCACCATGAAGATCACGGACGAGTTTTTAGTAAAGGGCTATTACCGGAACTATGACGGTATGCACCTGTTGAAGCACGCCCTGCACAACACCTGCCCCGACATGATGAAAAGTATCGGCAAGGACGAGAACGGCAACGACATCAAGGTACGCGACAGCGAGGGCATACAGCTCGCCAACGCGAAGATAGACGAAATCCGTAACGGGTTCTCCGAATGGTTGGAAGAACAGTCGCCGCAGTTCAAGGAACGGCTCACGACGATGTATAACCGCAAGTTCAACTGTTTCGTGCGCCCGAAGTATGACGGCTCGCACCAGACTTTTCCCGACCTCAACCTGAAAGGGCTGGCAAGCCGGGGAATCAAGAGCGTTTACCCGTCGCAGAAGGATTGCGTCTGGATGCTGAAACAGAACGGCGGCGGGATCTGCGACCACGAGGTGGGAACCGGCAAGACGCTGATAATGTGCATAGCGGCACATGAAATGAAGCGTCTGAACTTGGCGCACAAGCCGATGATTATCGGGCTGAAAGCGAATGTGGCGGAGATTGCCGCCACCTATCAGGCGGCCTATCCTAACGCCCGCATCCTCTACGCTTCTGAAAAGGACTTTTCGACCGCCAACCGTGTGCGTTTCTTCAACAACATCAAGAACAACGACTATGATTGCGTCATCATGTCGCACGACCAGTTCGGGAAGATACCGCAGTCGCCGGAGTTGCAGCAGCGCATCCTGCAGGCGGAGCTTGACACGGTGGAGGAAAATCTCGAAGTCTTGCGACAGCAGGGCAAGAACGTGTCGCGGGCGATGCTGAAAGGGCTGGAGAAGCGCAAGCACAACCTTGTGGCGAAGCTGGAGAAGGTGGAACACGCCATCAAGTCCCGCACGGATGATGTGGTGGACTTCAAGCAGATGGGCATCGACCACATCTTCATTGACGAGAGTCACCAGTTCAAGAACTTGACTTTCAACACCCGTCATGACCGTGTGGCGGGATTGGGAAACTCGGAAGGAAGCCAGAAGGCCCTGAATATGCTCTTTGCCATCCGTACCATACAGGAACGCACGGGCAAGGACTTGGGGGCTACGTTCCTTTCGGGCACGACCATTTCCAACAGTCTGACGGAACTGTACCTGCTCTTCAAATACCTGCGCCCCAACGAACTGGAACGGCAGGACATCCGCTGTTTCGATGCTTGGGCTGCCATCTTCGCCAAAAAGACGACCGATTTTGAGTTCAACGTAACGAACAATATCGTTCAGAAGGAGCGTTTTCGCTATTTCATCAAGGTGCCGGAGCTTGCCGCCTTCTACAACGAGATTACCGACTACCGCACGGCGGAGGATGTAGGTGTGGACAGACCAAACAAGAATGAGATACTGCACCACATACCGCCCACACCGGAGCAGGAGGACTTCATACAGAAGCTGATGCAGTTTGCCAAAACCGGCGATGCCACTCTGCTTGGCAGGTTACCCCTGTCGGAAACGGAGGAAAAGGCGAAGATGCTCATCGCCACCGACTACGCGAGAAAGATGGCTCTTGATATGCGCATGATAGACCCGAACTACGAGGACCATCCCGACAACAAGGCAAGCCATTGTGCCAAGATGATTGCAGAGTATTACCACAAGTACGAGACGCACAAGGGTACGCAGTTCGTGTTCTCCGACTTGGGGACATACCAGCCGGGGGAAGGATGGAACGTGTACAGCGAGATAAAACACAAGTTGGTGGAGGATTACGGCATACCGGCAAGTGAGGTGCGCTTCATTCAGGAGTGTAAGACGGATAAGGCTCGTAAGGCGGTGATAGATGCCATGAACGCCGGGACGGTGCGCGTGCTGTTCGGCTCCACAAGTATGCTCGGAACGGGCGTGAATGCGCAGAAAAGATGCGTCGCCATCCATCACCTTGATACACCGTGGCGACCGTCCGACCTGCAACAGCGTGACGGACGGGGTGTTAGAGCCGGTAACGAGATTGCCAAGCATTTTGCCGAGAACAACGTGGATATCATCATCTACGCGGTGGAAAAGTCGCTGGACAGCTACAAGTTCAATCTGCTGCACTGCAAGCAGACGTTCATATCGCAGCTCAAAAGTGGAGCGATGGGCGCACGTACCATCGACGAGGGAGCAATGGACGAAAAATCGGGTATGAACTTCTCGGAGTATATGGCGTTGCTCTCCGGCAATACCGACCTTTTGGATAAGGCGAAATTAGAGAAGCGTATCGCCTCGCTCGAAGGGGAACGCAAGTCGTGGGGCAAGGGCAAGCGCGATTCGGAGTTCAAGCTGGAATCCAAGACGGGAGAACTGCGCAACAACACGGCTTTCATCGAAGCCATGACGGAAGACTGGAACCGTTTTCTTTCCGTTGTGCAGACTGATAAGGAAGGCAGCCGCCTTAATCTTGTCAAGGTAGACGGCGCAGATTCAACGGATGAGAAGGTCATCGGTAAGCGTTTGCAGGAAATCGCCAAGAACGCCACGACTGGTGGACTGTACAAGGCTGTCGGGGAACTTTACGGCTTTCCGATAAAGGTGGTCAGCGAGAGGACACTCAAAGAAGGTCTGGAGTTCACCGACAACCGCTTCGTGGTGGAGGGCAACTACAAGTACACCTACAACAACGGGCATCTGGCGATGGCAGACCCGATTGCTGCCGCACGAAACTTTCTGAACGCATTGGAGAGGATTCCGACCATCATCGACCAGTACAAGTCTAAGAACGAAGTGCTGGAAAAGGAGATTCCGCAGTTGCAGGAGATAGCGGGCAAGGTGTGGAAGAAGGAGGACGAGCTGAAACAGCTGAAGTCCGAACTCGCCGCACTGGACCGCAAGATACAGCTTGAGCTGGCTCCGGCTCAGGAAAACACAGAAGAGAACCGGCAAGGCAACGAGAAAAAACAGACGGAACAACAGCCGGAAAGCCCGCACGTGGACTTTGTACGCAGTCATTTAATTATAGGGAGACCCGGTTTATCGGAATCCAAAGGTGTAAAACTTTAATATCGAAGTCTTGACAGAAAAAGCCAGTGGTTGAATTTTTCACCACTGGCTTTAATTCTAATAATTTTTCAATCTAATATGACCGAATCTATAACGTTAAATCATAGATTATGTGTCTATTTGTGAAGAAAAAGACGTATTTTTGTATCAAAATCAAATAAGCATAACAATGGAACCATCTATATACCGTTTTTCACTTTGTGCCGCACTGCCGTTGATGTTATTCTTCGGCTTTTATTTTTTGTTTGCAAAGACTCCTGAAAAGAAAATTTTCAAGAATTATCTCCGCTCCCGACAGATTATGGGTATAGCTATGCTGCTGCTTTCGGCAAATTATTCGGTACATTTCTTCTTTGGTATTCGATTCAAAAATGCGGATTCTTCCATATTGATGAACATGTCCACATACTTCCTGTGCTATTCTCTGTTCAGTTCGGCATTGATAATGTTGCTTGATTGTTTTTACATTACCAAACGGCGTGTGTGGACACATATCATTTTATGGATTATATTCTCAACTCTTTCCGGAGTTGTGTTGTTCCTGTTGCCAAGCGGAATCATGCAAAAAATCTCTTTATTTGCTTTAGCTGTCTGGTTAATCGTTTTTGGAATCGTTTTAGCTCGCAGAGTCATAATTGCATATCGTAGAGCCATTCGGATTTTCAATGAAACTCAGGCGGATGATATAGGTACATATATCGAATGGCTTTCCATATTCACTTATTGGGCTGTTATCTTCGGTGTCGGATGCGGATTGCTGACATTTCTGCCAGACAAATATGTTTTTATCTGGATTTTGTCGTCAATACCGTTCTACAGCTATCTTTTCTACAGCTATCAGAACTACCTGCTGTTCTATGAACAGGTGGAAAATGCTTTTGAGCAAGATATACAATCCGAAGAAGAACTTCTGACAGATACGGAAACAGAACCTGAAATAGTTTCTGAGAAAGAAGTTCCAGTGTCCTATACAGAAATTATAGAGAAAGTGGCCAACTGGATAAAGACAGACGGCTATGTCAAGCAGGGACTTACCATAAAAGAACTGTCCGAAATACTTCATACGAACCGTACCTATCTTTCCGCTTATATCAAGACTACGTATAAAATGACATTCCGCGAATGGATAACCGGTCTCCGGTTGGAGTATGCGAAAAACATACTGAAGGAGCATCCGGAAATCAATATACAGAAGCTGGCTGAGTCTTCCGGCTTTCTTTCTCGCAGTAACTTTATCAAATCATTTACCGAAAAGGAAGGATGTACGCCTGGCAAGTGGAAAAAAGCAAATCTGGAATAATTTGTGTGGTAAAAAGCCGATGAAAAAGGTCTCAGAAGCCCATTTTCAAAAAGTGCTCAAGCGACAAAAAAGTGCTAATTCGACAAAAAGGTGCTCTAACGACAATTTGAAAAGTGCTCAAACGACAATTTTTTATAAAACGCTGTATTTCAACAGAAAAAGTTTTTGTAATATTTTGGGCGCTGAATGGCATTTATTACCTTTGGAGATGACAAAGATAATGAATTCAAGTTTATATGAGCAGAAAAATCACTTTTCTTACCCTGTTTCTGTGGCTGATGACGCTAACTTTTCCTGTCATTGCGCAGCAGAAAGCAGACACGACCTACACCTTCCGGTTCGTTACGCAGAAGGACATGTTCTACGTGCCTTGGAATGGCAATGACACGGAACTTGCCCG
>OJPU01000915.1_pt1 | contig 8478 bp, 6 predicted proteins | sample 1598561 | NCBI WGS metagenome assembly OJPU01 (sample SAMN03922500, study PRJEB24848) | human gut metagenome | isolation source: stool sample | host: Homo sapiens | place: Germany | collected 2011-11 | reverse complement strand
TGTGGCTTCCGCACGGCCCTTGCGCATATGGCTCCCATGAATCGGCGGGCATGACCTTTTACGCAGGGTGCGCCCGCTGTGGCTTTTCATGGATTCCCCGAATCAATGGCGAAAAATCCATTGCGGGGACTACTCATGCGGTTCCGTAGGCGGTTTGGGTGTTCCGTAGGTGGTTGGTCAGAGTATCGGGGTTGGAGAAAGGCTTTATTCTGGCCGTTTTCATGCTGGGTATTCAGACCCAACCACCTACGGAAGCGAAAAACCACCTACGGAACTAGTCCAAGCCGTAACGGTGACTGGCTATCGCTCGGGCGACCATGCCGAACAGTTCGTTCAGCTTCTGTTTGGATGCCAAATGCTCGCGGGTGGCGACAAAAGGCGTGAATCCAAGATCCCTCAGCCGGTTGCGCTTATCGAGGTCATACATCCAGCGGCCGTGGGTGTAGTGGTAATTTCCGTCGTATTCTATGCAGACGCGGTCATCCGGGTAGGCGATATCCACCTTCATCGTGCCCGAGCCGCGTATGTGGTCAATGATCTCATAATTGACATGTGCCTCAGGCAGCCCGTAGGCATCGCTCTCCAAACGAAGCACCGTTTCCTGCGGGGAATCGGTACCTGGTTTGGACAGGCGCAAGGCCTTTCTGCATTTGGCGCTCCCAATGAATCGCGGCGCACTCCGGATGTAGTCGGAGAGCTCATCGTGAGTGCAGACGCGTAAATCGGGATTGGCGCAAGTGAGCCAATCCATGGCGATCACCAGACTCCGTTCGTCGACATAGGGCGCAATCTGGCAGACCGCCTGCATCGCGGAGACGCTTGACACCAATTCGTCGGCGTGCACCACGTCTACGCCATGCCTTGCGTAATGGAATTTCATCCCCTGGATTTTCCGCAGGTCACGTTGCCGGCACACCGAAACGTGAACGAGCTCCGAACCATATCCGGGTAAATAATTCATGGTGGCAATCATGCCATGCAGCTCCAGCGCTGTGCCGTGGCTTACATAGAGTGGAACCGAGGAGCGTGACCTTATCCGCGACAACACCTGCCTGCATTCAAGATGCCGTCTCGCCGCCTCCTCCCGTGCCTGCTCTAATGTGAAAAATGTATTGTGTCCAAAGCTTTCCATGCGCTGACGGTATATGGAAAGCCAGCAGCCCCGCAACCGTCTCCGTGAAAAATGTGGATATGTGTATGGTTCTATCCGCAGCATCACCGGGGAGAGGCCTGATGTATACGCGTCCGGTAGAACCGATGCGGAGCGTGGCGTCATCGAGGGGTGGCTCACATGGCAAGTCGGCCACGCAGAAGGGCGGGCGCTTCCAGCCGCAGGCCCGTGGGGCTGACGGTGACCGCGTTTCTCCACGGTGTCAGCCGCGTTTGGAACCCTGCCGACTGATGCCACCTTTATGACCGGTCGCTTTGAAAGGCAGACCGGCGTTGCCGAGTCCTTTGCTCCGCATGTTCTGCAGGGCAAAGGATTTTTGTTGTGCACGCAGTTCGTTCATCCGTTCCGTGGACTGATGCGCGATTCGCGGTTTCCGTGATTGCTCTGGCTGTGTCATGGCTATAAGAATACGTTCGGTAATGTAATATGATGGATTTAGTAATGCTTTTACTAAAATCTGATGAGGCATCCATGGGAGGGCGAGGGAGCGATGGCGACCATCAAGGAGATTGCGAAACGTACGGGATTTTCGCAGGCCACGGTGTCGCGTCTGTTGAATGGCGATCCGACGCTGTCGGTGCGTGAGGAGACGCGTCGCGCGATCATCCGCGCCAGCGAGGATTTGGGATACAGCGCCCAGGCCAAGCGTATCGTCATTCCGCACGAAGTAGCCTTGTTGGACAACGAGGAGTCCGACGAAACGCTGCGTGATTCGTATTTTGCCGATTTGCGTTCGGCGCTGGAACATAACGCCAAACAGCAGCGTATGGAGCTCACTGTTTTCCACAGTCTTGACGAGATGTTGAATCAGAAGGGGAAATTCGATGGTTTCATGGCTATCGGCGCCAATGTCATAGCCGAAAGCGACCTTGAGAAGTTGCATGAGGTCATGCCATACGGTGTGTTCATCGATGTGAATCCCGCACCGAACCTGTTTGATTCCGTGCAGCCCGACCTACAGCAGACCGTGCATGACGCGGTCGAAGCATGTGCGAAGGCTGGCATGAAGCGTGTCGGATTCATCGGCGGCAAGGGGAGGCTGACGAATTTTTATGAGGTGGACGAAGAGGGGCGTGCCACATATTTTCGGCGTGAAATGGGCCGTTATGGTCTCGACCTGCGTGGACTGGTGTATTCTGACGGCTTGTTCACCGTGGAGAATGGTCGCAAGCTGGGGGAGCAGTTTATCCGTGACCACAACGGCGCACTGCCTGACGCAGTTATTGTTTCGGCGGACATCATCGCGGTCGGCGTGCTGCAGGCGTTCAACGCGGTTGGTGTGATTGTGCCCCGCGACATCAGCGTCATCAGCATCAACAACCAGACGATTGCCCAGCTGACGTCGCCGCCGTTGAGCACTTTCGCAATCGATCAGAACGAGCTTGCGCGCGTTGCGATTCTCACCTTGGCTGATGCGATTGCCAGCAAGCGCACAGTACGGCAGCATGCGTACCTGTCGACGACGCTGGAAGTGCGAGATAGTTTCGTGCCGGCGCAGCCGAAACGTGAATCGCGGCCAAAATTGCAGACCCGATCGAAGCGATCTGCCCGGTCGAAACGGGCTGCTTAGCGTACGTATGTGCGGAAAAATATGAAAGGCGATTGATGATGCTATGTCATCAATCGCCTTTTGTTTGTCTACTGTCGGCGAAATACCGCGAATCGCACACAATATGACATGTATATGTGCAGAATCGCACAAAATGCGACACGCCCAACAGTGCACAACGCAGATGTTAAATTTTACTAAACAGGGGTAAAGGGATATACTTAACTCATGCGAAATCAAATGATGATTTCCGATTACAGCTTCAATCACAACTTCTAAGGAGAAGTACGATGGCAGAATCCAATGTCGCAGCCGCACCGAAGGAGACGCAGCAGTCTGCGAAGCCAACCAGGAAAGGCAGTCTGCTGTCCCGCGTGGCCTATTCATTCGGCAACGTCGGCCAATCCGCCTTCTACAACGCGCTGAGCACCTACTTCATCGTCTACGTCACCAGCTCGCTGTTCTCCGGCGTTGACAAGGCGCTCGCTACCAAGCTCATCGGCGTTATCACCGGCCTTGTGGTTGTCATCCGTATCGCGGAGATCTTCATCGATCCGCTGCTGGGCAACATCATCGATAACACCAAGACCAAGTGGGGTCGTTTCAAGCCATGGCAGCTCATCGGCGGCACCGTTTCCGCCGTTCTGCTCGTGCTGGTCTACACCGGCCTGTTCGGCTTGGTGAACGTCAACACCACGCTGTTCATCGTGCTGTTCGTCATCACCTTCATCGTGCTCGACGTGTTCTACTCCCTGCGCGACATCTCCTATTGGGGCATGATCCCGGCGCTGTCCTCCGACTCCCATGAGCGCTCCACCTACACCGCCCTCGGTTCCTTCGGCGGCTCCATCGGCTACAACGGCCTGACCATCGTGGTCATTCCGATCGTCACTTACTTCAGCTACATCTTCACCGGCAAGCACCAGGAAAGCCAAAGTGGCTGGACCTGCTTCGCCATCATCGTGGCTATTCTCGGCGTCCTCACCGTGTGCTCCGTCGCGTTCGGCACCAAGGAAAGCACCAGCACCCTGCGCGCCAAGGCCGAAGATAACGGTGGTCCACTCGCCGCGTTCAAGGCTCTCGCCCAGAACGACCAGCTGCTGTGGGTCGCCCTGTCCTACCTGCTGTACGCCATCGCCAACGTGGCCACCACCGGCGTGCTCATGTACATGTTCAAGTTCATCCTGAACAACTCCGCCGCCTACTCCATCGTCGGCGTTGTCTCGGTCATCGCCGGCATCATCATGGCGCCGCTGTACCCGATTCTGAACAAGCGCATACCGCGTCGCTACCTGTACCTCGGCGGTATGGTGCTCATGGTCCTCGGCTACCTGCTGTTCATCGTCGGCACCAACAACCTCGCTGTCGTCACCGTCGGCCTGGTGTTCTTCTACCTGCCGCAGACCTTCATCCAGATGACTGCCATCCTCTCCCTGACCGACTCCATCGAATATGGCCAGCTGAAGAACGGCAAACGTAACGAGGCCGTCACCCTGTCCGTGCGTCCGATGCTCGATAAGATCGCAGGCGCCTGCTCCAACGGTATCGTCGGTGCTGTCGCCATCGCCGCCGGCATGATTGGTGACGCCACCGCCGCCGACATGACTGCCGCGAACATCCACACTTTCAAGGTCTGCGCCTTCTATGTGCCGCTGGCTGTCATCATCCTGAGCGGTGTTGTGTTCCTGCTCAAGGTGAAGATCAGCGAGAAGATGCATGCTGACATTGTCGAGCAGCTGGAAACTCAGCTCAACGAAGGCTGATTCGCTTTTGATTGCGATTGAATTTCAATCGTCGCGCTGAAGGAGCCGCATGGTGGACGCCATGCGGCTTTTCGCGTTTCCTACGTTCGTGGTAAGTGCTAGGCTGACGATTTGAAACGTATAGCAATGATCCGTTATCAGCGGGGAGCTTCCGGAAGAACGGTCGGCGCTTTTGGGTGCGGCCTAGTAGAACCGGCGGGATCGGCCCGAACAGCCGAACGTCAAGCGGTCGTATGAAACCTGTGCAGGGAAGCCTGCGTAAGAAAACAGGGGAGTGCGGCAAGCGAGGTGGTACCGCGGTGTCGGACGTGCGCAATCGCACGAAAATCATCGTCCTCGTAAAGTAAGTAATGAAACCGCCAAACGAGGAGCATACGGTGAGCGAATCCACCAATCATGTGTATCCGAAGGCTGCTGCCGGTGAGCAGAGCGCCAATGTCGCGCCGAACCCCAGCTTCCCCAAGCTTGAGGAGTCCGTGCTTGACTACTGGGACAAGGACGGCACCTTCCAGAAGTCCATCGAACGCCGTCCTTCCGGCGATCACAGCCAGAACGAATTCGTCTTCTTCGACGGTCCGCCGTTCGCCAACGGCCTGCCGCACTATGGCCACCTGCTGACCGGTTACGCGAAGGACGTCATCCCGCGTTACCAGACCATGAAGGGCCACCGCGTCAACCGCGTGTTCGGCTGGGACACGCACGGTCTGCCGGCCGAGCTTGAAGCCCAGAAGGAACTGGGCATCGACTCCGTCGACCAGATCAAGGAACTGGGCATCGACAAGTTCAACGACGCCTGCCGCGCGTCCGTGCTCAAGTACACGAACGAGTGGAAGGCGTACGTCCACCGTCAGGCCCGTTGGGTCGATTTCGAGCACGGCTACAAGACCCTGAACATCACGTACATGGAGTCCGTGATGTGGGCCTTCAAGCAGCTGTACGACAAGGGTCTGGCCTACCAGGGCTACCGCGTGCTGCCGTACTGCCCGAAGGACCAGACGCCGCTGTCCGCGCACGAGCTGCGCATGGACGCCGACGTGTATCAGGACCGTCAGGACACCACCGTGTCCGTGGCCGTGAAGCTGCGCGACGAGGAGGATGCCTACGCCGTCTTCTGGACCACCACTCCGTGGACCGTTCCGACCAACTTCGCCATCGTGGTCGGCGCTGACATCGACTACGTCGAGGTGCGTCCGACCGAAGGCAAGTTCGCTGGCAAGAAGTTCTACCTCGGCAAGCCGCTGCTTGGCTCCTACGAGAAGGAACTTGGCGAGAACTACGAGATCGTGCGCGAGCTTAAGGGCGCCGAAATGGAAGGTTGGCGTTACTACCCGGTCTTCCCGTACTTCGCAGGCGACGAGAACGCCGCCGAGGGCAAGGTGCCGGGGCCGGAAGGCTACCAGATCTTCACCGCCGACTACGTCGACACCGTTGAAGGTACCGGCCTGGTCCATCAGGCCCCCTACGGCGAGGACGATATGAACACGCTCAACGCCAAGGGCATCAAGAGCGTGGACGTGCTCGACGCGGGCTGCAAGTTCACGTCGCTGTGCCCGGATTACGAGGGCATGTACGTGTTCGACGCCAACAAGCCGATCCTGCGCAACCTGCGCGCCGGTGACGGCCCGCTGGCCCGCATCCCCGAAGAGCAGCGCGCCATCCTCTTCCAGGAGAAGAGCTACGTGCACTCCTACCCGCACTGCTGGCGTTGCGCCACCCCGCTGATCTACAAGCCGGTGAGCTCCTGGTTCGTGGCCGTCACCAAGATCAAGGACCGCCTGCTCGAACTCAACCAGCAGATCAACTGGATTCCGAACAACGTGAAGGACGGCCAGTTCGGCAAGTGGCTGGCGAACGCACGCGATTGGTCGATCTCCCGCAACCGTTTCTGGGGCTCTCCGATCCCGGTATGGGTTTCGGACGATCCGAAGTACCCGCGTGTGGACGTGTACGGTTCACTCGATGAGCTCAAGGCCGACTTCGGCGATTATCCGCGCGATCATGAGGGCAACATCAACATGCACCGCCCGTACATCGACGAGCTGACCCGCGTCAACCCGGACGATCCGACCGGCAAGAGCCACATGCACCGCATCAGCGACGTGATGGACTGCTGGTTCGAATCCGGTTCGATGAGCTTCGCCCAGTACCACTATCCGTTCGAAAACAAGGAAACCTTCGAACAGCACTTCCCGTGCGACTACATCGTGGAATACATCGGCCAGACCCGTGGCTGGTTCTACGTGCAGCACGTCATGGCCACCGCCCTGTTCGACAGGCCGGCGTTCAAGAACGTGATCTGCCACGGCATAGTGCTCGGCTCCGACGGACAGAAGATGTCGAAGCATCTGCGCAACTATCCGGACGTGAACGGCGTGTTCAACGACTTCGGCTCCGACGCCATGCGCTGGTTCCTCATGAGCTCGCCGATCCTGCGCGGCGGCAACCTTATCGTCACCGCCGATGGCATCCGCGACACCGTCCGCCAGGTCATGCTGCCGGTGTGGAGTTCCTACTACTTCTTCACGCTGTACGCGAACGCGGCCGGGTACGACGCGCGCAAGCTTCGCGCCGACGAAGTTGCATCGCTGCCGGAAATGGACCGTTACCTGCTGGCCCGTACCCACCGACTGGTCGAAAAGACCCAGTCCTCGCTGGACCAGTTCCTGATCTCCGATGCATGCGACGCCGTGTCCGACTTCATCGACATGATCACCAACTGGTACATCCGCAACAACCGCGACCGCTTCTGGAACGAGGACGCCAACGCGTTCAACACCTTGTACACCGTGCTTGAGGTGTTCATGCGCGTCCTTGCGCCGCTTGCCCCGATGGAAGCCGAATCCGTGTGGCGCGGCCTGACCGGAGGCGAATCCGTGCATCTGGCCGACTGGCCGTTCCTGGCCGACGAGAAGACCGGCGAAGCCACCGAACTTGGCCGCGTGCTCGTCGACGATCCGGCTTTGGTGAACGCCATGGAAAAGGTGCGCGAGGTCGTCTCCAGCACCCTGTCCATGCGTAAGGCGAAGCAGATCCGCGTGCGCCAGCCGCTGAGCAAGCTCACCGTGGTGGTGGAGGATACCGCCGCCGTGGCCGCGTACGACGAGATTCTGAAGTCCGAGCTCAACGTCAAGAACGTGGAGCTGTGCACGCTTGAGGATGCGGGCTCCCAGGGCCTGAAGATCATCCACGAGCTGCGCGTGAACGCCCGCGTTGCAGGCAAGCGCCTGCGCAAGGACGTGCAGTTCGCCATCAAGGCCTCCAAGTCCGGCGCATGGCATGTGGACGCTTCCGGCGCTCCGGTGTGCGAGACCCCGAACGGCGACATTACGCTGGAAGAGGGCGAGTACGAGCTGATCAACAGCGTGGAGGAACAGAACGCCGAAGAGGCCGCCAACTCCGTGTCCGCGGCCCTGCCGACCGGCGGTTTCGTGATCCTCGACACCGAGCTGAACGACGATCTGGTTGCCGAAGGCTACGCCCGCGACGTGATCCGCTCCGTGCAGGACGCCCGTAAGGCCGCCGGTCTCGAGGTCTCCGACCATATCGCGCTGAAGCTGACCGTCCCGGCCGGCGACGTGGCGAAGGTCGAGCAGTTCAAGGATCTCATCACCTCCGAGACGCTCGCCACCTCCTTCGACGTGAAGGAAGGCACCGAGCTCAGCGTGGAAGTCGCCAAAGCCTGAACCGAAGTTTGGTCGGCTTGCGATTATTCCAAGCTGCGGCTAGAGTAATCCCTTGGCTTTCGAGCCGCCGTGGCATTGCCCACCGCGGCTCGAGCCACGCAAGACTTGATTTGTGTCCGTGCCGCGCAGCCGCGTTTTGTACACGGTTGGCGCGCATGGAAGCAGATCGTTAAGCGAATGGTTCTCAGTACCATCCATGTGAGTCAAGCACACATTCTTGAGAAACAGTCGCGCCGCCGGACGGCGGATTCAACGGGTTCGCCCATACGGGCGGATCCAGGAATCCACCTGTCTCTTATACACATCTCCGAG
>OJPU01000909.1_pt1 | contig 8513 bp, 12 predicted proteins | sample 1598561 | NCBI WGS metagenome assembly OJPU01 (sample SAMN03922500, study PRJEB24848) | human gut metagenome | isolation source: stool sample | host: Homo sapiens | place: Germany | collected 2011-11 | reverse complement strand
TGCCTAGTCTCGTGGGCTCGGAGATGTGTATAAGAGACAGCCCGTTATCAGGGTACACATGACGACAAACACAATCCCGAAAAGCCGTATCTGTTTGAAACTGGTTTCAATGTTCTTTAAACTTTTAAATTCCATCTTGATTTTTATTTATTGGTTACTTTTGATTAGTTTACCGCCGACCCTGCCGCCAGCGTTTCCGGTGGCTGCTCCGGCTACCGCACCAACGCCACTGCCCGTTTTATTGGCTGCACTGTTTATATTCCGGCTCATGTTGCCCATTCCGCCCGCCTGAATAATCCAGTTCGATACGGTGGGGATGGTGAAGTAACCGATGATACCGATTATCATAAAAATTATGTACACTGAATTGCTGCTATCGGGTATGAAATTGGGGTCTGATAGCTCCTGAATATCCTTTTGGAGCATAAGCACCTGTATTCGGGCAAGAATGGAACTGAACAGGTCTGAAACGGGCAGCCACAGGTAAACGGAAATATACCTTGTTATCCATTGGATCAGTGTCGCCTGAAAGCCATCATACACGCTGATGGCAAAGGCTATCGGACCCAGTATGGCAAGGACAATCAAGAAAAAGGTTCGGATAGTATCTATCACAAGGGCTGCCGATTGAAAGAGCAGTTCCAAAAGTTCCCTGAACCAGTCCCGGACGGATTGCTTGATATTGTAGGTTGCCCTATCCATGTACATACCGCCCATTGTGGCAATATCTTTGGTAGACCATCCCAATTCGTCAATCTGTTTATCAAATGCTTCATCCGAAACAAGGTAAGCCGTTTCCGGATTGCGCACCATCGCTTCATATTCCAGTTTGTCCTTTTGTTCCCGGTAGGCGTTCATATCGAAAGTTTGCGTTTCGAGCATATTGTTACACCCCTTGACTACTGGCGACATCACGCTGTTAATCGTACCCAGTACGAATGTGGGGAAGAACATAATACAGAAGCCAATCACAAAGGGACGGAGAAGCGGGTAAACATCTATCGGTTCGGCACTGGCGAGCGACTGCCATACTTTGGCAGCCACATAGAACAAAGCCCCCAGTCCCGCTATTCCTTTGGCTACCCCCGCCATGTTCCCGCATAAAGGCATCATGTCCGTGTACAGACTTCGTAAAATCTGATGCAGGTTATCAAATTCGACTGCTAATAACATACTACTTATTTTTAGAAGTTACCAGTAACGTTCATCCGCCGAACCATACAAAGCCATTACCCGGTCGGTGTCCTTTTTCTTTTTCGCCCGCAGGTAGGAAACGGAAATATTTTTGCGGGTATAATAACTTACCAAGTCCCGGTAGTTTTTGATGGCGTTATACGTCCGGTCGATAACGTCCATCCGTTCCTTGTCCGACATGGAAAGCCCGTTGATGTTCACCACGCTTTTCATCTCTTCCAGCACATCGGAACTTTCCTGCAACAGTTGGGTATATCCGTAGGCAATGGCGGAAAGTTCGTCCGGCGTATAGTTTTCATCCGAAAGCATCTTCTGAAAACTGTTCACATAGATGTCGGAAATCTCCCCGATAAGCAGGATGGACTTCTGCACCTTGCGGGCATCTTTCACAAGGTTATGCACTGATTTTAAGGCATCGTAGTATTCCTTACCCTGTTGATAAATCTTTACCGTTTCCTGAAAGCTCTTTATCATTGTTTGGGCTGTGGATGATGTCTGCACGATGTTCTTTGACGCATTGATAATCCCTTGCGCCAAATTGCCGGGGTCACTCACCACCCACTGTGCGTTTACCTTTGAGGCAAACAGGCTGCATACAACGAGCAGCATTATAATCTTTGTTTTCATACGCTTACTTCTTTATTGGTTGTTTACTCCGTTTATATTCTCCGCCGGGTGAAAGCAGAATCCGGTCGTTCTCCTTGTCGTAGGTCAGCAGGACGGAAAGCCCCGTTTCGATGAACAGGTTTCCGTCTTGTTCTGAAATTTCATAGGTTTCCGTTTGGATAGTCCCCCGGTAGGTCTTTCGATAGGTCGTTACCCGGTAATGTCCGTTTTCCTCAAAGAGAGTAAACGCCGGACGGTTTTTCACGCTTTCCCAGTCGCCACGCATCGCCCTAAGACGGTCGGCGTTCGTTTCCTTACAAGAAGAAAGGCCCAGTAACAAGGTGCATAACAGCACCGGAAACAGCATTTTTAAATGTTTCATACTGATTGATTATTAAATTGTTAATTGATTATTTTTCGGGATTGCGCTTGCTTTCGGCAAGCCGTTTGATAGCCAGTTCGAGATTGCCGCCCAACTTTTCGGACAAGGCGAATAGTTCCATCTTTTCCGTTTCTTCGGTGGTATATGTAAAATATTCTTCCAAACTCACTTCTGTGGCATATACGGCGGATTGTGTACCGCCTAAGCCTATCCAAACTTCCTTGTATTTCCGGTTCGGATGATTGGCAAGGTTGATGGAAAGCACCTGTGAACGTTCCTTGTCGGTCAGTCCCAAAAGGTTCTGTATGCTGTCGAATTTGTTCAGGTACTTTCTTTGGTCGAGCAGTATCTTGCAATCCGAATTGTTTATAATGCTCTCTTTTACAATGGGAGAAGATATAATATCCTCGACCTCTTGGGTAACTACAATCGCTTCACCGAAATACTTTCTAACGGTTTTATAGAGGTACTTAATATAATCTGCCATATTCGCCGATGCAATCGCTTTCCACGCTTCCTCAATTAATATTAATTTCCTGATACCCTTTAGTTTACGCATCTTGTTTATGAACACTTCCATGATGATAATCGTAGTAATCGGGAACAGGATTTTGTGGTCTTTGATATTATCCAACTCAAAGACAATGAAGCGTTTATGCAACAAATCAAGCTCCTTGTCGGAGTTCAGCAGGTAGTCGTATTCGCCCCCTTTGTAGTAAGGTTCTAATACATTCAGGAAATTGTCTATATCAAAATCCTTTTCCCGGACGTTCTTTTCTTGCAGGTGTTCCCGGTAATCGGTTTTCACATACTCGTAGAACGTATTGAAGCAGGGAGTAACTGAACTGTCCTTAGTAATCAGTTCGATATAGGAACTTACAGCGTTTGACAAAGCCACTTCTTCCGCCCGTGTAGGTGCTTCATCATCCCTTTTCCACAGGGTCAGGATAAGTGTTTTGATACTCTCTTTCTTTTCAATATCAAATCCCCCACCTTCCACATAGAAAGGATTGAACGCTATCGGGTTTTCAGTGGTATAGGTAAAGTAAATCCCATCTTCCCCGTGCGTTTTCCGGTTTATCATTTCACACAGACCTAAATAACTGTTTCCGGTATCGACCAGCAGGACGTGCGCATTTTGTTCGTAATACTGGCGCACCATGTGGTTGGTAAAGAATGACTTACCGCTACCACTCGGCCCAAGTATGAACTTGTTGCGATTGGTAATGATACCTTTTTTCATGGGCAGGTCTGATATGTCGATGTGCAACGGCTTTCCCGTGACCCTATCCACCATCTTGATACCAAAGGGTGAAAGCGAACTTTTGTAGTTCGTTTCTTCGGTGAACATACAAAGAGCCTGTTCTATAAAGGTGTAGAAACTTTCTTCCGCCGGGAAATCCGCCTGATTGCCGGGTATGCCCGCCCAAAACAAGGTCGGCGTGTCGGTGGTGTTGTGGCGTGGCTTGCACTCCATAAGTGCAAGCTGTGACCCCACATCATTTTTAATGTGCTTCAGTTCGTCCCGGTCGTCACTCCACGCCATGATATTGCAATGGCATCGCACGGAGATAAGCCCCTGTGAATGTGCTTCATTCAAATATTCCTCAATCCAAGACTTGTTAATCTGATTGGCACGGCTGTATTTGGAAAGGGAGTGCATATTACGAGCCATCTTTTCAAACTGTTTCAGGTTCTCCGTGTGGTCGTCAATGAAGATGTACTGGTTATAGATATGGTTACAGGAGAGCAGCACGCCCACTGGAGAAGCAAAAGACAATCTGCAATCGCTCCGGTCAGTGGATAACTTTTCATAGCGGGTATCTGTTCCCACCTTGCCCGGCATATCTTCCGCATCGGAAAGGGTATGCAGGCAAAGGATATTGTCGCCAATCTTCATTTCGTCAGCCCCCAGTGAAATATCTTTCAATGTGGTGGTGTCTGTCTGTGAGAGTGAAAAGTATTTTTCCACGATACCCGCCGTTTCCCTTGTTCCGGTTATCTCGTCCGAAGTCAGGCGGGTAAGGGTAATGAAACCGCTATCGTTCATAATGCTTTCAAACTGCCCCACCGCTTCGAGAAACTTTGTAACCGTTTCCCTGTCCCTTATCTCTTTGGGGACAAGGAAACCCCGGCAAAGGGTGGAGAAGTTACTCTGCATCCGGCTGCGTTCCTTTGTGGTTTTCGTCAGGAACAAATAGCAGGTATGGTTCAAGAACGGTCGTTCATTGAAATGCCGTTCAAAGGAACGGGAAAGGAAACTCAAATCATCCTTTTGGATGTCAGGCGCATAGTTCTCTTTGATGAACCAGTCCTGTTTGTGTACGATGCTGTAATCGGGCAGCACCTTTACCGCCTTGTTCCAAGCGGAATGTATCGCTTCGTATTCGGTTGCCGTGACGGTAAACAGTTCGGGCTGTTCCACCCGGAACGCCACCGTTATGTCGGCATCTTTGGAAACGATGCAGCCGTTTTCCACCGTGAACAGTGGAAACTTGTTTTCCAGCGTGGTAGCTTTTAATATATTTCTCATTTCGATGTTTGTTTCTGATTTTTAGTGAATAATCGGGATATGGCTTTTCGGTTGATGATATGGAAAGGGTGGCTTTTGCGTGCGGACAATTTCATTAACCCGTGTGTCCCGTACTTCTCATTCAGCCGGAATGTGAGCCATACCAGCAGCGTTGCCGAAGTAACGCCGAAGATGATGCACACCCACTGGTTGATACCCACCATGTACATGATGATGAAAAGTACGAACAGGGCTAACAGCCCGCCCGCAAAAATGAAAAGATACTGGCTTTTCAATCCTTTAAACTCAACTGGCTTGCCTATTCCCCTGTTAATCGGATAGTCTGCCATGCTCTTTTCTTTTTATAGGAAGAACGAGCGTAGAATGGTGGCAGCCACAATCAAGAAGATACACGCACCGAACCAGCTTGCAGCAGTTTTGCTCGTATCAGGGTCGCCCGAAGAAAACTTGCCATAGACTTTCACCCCGCCAATCAAGCCCACCACCGCACCAATGGCGTAAATTAATTTTGTCGCCGGGTCGAAATAACTTGTCACCATATTGGTGGCTTCCGTAATACCCGCCATGCCGTTACCTTGTGCAAAAGCGGAAGATGCAGCCAAAAGAACGGCTGCCGAAAAGAGAACTTTCTTTTTCATTATAAATACATTGATTTTTTAATTGCCGGACGGTTGGATAGTCCGCCCGGCAGAGTGATTAATAATTGAATTTTTGTGGTTGCGGGGAGTGTCCCCCAGTGTTCAGAAAGGTTTATCTTAACCGTACTCTCTTTGTTTCATCATCTTATTATTTAAAGTTTACCATTAAAGAAAATCGTTCATGTCAAAGGCTGCCATTTCATCATTTCCGGCAGCCGGGACAGTAGCGGGTACGGGTATCTCATGCTTTTGTAAAAGTTTCGCCACCCGTGACCTGCCCCCGTTAATCTGTTCCACCAGCGAATGAAACAGGTTTGTTTCCGTCCGGCAGATGGTCTGTACCGCTTGCCGTTCTTCCGCTTCGGATGCTTGTTTAACCTGAATGACCTGTACCATTTGCCCCAGTTCCCCCAGCGTGATACCCTGTGCCATTTCCGGTTCACTGTTCCCCATGTAGCAGGCGATTTCTTCTGCTTCGATTTCATCCGGTGAAACGTCCGTTTCTTCCGCATCTTCCGTTTCAAACTCCATCTCAAACTCGGTTTCAATCGCTTGCACAGTGGGTGTTTCTTCCTCTGTTTCTTCGCTTTGCGGGACAAATATAGAAGCATTATCAACCCCTTTTGAAAGGTGTCCTAAGATGTCCCCGTTTGTCCTCATTTGTCCCATCCGATAACGGCTTGCACCTACAAGGCAATCACCGTTTCCTGTATTCACAGTCGGTTTGCTTTCCGATTGTTCCGGCTCTCTTTTTCCCCTTGTGAACCATGTTCCCAAGCTATCCCGGTATCGCCATAAGAGGATGGCGTAATACAGGAGCGTTCCGATAATCAACCACTTCAACATATCAGAACGGCTTTTCAAATTTACTTTCGTACAGTTCGTTTATCTCATCCTGAAACTGGTCGAAATGCCGGAGCAGGATATTTTCTACATAGCTGCTGACGGTTGCCTTGCGTCCGCCGATAACGGTTACAATCTTCATCAGCTTTTCGTGTGTGGTACGGCTGACATATAACGGCTGGCGGTCGGTCAAGTCCACCCGCATGAAATAGGTTTCCCGGTAGTCGCCCGGAGCGTTCTTTTTCCGGCGGGCAGGTTCTTTCGCTGCCTTTTCTTCCTTTGCCGTTACCTGTTTATCCACTGTTTCCACTGAACCCGTTTTATCATCCGGTTTATCCTGTGTTTCTATTTCCGTTTTCACCGTCACTGTTGGCGTTTCCTGTTTCTTCACGGGCAAGCCCTGTGAAATAATCTCTTTCATAAAATCCTCGTCTATTTGCGGTTTCCCGCCGCTTTGCTTTGCCATATCGTTACAGTTTTATAAGGTATGCGATTTCAGTTATCAGTTCTTCCATGTTGCTGCCCTTTACCAGCCGTTTGTCGGCCGGGAACAGCGTGGAACGGAACACGGTTTTACGTTGTGCGTCCAGTTCCTTTTTGAATCGTTTCGTGTCGGGGATAAATACTTTCATCAGGGGTAGTTCCAGTTCCCCGATAGTCTGCTCATACAGGGTGTAGAGGTCTGTTTTTTCCCGTCCATCTACCATATTCCAAAACAGGTACAGCCCTTTCAGTCGGCACGCTTCATTCTTAACCAGCAGTTTGTCGATAGCCACCGCAAAGGAAAGGCTGCTTTCCAATACCACCCGGTCGGCGGCTATGGGGGTGAAAATATAATCCACTCCTGAAAGGGAGTTGATAACGCCCTCACTGTTCACCGTTCCGGGCAGGTCGAAAAAGACCACATCGTAATCCATCCCGGCAGACGCAAGAAATTCATCCGCCGTTTTTATCACTTCGTCCGGCGAACTGCAAAGCACCGGGTATGCTTTCTTTCCCAGTGTTTTGAACTGGCTGAAAGCAAGTTGTTTGTAATAATCGTCACCATTTACCTGTTCGGCATCCCGTTTGCGCATGGCACTGATACTGTGCTGCGGGTAGTCGCAATCCACGACCGCCACGTTATACCCTTTCAGGTAATACAGGTAACTTGCCACCAAGACGGTGAACGTTGTTTTGCCGACCCCACCCTTTTGGGTGGAGAAAGCCACATACAAGGTTTCTTTCTTCATTGTAATAATTCTTTTTTGTGATACATCTTTATTTCATTCCATCCGTACAGATTGACGGATAGTTTTCTTTCGTTCCATGTTGAAAGCTCGAAAGCCGGAATGATTGTTTTCTTTCTGCAAAGACAGCCTGTTTTCTTTCTTGCTTCTTTGTTTTCATTCATTCCACAAAGACAGCTTGTTTTATTTGCAAACAGTTTGCTTTCCCGATTGAAAGATTGCAATCTTGAAATCTTGTTTCCAAGTTTTCAAAACCGCTTTCTTTCCGTCCGCTTGCCGTTACATATTTCCATCCGTCCATATTGCTTTCTTTCTTAAATCCGGGACAAATAAACGTAGAAAAGTAGTCCCTTTTGAAAGATGTCCTCAAATGTCCCCGTTTGTCCTCATTTGTCCTATAACCCGCTATTTCACAGCATTTTTAATACCCGTTACTTTGCAGCCGAAAGGTATCGGTCAGGCTAACCAAGCCCCCGCCGCCGGGAGCGTTCCAATCTCTGCTAACCCCAATCCGTCCGTAGGCGGATTTTTATTTGCACTGGCAAATAGCAAGGTGTGTTCTAAGCAGCTTGAAATTCTTTCAGCAGCTTTGAACGCCTTGTCCGGACGAAGCCGGGACACAGGTCACTCCGAAGTCGTAACCCTTTAAAAAAAGAAGCATGAAACAGAAAAATGAAAATGTGCCCCGTCCGGGTGGCGCAGGACGAAAGCCCAAAGCAGACCCGGCAGTGTTCAGGTACTCTATCAGCTTCAATGCGATAGACCACGCCCGCTTTTTGGCATTGTTCGACCAGTCCGGTATGCGCACTAAAGCGCATTTTATCACCGCCCGTATCTTCGGCGAACCGTTCAAAGTGATTAAAATCGACAAGGCGGCAGTAGAATATTATACCCGGCTGACCGCTTTATATTCCCAGTACAGGGGTATTGCTGTGAATTATAATCAGGTGGTAAAGGCTCTCAATACCAATTTTTCAGAGAAGAAAGCACTCGCATTTCTCTATAAACTGGAAAAGGCAACGATGGAACTTGCTGACCTGAACCGCCAAATTATTGAACTGACCCGTGAGTTTGAAACAAGATGGTTG
>OJPU01000871.1_pt1 | contig 8894 bp, 7 predicted proteins | sample 1598561 | NCBI WGS metagenome assembly OJPU01 (sample SAMN03922500, study PRJEB24848) | human gut metagenome | isolation source: stool sample | host: Homo sapiens | place: Germany | collected 2011-11 | reverse complement strand
AACCAGGACCTGGCCATGAAGTATGGCGTCATGAGCATCCCCACGCTGATTGTGTTTAAGAACGGCGAGGAGATTGACCGCTCGGTTGGCGCTCTGCCCAAGGCGAGGCTGCAGGCGCTGCTGGAGAAGCATCTGTAATACGCTTGTTACATGTTGCCGTCTGCCTGCCGTCCATGAGCGCTTTTACGCCGCTCGCCGGACTTCTGAATGCACCGAGTGCAACCACGGATAGTATGGTAGTCACAAACAGCCCCCAGTGAACGGGTGCGGGTCGCACAGACTCGTACCCGTTTTCTTATGCAGCTGCGCGCAGAGCGGGCGTAGTAAAATCTGAACCACTGAACTGCCCCATACAAAAGGAGATTTCCCATGCATGATGTTGGAATGAACATGAGCCAGCTTGCCATGAGCGTCAAGCAGGTCGACGACACCATCGAGCTCGCTCACGAGTGGAGCCATCAGCTGCTGCATGCGACCGAGAATTTTGACATGGAGCGCATCGGCGCCAAGCTCGAGGCCGCCATGGCCGCGCTCCACGAGGCGCATGACGCGCTCGAGGGCTACGAGGAAGCCATCGAGGCCGACCACAACTCCGTCGGCTCCGTGAAGCTGGTGTAAGGTGGCCGAACACGAGCACTGTTGCGAGTACGAGCACGAGCATCCGCACGGGGCGGACGGTGACGCGGGCTGCCACTGTAGTGGCTCCGGCTCCGAGCTGGTCCGTTTTTCGGTTACCGCACCCGACGACCTGCTGCGCCGTTTTGACGAGCAGATCGCGCGCCGCGGCGACGTGGCCAACCGCTCCGAGGCCGTGCGCGATTTGATTCGCGCCTCGATCGCCAAAGAGCAGATGCGCACGCCCGATGAGCACGTTATCGGGTCGCTCACCATGATCTACGACCATCACACCGGCGATCTGACGCGCCGCCTGGACGAGGTGCAGCACGACTACACCGACGAGATCGTATCGACGATGCACGTGCATTTGGATCACCACAACTGCTTGGAAATCCTGGCACTCAAGGGTCGCGGCGAGCGCGTCTACGAACTAGCCGACCGCCTGCTGGGCCTGCGCGGCGTTAAGCACGGCGAGCTCACGTGCGCCGCCACCAAGCAGAGCCTGGGGCTGTAGCGGGATTTCCCGCAGCGCACCTGCCAAATAGGGACAGGTTTGTTTTGGCAGGTTTAGAAGTTTTACCTACCAAAATAAACCTGTCCCTTTTTGGTCGGTTTTGATGAGGGGTGTCGCATGCGGCATGTGCATATTCATGTGACGGGCATTGTGCAGGGCGTTGGCATGCGACCGTTTGTGTATCGCGAGGCCATGGCACATGGCATTTGTGGATGGGTGCTCAATGCGGGCGACGGCGTGCATATCGAGGCGCACGCTTTGGCCGATGCGCTCGATGCTTTTGTTGCCGCGCTTTCTGAGCATGCGCCTGCGGCAGCTCGCGTTGAGCGAGTCGATATTGCGGATTTGGAGCCTGGCGGCTGGAGCGCTGCCGATGAGCAGGGCTTTCACATTGTGGCGTCGCAGGACCAGACCGCGCACACGACGCTCGTCTCGCCCGATATCGCCACCTGTGACGATTGCCTGCGCGAGTTGTTCGATCCCGCCGACCGACGCTATCACTACCCCTTTATCAACTGCACTAATTGCGGCCCACGCTTTACCATCATCCGATCGCTGCCTTATGACCGAGCGGCCACGTCGATGGATTGTTTTCCCATGTGTCCCAAGTGCGCTGCGGAGTATGTCGACCCACTCGACCGGCGTTTTCACGCGCAGCCCGATGCCTGCTTTGATTGCGGGCCGCATATTACGTGGCGCGAGGCTGTAAACGGCAATGCGTGCGGGAATTCGTCCGCGACACCGGCCGTCGGCACCACACGCGAGGCCAGCGACGCTATCATCGAGCGCTGCGTTGAGCTGCTGGCCAGCGGTGGCATCGTCGCCATCAAGGGCCTGGGCGGATTCCATCTAGCCTGTGACGCTGCCAACGAGCAGGCGGTGGCCGAGTTGCGCCGTCGCAAACGCCGCAGCAACAAACCACTTGCCGTCATGGTACGTAGTCTTGCTGATACCGAGCGCCTGTGTCATATCGACGATGCTGAACGCGATCTGCTCGCTGGCAGTATCCGCCCCATCGTGCTGCTGCGCCGGCGCACTGTTAGCGAGGACAACGACGGTTCCCCCGACATCCTCGCCCTCGCGCCATCTGTCGCGCACGACCTGCCCGAGCTCGGCGTCATGCTCCCCTATACGCCGCTTCAACATCTGTTGCTTGCCGCGGCAGAAGTCTGCGGTATGCACGCGCTCGTCATGACCAGCGGAAACCTGAGCGAAGAACCCATCGAGACCGACGACGACCTTGCCTGGGAACACCTCGTTGCCGCCGGCATCGCCGACGCGTTGCTCGGTAACGACCGCGCGATTCTCTCGCGCTATGACGATTCCGTGGTGCGCATGGTCGACGGCGCCGTTATGCCCGTGCGCCGCGCTCGGGGATATGCACCCCAGCCGCTGCCGTTGCCGGCGCTCGACGGCGCTCCGTCCTGCGTGCTCGCCTGCGGGCCACAACAAAAGGCCACGATTGCGCTCACACGTGAAGGGACGAACGGCGAGGCGCCCTGTTTTGTGTCGCAGCATATCGGCGATGTTGAAAACGGCGGGACCTTCGATGCCTGGAACGCCGCGCGCACGCGCTTGGAAGATCTCTTTGATTTGGCGCCCGCCGCCTTGGCCTGCGATGTACACCCCAGCTATCTATCGGGCCAGTGGGCGCGCGAGCAGGCGCGAAAATGCAATCTGCCGCTCGTCGAGGTGCAGCACCATCATGCGCATATCGCGAGCGTAATGGCCGAGGCCATCGCCGCGGGCCAGCTTACAACCGACGCGCGCGTCCTTGGCATCGCCTTTGACGGCACCGGCGCCGGCACCGATGGGACCATTTGGGGCGGCGAGTTTCTTGTTGCCAGCCTTGGCGGCTTTGAACGCGCCGCGCATTTGCGCACCTGGGCGCTCCCCGGCGGGGCGGCCTCCGTGCGCGACGCCCGCCGCAACGCCTTTGCCCTGCTCAGTGAGCTCGGCCTGCTCGAGCACCCAGGTGCCGCTCGGCTTTTGGACAGCCTCGACGAACAAACGCGCAGCGTGACAGCCACCATGATCGAGCGCGGCATCAACAGCCCGCGTACCAGCAGCATGGGGCGTCTCTTTGATGCCGCGGCAGCAATTCTGGGCATTTGCGGCCAGGCAACCTACGAGGGCGAACCCGCCATCGAGCTCGAAGCCGCCGCCTGGCGCGCGCTCGGCAGCGAAATCGCCCATTTTCCCGACGACAACGCCGGCTACTCCGCATCTGACCCATCGTGGCTGGACGGCCCCTATGTTCTAGACCAGAAAGCACTCTTTGAGGCACTTTTGGGAGGAATTGAAGCCGGAGCGCCCGCCGACAGGCTCGCACTCGACTTCCATGTCGCCGTCGCGCGCTCCTCGGCGCGCATCGCCAGCGATATCTGCGTGCACGAGGGCATCGACACCGTCGCGCTCTCGGGCGGCGTGTTCATGAACCGACTTCTGCTTCAGCTTCTCACCCGCGAGCTCAAAAGCATGGGTCTCACTGTCTTGATTCCCCAAACCGTGCCCGTTAACGACGGCTGCATCGCCTACGGTCAGGCGGCAGTCGCAAGCGCTCGTCTTGCGCAGATTGCATCGCAGTAGGCTGTTCGGCCAGCCCGCAAGCCGCCGTCTCACAGGTGTAGCGCGTTTGCCCGCAGCGCCCGCGAGCGCTACCATCAACTGATGGATTATTGAGCGCCCGTCCAGCGCAAAGCGTATAAAAGGGGAACAATATGTGCCTTGCCGTTCCCGGTAAAGTAGTCAAACGCGACGACGACCTCAAGGCCACCGTCGACATGATGGGCATCGAGCGCCCCGTGTCGCTGCGACTCGTGCCGATGGCGCAGGTTGGCGACTATATTCTCGTACACGCCGGCTTTGGCATCCAGATTGTCGACGAGCAGGAAGCACAGGAAACGCTCGAGCTTGTTAATGCCATGTCCGAGCTGGTCGAAGAAGACCAGCTGGCCACCAACCCGGCGGAGGCTTACTAGTGGCGCCCGAGCAGCCGGCTCGCTCCGGTATCGATTTCTCAGCATTCCGCGATCCCAAGCTGGCTCGCGAGCTCATCGAGCGCATTCATGAGCTTGTCGGCGACCGCACCATCAAGCTTATGGAAGTCTGCGGCACGCATACCGTGAGCATCGGGCGCTATGGCTTTCGCTCCATTATGCCGGCCGGGCTCAAGCTGCTGAGCGGCCCGGGCTGCCCCGTCTGCGTCACCGCCAACCGCGACATCGACCACGCAATCGCGCTCGCCAACATAGACGGCGCCATCATCACCACCTTTGGCGACATGATGCGCGTGCCCGGATCATCCACCTCGCTCGCTGCGCAAAAGGCGGCGGGGCGCGATATCCGTATCGTCTATTCCCTGCTCGACGCGCTCGACATTGCCGAGCAAAACCCTGATCGCCCGGTCATTTTTATGGGCGTGGGCTTTGAGACTACGACGCCCACCATCGCCGCCGCCATCTTGGAGGCCGAGGCGCGCGGGCTTTTGAACTTCTCGGTCTATTGCGCCCACAAGACCACGCCGCCGGCGTTGCGCGCCATCGCCAACGATCCCGAGACCACCATCGACGGCTTTATCCTGCCGGGCCACGTCGCCACCATCACGGGCTTGGCGCCCTTTAGCTTTTTGGTCGACGAATTCAATACCCCGGGCGTGGTCACGGGATTTGAACCGGTCGATATCTTGCAGGGTATCTGCATGCTGGTCCAGATGGTTGTTGAGGGGCAACCCGCGATCGACAACGCCTACCGTCGCGGCGTCAATGCCGACGGCAATTCTGTGGCGCGCCAGCTGGTCGAGCAGGTATTTGAGCCGTGCGATACCACGTGGCGCGGGCTGGGATCGATTGCGGCTTCGGGACTCGCCATTCGTCCCGAGTTTTCGCACTTTGATGCCAGCATGCGCTTTGACGTGTCCATCGAGCCGACGGTCGAGCCACGCGGGTGCCGCTGCGGCGACGTGCTGCGCGGGGCCATTACGCCGAGTGACTGCCCCCTGTTCGGCCACGCTTGTACGCCCGAGCATCCCGTCGGCCCCTGCATGGTGAGCTCCGAGGGCAGCTGCGCAGCATATTTCCGCTACCGAGGCTAATAGGTTCCGCCGTTCTAACGAACGGTGGACCAGTCGACGCTGCGCCTCACCCATATAATTCCACCCACGATTGGAGTTTTCGATATGTCCCATAGCGTTACCGATAGCACCGTCCTGCTGGGCCACGGCTCCGGCGGACAGATGATGAAGCGTATCATCGATGAGGTCTTTTTGGATGCCTTTGGGTCGCCCGAGCTGCTCGAAGGCAACGACGCCGGCGTCGCCGCGCTGCCCGCGAGCGGGCGCATCGCCATGTCGACCGACAGCTTTGTAGTCTCGCCGCAGTTCTTCCCCGGTGGCAACATCGGCCGCCTCGCCGTGTGCGGAACCGTCAACGACGTCGCGACCTCGGGCGCCAACGTGCGCTACCTATCGTGCGGCTTTATCCTCGAAGAGGGCTATCCCATGGATAAGCTCCACCAGATTGTGCAGACGATGGCCGAAACGGCGCACGAAGCGGGCGTGTCCATAATCACGGGCGACACTAAGGTGGTCGAGCGCGGCGGGGCCGACGGCGTCTATATCAATACCGCCGGTGTGGGCGAGGTACCCGCGGGCGTGGCGCTCAGCGGCGCAAACTGCCGGCCCGGCGACGTCATCCTGGTGTCGGGCACACTGGGTGACCACGGCATCGCCATCATGAGTCAGCGCGAGGGTCTGGCGTTTTCGAGCACCATCGAAAGCGACGCCGCGCCGCTCAACCACCTGATTGCCGATGTGCTTTCCGCAGCACCCGACACACGTTGCTTCCGCGACCCCACGCGCGGTGGCCTGGCGTCCACACTCAACGAGTTTGCACAGGCCAGCGGCGTTGCCATGGAGGTCGACGAGGATGCCGTGCCCGTGCGTCCCGACGTGCAGGCCGCCTGCGAGATGCTCGGCTACGATGTGCTGCAGGTGGCAAACGAGGGCAAGATGGTTGCCGTCGTGCCGGCCGAACAAGCCGATGCGGCGCTGGCCGCCATGCGCGCCGCCCGCTACGGCGAGAACGCCGCGATTATCGGCCGCGTGCTGCCACTTGGATCGGACGCTCGACCCGCCGTGCGCGTACGTACCGGCTGGGGCTCGACCCGCATCCTCGACATGCTCGTAGGAGAGCAGCTGCCGAGAATTTGCTAACGACAAAGGCTCAGGGCTATTAAAGATATTCAGATTCCAAACATGCCCGGCACGCATGCCCAGTATCATGGGGTGCGTTTTGAAACCCAATGACGGGAGCTTTCATGGCAGCAGCTTTTTCCCATGTGATCTTTGACCTGGACGGCACCATTCTCAACACACTCGAGGACCTGGCGGCCGCCGGCAACCATACCTGCGAGATGCACGGCTGGCCCACGTTTGCCGTAGACGAGTACCGCTACAAGGTGGGAAACGGCATGCTCAAGCTGGTTGAGCGCTTTATGCCCGCCGAGTATGCGGGCGACGGCCGCATGTTTGAGCAGGCGCTTGCCGAGTTTAGGGCTTACTACGGCGAGCACAAGGAGGACCACACCGCCCCCTATGCCGGCACGATCGAGATGCTCGACCGCCTACGCGCCGCGGGCGTTCAGCTTGCCGTGCTCACCAACAAGGACCACGTCTCGGCGGCTCCGCTTATCGAGAAGTATTTTGGTTCCGAGCGCTTTGCGCTGGTGCAGGGCCGCGTCGATGCGTTTCCGCCCAAGCCCGAGGCGCCTGTTACGCTGCATGTGATGGAAGAGCTAGGCGCCGATCCGTCGACCACGCTCTATGTGGGCGATTCCAATGTCGATATCCTGACCGGCCACAACGCCGGCCTTAAGAGTGCGGGCGTCAGCTGGGGCTTCCGCGACCGCGCAGAGCTGGAAGCCGCCGGCGCCGACTACGTGGTGGACACCCAGGCAGAGCTCGCGGCGCTGGTGCTGGGCGAGTAACGCTGGTGCTGCTCAACCCAGCCGTCGCAATACCGTTGCGCGGAAAGTAGTCGTTGGGGACGTTCTTAAACGACTAGTCAAACAAGAACGTCACCAACGACTAGTCATTTAAGAACATCCCCAATGACTGCCATGACAACGCCGATGTTTTGGCAACGACAGACACTATGACCCAATCCGAGGGCACTAAAAAGATAGGAGCCCCCGCTCGTGACCGCGGGTCGGGGCTGCGACAATGATGTTGAAGTGCCATAGGCGCAGCCGCGCCGCAACGAGGTTGGGAGGCTCCCATGCCAAAGTATTCTACCGCGTTCGGGATGGACGTCCACCTGAGGTCGACCACCGTCTGCGCCCTCGACGCGGACACCGGCGAGGCCGTGACGAGGAGGTTCCCCGGCAACCCCTGGGGCGAGATCGCCGGGTGGATGGATGGGTTCCCCGGGCCGTCGCTCGCGGCCTACGAGAGCGGCTACCTCGGCTTCGCCCCGCAGCGGGAGCTCGCCGGGCTCGGCGTCGAGTGCGTCGTCGCCGCGGTCTCGAAGATCCCCAGGTCGGCCGCCGACTCGGCCTCCAAGAACGACAGGAACGACGCCGCCAGGATGGCCAAGGCGATACTCGCCCACGACATCTCCCCCGCATGGGTCCCCTCCCCCGAGGTCGAAGGCATCAGGGACCTCGCCGGCGCCTACGACGGGGCGACCGCGCGCCTGGCGACCGCCAAGCAGCGGCTGCTCGCCTTCCTCGCAAAGCGGGGGTTCGTCTACGGCGGCACCACGCCCGCCGGCAACCCGAGGAAGTACTGGACCTACGACTTCCTGAGGTGGCTCGACAAGGTCAGGCCGGAGGACGATGGCGGGGTTCGGACGCTCGCCGCCCTGAGGAACGAGGTCGAGGCCGCGGCGGAGGCCCGGGCGGACCTGCTCTCCGAGTACGGGGCCGCCGTGGATGCCAGCCCGATCGCCGCGGAGGTGGCCGCCCTCCAGTCGATCAAGGGCTGCGCCTTCGCGCTGGCCGCGGCCTTCTCGGCCGAGGTCGGCGACTTCACGAGGTTCCGTTCCGGAAGGCAGGTCACGGCCTATTTCGGCCTCGCGCCGAGTCAGAGGTCGAGTGGCGACTCCGTGCGGCTCGGAGGCATCAGCGGTGCGGGCAACGCGCTCGTGAGGAAGCTGGCCGTTGAGGGTTCATGGTGCTACGCCGCGGCACGGCACCAGCCGAAGCTCATGCCAAGGGACACGGGCGTGCCCCTCGAGATAAGGATGCACGGGAGGAAGGGGTCCGAGCGGCTCCTGCGGCGGCGCGAGGAGATGCTCGCCCGCGGCGTGCCCGCGGCGAAGGCCAACGCGGCCACCGCGGCCGAGCTCGTGAGGTGGCTCTGGGCCCTCGGCATGATGTGCCGGGAGGGCGCGGAATAGACACAGCCCCCGTCCCGGCGAGCCGGGCGGCCTTCGGGGATACCCCCTATTTCGCTGTGCGCGCGGAGCCCTCCGCATGCGCCTCGGCAGACTTGGGGAACCCCGCCGAAGGAATGGAGTGCGGGCCGACAGAACGGTATCCGCGGATATGAGACTGAGCCGAAGGCGTCGATGACATGCCGGGGGCGGACCGGGACGGGTTCAACGGCAGGCCCCGCCGACCGATTGCAAGCGGTCGGCGGGGCCATTGTGGCTCTTGACAGCGGATTGGGTCATATGAGCGAGCGGTCACCAGAGCGAACAAATTGGCATCAGAACCACCCTTAAAAAGGGTGGTTTGCTCTTAGGGTATAACCCACGGGCCC
>OJPU01000826.1_pt1 | contig 9346 bp, 6 predicted proteins | sample 1598561 | NCBI WGS metagenome assembly OJPU01 (sample SAMN03922500, study PRJEB24848) | human gut metagenome | isolation source: stool sample | host: Homo sapiens | place: Germany | collected 2011-11 | reverse complement strand
CACGAAACCCATCCCATTTCTTTGAAATATTTAGTGAAATCGGCTATTGCAACAATTTGGAAAATCCGGTATAATAAAAGATGATAGCATGGAGAAACCGGCGCACCATGCCATTCCTACGTCAAGATTACTGTGATATATGAGATGTTTTTCGCCGGAAGAGGAGGATACAATGGCTTTGAGAAAACAAGAGATCAATCCCCAGAGAGAAGAACTGAAGCAGAAGTTTGTGGACAAACTCCAGCTGGACTGCAGCGTCTCTCCGGACGAGGCTTCGGACAAGCAGATCTATCAGGTGCTCTCTGCGCTGATGGTCGAGAAGCTGAAGCACAAGCGTCAGCACTTTGTCAATAAAACCCATTCTGTTGGCGGAAAGAGCGTATACTATCTGTCCATGGAATTCCTGATGGGACGTTCCCTGAAGACCACGCTGTACAATCTGGAGCTGGTGGACGACGTTGCCGCCATCCTCAAGGACTACGGCATCAGTCTGGATCGCATCTATGAGTGCGAGCCGGATGCCGGTCTGGGCAACGGCGGTCTGGGTCGTCTGGCTGCCTGCTATCTGGATGCCATGGCAACCCAGGAGATCCCCGCAACCGGCCACTCCATCTGCTATGAGTACGGCATCTTCAAGCAGAAGCTGGAGGACGGCTGGCAGACCGAGGAGCCGGACAACTGGCTCCCCGGCGGCAGCGTATGGCTCGACCCCAAGCCGGACGAGGCAATCGAAGTGCACTTCGAGGGCAATGTACAGGAATACTGGCAGGACTCCTACCACTACCTCTCCCACGTCAACTACAACACCGTAATTGCAATTCCGTATGATATGTATGTCTCCGGCTACGGCAGCCAGGGCGTTTCCGTTCTGCGTCTGTGGAAGGCACAGGCACCCAGCTTCGACATGAAGGAATTCAACGAGGGCAACTATGAACAGGCGCTGAGCCGCAACTCCATGGCAAACGCCATCTCCAAGGTGCTGTACCCCAACGACAACCATCTGGAGGGCAAGTCCCTGCGTCTGCGCCAGCAGTATTTCCTGTGCGCCGCAGCCATCGGCGACATTGTCAACCGCCACATGAACGTCTACGGCACACTGGAGAACCTCCACGAGAAGGTTGCCATCCACATCAACGACACCCACCCCACCATGGCAATTCCGGAACTGATGCGTGTCCTGCTGGATGACTGCGGCTACACCTGGGAGCGTGCATGGCACATTGTCACCAACACCTTCGCTTACACCAACCACACCGTTATGGCAGAGGCACTGGAGAAGTGGGATGTCAACCTGGTGAAGCAGATCGTTCCGCGTATCTTCCAGATCATCGTGGAGATCAACAACCGCTACTGCGCCGGTCTGATGGAGCGCAACGGCGGCGACAGCGCAAAGACCACCCGCATGTCCATCATCAAGGACAACCAGATCCACATGGCTACCCTGTGCGTCATGGCTTCCCACAGCGTCAACGGCGTTTCCAAGCTGCACTCGGAGATCATCAAGGACAGCGTATTCCACGAGGAATATCTGGACACCCCCAACAAGTTCAAGAACGTCACCAACGGTATCGCATACCGGAGATGGCTGTACCAGTCCAACCCGGGTCTGACCCAGCTGCTGCGGGACAAGATCGGCAGCGGCTTCCTCATGGACGGCAGCGATCTGCGGAAGCTGGACGTCTTTGCCGAGGATAAGCAGGTTCTGGAACAGCTGCGGGCCATCAAGAAGCAGAACAAGGAGCGCTTCGCCAAGTACGTCAAGAAGCATAGCGGCATCCTGCTGGATACCAGCAGCATCTTCGATGCGCAGGTAAAGCGTCTGCACGAGTACAAGCGCCAGCACCTGAACGTCATGCACATTCTGGCACAGTACAACGCCCTGCTGGAAAATCCGGATATGGACTTCACCCCCAAGACCTATATCTTTGCGGCAAAGGCTGCGCCGGGCTACTATCTGGCAAAGCAGATCATCAAGATGATCTGGGCGCTGTCCGAGGAGATCCGCAAGAATCCCCGCATTTCCGAGAAGCTGTCCGTTTACTTCCTCGAAAACTACTGCGTCACCATGTCTGAGCTGCTGATGCCGGCATGCGATATCTCCGAGCAGATTTCGCTGGCTGGCACAGAGGCTTCCGGTACCGGCAACATGAAGCTCATGCTGAACGGTGCGGTAACACTGGGCACACTGGACGGCGCAAACATCGAGATCGGTCAGGCAGTCGGCCCGGAGAACATCCTGATCTTCGGCATGAAGACCGAGGAGGTCAACGCACTGAAGGCACAGGGCTACCGTCCGGAACAGTACTACCAGAACAACCCCATCATCAAGAGCTGCATCGACCGCATGTATGCCGGCATCAACGGCTGCAAGTTCACCGAAGTGGCAGACTCGCTGCGCACCATGGACCCGTATATGGTCCTGGCAGATTTCGACAGCTACTGTCAGGTGCAGGAGCACAGCTCGCAGCTGTACACCGACACCGACACATGGACCAAGATGTCCCTGCACAACATCGCAAACGCAGGCATCTTCTCCGCTGACCGTGCTGTCAATGAATACGCAAAGGATATCTGGAACATCCGGTAATCCCATTGCATCCAGCGATTGAAACAAAACGGGACAGGGCAGGCAGGTTGGCCGGTTCTGTCCCGTTTTTCCACAACCAGAAAGGAGTCTTTTTCCATGGCATATCTCTATCACAGCTGGGACGAAGCCTATAAGTCGCCTTTCGGCGCAATCCACCGGGACGAGGAGTGCCGCTTTACCATTCGCCTGCCGGAGGAAACCCCTCTGGACTATGCCCCGGTTCTGGTGGTATTCCGCACCGGCTTCAAGGAGCGCTTCCTCCCCATGTGCGCCCTGGGCAGCGAGGCGGGCTGCACCATCTATTCCACCACGTTCCGCCCCAAGTACGAGGGCGTGCACTACTACTATTTCGCCTATACCAGCAGCGGCGTGCGCCACTACATCAAGCGTGGCGATGCCTGTCACGGCACGCTGGACAACGGCGGGATGTTCCAGCTCACCGTCTTTTCCCAGCACTACCAGACCCCGAAATTTCTCAAGGGCGGCATCATGTACCAGATCTTCCCCGACCGCTTCTGCAGCAGCGGCAAACCCCACGAGAATGTCCCCACAGACCGTGTCATGCGGCAGTGGGGCGAAACGCCCTACTACCGGCCCGATGAGCACGGCCACGTCTGGAACAACGACTATTTCGGCGGCGATCTGGAGGGCATCCGGAGCAAGCTGGACTACCTGAAGGATCTGGGCGTCACCTGCATCTATCTGAACCCCATCTTCGAGTCCCACGAGAACCACCGCTACAACACAGCGAACTACCGCAAAGTAGACCCCCTGCTGGGCACCAACGAGGACTTCCGCACCCTCTGCGAGGATGCGAAAAAACGCGGGATCTCCGTCATTCTGGACGGCGTTTTCTCCCACACCGGCGCAGACAGCATCTACTTCAACAAGTTCGGTAGATACAGCGAACCCGGCGCATACCAGTCGGAGCAGAGTCCCTATTATTCGTGGTACCACTTCTGGGGCAACAAGGAGTATGAGTCGTGGTGGGGCATCGACACCCTGCCCAACGTGGACGAGAACAACCCATCCTATACCAAGTACATCTGCGGCAAGGGCGGCGTGCTGGAATACTGGCTGAGTCTGGGCGCTGCCGGCTATCGTCTGGATGTGGCGGATGAGCTGCCGGATGAATTTCTGGACAACCTCCGCACCTGCGTCAAGAACTATGACGAGGAAAAGATCGTCATCGGCGAGGTCTGGGAGGACGCTTCCAATAAGGAGGCATACGGTGTCAAGCGGCGGTATCTGCTGGGCGACCAGCTGGACAGCGTGATGAACTACCCCTTCCGGGAGGCGATCATCGCCTACATCAAGGGCGAGGCTGTCACCACCTTCCGTGACCGTATCATGGGCATTCTGGAGAACTACCCCAAGTGCACCGTGGACGTTCTGATGAACTTCGTGTCCACCCACGACATCGAGCGTGCCATCAACCGCTTCGGCGGTCAGCCTTGCGACGGCAAGAGCAAGGACTGGATGGCGCAGAACAACCTCTCGCCGGAGGAGTACCAGCGGGGCAAGACGCTGCTGAAATGCGCCATGGTGCTGCAATTCTTCCTGCCGGGCGTGCCCAGCATCTACTACGGCGATGAAGTGGGCTTGCAGGGCTGGAAAGACCCGTTCAACCGCCGCTGCTTCCCGTGGGGCAACGAGGACACCGAACTGCTGGAATTCACCAAGCAGCTGGGCAGCATCCGCCACTCCTGCGAGGCATTCGCAGAGGGCAAGATGGAATTTCTGGTGCTGGAGGACAATCTGGTGGGCTTCTCCCGCTACGATGCCGAGACCGGCAACAGCGCCATTGTCCTGCTGAACCGCGGCGGGGCAACCGGCATGGTCTCCCTGCGGGACAAGTGCTTCGCAAACTATGCGTTCAGCACCGTCATCAGCGGCATCTGCGACGGCGACGCCATCATCCTGCCGGCATACAGCTATGCGGTCATCAGCGCCGTTCGTTCCGTCCGGAGCGAACCGGCAGAATAACCCAAAACTCCCCATACGATAACACAACGGGCGGCGTGCGTGGTGCACTCCGCCCGTTTTTTATTGCGGCAGATTCCGGTTGATCTTCTCGATCTTCCGCCGGTAGGCAAAATACTGGCTCAGCCAGATGCTGACGTAAATGGCGAGGAAAATGCCCAGATAGGACAGCGCTCCCCACAGATTCAGTCCGCACCATCCCAGCAGCAGCGACACCACCCAGAACGTGGGCGTTGTGATGCAAAAGTGCGTGGCGGTGGCTCGGAGTAGACTCCACGACTCCACCTCCCAGATGACCGAACTTCCGGCAAAGACCGCCCCCACCAGTCCGGACAGGAAAAACTGCACCGCCGCTCCGGCGACCTCCGAGCCGAACCGGGCGGCGCAGTCCGGCGCACAAGGAAAATATTCCCCAAAGCAAACGGCAAAGATCAGAAGAATCCCGTTGCTGATGCAGACCCCCAGCGGAAAGCCCAGAGCACTGCGCAGCAGAATTTGTTTTTTCATGAAAAAGCCCCCTGTTCCAGTATAGATTTGATGTGATTGACATAGCGTCTGGAGACATACGCCGTTTCGCCGGTTTTCAGTTGCATGCCGATGGTGCCGGCAATGCTGAGATCCAGCCGCCGGACAAAGCGCAGGTTGACGATCTCCGACTTGGAGATGCGCACAAAATACCGCCGATCCAGAATCTGTTCCAGCTCATACAGCCGCCGGCGCAGCAGAAATTCGCCCTGTGTGGTCTGGGCGTAGACTTTTTTCGCTGCCCCGTAGACCCGCACCAGCTGGGTCTGTTCCACGAGCACCACGCTCTCCCCGTCGCAGCAAGCCAGCATCTGCGGCGACTCCTCCGACAGCAGCCGCACCGCCTGCTGCACCTCCCCGGTCATTGCCGCCGTGTAAATTGCCGCCTCCGGCTCGGCATAGCGGCGGTCCAGTTGCACCTTGACTTTCATTCTGTCACCCCCTCGCCTCCTATCATAGCACATTCCCCGCATCGCAGCAACCATTTTGCGACATACGGCGGTTTTCCCGGGACAAACGGCGAAGCGGTTCGGCAGAAAAAGAAAAAAATCTGCAAATTCTATTGCAATTCGTCGGAAATCCTGCTATAATAGAAAGGTATGCTGCAGCGTGCGCTGCATTCGAAATTTTGATGTTTGGAAAAGTGAGGAATTCTTATGCCTGCAAATATTGTAGTCGGTTCCCAGTGGGGCGACGAGGGAAAAGGAAAAATCATTGACATTATGGCATCCCGTGCGGATGTCGTTGTCCGTGCCACCGGCGGCAACAACGCCGGCCACACCGTGGTCAACAACGGCGAGGTGTACAAGCTGCACCTGATCCCGTCCGGTATTCTCTATCCCGACACGCTCTGCCTCATCGGCGCCGGCGTTGTTCTCGACCCGAAGGACTTTATCTCGGAGCTGGACAGTCTGGAGAGCCGCGGCATTTCCACCGCAAACCTGAAGATCGATCCCCGTGCCCACGTGGTAATGCCGTGGCACATTGCGCTGGACGGTCTGTCGGAAAAGTTCCGCGGCAACTCTGACATCGGCACCACCAAGCGAGGCATCGGCCCGACCTACATGGACAAGTACGAGCGCTGCGGTCTGCGTGTTTACGATCTGGTGCATCCGGAGATCTTTGCAGAAAAGGCACGCACCACCGGCGCACTGAAAAACAAGATCATCACCGCAGTTTACGGCGGCGAAGCATTCGATCTGGACGCTGTCATTGCAGAGTACACCGAGTATGGCAAGCGCCTTGCCAAGTATGTGGCAGATGTTTCCGTCCTGACCTATGAGGCAAACAAGGCGGGCAAGACCATTATGTTCGAGGGTGCGCAGGCAACCCTGCTGGACATCGACTTCGGCACCTACCCCTATGTCACCTCCTCCCACCCCATTGCAGCCGGCGCATGCATCGGCACTGGCGTTGGCCCGAAGATGATCACCAACATCATCGGCGTTGCCAAGGCGTACACCACCCGTGTGGGCAAGGGTCCGTTCCCCACAGAGCTAAACGACGAGACCGGCGACATCATCCGCAACAAGGGCGGTGAATTCGGCACCACCACCGGCAGACCCCGCCGGACAGGCTGGTTCGATGCTGTTATCGTGCGCCACTCGGTACGCACCAACGGTCTGGACGGTCTGGCAATCAACAAGCTGGACACCCTCAGCGGCATCGGCACCCTGAAAATGTGCGTTGGCTATCAGAAGCCGGACGGCACGGTTCTGAAGGACTTCCCGCCGACACTGGAATCGCTGGCAGACTGCGCCCCCATTTACGAGGAATTCGAGGGCTTCAACGAGGACATCTCCGGCTGCAAGAGCTTTGACGAGCTGCCGAAAGCCTGCAAGAAGTACATCGCACGTCTGGAAGAGGTCTGCGAGTGCAAGGTTGTCATGGTCGGCAACGGTCCGGACAGAAGCCAGATTCTGGAACGGTAAGAAAGTATATCGAAAGATAAAGCACAACGGCTGTCCGCCGCTCCTGCTCCCCTATGGGGACAATCGGAGCGGCAGACAGCCGTTTTTGGGTGCGGGCAGTTCGGGTGGTTTAATTTGATTGCATATGGCTCCCCTGAAAGGGGTGATTCCCCATGGAATGGGGAAATGTCACGAAGTGACAAAAGGGACCGCTCGGTAAGAGCTGGCAGTGCGCAGCACTGACTGAGGGGTCTCCGCTTGTATTAAAAACACGATAAAAAGATTTCACGAAAGTACCCCTCCGAGCGGCTCCGCCGCCCACCTCCCCTTTCAGGGGAGGCTAAAAATACCACACACTGTATTTGACCAGTTTACATCAAGGGAAAGCCCCGTTGAAAACGTTCCACCGGAACGTTTTCAAAATATCGGTACTGCAAACGGGACACAGGGCGGAGCGGTCTTGTTCGCTCCGCCCTCGAAAAGCTGTCGCTTTTCTCACCCACCTGCTCCGTGCGCCAAGAGCATGGCGCAGGGAATTTCGCTGTCTGCGGACAGCGACTCAGGAGGCTCCTCGCCTCCTGAGAACCTCTCGCCAGCTGTGCTCAGCTGGAGCAGCCTGATGCGGTCAAACGGTTCGGATGCGTTCTGTTTCCTGCGCATGCGATACCATGCCCCGCCAATTAAAACCGTCCTGCGTCGTCCTTGATCTTACTCCACATATAGCGCAGCATCCAGCCATCGAAATCCGTGATCTTCATTGCAGACCCCGCCATCATCAGAGAGTTCTCGCCGCCGGGGAAGCCTCCGGGCGGGAAGCCGTTGGATTCGCCCTCGCCGCCGTAAAAGTCTGTCATGCCGAAGCCGTGGCCGATCTCGTGTTCCAGCACATGAATGCCGGAGCCGTCCAGCATGTTGAGGTACGCCGTATCCGACAGGCGCTGTCCCCAGTCGCCGCCGCATCCGCCGATGTTGGGAAAGCCCTGTGTGCCCCAGAGGTACATGTCAAAGCGTTTGTCCAGTCCGCCGGGATAGCTGTAGCTGCTGTCGGCAAAGTGGTCGAAGCGGGAGAGCTCAGACGGCGCACTGGGCAGCTTATCCGGAATGGTGTCCACGCCGTTGGAGGTGTCGTAGGTGCTGTCGTAGTCGGAGATGAGGCTGTCATAGACCACCTCATCCGGCTGGAGATCTTGCAGGACGGATTTGTCCAGCACTGCCCAGCCCACAATTTTCACATCGATGTGGTCGTACTTCCAGCCGTCCCAGCCCTTGAGCCAGTCGTTCCAGCCGTTGATGCAGTCGCTCACCAGCTTCTCGAACTGCTGGCGCTGTTCCAGTGTCAAGGTGCGGTAGGACTGCCACCGCACCACATAGTTGATGGTGCCCTCGCCGGCGACGATCTGGTCAAAGATGGTGTTCCGGCGCTCGGTGGATTTCTCCGCAACAATGCGGTTGTTCCAGATCCAGTCCGCTGCATACGTGTAATCGCTGGGGAAGTCCGCCATGGTCAGATCCTGGCGGGGCGCTTCCGTGGTGGTGGTCGCAGCAGCGGTTTCCGTGGCAGTCGTTGTTGTGGTCGTTTCCCCGGTGGTGGTCGTGGTCACAGCCGGCGGAACCAGCGTGTTCTCCGGCAGCCGTACCGCTGCCATGGTGACCGCCTTCCCCAGCAGATACTGCTGGAGCAGCTGGACATCTGCTCCGTTCAGCACACCGTCTCCGTTGGTGTCGCCCACGGTCTGCTGCGCAAAATCTGCCGTGCCGTTTTGTACCGCCTGACGAAGCTTCGCCAGATCTGCGCCGTCCGCCACGCCGTCATGGTTCCAGTCGCCCATGCGGAGATTGGTCACCGGCTCCGGTGTCACCTGCGCATAGACCGGCGACTCCACACCGCTGCGGAATCCCCGCAGATAACCGTCCTCATCCAGTTCAAACTGCCCGGCAGCTGTGGAAAGCTCCAGCCGGTTCTCCCCGGCGTTTTCCGTCAGGTAGTATTCCCCCTGAGAGAGGGCGGATTTGATGGTGATGCCCAGCTCTGTCTCCGTGAAATACCACGTGTTATAAGGTGCCACGCCGTCTGCGTCGTAGAACCCGACCTGTGCGCCCTCGCCCTCCGTGCCGCCGGACACGCTGAGGTACTGCCCTGCCGCATTCCGCAGCACGTACCCCGTCCATGTGTTGTACTCCGCCGACGATGCCGCCACCACGGGAAGGGATACCACGGTGAGGGCTGCCGCTGTGAGCGCAGCAGCGTGCCGGCGAAGCAATTGCTTTTTCTGCATAGCCACTCCTTTCGCCTTGTCAAAATTTCGAAATCGAATATTTTTATTATAGCACACAAATTGTA
>OJPU01000797.1_pt1 | contig 9777 bp, 10 predicted proteins | sample 1598561 | NCBI WGS metagenome assembly OJPU01 (sample SAMN03922500, study PRJEB24848) | human gut metagenome | isolation source: stool sample | host: Homo sapiens | place: Germany | collected 2011-11 | reverse complement strand
GGCTCGGAGATGTGTATAAGAGACAGGCAACAAACTATGGCTGGCAGGCTGCTTTGGCAGCAACTGCTGTAACCGGTATCTGCGGTGCTATTGCCTGGTTCTTTGTAAAGCCTGATAAAGCGATTGTATAATAATAGATAAGCTATAACGCTTTTAAGACAGACACCTCGATATGCTTTAAGTATGTCGGCGGTGTCTGTTTTTGATTATGCTATTTTTTTACGCTGGACAAATAACGCGATATGCTGTATAATATCTTAGAAGTTCATAACAGACAGTTCGTAACCATCCTGTCTATAAATAAAACTACGGGCGATGTACTGGCGCCGGCCGGTATTTTTTATGTATGCAAGGATTTCGTCTGTAGCGGACGGAATCCTTTTATATTTTGTGGACTTTGCCCGCTCATTAATTGGGAGGAGAAATGAAGGTTTTAGTATTATTAAGCGGTGGCGTAGACAGCTCAACCTGTCTGGCACTGGCAAAAGAAAAATACGGCGATAATGTTCTGGCCTTGTCGATGTCCTATGGTCAGAAGCATGCCAAGGAGCTTGCAGCAGCGCAGGCTATTGCCGATTATTATCATGTGGAGCTGCTGCATATGGATTTGTCGAAGATTTTTGCGCACAGCAAATGCTCCCTGCTGCAGGGATCGGAAGAAAGTGTTCCGCACGCATCCTATGCAGAGCAGCTGAAGGAAAGCAAGGGTGAGCCTGTCAGCACTTATGTGCCGTTCCGTAATGGTTTATTCCTGTCTGCTGCGGCAAGCATTGCGCTGGAATATGAATGCAATGAGATTTACTACGGTCCCCATGCCGATGATGCTGCAGGCAATGCTTATCCTGATTGCAGTGTTGAATTTAACGAGTCGATGAATTTGGCAGTATACCTGGGAAGCGGTCGTAAGGTGCGTCTGGTTGCTCCCTTTGTTGACAAAACTAAGAAGGATATCGTTGCTGAGGGCTTGCGCTTAGGTGTTCCCTATGAGCTTACATGGAGCTGTTATGACGGCGGCGAAAAGCCCTGTCACAAGTGCGGCACCTGTATTGACCGTGAGGCAGCCTTTGCTGCCAACGGTGTTGTTGATCCCTTAGATAAGGCTTGAAGGAGGTAAGGATAATGAAGAGCTTAAGTAACCAAAAATTAGTATTTTCCGCATTGTGTATTGCATTATATATTGTTGTGATGATGTGCACCCAGAGCTTTGCTTTTGGTCAGTATCAGATTCGTATTGCTACTGCGCTGTATGGTCTGAGCGCTATTTTCCCGTTTTTGATTTTACCGTTTGGTTTGGCAAACGTTGTCAGCAATACGGTGATGGGCGGTCTTGGTCTGCCGGATATTATCGGCGGCTTTATTGTAGGTATCGTAACAACCGGTATTATTGTTTTGGCTAAGCGTCGTGGCTGCGGCAACTGGATTATCTGGGCAGCAGTAACCTTTGTACCGGGACTTGGTGTTCCTGTATGGCTGAGCGTTCTGCTGGATATTCCGTATCTGGTACTGGCAAGCAGTCTGCTGATTGGCCAGTGCATCTGCGGTATTGCAAGTGTAATGCTGGTTACCGCTTTGGAACGCGTTGGAGCAGGCAAGCTGTTTGCATTTGATGGAGGTAAGCAATAATGACGAGTGGCAGAAGTAAAGAAGAATTGCAGGGCGTAAGCCTGTTAGGCAATAAAACTGCTTATAAAAGCGATTATGCGCCGGAGGTTCTGGAGTCCTTCCCGAATAAGCATCCGCAAAATGATTACTGGGTTAAATTTAACTGCCCGGAATTTACCAGCCTGTGTCCTATGACGGGACAGCCTGATTTTGCAACCATCTACATTTCTTATGTACCGGATGAACGTTTGGCAGAAAGCAAATCTTTGAAGCTGTACCTGTTCAGCTTCCGTAATCACGGTGATTTCCATGAAGACTGCGTAAATATCATCATGAAGGACCTTATTAAACTGATGGAGCCTAAATATATTGAGGTTTGGGGCAAATTCCTGCCGCGCGGCGGTCTGTCCATCGATCCGTATGCCAACTACGGCAAGCCGGGAACCGAATGGGAGCAGGCTGCGAAGAAGCGTCTTTTTATGCATGATATGTATCCCGAAACAGTAAATAACAGATAAAAAGATTTTGAGCTGTTGCGTAAGCGGCAGCTCTTTTTTTGTGCTTGCGAAACACCTCTGCTGATGAAAAAAGTATTTTCAGACAGCATAAGTTAGCGATAGCTAATTAAAGACTGATTTTAACAAAAAATTTTCGATAAACACTAATACAGCACTTTATTTCTTAATTAGAGTATGCTATAATGAGCTATAGACAAATAATTCACATATTTGCATTGAATCCGTGGGACACGAAAAGTACCACGAGGGACAAAACACGTCAAGGGATGTAACTGGTTTATGGATAGTATTATTAATCTGCAAAAGAAAATTGTGCCGGAGCTTACAGATTTGCTCGTACAACGCTACCAGATTCTGCGTCAGGTAAGCCATGAAGCGCCGATAGGCCGACGTGCTCTGGCTGCAAGACTGGGACTGAGCGAAAGAGTGCTGCGTGCTCAGGTTGATTTTCTTAAGAAAAGCGGCTTGCTGGATTTTTCCTCCAGCGGCATGAGCGTGACTGATGAGGGAGCGGATATTCTTAAGGAGCTGGCGGATTATGTACGCAAGCTGCAGGATATTTCGTTTTTGGAAAATGCTCTCAGTGATACGCTGAAGATTGGCAAGGTTGTCATTCTCCCCGGTGATTCGGACCAGGAGGACGTTGTCAAACGTGAAATCGGCCGTACTGCAGCGCATATTCTCAGCAAGCTGCTGAGCGATGGCAAAAAGCACATAGTTGCTGTCAGCGGCGGTACTACCATGGCAGCGATGGCAGCTAATGTTTCCGGCTCCCAGCCTAATACGGTGGTTGTACCGGCTCGCGGCGGCTTGGGTGATAATGTAGAACTGCAGGCCAATACGATTGCAACTGTCCTGGCGCAAAAGCTCGGAGCATCCTACCGCCAGCTTTATGTTCCCGACTGTGTAAGCGAGGATATTTTAAACAGTATTCTTAAAGAGGATATCGGTGTACGCGCTGTCGTTGATATTATCAAGCAGGCAGACATTCTTGTCCACGGTGTAGGCCGTGCCAGTGTTATGGCAAGACACAGACGCTTAGACAGTGAGGTAATTGCCAAGCTGGAGGCGGACGGCGCTGTAGGCGAGGCGTTTGGTCAGTACTGTGCTTTAGACGGCAGACAGGTTTATATGACTAATAATGCCGGCCTGATGCTGCAGGATTTGCAGCACATCGGCACAATTATCGGTATTGCCGGAGGTAAATCGAAGGCTGCTGCAATTTTATCGGTTATTCGTGCTTCCAGACAGGATATTTTGATTACCGATGAGGCTGCAGCGCATGAGATTCTCAAAATGGCTAAAGAGCAATAAACAAGCGAAGCTCTTAAAGTATTAATTTGTTACTGAGCACATTTGTGCAAAATTTAGATTCTCTCAGAATTAAGGAGGAAATTATTATGACAAAAGTAGGTATTAATGGTTTTGGCCGTATCGGCCGCGAGGTTTTCCGTGTTGCATTCAACAATCCTGAGGTTGAGGTTGTTGCAATAAACGATCTTGGCGACGTCAAGACTCTGGCTCACCTGCTGAAATATGATTCTATCCATGGCATTTTCGATCATGAAATCAGCATCGAAGGCAACTTCATTATTGTTGATGGTCACAAAATCGAAGTATTCTCCTGCATGGATCCGGCAAAGATTCCTTGGGGCGAAGCTGGTGCTGAAATCGTTGTAGAATCCACCGGTCGTTTCACTGAAGGCGAAAAGGCTGCTGCTCACCTGCATGACACTGTTAAAAAGGTTATCATCTCCGCTCCTGCAAAAGGCGAAGACATTACCATCGTTATTGGTGTTAACGAAGACAAATATGATCCTGCAAAACACAACATCATTTCCAACGCTTCCTGCACCACCAACTGCCTGGCTCCGTTCACCAAAGTACTGCTGAACAAATTCGGTATTGAAAGCGGTCTGATGACCACTGTTCACTCCTACACCAATGACCAGAGAATTCTGGACCTGCCGCATAAAGACCTGCGCCGTGCCCGCGCTGCTGCTTGCTCCATCATCCCGACTACTACCGGTGCTGCAAAAGCAGTTGCTCTGGTTCTGCCGGAACTGAAAGGCAAACTGAACGGCTTCGCAATGCGCGTTCCGACTCCGAATGTTTCCATCACCGACCTGACTGTACTGCTGCAAAAAGACACCACTGCAGAAGAAATCAACGCAGTGCTGAAGGAAGCTGCTGAAGGCGAACTCAAAGGTATTATGGGCTACAGCGACGAACCTCTGGTATCCCGCGATTACAACGGCTGTCCGCTGAGCTCCATCATCGACGGCCTGTCCACCATGATGGTTGGTCCGCGTATGGCTAAGGTTGTAAGCTGGTACGACAACGAATGGGGTTATTCCAACCGCGTAGTTGACCTGGCTGCTTATATTGCTAAAAAAGGTCTGTAATAAAGGAGATTCTTATCCGTGGATAAAAAAACTGTACGTGACTTAGACGTTGCCGGTAAAAAAGTACTGGTACGCGTAGATTTTAACGTTCCTCTGAATGATAAAGGCGAGATTACCGATGATACTCGTATCACCGCATCTCTGCCAACCATTCAATATTTGCTGGAGCAAAAGGCTGCCGTTATTTTAATGGCACATCTTGGCCGTCCTAAAGGACAGGTTAAGCCGGAATTGTCTTTGGCTCCCGTAGCTAAGCATTTGGGCATGCTGCTGGGCAAAAAGATTCTGTTTGCTCCGGACTGCGTAGGTGAGGCTGCACAGGCTGCTGCCAGCAAGCTGAAACCGGGCCACATCCTGCTGCTGGAAAACCTGCGTTTCCATAAGGAAGAGGAAAAGAACGACATGGAATTTGCCGAAAAGCTGGCTTCTTTGGCAGACCTGTATGTCAATGACGGCTTCGGTGTATCTCACCGCGCACACGCTTCTGTTGAAGGCGTAACCCACTTCCTGCCTGCAGCTGCAGGCTTCCTGCTGGAAAAGGAAATCCAGTATGTAGGTCAGGCTGTAACCAATCCGCTGCATCCGTTTGTTGCTATTATCGGCGGTGCTAAGGTAAGCGACAAAATCGGCGTTATCAGCAACCTGCTTGATAAGGTTGATACCCTGCTTATCGGCGGCGGTATGGCTAACACCTTCCTGGCTGCACAGGGCTACAAAATGGGCAAGTCCCTGGTAGAAGAGGATAAGCTGGACTTGGCTAAAGAGCTTCTGGCTAAGGCTAAGAAAAATAAAGTAAATATGCTGCTGCCTACCGATTTGGTAATGGCTACTGCATTTGCTCCCGACGCCGAGCATGTAACCGAAAAGGTGAAAAACCTGAATCAGGCTTATATGGCTCTGGATATCGGTGCGGAAACCAGCAAGGCTTATGCTGAAGCTTTGGCTGACGCTAAGATGATTGTCTGGAACGGACCGATGGGCGTTTTTGAAATGGATGCATTCTGCAAGGGTACCGAGGCTGTAGCGAAGGCTGTAGCCAAGAGCCGTGCTACCAGCATTGTCGGCGGCGGCGACAGCGTTGCTGCTATCGAAAAGCTGGGCCTGGCTAAACGCATTACCCACATTTCCACCGGTGGCGGTGCATCTCTGGAATATCTGGAAGGCAAGGTACTGCCCGGCGTTGCTGCGCTGGATGACCTGCGCCGCAAAATGATTGCCGGCAACTGGAAAATGCACAAAACCGTAAGCGAGGCTGTAGAGCTTGCAGAGGACATTGTAATGGAAACTAACGGTACCTTGAACGAGGTTGTTATTTTCCCGCCGTTCACCGCACTGGAAACTGTTGCGGATGCTATCGATGGCAAGCACGTAGGCTACGGCGCACAGGATTTGCATTGGGAAGACAAGGGTGCCTTCACCGGCGCTGTTTCCGGTGCGATGATTGCCGATATCTGCGCTGAATATGTTCTCGTTGGTCACAGCGAACGCCGTACCATTTTCGGTGAAAACGAAAAAATTGTTGCCAGCAAGATTATTGCCGCTTACCGCAATGGCCTGAAGCCGGTGCTGTGCGTTGGTGAAAATCTGGCTGAGCGTGAAGCAGGCAAAACTGCCCGCAAAATCAATATGCAGCTGAAGAGCGCTCTGCGTGTAATTTCTGCAGAGGATGCAGAAAACCTTGTTGTTGCTTATGAGCCTATCTGGGCTATCGGCAGCGGTAAGGCTGCTACTCCGGAGGATGCTTTGGAGGTATGCACTCTGATTCGTGAAAAAATAGGCAAAATCTTTACACCTGATATTGCCCGCAAGGTTCGTATTCTTTACGGCGGCAGTGTTAATGAAAAGAACGCTGCTTCCTTCAACCTCAGCGGTATTGACGGTGTACTGGTAGGCGGTGCAAGCCTGAAGGCTGACACCTTTGCCGCAATCGTAAGAAGCTTTTAATAAGACCTCGGAGAAAGCACCTGTTGCTTTCTCCTTCGTCTTTAGGAATTTGATAATGAAAAAACCAGTTTTACTAATGAGTATTGATGGTTGGGGCATTGCTCCCGCAGATAAAACCAATGCTACGGCAATGGCAAAAACTCCCAACCTGGACAGTTATTTTGCAAATTATCCTCATACAACCTTGGAAGCAAGCGGCAAGGCTGTAGGTCTGCCGACAGGCCAGATTGGCAATTCTGAGGTAGGTCATCTGAATATCGGTGCCGGCCGTATTATCTACCAGAGCCTTACACGCATTGACAAGGCAATTGAGGATGGCGATTTGTATAAGAACGAAGAGCTCAGCAGGGTGATGGACGAAACAAAGCAGGCAGGCAAGGCACTGCATCTTCTGGGACTGTTATCCGACGGCGGCGTCCATAGCCACATTGAGCATCTTCTGGCACTTATCTGCATGGCGAAGGTTAAAGGCCTGACCAAGATTTATGTGCATGCTTTTCTTGACGGACGTGATGTCGGCCCGAAAACAGCGCTGGAATATATCCATGAGCTGGAAGATGGTATGGCGCAGATTGGCGTAGGCAAAATTGCTACCGTCAGCGGACGCTATTACGCAATGGACCGCGACAAGCGCTGGGAGCGCGTGGAGCGTGCCTATAAAGCACTGGTGTTGGGCGAGGGCGGCAAAGCTGCAAGCGCTGCTGCCGGCGTAGAGGCATCCTATGCCGCAGGCGTAACGGATGAGTTTGTTGAGCCCTTCACTGTTGACGGCGTAGATGGCAAAATCACTGCCGGTGACGGTGTGATTTTCTTCAACTTCCGTCCTGACAGAGCGCGTGAAATTACCCGTGCGCTGCATGATGAGGACTTCCCGTATTTTGCACGTCCCGAGGGCGCACGCCCGGTAAACTATGTGTGCATGACGCAGTATGATGCTACGATTACCGCACCGGTAGCCTTTCCTCCGGAGGAGATTAAGGATACCTTGGGTGAGGTGTTGGCACAGCATGGACTGCACCAGCTGCGCATTGCGGAAACCGAAAAATATGCGCATGTAACCTTCTTCTTCAATGGTGGTGTGGAAGCTCCGAATGCTAATGAGGAGCGTATTCTGATTCCTTCGCCGAAGGTTGCAACCTATGATTTGCAGCCGGAAATGAGCGCCGAAGAGGTTACGCAGGCACTATTGGCAGAGCTGGATAAGGATAAATTTGATGCGATTATCCTGAACTTTGCTAACCCGGATATGGTTGGTCATACCGGTGTGCTCAGTGCTGCGATTACCGCTATGGAAAAGGTGGATGACTGCGCCGGCCGTATTGTACGCAAGGTGCTGTCCCTTGGCGGCAGTGTGTGCATTACCGCGGACCACGGCAATCTGGAGAAGATGGCCGAAAGCGATGGTTCGCCGAACACCGCGCATACCACTAACCCTGTACCGTTTATTTTAGTAAGCGAAGAGCAGCACAAGCTGCATAACGGCATTTTGGCCGATATTGCACCGACGCTGCTGCAGCTGCTTAATATTAAACAGCCTGCCGCTATGACAGGTAAAACTTTGATAGACTAATCATGAGGTGATAAGAAATGGCAATGATTACTGAAGTTTACGCTCGCGAGATTCTGGATTCCCGCGGCAATCCGACCGTAGAAGTTGAAGTATGCCTGGAAGACGGCGCTATGGGACGCGCTGCTGTTCCTTCTGGCGCATCTACCGGCGTACACGAAGCTGTAGAGCTGCGTGACGGCGACAAAGAGCGTTACCTGGGCAAGGGCGTTACCAAAGCAGTTGATAATGTTAACGACATTATTGCCGAAGCAATTATCGGTTTGGACGCAACCCGCCAAACCGAAATTGACGAGCTGCTGGTTCGCCTGGACGGCACTCCGAACAAAGGACGCCTCGGCGCTAACGCTATCCTCGGCGTTTCCATGGCTGTAGCTAAGGCTGCCGCTGCTTCCGTAGGCCTGCCGCTGTACCTGTACTTAGGCGGCGTTGCTGCCAAAGAGCTGCCTGTACCGATGATGAACATCTTAAACGGCGGCGAGCATGCAGACAACAACGTTGATATTCAGGAATTCATGATTATGCCGGTTGGCGCTAAATCCTTCAGCGAAGCACTGCGCATGAACGCTGAGATTTATCATAATCTGAAGGCACTGCTGAAGGAAAAAGGCCTGAGCACTGCTTTGGGTGATGAAGGCGGTTTTGCACCGAACCTGAAATGCAATGCAGATGCAATCGAGGTTATTCTCGAAGCAACCGAGCGTGCAGGCTATAAACCCGGTAAAGACATCGTTATGGCAATGGACGTTGCTTCCAGCGAATTCTATGTAGACGGCAAATACAAAATGACCGGCGAAGGCGTAGAAATGACCAGCGAAGAAATGGTTGATTATCTGGCAGGCCTGTGCGAGAAATATCCTATTATCTCCATCGAAGACGGTATGGCAGAGGATGACTGGGACGGCTGGAAGAAGCTCACCAAAAAGCTGGGCAAAAAAGTTCAGCTGGTTGGCGACGACCTGTTTGTTACCAACGAAGAGCGTCTGGTTCAGGGCATTGAAAAGGGCGTAGCAAACGCTATTCTGATTAAGGTAAACCAAATCGGTACCTTAACCGAAACCTTCAATGCTATCGAAACCGCAAAACGTGCAGGCTATACCTGCATCATCTCTCACCGCAGCGGTGAAACCGAAGACACCACTCTGGCAGATATTGCTGTTGCTGTAAACGCAGGCCAGATTAAAACCGGTGCTCCGGCTCGTACCGACCGTGTTGCCAAATACAACCAGCTGCTGCGCATTGAAGAGGATCTCGGCAAGGCTGCAAAATATAACGGCATGAAGGTTTTCTACAATATTAAAAAATAAGCAGAAAAAGCTTTCTTATTTGCTGTAAAAGATGAGGTGAGAGCGCTGACTCTCACCTTTTTCTTTATTTAGGGCGTTTTTGTAAAATATTTTGCAAAAGTAGATTGTAAGAGCACGTCTTTTATGGTAAAATACTATGGTACAAAAATATGAGGAGGTAAGCTCTGTGATTGAAACTGTCTTGATGGTTCTTGAAGTTATCGTTTGCATAGCACTCATTGGCGCAGTTCTGCTGCAGTCCGGAAAAGGCGGCGGTATGGGCAGTACTTTCGGCGGCAGTGACGGTGCTTTTTTTGGCAAGGGCAATGATCTGGATACACTCATGGCGAAGGCTACGATTTATTTAGGTGTTGCATTTGCTGTTATTACATTGGCGCTGGCAAAAATCAACGCTTAAGGCTGACGGGATTTTCCTGTTTTCCGCACTCATCATG
>OJPU01000783.1_pt1 | contig 9957 bp, 9 predicted proteins | sample 1598561 | NCBI WGS metagenome assembly OJPU01 (sample SAMN03922500, study PRJEB24848) | human gut metagenome | isolation source: stool sample | host: Homo sapiens | place: Germany | collected 2011-11 | reverse complement strand
CCCGGAGCTTCGTGAGCTGTTGGGGGAAAAATGTGTAAACCTGGATGTCAACTCTATGAAGCCTCTTGATAATCTTTGCCATCCTGTTTCGGTAATCCGTGACGCAGAGGAGTTGGCAGCGGAGGCCTTCGGTGCGGCACACGCATTCTTTATGGTAGGGGGTACGACCTCGTCCGTGCAAAGCATGGTGTTGTCCTCCTGTAAGGCAGGCGATAAAATTATCCTGCCGCGCAATGTACACAAAAGTGTGATTAACGCGCTCGTACTTAATGGCGCGATTCCGGTTTATATCAATCCGCAGGTTGACAGTAAGCTGGGAATTTCTCTGGGGATGGAGATCGGCGAGGTAGCTAAGGCGATTAAGGCAAATCCCGATGCTACGGCAGTGCTCGTAAACAATCCTACTTATTATGGTATCTGTTCGGATTTGCGTTCTATCGTTAAGCTGGCGCATGAGCATAACATGCTCTGCCTGGTAGACGAGGCGCACGGTACACATTTTTATTTCGGAAAAAATATGCCTGTTAATGCGATGGCGGCCGGTGCTGACATGGCATCTGTTTCCATGCACAAATCGGGCGGCAGTCTGACGCAGAGCAGCCTGCTGCTGACAGGGCCTAATGTCAACTGGGAGTATGTAAGCCAGATTATCAATCTGACGCAGACTACCAGTGCTTCGTATCTTCTGCTTTCCAGCCTGGATATTTCACGCCGTAACCTGTATATGCGCGGTGAGGCATCCTTCGGCAAAGTGCAGGAGATGGCGGAATATGCCCGTGAGGAAATCAATTCTATCGGCGGCTTTTATGCTTACGGACGCGAGCTGAAAAACGGCAGCAGCATCTATGATTTTGATGTTACCAAGCTTTCGGTCTATACGCGTGATATCGGTCTTGCAGGCATTGAGGTTTATGATTTACTGCGCGATGAATATGATATCCAAATTGAGTTCGGCGATATCGCCAATATTCTTGCTTATATTTCTATCGGTGACCGTATTCAGGATATTGAACGTCTTGTGGGTGCTTTGGCGGATATCAAGCGCCTGTATTCCAAGGATCCGTCGCAAATGCTCAATACCGAATATATCGCGCCTAAGGTTGTTGTTTCGCCGCAGAAGGCTTTTTATGCCAAGGATGAATCTTTGCCTATACGCGAAACTGCGGGACGCATCTGCAGTGAATTTGTAATGTGCTACCCGCCGGGAATTCCTATTCTGGCGCCGGGTGAGGTTATCACCAAGGATATTATCGATTATATTATTTATGCCAAGGAAAAGGGTTGCTCAATGCAGGGACCTGAGGATCCGGATGTTAATAATATCAATGTATTAGTATAAAGGACGTGATTAAATGGAGCTATGGTTTTCTGACTATCATACAGAAGATGTGAAGCTGGATATCAAAATCGAAAAGCAGCTTTTCGGTGCGGATACGGATTTCCAAAGAATAGACGTTTTTGAATCCAAGGAATTCGGTCGCTTTATCAGCTGTGACGGTACCATAGTCTTTTCGGAAAAGGACGAATTTGTTTATGACGAAATGATTGTCCATGTGCCTATGGCAGTGCATCCGCATGTGCGCAAGGTACTGGTAATCGGCGGCGGCGACGGCGGTGTAGCGCGCGAGCTGACGCATTATGATGAAATAGAGGAAATCGACGTAGTAGAAACGGACCATGTTTTTATCGATGTCTGCCGTGACTATTTTCCGGACAACGCCTGCGGTCTTGATGACCCGCGCGTAACTGTTTTCAACGCTAACGGTCTGCGCTTTTTGCGTACCAAGGTTGATGAATACGATTTGATTATCAGCGATGCTATCGATCCCTTAGGTCATGCAGCGGGCCTGTTTACCAAGGAATTCTACGGTAACTGCTTCCGTGCGCTCAAGGAGGACGGTATCATGGTTTATCAGCATGGCAGTCCCTTCTACGATGAGGACGAGGAAACCTGCCGCGCCATGCACCGCAAGGCCAGCCACAGCTTTCCCATCAGCCGTGTATATCAGGCGCACATTCCAACCTGTCCTTCCGGTTACTGGCTGTTCGGCTTCGCTTCCAAGAAGTATCATCCGCTGAAGGATTTTGATGCCAAGAAGTGGCTGGAGCGTGGTATTAAAACATGGTATTATTCCGAGCATCTGCATAAGGGAGCGTTTATGCTGCCTAAGTATGTGGAAGATATGCTGGAAGAAGAAGAAAAATAATTGATTTAAATTTATGAACAGGAGATGATTTGAATTATGAGTAAATTATTAGTAATCGGCTGCGGCGGTGTTGCCGGCGTAGCTATCGCAAAATGCTGCCAAAACAGTGATGTTTTCACCGAGCTGTGTATTGCCAGCCGTACGAAGTCCAAATGTGACGCAGTTAAGGAAAAGCTGCAGCCCACGACCTCTACTGTGATTACTACAGCACAGGTTGACGCTGACAGCAAGGAACAGCTTGTACAGCTGATTAAGGCTTACCAGCCAGACGCAGTGCTGAATGTTGCTCTGCCTTATCAGGACCTGACTATTATGGATGCCTGCCTGGAATGCAAGGTTGATTACATCGATACCGCTAACTATGAGCCGGAAAACATTGACGATCCTGCATGGCGTGCAGTTTATGACAAGCGCTGCAAGGAAGAGGGCTTCTCTGCTTACTTCGATTATTCCTGGCAATGGGCTTATAAAGAAAAATTTGAGCAGGCCGGCATCATGGCTCTGCTCGGCACTGGCTTTGACCCCGGTGTTACCAGTGTATTCTCCGCTTACGCACTGAAGCATTATTTTGATGAAATCGAAACTATTGATATTCTGGACTGCAACGGCGGCGACCATGGTTATCCGTTTGCTACCAACTTCAACCCCGAAATTAACCTGCGTGAGGTTTCTGCTCCCGGCTCCTATTGGGAAAACGGTCATTGGGTAGAAATCCCGGCTATGGCTATTAAACGCGAGTATGATTTCCCTGAGGTTGGCATGAAGGATATGTATCTGCTGCATCATGAGGAAATTGAATCTCTGGCCAAAAATATCCCCGGCGTAAAACGCATCCGCTTCTTCATGACCTTCGGTCAAAGCTATCTGACACACATGAAGTGCCTGGAGAACGTTGGCATGCTGTCCACCAAGCCGATTAACTATGAAGGCAAGGAAATTGTTCCTATTCAGTTCCTTAAAGCATTGTTGCCGGATCCTGCTTCCCTCGGTCCTCGCACCGTAGGCAAGACCAATATCGGCTGTATCTTCACCGGTACCAAAGATGGCAAGAAAAAGACCATTTATATTTATAATGTCTGCGACCATCAGGAATGCTACAAAGAGGTCGGCTCTCAGGCTATCAGCTACACCACCGGCGTTCCTGCAATGATCGGTACTGCTCTGGTTATTACTAAGCAATGGCAGGGCAAAGGCGTATTCAATGTGGAAGAATTCGATCCGGATCCGTACATGGATATGCTGAATAAGTTCGGCCTGCCTTGGGTTGTTGACGAAAACCCGGCTACGGTAGAATAAGATGACGGACGCCAAGGAAACTGTAATGCCGGCATATGTTGTCGACAAGGCCGAGGGGGCTTCCCGTCTGGCTGATTTGCAGAAGAATTTGCGCGCAGAGCGTGAGGAGGCGGCGCTGAAGGCGCTGCCGACTCCCTGCTATGTGGTTGATGAGGCTAAGCTGCTGAATAATCTGCGTCTTTTGCAGCATGTGCAGTGCGAAAGCGGTGCGCATATTCTGTTGGCACAGAAATGCTTTTCTATGTTCCGCCTCTATCCGCTGATGGGTGAATATCTGGCAGGCACGACGGCAAGCGGTATTTACGAAGCGCGCCTCGGTCATGAGGAGATGGGCAAGGAGAACCATGTTTTTGCACCTGCTTTTAAGGAGCAGGATATGCAGGAGCTGGTGCAAATCTGCGACCATATCATTTTCAACAGCTTTGCACAGTTTGAAAAGCATAAGGCTGTCTGCGCTCAGGCCGGTGTGAGCGTGGGTATCCGCGTGAATCCGGAATGCTCGACGCAGGAGGGTGAGCATGCGATTTACGACCCCTGTGCCTATGGCTCACGCTTGGGCGTAACGCTGGCGAACTTCCCGGAGGTTTTGCCGCCGGAATTTGAGGGCCTGCATTTCCATACGCTGTGTGAGCAGAACTCTGATGACCTGCTGACGACATGGAAGGCGTTCGAAGCGAAGTTCAGCAAGTACTTTAAGCAACTTAAATGGCTGAATCTGGGCGGCGGCCATCATATTACGCGCAGTGATTATGATGTGGAAGCGCTGATTGATTTAGTAAAATATATTCGTAATACCTATCATGTTGAGGTATATTTGGAGCCCGGCGAGGCTGTGGCGCTCAATGCCGGCTATCTCGTGACAGAGGTGTTGGATATTGTGCATAACGGTCTGGATATTCTTATCCTTGATGCCTCGGCTGCCTGCCATATGCCTGACGTGCTGGAGATGCCTTACCGTCCGCCTCTGCGCGGCGGCTATGCGGCTGACGAAAAGCAATATAAATACCGTTTATCCTCGATGACCTGTCTGGCCGGTGATGTGATTGGCGATTACAGCTTTGACAAGGAAATCAAGGTTGGCGATAAGCTGATTTTTGAGGATATGGCGATTTATTCCATGGTTAAAAATAATACCTTTAACGGCATTCCGCTGCCTGATATTGTGCTGCTGCACAAGGACGGTACTACAGAGCTGGTGCGCCGTTTCGGTTATGAAGATTTTAAAGGACGTTTGTCATGATGTTAGAGAAAAACTTTACTCCCGCTGCCGACGGCTTTCATATGCCCGGCGAATACGAACCGCATGACGGCTGCATTATCGTATGGCCGCAGCGTCCGGGCTCCTGGAGCTTTGGCGCAGTGGCGGCCTGCGAAGCGTTTACGGCTGTGATTAAGGCGATTGCGGCGAGCGAAAAGGTTTATGTTATCTGCGGTGCTAAGCACTTTGCTGTAGCACAGGAATATCTTGCGGGTGTTGCCAACGTTGAGCTGGTAGCTATGGAAACGGACGACAGCTGGGCGCGTGACATCGGCCCGACCTTTGTGGTACGCGACGGCGCACAGGGACGCGAGCTGCGTGGCGTGAACTGGCGCTTTAATGCCTGGGGCGGCGAGGTAGACGGCCTGTATCCTGATTATGAGCAGGATGATGCTTTTGCGGAAAAGTTTGCCGAGCATTATGGTGTTGCGCTGTATGATGCTGTTCCCTTCGTGCTGGAGGGCGGTTCTATTCACTGTGACGGCGAGGGCACGGCACTCGTAACGGAGGCCTGCCTGCTGAGCGCTGGGCGTAATCCCGACCTTTCCGAAGAGCAGATTGAGCAAAAGCTTAAGACTTACCTGGGCGTTGAAAAGGTTTTGTGGATTCCGCGCGGTATTTATAACGATGAAACAAACGAGCATGTAGATAATGTCTGTGCCTTTATCCGTCCGGGTGAAGTAGTTCTGGCCTGGACCGATAACGAGGCTGATCCGCAGTATGCTTTGAGCAAGGCAAGCCTGGACGCTTTGGAGCAGCTGACGGATGCTAAGGGACGTAAAATCATCGTGCATAAGCTGCCCGTGCCTGCGGTGCCTGTGTGCATTACCGAGGACGAGGTAGCAGGCTTCGACTTTGTCGAGGGTGAGGATATGCGCGAAGCCGGTGAACGTCTGGCGGCTTCGTATGTAAACTTTTATTTCAGTAATGACAGTGTTGTAGTGCCTGCCTTTGGCGGTGAGAATGCGGGCAGCGATGCGTTGGCGGCGGAAATTCTTGCCAAGCTCTGTCCGGAGCGTAAGGTAGTGCAGATACCGGCGCGGGCAATTTTGACCGGTGGCGGCAATATTCACTGCATTACACAGCAAATTCCGAAGGGAGTGTGCTTATGAGCAAGGTAAAGGTGGCAGCAGTGCAGATGCGCTGTGCGCCGACCGTAGAAGAAAATTTGCAGCAAGCTGAAGCGCTGGTGCGCGAAGCTGCAGCGAACGGTGCGCAGATTATTCTGCTGCCGGAGCTGTGGGAGCGTCCGTATTTCTGCCAGCAGCGTCGCTATGATTTCTATCAGTATGCATTGCCTACGGAAGAAAATCCTGCGGTGCGGATGGGCAAGCGTTTGGCAAAGGAGCTGAATATCGTTCTGCCTATCAGCTTCTTTGAGCGTGATGTCAATGAATTATATAATTCCATCGCCTGCATTGATGCTGACGGTGAGATTTTAGGCGTTTATCGCAAAACACATATTCCTGACGATCATTTTTATCAGGAAAAATTTTACTTTAAACCCGGTAACAGCGGCTTTACGGTTTTCAATACCAAGTATGGCCGTGTCGGTATCGGTATCTGCTGGGACCAATGGTTCCCTGAGACAGCACGCTGCCTGGCGCTGAACGGAGCAGAGCTTTTGTTCTATCCTACGGCGATTGGCTCCGAGCCTATCTTAGACTGCGACAGCATGCCGCATTGGCGCCGTGTTATGCAAGGCCATAGCGCAGCTAATCTGATGCCTGTGGTAGCAGCAAACCGCATCGGTCTGGAAACTGTGGAGCCCTGCGAAGGCAATGCAGGCCAACAGTCCTCCTTGCTGTTCTACGGATCTTCTTTCATGACCGACGGTACCGGTGCGCTTGTGCAGGACGCATCGCGTGATCAGGAAGAAATTCTTTATGCGGAGTATGATTTGGCAGCCTTGGCTGAGGACAGACTGAGCTGGGGCTTGTTCCGCGATCGCAGACCGGAATGCTACGGTAAAATTGCCGGTAAGTAAATATTGAAGCTACAATAAAAAATCACAATCGGTTATATATGTAACCGATTGTGATTTTTGCTTTATCCGATATTGAGCTCGTGCTTGAGAGCATCCTGTAAAATTTTGGAGAAGTTCAGTTTTTTGGCAATCGCCGCATCATTTAACCATTTGGGGATGGTGAGAGTTTTTTTGACTGCTTTGGTAAAGTGCTCTTTGGCATATGCTTCTACATCAACACTTACTATATTAACAAAGGCTTCGGCGTAATCGCTATATTCTTCGTTAACGTCAATAGTGTTTAATTCAGATGGTTCCGGAACAGCTTCATTGCTGAGCTTTGCTTCGTAAAGAAAGCCGGCAAGGCAGTCTGTTGCCATTTTCATGGCATTTTGTAAATCCGTACCACAGGTTGCCAGGTGGTTAAGGTCTGGGAAAATTACGGTGTATTGTCCGTCTTTTTCTTTATAAAAGCACGCAGGATACATTGATAACATAAAATCACCCTTTCTGAAAATCTAAACCGGCTTGTTTTAAAATAGCTTTAACTGTGCCTATGGGAATATCTCCCTTATGGTTAGGAACAGTTACTTTATTAGGTTGGCGTGGATGTACGTAATAAAAGTGGGAGCCTCTGGTCGAATATAATGTCCAACCGGCTTTTTTCAGTAGCTTTTCCAGTTCTTTAAATTTCATGATATTGCTCCTTTCATAATTGTATCATTTAACACGTATAAAAACAATACGTATTGATGATGCTATTAAAAAAGGAGTATTGCAGTTGGTACTACAATACTCCTAAGAGAACGACAACAGTATTAAATTTGTATGTTAGACTTATTATATCATAGAAAATATGGTTAGAGGTATATTTGCAAAAATTTCATAAGATGTTTGGATTAATGATGATAAAATTTTGACTATCTCATCCTCCTACTTTGTCATCAGGCAGATACATAATGGTTATGCTGTAAATAATGATGGTGCAGATTACCAGACAGATAGCCAGTGGTATGAGCAACTTCAGCCAGGGAATTTCCTGCTGCAGATACTTGCGGCAGTAGCGCCAGAAGCAGGTGATGGTGAAGATGTTGAAGATGCTGCCTAAAATGAGCATAGTCCAGACGCTTTTGGTGAGCGGCAGATAGGACAGGCTGAGGTTAATCGCCGCAAGCACAGGCATAGCGGTCATGGTATTATAGATTTTGCCGTCTGCTATGGCGAAGCTGGCAGTGAGCATTACGCTGCCTAAAATCAGCGGCAACAGTGAGGCGCAAAGCAGTTGTGTGTTGCCGGGATTATATTGCTGCAGCCTGCTGCGCCAGAGAAAGCGCCCGAAAAGCTTATAGAGGATTAAGGCATAAAGTGTTATCAGAATGCCGCTGGCAAGTGTATCCATGCCGCCGAAGCCGATGAAAGCAACAAGAAAATGTATTGCAAAAAAGCCAAGGGCACCCAAAAAGAAGAAGAGCTGGTTATAAAGCCAGTACCAAAAGGCCAGTGGCAGAAAAGTACGCATAGCAGAACCTCCTTACATAATGTATTCAGCAAATGCTTGTTGATAGTTTAGTGCTCACTTTTATTATAATATGAGTGCGGTGAAAATGCTATGCTTTTGCTTCGTTGAGTAAAAATAGCTTGAATTTTTGCTGAGAATATAAAAAGTCCGATTCGTCTGTGCTGACAAATCGGACTTTCTTATTTGGCTGATTTTTTTAGGCTTTACAATTATTCCTCAACGTAGTTGTTGGCTTTATCATAAAGTTCAGCAACATCCTTGGAAGGACCGCCGCTGAGCAGGGAAACGATGACACCTGCTACAAGGCTGGCAAAAAAGCCGGGGATAATTTCGTAGATGCCGGTGGAGGCTGCCATAGTCAGGTACCAGCCGATATCAACAACAGCACCGACGATGATGCAGGCTACAGCACCCTGGAAGGTGAAGCCGCGCCAGAAAAGGCTGAGCATGATAGCAGAACCGAAGGCTGCACCGAATACGCCCCAGGCATTGGCAACAAGCTCCATAATGCTGCCTGCACGCGGAGAATCAGCAATAAGCAGAGCAACGAAGGAGATAACAAGTACAACGATGCGTCCTGCCCAAAGCATTTCCTTATCTCCGGACTGGTATTTACGGATTACAGGCTTATAAACGTCGCTGGCAAAGGCAGAAGCGGAAGCGAGCAGCTGACTGGAGGCAGTACTCATGGAAGCTGCCAATACGCCGGAAAGCAGGATACCGCTCATCAGAGCAGGGAAAATGCTGCGAACCATGGCGATGAATACCAGAGAGTTTTGGTTGATGTTTTCATCCAGGCCCAGATACATACGGCCAACAACGCCTACCATAGTAGCGAAGAAGCAGATGAGGGCGGTCCAGCTGATAGCGATAACAGCGGATTTCTTCATTTCCTTTTGGGATTTGAGGGACATGAAGCGGATGATGATATGCGGCATACCGAAGTAGCCCAGGCCCCAGCCGAAGCCGGAGATAATATCAGAGGTTTTGGCAACCGGATTCCAGTAATCGGGAGGAATGCTGGCAACAGCCTGCGGATTGATTAAGGATACTGCGAAGATAGGTGCAATCAGGAGAGAACCTAAAATCATCAGGCCCTGATAGAAGTCGGTCCAGCAAACGGCAGAAAAGCCACCCAAGAAGGTGTAGCCGATGATGATGAAGGCTGCCACATACATGGTGTAGGTCTGGTCAATACCGATAACAGTGTTGAACAGAGTACCGCAAGCCTTGATGCTGGAAGCGGAATAAATAGTGTAGGCAATGAGGAAGACGATTGCACAGATTACCTGCAGCACGTGGGACTTAGATAAAAAGCGGTTGCTGAGGTACTGCGGAATAGTGATGGCATCGTTGGCCACAATGGAAAAACGGCGCAGGCGCGGTGCCTGAAAAATCCAGCTTAAGGAATAGCCGGTGAGCAGGCCGATACTGATCCAGGCCTGACCGAGGCCGAGAGCGTAGATAGATGTCGGCAAGCCCATGAGCACCCAGGCGCTCATATCAGAAGCACCGGCAGAAAGAGCGGTTACCCACGGTCCCATCTGACGGCCGCCGAGGAAGTAGGTCTTTTCACCACCCTGACGATTTTTATAGAAGAACCAGATACCGATTGATAGCATGAATAGCAGGTAGATAATGAATACTACCATTTCCGTATAATTCACGAACACCCCTCCAAAATTTAAGAATAGATAACATTATTATACAC
>OJPU01000781.1_pt1 | contig 10007 bp, 9 predicted proteins | sample 1598561 | NCBI WGS metagenome assembly OJPU01 (sample SAMN03922500, study PRJEB24848) | human gut metagenome | isolation source: stool sample | host: Homo sapiens | place: Germany | collected 2011-11 | reverse complement strand
GGCGCGCCAGGGAATCAATCCCCGGCGCGCCATTCCTTTTGATGTGACAAAGGGACTGTCCCTTTGTCACATTATGCGAACTGACTCAGATAGAGGTCGGCATAAGCGCCCTCGGCTGCGAGCAGCTCCTTATGCGTGCCCTGCTCGATAATGTTGCCGTGGTCCATGACCAAGATCAGGTCGGCGTCCACGATCGTCGACAGGCGATGCGCGATCACAAAGCTCGTGCGCCCGCGCATGAGCGCGTCCATAGCACGGCCGATGGCGAGCTCGGTGCGCGTGTCCACGCTTGAGGTCGCCTCGTCCAGGATGAGAATCGCCGGGTTGTTGAGCAGCACGCGTGCGATGGTCAGCAGCTGACGCTGGCCCTGGCTGATGCTTTCGGCATCGTTGGCCACGCGCGTGTCGTAGCCCTGCGGCATGGTGCGCACGAAGAAGTCGACCTGCGCGGCACGAGCGGCGGCCACAATTTCGTCGCGCGTTGCCTCGGGGCAGCCGTAGGCGATGTTTTCGGCAATCGTGCCATCGAATAGCCAGGCGTCTTGCAGCACCATGCCAAACTGCTGACGTAGCTCGCCGCGATCCATGCGGCTCGTATCCACGCCGTCGAGCGTAATACGCCCGCCGTCAATCTCGTAGAAGCGCATGAGCAGGTTGATGAGCGTCGTCTTGCCTGCGCCCGTGGTTCCCACCACCGCGATCTTCTGGCCCGGCTCGGCAGTAAACGACACGTCGCGCATAAGCGGCTTGTCGGGCGAATAACCAAAGCGCACATGCTCAAAGGAGACACGGCCCTCGACCTTGCCCGGCAGCTTGGCGGCCTCGTCCGGCAGCGGATCGGCCTCCATCTCGGGCTCATCGAGCAGGTCGAACACGCGCTCCGCACTCGCCAGCGCGCTCTGCAGCGAGTTGAAGGTAAACGACAGCTGCGTCATGGGCTCAGATGCCTCGTAGATAAACTGGAAGAACGCCTGGAACACGCCGACGGTCATGTGGCCGGCAACCAGCATACTGCAGCCCACAATCGCAATCACGATCTGTGCCAGGCGGCCGATAAAGCGCACCGCGGGGCCGACGGCGTTAATCATAAAGTCGGCCTTGGCACTCACGCGTGCCAGCTCGCCCGAGGCCTGGTGCACCTCGGCAGAACTTTGGCGCTCGCGGTTAAACGCGCGAATCACCAGACGGCCCGAGTAGCCTTCCTCGACCGCACTCGTAATCTTGGACACCCACTCTTGGCGCTCACCGGTTACGTCATGCGTGCGGCGCGAGACCACCTTGGTCACCAGCAGCGACAACGCCGTAAAGAACAAAAAGACCAGCGTAAGTGGCACGCTAAACACGAACATCACGCTCACGGCGCCCACCACGGTACCGATCGACACCAGAAGCTGCAGCAAGCCGCGCTGCATGCTCTCGGACATCTTGTCCAAGTCGTTGGTCGCACGGCTGACGACCTCACCGGGACGATGCGCGTCAAAAAAGGCAAGCGGCAGACGGTTGAGCTTTTGTGCGATGCGGTTGCGTAGGCACAGGTTGAGGCGTTCGGCAACGCTCGACATCAAAAAGCTCTGGAGCGCATAGAACGAGGCAGCGGCAGTCCAGATCATAAAGTAGACGAAAATGGTCTTGCCGCAGTTCTCCCAGGTGATGCTGAAAGTGGTGTCGTTGGCAAACGCCACCTGAATGTGGCCCCACAGCTCATCGATCACGCGGGCGCTATATGCCGGCGCGGCGGTGTTAAAGATGACATAGAACACAATGCTCGCGAACACGATATAGAAGCGCCAATGGTCGCCGGCAGCCTCACTCCACAGGCGGCGCACCGTCGCCCAGGTATCCCGAGGCGTCTCGTCCTCGTCTTCGTCGTCCACGTCGCGCATACGCTCTGCCTCGGCGCGGGCGCGCTCGTCCTCGGCACGTTCGTTTTCCTCGTAGAGCGCTTGGCGGCGAGCCTCGCGCTCGGCTGCAGCCTTGGCGGCCTCGTCCAGCTCGGGTGCTACGGCAACCGTTTCCTCAACCAGTCCCGCGGCAACGGCGTCATCAACGCTGGCCTGCTTCCTGAGCTCCTCGGTCATGCTACTCACCTCCCTTCATCTGCGATTCCGCGATGGCGCGGTACACCTCGCAGGTTTCCATAAGCTCGCCATGCGTGCCCAAGCCCACAACCTCGCCGTCCTTGAGCACGACGATCTGGTCGGCGTGCAAGATCGTCGAGATGCGCTGGGCGATGATGAGCACCGCGGCATCGCGCGTCTCGTCCTGCAGCGCATGGCGCAGGGCGGCATCGGTCTTAAAGTCCAGGGCCGAAAAACTGTCATCGAAGATATATAGATCGGCATGCTTCATGAGTGCGCGGGCGATCGCCAGGCGCTGGCGCTGACCGCCCGAGAAGTTCGTGCCGCCCTGGGATACCGGCATATCGAGCCCCTGCGGCTGATCGAGCACAAAGGTGCTCTGGGCAACCTCCAGCGCATGGAGCATGTCAGCCTCGGTCGCGCCCTCGTTGCCAAAGCGCAGGTTGCTCGCCACCGTACCCGAGAACAGCCACGCCTTCTGCGGCACGTAAGCGATATGCCCGCGAATCTCACCTTGCGAAAGGTCGCGCAGGTCAACGCCGTTCAGTCGAATGGTGCCCTTCGTGGCATCGTGGAAGCGAAGCAAGAGCTTGGCCACCGTCGACTTGCCCGAACCCGTCGAGCCTACAATCGCCGTGGTCTGGCCACGGCGACAGGCAAAGCTCAGGTCGCACAGGGTGTCCTCGTCGGCATCGTCAAAACGGAACGACATATGGTCGAACACGGCCACCGCGTCGGCACCATCAACAGGCTCCGCCGCGCACGTGTCCAGCGTGCACTTGCCGTCCACAATGCTCGGCTCGATTTCGAGCACCTGCTGCGCACGGTTGAGGCACGCCGCAGCGCGCGGAAGCGTCAGAATCACCATCTGCGCCATCATCACAAAGAACAGGATCAGGATCGCATACTCCAGCACGGCCGAGATGCTGCCGATTTGCATGGCATGGACGCCCACGCGGTTGCCGCCCACCCACAGCACCGCCACCTCGGCGATGTTCATCAAAAAGAAGCTGGAACTGTCGAGACCCACAAACAGGTGGTTGACCTTGATGGCGTTGGCCGCGTAATCGCTAAACACCTCGTCCAGGCGCTGCTCCTCGTGGCGCTCCTTGTTAAATGCGCGGATGACGCGCACGCCCACGATGTTCTCGCGCAGCACCACGTTCATGCGGTCGATAAAGCTCTGCAGGCGCATAAAGATCGGCGCGGCGTTAGCCACCGTAAAGACCGCCGCCACCAGCACGATCGCAACCACCACGCCCAGCAGCGTGCCCATGGCGGGATCGATGAACCAAGCAAAAATGATGCCTGCCACGGCCAAGAACGGCACCGGCAGCACCAACTGAATCGTCTGAAGGACAGCTTGCTGAATCACGTTGATGTCGTTGAGCGAGCGCGTGATCATCGAACCCGTGCCAAAGCGCTCAAAGTCGCTGGCCGCGAGCTCGAGCGACTTGTCGTACACGGCATTGCGGATATCGCAGGCCACGTTGGCGGCCAGGCGCGCCGAAAGATAGCAGCCCAGCACCGTGCCGCCGCTGGCCATGCCGGTCGCGATAAGCATGTACAGGCCGTTGCGTAAAATATAGTCGACATCGCCCGTGGTAATACCGGTGTTGACCATGTTCGCCAGCATCGTGGGAACCAACAGCGTACCGACGTTATCTATCAGCACCGCAAACAGCGTCACCGCAATCAGCCCGCGGTACGGCCTCATAAACCTCATTAAGAGTCGCATGCGTCCCCCTCGCCCTTATCGTCAGCCTCGTTCTCGGCGGCCACTTGCCGTTTAAATGCCTCGCACTCTTCGTTTAGAACATGGGAGAACTTGCCGACCAGGCGCATAATCTCACACTGTTCCCAGGGCTCGAGCGCTTCGAATGCCTGCTGCTCGGCTTTTTGCGCCGGCAACGCGTAGCGCTTGGCAAACCGCACGCCTTCTTCGGTCAGTCGCACAACCTTGTTCTTACGACTACCCTCGGCAAACTCCAACGTCGCAAGCCCTCGCGCCCTAAGCGTCTTAATCGCCGAATTGATGGTCTGTTTGCTGTAGAACCATTCACTCGTCAGCCGACTCACGGCAACGCTTCCGCCCGCCGCACTCGTGTCGACGAGCATCCAGTAGGCGCAGTCCGAAAGACCGCAGGTGCGTGCGAACTCCGAATAGATACGGTCAAGCCCGTTGAGCATCCGGTCGAAATCGACCAGGCTAACTGCACTATTCATCTCTCCCACCATTCGATAGTCCGAGTTTTGACCAATTTATATCTCTACATTAGTCCGAGTTTTGACTATCGTCAATAAGCTCGTTGTTTATGGTCGGCTCTACATAAGCATATCGACAAAAAAGACCGCCGGCGCGGGGGCGGCGCCGGCGGTTGCGAGAGAATATCGAGTGTTGGCTGTTAAGCAGCGACGGCCTCGTAGACCGTGGCGCCCGAGAAGCTGTCGTGCAGGCTCTTGCCGCAGATCCACGGCAGTTCGACGACCTCGCAGACCGTGTTGACCAGCTCGGAGCAGTCAGTAAAGTGGCCCTTATCGTTGAGGGCCTCGCAATCCTGAACACGCCAATAGCCATCGGTGTGCGTGATGTAGTACTCGTGATCGTTGATCGACACAAAAGCGCGCGTCTTGGAACGCAGCAGCTTCAGAAATCCTTCGAAGTCGGTCTCGACGACATCTCCAGCCTGGAACATGATGTTACCTCCTGGCCCGGCGCCACCATGGCGCGTTGATAAACGTTGGTGCTCCTTTAGTAAAACCTTTATCAGAGCTTATGCGCGCATCATTTAGGCAAGTGGTAAAAAACCGCAGGGTAGACGGGATAAAACGTTTAACCATCCCACCGGTTTATCACATTCTGGCTGAAGTTTTATGCAAACCAACTTTTCCACTTGGTAGCTTGCATTGTTTGGGGCCGACTGCGCGATTACGGTTTTGGTTCGGCGGGTAAGAACGAGGCATCGAAACCAACGTCAGGAGGACCCATGGAGACCATCGAAGCGCTCATCCATCGCCGTAGCTGCCGTACCTACAGCGATCGCCCCGTCGAAGCCGAGAAGCTCGCACGCATTATCGAAGCCGGCCAGTACGCGCCCAGCGGCATGGGACGCCAGCCGGTCACGTTTGTCGCCGTTACCGACCCCGCAACCGTCGAGCGCCTCTCGCAGCTCAACGCCCAAGTTATGGGCAGCGAGGGAGATCCTTTCTACGGCGCCAAGACCGTTGTGGTGGTGCTCGTCGACCGCAGCGTGCCCACGCACCTGGAAGACGGCTCGCTCGCCATGGGCAATTTGCTCAACGCCGCTTATGCGCTGGGTGTCGATTCGTGCTGGATTCACCGCGCGCATGAGGTCTTTGACTCGCCCGAGGGCCTGGAGCTGCTGGCCAGCTGGGGCCTGCCCGCCGACGGCAGCCTGCGCGGTGTGGGCAACTGCATTCTGGGCTACGCCGAGGACGTGCTTCCCGAGGCCAAGCCTCGCCGCGACAACGTCGTTTACGTCAGGTGATTAGTTCCGCCGTTCTAACGAACGGCGGACCCGCTGAAAGGCCCCGTCCCATATTTGCTGCCCCACTCGCAACTTATCTTGCCGATGGAGTTGTTGCCGTTTCGCTCGTCTGACTCGCATCGGCGTCGTCGCTTTGCCCGCCTTCGTCCTTTTGAGCATCGGCAATGGTGGCAGCAGCTGCGACCATACCGCGCTGGGGCGCCACACCCGTCTGGTCTTGTGCGCCTTCAACAAGCTCCGTGCCAGCATGCGCAAGTTCAGGCGATTTGAACATCGCGCCCAGACTCGCGCCGTCGCCGGCATATCCGAGCGCCGCGAGCGCGATGACGATTATCGCGGCAACGACCGCGATCGGCACGTAACGATGCCAGCCTGCAGGATTGAGGCCGCTACGGCGGGCAGCACCGCGGCTAATGTAGCCAAGCGTTCCATCGTGCTTGAGCTTTGAGCCCACCACGCGCCTTCGTCCCCACAACGAGGACTCGGCCTGCATGGCCAAGCGAGCGCTTGCCGAAGGATAGCCATATTTTGTGCGCTTGAACGAGCCGTCGAACCCCGAGGCGCTTTTGCCCCACGTCCGCGAAGTCGTACGCCGGCCGACCGGCGCCGCACTTCGCTTTGTTCGGTTCGTTTTTGAAGTCTCCGCCATACTCCCCCGCACGCCGTAACACAATCGAAACAATGCTTCTTTGGACTGTATCACACGCGCCGCACGCGGTCACGGCGCCTCGCTCAGCGGTCGTTGTCCTTCAGCAGGCGCCATAAAGTCGTGCGGCTTATACCGAGCACCTCTGCCGCACGTGTCCTGTTGCCGTGAAGGTACTGCAGGACCAACCGTGCGACATCGCGCTCGGTATCGGCCAGGGGACGCAAGATGTACAAATCGCTTTCGAGCGCCGGGGCGCCAAAGGTCGCGGTCTTGATAACGTCCTCCTGGGCAAGCACCTCTTTCGCCACGGCACGCTCCACCGTTCCAGCCCCCACTAATATATAGAGTCGTTCAGAGACTTCACGCAGCTGCAGGTAATTGCGGGGCCAACGGTACGCATCGAGCGTCTCTGCCGCGGCGGCGGACAACATGGGGGCACCCGTCTTAAACATATCTGCCAGATACCCCAGATAGCGCGCAACCTTTTCCGACGCGCCGCCCTGCTCGGCAATCGCCGGCGCCACACTCACTGCACAGGCCAGACGCTCGGTTACAAAAGCAGCCTGATCGCTTTCGCCGCCGCCCGGCATATCGTTTGCCGTCAACACCACATGGCAACGAGTTGCGAGCGCCGTGTCGATCATTGCGGACACGAGCTCGCGCAGACGTTGGGGGCCAACAGCATGCCAGCCGCCCATGCAAAGTGTCAGCCCCGTTTGGAATAGCGGCGATTCGAAACTTTTGAGCAGATGGCGCCAGCCGCGATCCGTAAGCTCATCGAGCGCAACGGACACAAAGGGCTGATCGGCATAGGGTCCATCCAGGTACAGGCGTTTTGCAATCTGATCCTGCCCCGCGCCCAGCTCGCCCTCGAGCATAAGGGGCACCCCACGCGCATAGCTCTCCCGTACGGGGGCAGCGACCGCCGCCGCGTCTTCGACGATGCCGTACGTGCTCGACGCGTAGCGAGCCTCGACTTCGTCGGCATTGAGCCACTCGATGCCCGCATGCGTCGCAGCGGCGCGCACCTCATGCGCCACGACCACCCAAAGCGCTCCGCGCTCCTTGGCCGTCGGGCGCACCGTCAAGCTCAACCGCACGCCCTCGTGGCCCATCACCAGGCGTGCCCCATCGCCCACGCGAGCGAGACGCTCGGAAACAAAAGCAGCGATACCCTGCTCGAGTGCCGCGTCACTCATAGTCGAGATCACAACGCCACCGTGCTCGTCGATTGCCAGCGCCGATGCTCCGGCTGCGGACAATGCCTCAATCAGAATCTGCAGCTTGGCATCGCTGTCCATGGTTCGTCCCGTCTCCAGCCGCGGCCCCATCTGAGACCCGGCATCTCAAGTGTTTCAAAATTGAACGATAATGTTCACCAAACACTATAGGGCAGAAGTCGCCGTCCTGCGAGTATATGAGTTGCCCCGCATCGCCATCCTGGCGGGGCGATAAGAGCTCTTCGGGACCTATCAACCTGCGGACAAGCCATACCCGCAAGAGCTCCTATCGCTCCACCGCAGGCATGCGCTCGCCAGCACGCAGCACGCAAATCAGCTACTTCTCTACCAGATTCCCAGCACGTGCTGCATTCCCAAACTCATGCACGCAATGCCAATCCAGCAGCAAAAGCCCAACGCGATAGGCTTGCCGCCCTTTTTGACCAGCTCGACGATATCGGTATTAAAGCCAATAGCCGCCATGGCCATCACAATAAAGAACTTCGACAGCTCCTTGATGGGCGCCGTAAAGGGCGCGGGAAGCTGAAACACCGTAGTGATCACGCTCGCCAGCACAAAGAACAGCACAAACATGGGAAACGTGCGTTTGAGGGAGAACGTGCTCTTAGCGTCGCCGCCAGCCTTGCGCGCCAGATGCATCTGCCAGCAAGCAAGCGCCAGCGTGATGGGAATGATGGCCAGCGTCCTGGTAAGCTTGACCACCGTGGCGCTCTCGAGCACATTGGCGCCGGGATGCATGCTGTCCCAAGCGCTCGCCGCAGCCGTTACCGACGAGGTGTCGTTGATGGCGGTGCCGGCAAACAGGCCAAAGCCCTCGTTGGTCAGCCCGAGCATGCCGCCGAGCGTCGGAAACACGAGCGCCGCGATAACGTTAAACAGGAAGATGACCGAAATGGCCTGGGCAATCTCGCGATCGTCGGCATCGATGACGGGCGCGGTCGCAGCGATGGCCGAACCGCCGCAAATCGACGAACCCACACCTACAAGCGTCGCGATCTTGCCCGGCACGTTCATAACGCGGCAGAGCACAAAGGCGATGACAAGCGAGGTCGAGATCGTCGCCACGATAATCGGCAGCGACTGGGCGCCCTTGGACAGAATCTGGGAGAGGTTCATGCCAAAGCCAAGCAGGATAACCGCGTACTGCAAGACTTTTTTGGACGTATAGGTGACGCCGGCGGCGAGCTGTTCGCGACGATTCTTGGGAAAGACGAGCGCCAGGACCATGCCAAAGAGGATGGCGAATACCGGCCCACCGACCACCTCAATCTGTTTGCCGAGCAGCGTTGCGGGGATAGCGATGATCAGGCAGAACAAGACACCCTTCCAGCGCTCGCGTACGATATTTGCCAGGTGCATATGGGATTCCTTCTTTCTCTTTCACGTTTGCGACGGCTTATGATACGGCAACATTGAGCGCAGCCTTGCGCAAACACAGACTAAGATGCCGCAATAGTTCTCGGGCGACAGCCGAATTACCCACCGCGGAGAGCTGATTCGCGGCATAATTAACAACTGACATATGAGTTTGATAGAACAGTTGCGAGGCGCTATGGAAGAATCGATGCACGTCGGCGAGCAGGAAACGAGCCTACAGGACCAGTCCTACCACACCATTCGACGCAAAATCGTCTACCTGGACTACAAGCCGGGCGAAAAGCTGGGCGTCAAGCAACTTTGCGACGACCTGGATATGGGGCGCACGCCCGTGCGCGAGGCTTTGGTTCGCTTGGCGCAGGAAGGCCTGGTGCGCACCGTGCCCCAGAGCGGCACCTACGTCTCACCCATCAACCTCACCCTTGCCGAGAGTGCTTGTTACATCCGCGAGCATCTGGAAAAGCAGGTGATTGTGGAGTGCTGTGCGCGCGCCACGTCGGCCGGCATCGAGCAGCTCGACCGCGCCATCGTGCTGCAGGAAAAGGCCATGGCCGAAGAGGATCGCATCGGCTTCTTTTTGAGCGACAACCTCATGCATCACATGATTTTTAGCATCGCATGTCGCAGCACCGTGTGGTCGTGGCTCGAAGAGACCAATGCCGACCTGGAGCGCTTCCGCTGGCTGCGCGCCGCCACGCAAGTTCTCGACAATCAGGACATCGTGAACGAGCACAAGCAGATTCGCCGCGCTATCGCCGGTCGCGACCCCATCGAAGCGAGCTTTTTGGTCAGCAAGCACCTGCACATGATGTTCCGCAACCAAACCGAGGTTCTGGACCAGTTCCCCGAGTACTTCGAGACCAGCAAGCTCCGCTAACCTGCCAAAAAGGGACAGGTTCATTTTGGCAGGTTTTATCTGGTCAAATGCAAAAAAGGCTCGGCTCCGTCTTGATGCGGAGCCGGGCCTTAGTCGTTAGGGCGTGCCAGCAACGGGACGCTCGATGTCAGTCACCAGCAGCGAGCGGGCCGCATTCGCGACAAGGTGACGTGAAATGAAAGGACGCTGACCTTCTGGTCGCGCCCTTGAAATTGAACGTCAGATTGGCGCGAATGCGGCCCGCGCAGCGTCGGCCGGTCCGCCGTTCGGTAGAAC
>OJPU01000773.1_pt1 | contig 10055 bp, 7 predicted proteins | sample 1598561 | NCBI WGS metagenome assembly OJPU01 (sample SAMN03922500, study PRJEB24848) | human gut metagenome | isolation source: stool sample | host: Homo sapiens | place: Germany | collected 2011-11 | reverse complement strand
GGAGATGTGTATAAGAGACAGGAATACGGCGGAAAGGAAGTGCAGAATGAAAACAAAACGGGAAAATCCCCTGAAAGTCCTCTTTTCCTTCTCTGGAGAGGCCAGGGGAAAAATGACTGGCTCGGTGATCCTGGCCTTTATCGGAGAGATGTTCGGCATGGCCCCCTATTTTGTGGTGACCCTGCTGGCGAAGGAGCTGTATGAGGGCACTGCCACGGTGGAACGGGCGGCGGTCATGGCGGTGACGGCGGCGGTGTGCATGTGCCTGCGGGCGTGGCTTACCGGCCTGTCCTCCATGCGCAGCCATACAGTTTCCTTCACCATCCTGAAGAACATCCGGTGCGCTCTGGCGGATAAGATGGCGAAGGTCCCCATGGGCGTCATGCTGGAGACCCCCTCCGGCACCTTCAAGACTTTGATGGTGGACAATGTGGGGCGGCTGGAGGACATCATCGCCCACATGGTGCCGGAGCTGCCCTCCAACCTGGCCGGGCCGGTTTTCAGTATCATCCTGGTGTTCGTTCTGGACTGGCGGATGGGGCTGGCCGCCTTCATTACCGTCCCCCTGAGCCTGGTGTTCGCCGTGTGCATGATGCGGGGGTACAAGGAGAAGATGGCCGTCTACCTGCGCTCGGGCAACGAGATGAATGCCGCCCTGGTGGAGTATGTGGGCGGCATCCAGGTCATCAAGGCATTCGGGCAGGGGAGCAAGAGCTTCGGGGAGTTCTCCCGGTCGGTCAACTTTTTCCACGACAGCACCCTGGCCTGGTGGCGGCAGAGCTGGTTTTGGATGGCGGGCTTCAAGGCGGTGCTCCCCTCCACTTTACTGGGCACACTGCCCGTGGGTGCGTGGCTCTATATGCAGGGCACGCTGGAGCTGCCCCTGTTCCTGGCCTGCATCATCATCCCCTTCGGCTTTATGGCCGGGCTCATCAAATTCGGCTTTGCCCTGGGGCAGCTCTCCTACATGGCTCCCAACCTGGACCCCATTCAGGACTTCCTCGCCACGCCGGAGCAGCGCCGGCCTGAAAAACCGGTGAAGCTGGGAGAGCGTTCCTTCCGTTTTGACCGGGTGTGCTTCTCCTATGATGGGAAGAAGGAGGTCCTCCACGATGTGAGCTTTACCGCCCGCACCGGGCAGATCACCGCCATTGTGGGGCCCTCCGGCTCCGGAAAATCCACCATTGCCAAGCTGATGGCCGGCTTCTGGGACGCCACAGGCGGGACGGTCTCCTTCGGCGGGCAGGACATCCAAAATATTCCCTTTGACCAGCTCATGGGGGAGATCAGTTATGTGGCCCAGGACAACTTCCTCTTTGACAGGTCCATCCGGGAGAATATCCGCATGGGCGACCCCGGCGCCACCGACGCGGAGGTGGAAGCCGCGGCCAGGGCCGCCAACTGCCATGACTTTATCATGAATCTGGAGCAGGGGTACGATACCCTGGCCGGAGACGCCGGAGACCGGCTCTCCGGCGGAGAGCGCCAGCGCATCGCCATCGCCCGGGCCATGCTCAAAAAGGCGTCCGTCATCATTCTGGACGAGGCGACCGCCTTCGCTGACCCCGAGAGCGAGGCGCAGATCCAACAGGCCATCTCCCGTCTGGTGCGGGGCAAGACCCTGATCGTGGTGGCCCACCGGCTGAACACCATCCAGAACGCGGATCAAATTCTGGTGATCGACCAGGGGCGCCTTGCCGCCTGCGGCCGGCAGGAGGAGCTGCTTAACACCTGCCCCCTGTACCGGACCATGTGGGAGCAGTATCAAAGCACGGCGGCTTTTGCCGGAAAGGAGGTCAACTGAATGTTCCATACCATCAAACGGATTCTGGATATTGCCGGAGACCAGAAAAAATACATCTATGCGGGCATTGTCTGCAACATCCTGAAAACCTTTTCCATGGCCATGATGCTCATGGCGGTCTATGTGGTGATCTCCCATCTGGACAGCCTCACCGCCGAGGTGATCGGACAGGGCCTCGGCATCCTGATCGCCAGCGTGTTCGGCCGTTTCCTGTTCCAGTGGCTGGAGGACATCTCCATGAGCGCCAAGGGCTTCGACATCTTCCGGGACTACCGGCTGGCTATCGGCGAGAAGATGAAAAGCGCCCCCATGGGTTACTTCTCCGACCAGCGCCTGGGCACCATCCAGACCACCCTTACCTCCACGGTGGTGGAGCTGGAGCAGTATTCCATGCTGTTTATCACGGACATCACCGGCGGCGTGTCCATGTCGGTCATCATCATTGTAATGATGCTGTTTTTCAGCCCCTGGTTCTCCCTGCTGTCCCTGGTGGGCCTGCTGGTGGGCCTCTATGTGCTGGGAATGGTGCAGAAAGCCGCGGCGGAGCACACCCCAAAGGTGCAGGAGGCGCAGGAGGAGCTGGTCACCCAGTCGCTGGAGTACATCCGGGGCATCGCGGTGCTGCGCTCCTTCTCCCAGACGGTGGGGCAGGACGGCGCGGTGTACCAGTCCTTCCGCCGGCGGCAGAAGGCGGCGCTGGATCAGGAGAAGGCAGCCCTGCCCGCCCTGCGGCTCTATATTCTGGTGTTCAAGCTCACCGGCTGCGCCCTCATGTTCCTGTCCACCTTCCTCTATCTGCAGGGGGCCATCTCCCTGACCTACTGCTTTTTGTTCCTGGTGGCGTCCTTTATCCTCTACTCCGAGATGGAGGTCATGGGGGACGGCTCCTTCCTGGACAAGAAGATCGCCACCGAGCTGGACCGGCTGGAGGCGGTGACCAACATCCCCTCCCTGGACCGGACGGACAAGGCCCTCGCTCCCGGCCGCTTCGACATTGAGCTGAAGGAGGTATCCTTCTCCTATGGAGGAGGCCGGAAGGTCATCGACCATGTTTCTCTCAAAATCCCCCAGGGGACTACCTGCGCCGTGGTGGGGCCGTCCGGCTCTGGAAAGACCACCTTATGCAGCCTGATCGCCCGTTTTTGGGATGTGCAGGAGGGGAGTGTCTGCGTGGGCGGCACGGATGTGAAGGACTGCACCGCCGACAGCCTGCTGAAAAACCTCTCCATGGTCTTCCAAAATGTGTATCTCTTCCACGACTCCATTGAGAACAACATCAAATTCGGCAATCCCAACGCCACTCACGAGCAGGTGGTGGAGGCGGCCAGGCGCGCCCAGTGCCACGACTTTATCATGGCGCTGCCCGACGGCTATCATACGATGGTGGGAGAGGGCGGCTCCACCCTCTCCGGCGGCGAGAAGCAGCGGGTCTCCATTGCCCGCGCCATTCTGAAGGACGCCCCCATCGTGATTCTGGATGAGGCGACTTCCAGTGTGGACCCGGAGAACGAGCATCTGCTTTTGGCCGCCATCCGGGAGCTGACGGCGGGCAAAACGCTTATTTCCATCGCCCACCGGCTCTCCACCGTCCGAGACGCGGATCAGATCGTGGTGGTGGACCAGGGACGGATCGTTCAGCAGGGGACTCACGATGCGCTGATGGCTCAGGACGGCCTCTACCGCCGGTTTGTTCAGGTCCGGGAGCAGGCTGAGGGCTGGCGGCTGGAATAATCGGTTTTTTAGGCGTCGTTCTGGAAGGTTGCAGAAAGGCCAGAGGCCGCCGGCATGATGCCGGCGGCCTCTGGCCGCTTACCGCCTGCCAGGTCTGCTGCCTGGCCATATTGACAATCAGCCATTCAGGAGGAACTCAGCCTGCAATTCACCAGAATAAACTGTACCTGACATTTCGGCTATTTTCAAGTTTATATCATCCTGAATGAGAATATATTACTTGTCCGTAAGCGCCTGATATAGTATATTGTGGTTAGCATACGCAAACTGATGGCATGGAGGAACGCGCAATGGAAATGAAACAACTGGAGAGTTTTGTGACCGCCTGCGAACGCGGAAGCATTTCACAAGCTGCGGCTTGCATGTATACCACACAGCCAAACGTCAGCAAAACCATCCGTACATTGGAGCATGAACTGGGACGGCCTCTTCTGGTCCGGAGCGGGAAGGGCGTACAGCCTACGGTTTATGGGAAGACCGTACTGGAGTATGCGAAGCTGATTCTGAGGGCGACGGCTACGATCTCCTCTTTAGCTGTGCCGGATGAGCAGGACGGTCTGCGGCTGTCCACATATCCTAGCAACATGGTGTCACGCCTGTTAGTAGACTTCTACAAGACCTGGGGACCTGGAATCCATATTGAGCACCATGAGGGCACCGTGGAGGAGATCACCAACCATGTCCACCAGGGGATATCCGAAGTCGGGATCGTATATGTGGCGCAAAAGCAGACTCCTACATTCCAACACATTCTTTTCCACAAGAAATTGGAATTTGTTCCTCAGAGTGAAAAGAGCATCTGCGTCTATGTAGGACCTCAGCACCCACTGTATCATGCGGAGAGTGTGGACTTTTCAGAACTGCCAAATCTGAAATTCATGCGGGGAGTACGGGATTTCTTTTCCATGGAACATCATCTTGAAACGGTGAGCATGGGAGTCATTGACCAAAGCGTTATGAAGCACGTGATATACAGCGATAGTGACCACTCGATCATCAATTTTCTGCTCCACACGGATGTTTGCAGTCTGGGCTTGAATTTTATGCACGGCCCCTATGAGCAATATGATATCAAACCGTTGTCCATCAACGGATGCGAGCCGTTTCTTCAAATCGGCTATGTGCTGGACCCGGAGCGCCCGCTCTCGCCGCAGGCATCCTGGCTGATAGAGCGGTTCAGGGAAATGCTGTAAGGGCATAACAAATAGTTATGGAATTCCATGAAAAACTGACCTCTGGTAAGTCTTGGCTAACTACTGTAAAATTACAAACCGTAGTACAAGACTACAATATTTAAGACTGGAGGCATTTATGAAAAGAAGGATTTTTTCTGTGCTGTTGAGCAGCGCTCTGCTGCTGACGGCGCTCGCCGGCTGCGGACAAGGGGGCGAAGCAGATCCAAGCGGAAGCCCGTCCGACGCAGAGAGTGAAACCGCTACGCGGGACGAGCTGATATTTGTCAACTATCGGGATATCCGGGACCTAAACCCCCACCTGTACGCCGGTGAGATGTACGCCCAGAGTATCCTTTACGATACCCTGGTGAGCAATACGGAAGATGGTTATGTGGGTTGTCTGGCAGAGGACTGGACCATCAGCGATGATGGCCGGATATATACCTTCAATATCCGGGACGGCGTAACCTTCTCCGACGGAACACCCTGCGACGCCAACGCCATTCTGGCCAACTTCAACGCGATTCTGGAAAACCGGGAGCGGCACACCTGGCTGGAGATGATGAACCTGCTGGTGAGCGTTTCGGCGCCGGACAGCGATACCTTCGTCATTGAGATGAGCGAGCCGTACTACCCCATGCTCACCGAGCTGGCTTGCATCCGCCCGTTCGCAATGATTTCCCCTAACTGCATGATCGACGGCAGCACGATGAACGGCGTCAACGGCTATATCGGGACAGGTCCTTATGTGCTCACAGACTTTGTTACCGATGAGTATGCCGTTTTTGAGCGCAATGAGAATTATTGGGGTGAGGTGCCCGCAATTCAGAAGATCACTGTCAAGGTCATCCCCGACAACCAGACACGCATTATGGCCCTGGAGAATGAGGAGATCGACCTGATTTTCGGCAAGAACATGCTGGACGCTGATGCCATCAGCCAGTATGTGGACAGTGACCGGTTCACCGTAAGCCTGTCTGACCCCACCTCCACCCGGCATATTGTGCTGAACACCACCCACGATATTTTGGGAGACGTGGCGGTGCGAAAGGCGCTCCAGCACGCCACAAACCGGCAGGCCATCTCCGAGGGCATTTTCTACGGCCTGGAGCCGGCAGCGGATACCCTTTATTCCCCAACCGTCCCCTACTGTGACGTGGATTTGGAGCCTTATGCTTACGACACCGATGAGGCGGCCCGCCTTCTGGACGAGGCCGGCTGGGTTATGGGAAGCGACGGGGTCCGCGCCAAGAATGGACAGAAACTGGAACTGGACCTCCTCTACAACAGCGACAGCGTTACTGAGAAGACCATTTCCGAGTATCTTCAGAGCGAGTATCTGAAATTGGGCATCTCCCTGAACATCCACGGCGAGGAAGAACAGTCTTATCGTGATAACATGAAAGCCGGTAATTTCGATATGGTGTTCAACATCTGCTGGGGTATGCCTTATGATCCCCAGTCCTCTCTGGCTGCTATGCGGGCCCCGGTGTATGGCGACTACGCTGCACAGCAGGGACTGGAGGACAAGGCGGAGATCGATCAGGCCATCACGGATATCCTCACCTCCACCGATGAGACAGAGCGTCAGGAACTATATGACTTTGTTCTGACTCGGCTCCATGAGGACGCCGTCTACATCCCCTTGACCTATGAAACCAACAAGGCCCTTTATACCTCGGAACTGAAGGGGGTCCACTTCGGCACCGACCAGTATGATGTGGATTTCGCAAGCATGTACTTCGAGTAATCGTCGATGGCATCGGGGCCGCTTCTTTTGAAGCGGCCCTTATGCTGAATTGCTTTCGCTCGCGGGATTTGCTCACGCTTTCCCCAGGCGTGAAGCACACAAGAAACACGTTTGCGAGGCTTCCACAGAAGAAAATCACAATTTTGCAAATATGTAAAAAAGAAAGGGGCATCTATGAAGCGCTATGTGATCCGCCGGCTGCTGATGGCAATCCCCCTGCTGCTGGCGATTTCCTTTGTCTGTTTTGTATTCATCAATATGATCCCCTCAAATCCGGCGGAGGTTGTCCTCCGAATTCAGCAGACGCCCATTATCACAGAGGAGGCGATTGCGGAGATGGAGGAGGCGCTGGGCCTGAACAAACCGTTTCTGGTGCGGTATTTTGACTGGGTCCTGGGCTGTCTTCAGGGAGATTTCGGTATCAGTTATGTCAATCCCGCCCGCACAGTAGCCGGAGAACTGGCCCGCTGCCTGCCAGCCACACTGCAGTTGGCGGCGGCCTCGTTTGTGATCGTGCTGGTGCTGAGCATCCCTATCGGCTTCCTCTGCGCTGTGTATAAGGACGGCTGGTTCGATAAGATTATGCGGGGTTTGGTCTTCATCTCCACTGCCATGCCTGCCTATTGGGTCGGGTTACTCCTGATGTGGGGGATCAGTGTCAAAATGGGGCTTCTACCGACCAACGGAAACGGTACCTGGCAACATATGATACTGCCCGCCTTTACCGTGGCGCTCAGCTACATCTCTACCTATATCCGGCTCATCCGCAACAATATGCTGGAGAATATGAAGCAGGATTATGTACTCTATGCCAATGTCCGGGGATTGCCTCAGCGGTCTATCCTGGTCAAGCATATCCTGAAAAATTCCATGCACACCTGCATTGTCGCCATGGGCATGAGCATCCCTCAGATGATTGCCGGCACCATCGTGGTGGAAAACGTGTTTTCCTGGCCGGGGCTGGGAACGCTGTGCATCAGTTCTATCTTTAATCGTGATCTGCCGGTCATCCAGACTTATGTGCTGTTCATCGGTGTATTGTTCGTGGTATTTAATCTAGTGTTCGACATCCTTCAGACCGTGTCCGACCCCAGACTGAGAAAGGAGAGCGGAGCCATGGGAAAACGCTTTCTGCACAACCGTGCCGCTGTGGTGACGGTGGCTTTCGTCCTCCTGATCGCGCTGATCGGCATTCTTGCCCCGCTCCTGGCGCCGCACGATCCCTATGTTACGGACATCCTCAACAAATTCGCGCCGTACAGCCTGGAATATCCGCTGGGGACTGATCACCTGGGGCGGTGTGTGCTCTCCCGCCTGATTTATGGTATCCGTCCAACACTGGGACTTGCCCTTCTGACCATGCTGGGGACCATCGCGCTGGGCGCGCTGCTGGGCGTTATGGCCGGCTACTTCCGGGGCGTGGTGGAAGAAATCATCATGCGGGTGGTGGACGTGATGCTCTCCTTCCCCAGTCAGATCATGGTGTTCGCCGTGGTGGGCCTTCTGGGGATCAATGTCCAAAATGTCATCATTGCCAATGTGTTCATCAAATGGGCCTGGTATGCCCGTATGATCCGAACCGGCGTTATGCAGTACCGGGACCGGAACTTTGTCCAGTTCTCCCGGTGCGTGGGGATGCCGGAGCGGTTCATCCTGTTCCGCCACCTTCTGCCATCCATCACCTCTGATCTTGCGGTGCTGGCTTCTCTGGATGTGGGCTGGGCCATTATCAATATCTCTACCCTGTCCTTCCTGGGACTCGGCGTGCAGGCCCCCACCCCGGAATGGGGAGCCATGCTCAACGAGGCGAAGGATGTACTCACCAGTAATCCCACCCAGATGATCGCGCCTGGTATTGCTATCGTGGTTCTGGTGTGCTGCTTTAATCTGATGGGTGACGCCCTGCGGGACGTGCTGGACCCCAAGGAGGTGGAGAAATGACCCCGGTTCTGGAATTACAAGATCTCCATGTCCTGCTCTGCGCACGTCGGCATCAGGGGGTGGAGTTGGTGAAGGGAGTTTCCTTCTCGGTATATCCTGGAGAGTGTCTTGGAATCCTTGGGGAGTCCGGAAGTGGAAAATCCATGTCTATGAAAGCGGCGATGGGCCTTTTGGATCATGGATTCCACGTGCTTGGAAGCGCCAAATTCCAGGGAGAAGAACTGCTGGGGAAAAGTGATGAAGAGCTGCGCCGTCTGAGGGGCGGCCAGGTAGGCATCATTCTCCAAAACCCGATGACCTGTTTTGACCCCCTCTACCGGATCGGAGCCCAGATTGCCGAAACCTTTGCGGCCCACAATAACTGGAGCAAGGAGGATATCCTCCAGCGATCTCTGGAGATGCTGGGGAAAATGCGGATTCGTAATCCGGAAGAGGTGTTGGAGAAGTACCCGCATCAGCTCTCCGGCGGAATGCTTCAACGGATCATGATTGGTATCGCAACCGCTATGGAGCCGTCCCTCCTGATCGCGGACGAACCCACCACAGCCATTGACGCCATCACTCAATTTGAGATTCTGGACGAATTGCTGCGGATCAAGCAGGAACACCAGACGGCAATGGTCTTTATCTCTCATGACTTGAACGCTATTTCCCGGGTGGCAGACCGGATCGTAGTCCTCAATCAGGGGCTTGTGGTGGATCAAGGGGATTTCCATCATATTCTCCATCACGCGACCGATTCCTATACCAAGCTGCTGGTGGAGAAGCGGACGGATGTGATGCGCCGGTACAGCCAGGTACTGGGAGGAAAGGAGCGCGCCTATGCTTGAACTGAAAAATATCTGCGTCAGTTTCCGAAGTGAGCGTCAGGACAAGGTGTTCGGACATACCCGTCAGCAGGTGCTCTTTGATGTGTCCCTGAACGTAAAAAGAGGGACTTGCCTCGGTATTTTGGGAGAGTCCGGCAGCGGAAAATCCACTATGGGCCGGGTGCTGTGTGGGCTCCTGAAGCCAGACAGCGGGGAGGCGATTCTGGACGGTGTGTCGGTCTACGCCTCCCGGGCGGGCCGAAGGAACCTGCAGAACAAGCTCAGTGTGGTGTTTCAAGACTACACAACCTCTGCTAATCCCCGCTTCCGTGTCAAAGACATCATTGGCGAGGGCCTGACCGTCCGGGAACGCCGGGAGAGGGGACGGCTGGAGCGAAACAAAGAAACAGCCGCCCTTCTGGAGCTGGTGGGACTTCCTGCTGATTTTGCGGACAGATTTCCCCACGAACTCTCTGGCGGCCAGCTTCAGCGGGTGTGCATCGCCAGGGCGGTGGCCTGTAAGCCAGAGGTCATCCTCTTTGATGAGGCGATCTCCTCCTTGGATGCGCATACCCAGGTCCAGGTGATGGATCTGCTGCAGGACCTGAAGGAAAAACTGGGACTGACCTATGTATTTATCACCCACGACCTGACCTCTATTACTTACCTCTGTGACGATGTGCTGTTCCTTTATCAGGGCCGTGTAACCGAATATCTGCCCGTCAGCCGCATCAGCGAGACCAAGGATGAGTACGCCCGGCGGTTGCTGGAGTCCATTGTGGTATTTGACACCGAGACTTCGGAGGTGGCCGTATGATTTTTTGTGGGACAATACTTTTGCCGGG
>OJPU01000770.1_pt1 | contig 10074 bp, 6 predicted proteins | sample 1598561 | NCBI WGS metagenome assembly OJPU01 (sample SAMN03922500, study PRJEB24848) | human gut metagenome | isolation source: stool sample | host: Homo sapiens | place: Germany | collected 2011-11 | reverse complement strand
ATATAACGTATAATGATACGATGAGAAAGGGGAATCCATATGCCGTTTTGGGATACTGATTACAAAAAAGCAGCGCTGAAAAGTAAGGCTGTCCAAGAAGCTGCCGAACAAAGAGCAGCTGAGGCTAAACAAAAAGCTGCTGAATATCGGCAAAAAGTAAATGCCGTAATTGTCACGACTGGTGATTTAAAAGAGGATTACGAAATTATTGGCCCTGTATTTTTTCAGGTTTCTAACAAAGGCATTTTTAGTAGTACCTTGAGTGAACTTGTAAATAAGTATAGTGCTGAAATTGAAGAAATGAAGAATAATGCTTTGATGTCTGAGCGAAGGACAGACTGGGGGTTCTTATGGGGAGAATATTCTGTTGGGCAGAATGATTTTGAAAAAGCATTTTTTGTTGCTACGCAAGAACTGAAGAAAAGAGCACTAATGCTTGGTGGAGATGCTGTCGTTTGTATGCGTCAGGACATAGACCTTGATACTAATGGATTTCAATATTTTTATTTGCAGATGTATGGAACTGTAGTGAAAAGAATAAATAAGTAAAATTTTCTAGTTCCCCAGCTTTATGCTTGCGTAAGGCTGGGGAGATTTTTGTAAAAACAAAAAACATACAACACAAACTTCATAGTTTGTTCGTTGTATGTTTATATTCTGTATGATAAAATACTATGCAAGATGACCGTGTTGCAGGGTGGCATTGCCAAAATTCGTAGGAATGGAGGTGATGTCTATGGTATATTTCAGTTTTCAGGACTTAATGTCCTTTGGAATTTTTATCGTAGCGTTGCTGACGTTCATTTTTCAGAACCGAAAGTAATAAGACAGTTACGGACATAGAAAAACCACTCCTGAACTTTGACCGGTAACGGAGTGGCTTTTCTACTCTTTTTTAGGGCAATCCACCTTGTTGCGGGTGCATCCAAGAAGCGAGTCCGTAGGACAATGCTGATTGGCTCATGCACGCCATGCGATAGTGCCCCAAGAGGCGTAGCCGATTGGATTGGCACGAACCGCTTAGGCGGTTGTCTTCTTGCCTATAATATAACATAAAGAAGTATTTTTCGCAAGCGAGTGTTTGTGACGTTTTGGTTAAAGACTGAAGTTCAAATAATTTATGTTAACAGAGCAGGATTAAGAATAATTCTGCGACTGGATTGTTAACATATGACTTTAGCAGTAAGAAGTCTGAAGATGTGTATTATAAAATTTTGGCAGTGCAAGGCTCTTCACTCCTTGACTTATCACATTGTCTAATGTATAATATTAGCGTTTATTGATATTTGCTAACGCGATGAAAAAGACAGTAGCTTGCGGCGCAGGATAAGCGAGCCGGGGTATGGTGCAAGCCCGGACGAAGTAAAGCAGGTGAAAATCACTTTGGAGCGGATGCGGCGAACCTGAGTAGCTGCATACGGGAGCGCCCGATATTGCGCACACGAGTGGCGTGCAGCAAAGGCTGTCGTCATGAGGGTGGTACCACGGAGTACACGTTTGATAATGATGCATGATACGCATGCGTATTAATCGTTGTTAGTCTACAGCTTCGTCCCTTATCTGAGGGACGAAGCTTTTTTTATTATTGCTATATTTTTTTGTTTAATAAAATTGGAGGTTATTAGTAATGGACTATGGTAAAACACTGAATCTGCCCGAAACAGAGTTCCCTATGCGTGCCGGTCTGCCGCAACGCGAACCTGATTTTCTGAAATTCTGGGAAGAAAACGATATTTATGGCAAAAAGCAGGCTCTGCATGCAGGCCACAAGAAATTTGTTCTGCATGACGGCCCTCCGTATGCAAACGGCAAAATCCACATGGGTCATGCCCTGAACAAAATCTTAAAAGATATCATCATGAAATACAAATATGCTCGCGGCTTCGATACCCCGTATGTTCCCGGCTGGGATACTCACGGCATGCCGATTGAGCACGCTGCTATCAAAGAGCTGGGCCTGAACCGCAATGAGCTGGATCCGCTGACTCTGCGCCGCAAATGCCATGACTTCGCTCTGCAATGGGTTGATATTCAACGCGAAGACTTCAAACGTCTGGGCGTTCTGGGTGATTGGGAAAATCCGTACATCACTCTGCATCACAGCTTTGAAGCTGAGCAGATCCGTGTATTCGGTACTATGGCTAACAAGGGCTATATCTACAAAGGCAAAAAGACCGTTTACTGGTGCCCGCACTGCGAAACCGCTCTGGCTGAAGCAGAAATCGAATACGGCGAACAAAAAACTCCTACTATCTTCGTAAAAATGCCGCTGGTAAAAGACAACGGCCAGACTCCGGAAGCTGCTAAAGGCAAAAAAGCTTACATGGTAATTTGGACAACCACTCCGTGGACCATGCCTGCCAACGTTGCTGTTGCTCTGAACCCTGCTCTGGAATATGCCTGGGTTGAATGCGAAGGCGAAGTTCTCTTTATGGCTAAAGACCTGCTGGCTCAGGTTGGCGCTGTCTGCCACAAGGACCTCAGCAATATCCTCGGCACTACTCTTGGTAAAGATATGGAATACGCTGAATGCGTGCATCCGTTCCCTGAATACAACAACCGCCGTTCTCTCGTAGTTATGGCTGACTATGTAACTACCGAAGCCGGTACCGGCTGCGTACATACCGCTCCCGGTCATGGCGATGTCGACTTTGAAACCGGCCTGAAATACAAGCTGCCGATTCTCTGCCCGGTTGATTCCCAGGGCAAGCTGACCGAAGAAGCAGGCGAACGCTTCAAGGGCATGTTTGTATTTGACGCTAATATCCCGGTACTGAAATATCTGGCTGAGCTGAACTGCTTGCTGGGTAAAGAAAACATTAAGCACCAATACGCACACTGCTGGCGCTGCAAAAACCCGATTATCTTCCGTGCAACCTCTCAATGGTTCGCTTCTATCGACGGCTTCCGTGATGAAGCCCTGAAATCTATCGACGATGTACAGTGGATTCCTTCCTGGGGCCAACAGCGTATCCATAACATGGTAAGCGACCGTCACGACTGGTGCATCAGCCGTCAGCGCGTATGGGGCGTTCCTATCCCGGTATTCTACTGCGATAACTGCGGCGAGCATCTGATTAACGAAGCTACCATCGATTCCGTTGCTAACTGGTTCGAAAAAGAAGGCAGCGATGCATGGTGGGCTCACACTGCCGAAGAGCTGCTGCCGGAAGGCACTGTCTGCCCGAAATGCGGCGGTAAGCACTTCCACAAGGAAAGCGATATCATGGACGTATGGTTCGACAGCGGTTCTTCTCACATGGCTGTTGCCGCAAAACGTCCGGAGCTGTCCTGGCCGGTTGCTATGTACCTCGAAGGCAGTGACCAGCATCGTGGCTGGTTCCAGTCCTCTCTGTTGACTTCCGTTGCTGTTGCAGGCCGTGCTCCGTACGAATCCGTACTGACTCATGGTTATGTAGTTGACGGCGATGGCCGCAAGATGTCCAAATCCGTAGGTAACGTTATCGTTCCGCAGGACGTAATCAAGCAATACGGCGCTGATATCATCCGCCTGTGGACTGCTTCCTCCGATTACAAGGCAGATATCCGTATCTCCCCGAAAATCCTGAAGCAGCTGGCTGAGGTATACCGCAAAATCCGTAACACTATCCGTTACATCCTTGGCAACACCAACGATTTCAACTATGAAACCGATGCAGTTCCGTTCAACGAAATGCTGGAGCTTGACCAATGGGCACTGATGCATCTGCAGCTGCTGAAGAAGGAAGTTACCGCTGCTTACGAAAGCTATGATTTCCATGTACTGTATCATGCAATCCACAACTTCTGCACCGTTGAAATGTCCAGCTTCTATCTGGATATCCTCAAAGACCGCCTGTATGCTTACAAGGCAGACAGCAAAGAGCGTCGCAGTGCACAAACCGCTATGCATGAAATCCTTATGGATCTCATCGTTATGCTTTCCCCGGTACTGAGCTTCACTATGGAAGAAGTATGGCAGTTCATGAAGAAACCTGCTAATGCTCCGGAATCCGTGCAAATGCTGCCCTGGCCGGAGGTTAAGGAAGAATACATCAACGAAGAGCTGGAAACTAAATGGGATAACTTCATTGAAATCCGCAGCGAAATCACCAAGGTGCTGGAGCTGGCTCGTCGTAACAAACAAATCGGTCACTCCCTGGACGCTAAGGTTGAGCTGCACGCCGAAGGCGAAGCTCTGGCTATCCTGAAATCCGTAGAAAAAGACCTGGCAACCCTGCTGATCGTTTCTCAGGCAGTTATTGTTGAAGGCGCTGCCGAAGGTGCCGAAGCAACCGGCCGCGAGGACCTGAAGGTTACCGTTGCTGCTGCCGAAGGCCACAAGTGCGAGCGTTGCTGGATTTACAGCGACGAGGTTGGTCAGGACGCTGAGCATCCGACTCTGTGCAAACGCTGCGCTGAAGCAGTTAAAGATTGAGTATAAGGCATCATCTTTGCATAAGGCTGTAGTCAACATAAAATAAAAGCTTAAAGCCGTCGTATCATGTGAATTTTTGCTGATACGGCGGCTTTTTTGCTACAAATTTTACAAAAAATTATTTTGCTTTATTGTCTATCTATGGTACAATACTGTTAATATTATATATTTTACGGAGGTGAAACTGTTTTTCTGCAATCTGCAGGATTACAGAGATTTTTGGACTATCTCATATGTTTGTTTAATGTTATAGCGATTTTATTTTTGGTGGCGCTGAACGGCTTTTTCGTTGCTTCGGAGTTTTCTATTGTCAAGGTGCGCCCTTCGCGTCTTGATGCGCTGATTAAGGAAGGCAATACGCGGGCAGAAAGCGCTAAGCAGGTAACGGAGCATCTTGATGCCTATCTTTCGGTTACGCAGCTTGGTATAACCATTGCTTCGCTGGGCTTAGGCTGGATTGGCGAGCCGACGGTGGCGAAGCTGATGCATCCTGTATTTAACCTGCTGCAGCTGCCGCCGCAGGTTGAGCATACAATAGCTTTTGTTGTCGGCTTCGGTGTTATCACCGCTTTGCATATCGTTTTGGGCGAGCTGGTGCCTAAATCTCTTTCCATCCAAAAGACGGAGCAGATTGTTCTGTTTGTGGCTACGCCGCTGATTTTATTTGATAAGCTGATGTATCCGGCGGTGTGGTTCCTCAATCACGTTGCCAACTGGGTGCTGCACAAATTGGGCGTTGAGGCTGCGAGCGAGGCGGAAGAGGCGCACAACGAGGACGAAATCCGCATACTGATGGAAGAAAGCCATAAGCATGGCTATATTGATAAAACAGAGCTTACTTATCTGGACAATGTCTTTGACTTTTCCGACCGTCGCGCCAGCGACATCATGGTTCCGCGTACCGATATGATCTGCCTGTATCTGGAGGATTCCTGGGAGGATAATATCAAGACGGCGCTGGAAGAGCGCATGACGCGTTATCCTATCTGTGATGAGGACAAGGACCACATTATCGGCTTTTTGCATATCAAGGATTTGCTGCGCAGCTTAAATGCCGGCGAGCGTCCTGATTTGCGCAGTCTGGCGCGTAAGGTGCTGCTGGTGCCGGAATCTCTGCCTATCAGCAAGCTGCTACGTATTCTGCAGAAGCATCGCAGTCAGCTGGCAATTCTAGTTGACGAGTACGGCGGTACCGCAGGTATGGTTACCGTTGAGGATATTCTGGAGGAAATCGTAGGCGAAATCCAGGACGAGTTTGACGAGGAACGTCCGGAGGTAGAAGAAAAGGGCAGTAAAACCTATTCTGTCGACGGCAAAATGCTGCTGGAGGATGTTAACGATACCTTTGAGCTGGCCTTGGACACCGAAAACTGTGATACTATCGGTGGCTGGGTTTACTCTCAGCTTGATTATCCGCCTAAGGTGGGGCAGAAGGTGCAGACACCTGCTGCTGCTTTTACGGTAGAGGAGATTGACAAGATGCGTATTGTGCGCGTCGGCATCCAGCTTTTGCACGAGCCGGAAAAGATTCACGAGGAGCTTCAGGAAGAACACCTGGAGGATGTAAAATAATATCTGCATAAAAAGAGAGCACGCTGAGATTGATTTCTCAGCGTGCTCTTTAGCATTGTGCTTATAAATCGTGGAATTTCATACCGATGTTGCTGTGACGCAGGAAGTTAAGAGTTACCTCAGGGAAGGAGGCGTAGCTTAAAACGTCTTCAATCGGTGCGTTAGGGAAGCCCTCTTCAGCCAGCTTTTCACGCAGCTTTTTCATTTGCGGCGGAATATCATCGGCAGGACGGTGGTCGATTTGCGGCGCGTCACCGATGGCCAGGCGTTTAACCTCAGGGTCAATCGGTCCCGGAGTACGGCCGTATTTGCCAAGGATCAAATCCTTAACCTCGCGGGGAATCATCTTGTAGCGTCCGAGTGCAACGTTCAATACGGACATAGAGCCTACAATCTGGCTTGTAGGAGTAACCAGCGGCGGATAACCGAGCTCGGCACGCACGCGCGGCATTTCCTCAAGCAGTTGCGGGTATTTGTCGGCAACGCCCATTTCCTTCATTTGGTTCAGCAGGTTGGAAAGCATACCGCCGGGAATCTGGAAGGTGAGCACCTTGGGATCGATGGGGATGTTGGCGTTCAGGTTGAAATCGTGGATAAGGTTCTTGCGTACATCCTTGAAATAGTCAGCCAATGCATTAAGCTCGGAAAGGTTGATGCCTGTATCGTAGGGAGTGCCCTCCAGCGTTGCTACCAGAGCTTCGGTGCAGGGTTGGCTGGTAGATTCGGAGAACGGAGAAAGCGCAGTATCAATCATGTCCGCACCGGCTTCAACAGCCTTCAGGTAAGTCATATCGCCCATACCGCTGGTGAAGTGGGTGTGCAGGTCGATAGGCAGGTTAAGCTCTGCCTTCAGGCTGCGGATAAGGCTTTCGGCAGCGTAGGGACGCAACAGGCCCGCCATATCCTTAATGCAGATGGAATCTGCGCCCATCTGCGCCAGTTCCTTACCGAGCTGTACAAAATCCTTGTCCTGATGGTAGGGGCTGATGGTATATACAATGCAGCCCTGAACATGTGCGCCTGCTTCCTTAGCGGCACGCATTGCACATTCCAGGTTGCGTGTATCGTTAAGAGCATCGAAAATACGGATAATAGATACGCCGTTGTCAACAGAACGGTTTACAAATTCGCGTACAACGTCATCGGCATAATGGTTATAGCCCAAAATGTTCTGACCGCGCAGCAGCATTTGAATTGGGGTTTTGCGCAGATGCTTTTTGAGCGTGCGCAGACGTTGCCAGGGATCCTCGTTAAGGAAGCGCAGGCAGGAGTCAAAGGTGGCGCCGCCCCAAGCCTCCAAAGCATAGTAGCCGGCGTTATCCAGCTGCTCCAGTGCCGGCAGCATGTCGCTGATGCGCATTCTGGTGGCAGCAAGAGACTGGTGGCCGTCACGCAGGACGGTTTCAACTATTTTTACAGGTTTCTTCTCCATGGCAGTACTCCTTTTATTAGTATAGTTCGTTAATTAAAGCTGATTTATAGCTGTCATTATTATAGCATAAATCTGTATTCATGTATACAATATACTAAGTTTCGAGCAATAAAAAATGGTGGCCACACTTGGTGACCACCATAAAAGTGAATTAGTTACGCGGAGTAGGCTGGTTGCTGACAACAGGCTTGCCCATGATTTCGTTAACGCGGTCCTTAATGCTGCGTTTCTTTTTAGTGGGCTGGTTGCTTACTACAGGTGCCTGGTTGGCATTGCCTTCAGTTGTTACCGTAGCGGGAGCCTGCTTGTCTTTGTCCTTATCTTTATCCTTGTCTTTATCTTTGTCTTTGTCCTTATCATCCTGCTTGATTTCCGGTTCCGGCGGAACAGCTACGCCCGGATTGCTGAAGCCGGTGCGCGGAGTAGAGGCCAGAGCGTTGACCATGAAATCATGCCAGATAGAAAGCGGAGCGCCGCTGCCGTACATACGGTTCATAGATTTGTTGTTATCATCGCCAACCCATACGGCAGTACTGAGGTCGGGAGTGTAACCAACGAACCAGGCATCAATGTAGGTATCGGTAGTACCGGTTTTACCTGCTGCCGGACGGCCGATTCCCATGCCGCCTGCAGTGCCGCTGATAAGAACATCCTGCAGCATATTAGTAGTCAGGTATGCTGCTTCGGCATCAATAACACGTTTGGGTTCAGGCTTAGCTTCGTACAGAACCTTGCCCTCGCGGTCAACAATCTTCAGCAGAGCAATAGGCTTGCAATACATACCGTTGCTTGCCAGAACGCCGTAGGCTGCAGCCATTTCCAGCGGATTAACGCCCTTGCTGAGACCGCCGAGTGCCATAGCGAGGTTTGCATCGCTGTAAGCGCCGCTGTCAACCAAAGTAGTAATACCCATCTTTTCGGCATTGTTAATAATTTTGCTTACACCAACCTCTTGGGCCAGCTTAACGGTAGGCACGTTCATAGAACGTACCAGAGCAGTACGCAGGCTTACATTACCATGCCATGCTCTGTCGGAGTTCTGCGGCTTCCAGCCGGGAGAGAATTCTTCTTCCTTATCTTCAATGACACTGGCTGGAGAATAACCGTTCTGCATAGCAGTCAGGTAGACAAAAGGCTTGAAGGCAGAACCGGGCTGACGTACTGCAAGAGTAGCACGGTTGAACTTATCCTGGCCGCGGCCGCCGATCATAGCTTTAACATAACCGTTATGCGGGTCAACGGCAACCAACGCCATTTGCGGCTGAGTCAGCTTCTTGCCGTCTGTATAATAGCCCGGCAGATGCTTCATAGCATTTTCAGCAGCCTTTTGCATATCCGGGTCTAAAGTGGTGTAAATCTTAAGACCGCCCTTATAGAGAGCGTCTGCACCAACCTCTTCGATAACCTTTTGGGTAATCATATCGAAGAAATAGGAGCGAGGATCGGAATTGGCTTTATGTGTTGTGCTGAAGACAAGCTTTTCTGCTTTGGCAGCATTACCGTCGGCAGCAGAGATAAAACCGTATTTGACCATCTGGTCGATAACAAGCTCCTGACGTTTTTTACTTTCCTGCGGATTTTCAAAAGGATTAAAGTAGTTAGGGCTTTTGGGAATAGCTGCCAGAGTAGCAGCTTCAGCGATATCCAGATTCTGAACATGCTTATTGAAGTAATACATGGAAGCACTTTCAATACCGTATGCACCCTGACCGAAATAAATCTGGTTCAGATACATAGTGAGGATTTCATCCTTAGTATATTTGTGCTCCAGCTCCTTGGCAATAAAAGCTTCCTTAATTTTACGGATGATGGAACGTTCCTGAGTAAGGAAAGCATTCTTTGCCAGCTGTTGGGTAATGGTACTGCCGCCCTGTACTTCGTGACCGCTTAATGTAGAAAGCAGAGCACGTGCTGTGCCGCGGTAGTCAATACCACCGTGTTCATAGAAGCGATTATCTTCAATAGCAATAAAGGCACGCTGCACATGCTTAGGAATCTTATCAATAGTAACAGGTACTCTGCGTTCTTCCGAAAGCGTAGTATAGATTGCGTTACCATTGATATCGTAGAACTGTGAAGCAGCGTCCGGAATCAGTGTTTCATCCATATTAGGAGGTGCAAAAAGACTGGAGAAGCCATAAAGCACTGATGCTCCCATTATAATGAGGCAAACAACACTGATGACAATGAATTTTAGTACTTTAAACATTTTCTACCTCTTCTTCATTATATTGACTGCGCAGCCAATACCAAAGGCTGCAAATAGAAGTCATCTTATTATAGCATTTTCAGACAACTTTGTCATAGAATTATTGAAAACTCAGCGTATTTATTTTAAAGGAAAGCATGTAAAAGCATGCTCCGGAAGGATATGTATTGAATCGGCAGCTTGCGGATAATGAAGATAGAAGAAAAAACCTACATGATTTTAAGAAAAAAATCTGCGGAACAAAGAAAAATTTTACTGATTTTCGGCGGTTTTTATGGAAAAAACAGCTGAAAATGCTACTTTTTTTGAGATTTTTTGAAGAAATTTTAATGCCGATAAAGGCGATAATCAAGCATATTTCTTTTTCCACGAATCCTAGTGTATCACGAAAAAATGTTAAAAAAGTAACAAAAAAGGTGTTGACATAATGCAGGTCACATGGTA
>OJPU01000751.1_pt1 | contig 10304 bp, 13 predicted proteins | sample 1598561 | NCBI WGS metagenome assembly OJPU01 (sample SAMN03922500, study PRJEB24848) | human gut metagenome | isolation source: stool sample | host: Homo sapiens | place: Germany | collected 2011-11 | reverse complement strand
CATTTTAAGACCTACTGTAAATTTTTCTAGTATATTAGATACACTCCTTAACAGAAACTAATAGCCTTTCTTAAATAGCTTTATAATAATTTTCCGAGCGCAGCGAAGGAACTCTGAGCGAAGCGAGGAAATATTATTAATACATATAAACAACAAAAGCTCGTTCACTATACAGTGAGCGAGCCTCGTAGAGGTGAGCGAACGTTGTGAGCGTTGCCGAGTATTATTTCATCTATGGAGCTGGTACATTAGGCATAGGAGGTACTGGTGGTTTTTGGAATCCACTCATAAACATTTTCTTAGTATCTTCTATTATTTTTCTAATATCAGCTACATCATTTTTTAAGTCATTTATTTCTTTGCTGTTATCAACAGTATTGGTAGTTATTGGAACTTCTATTTGTGCTTCTAGTTGATCTAGAATATCTTTGCACTTCTACATTTCTTCGTCATATTTAGTAGCTGCTTCTTTTTTAGCTTTAAACTCATTGTAATTTTGTCTAACCATGTTGGCTATTTCTTCTTTGTTGGTAGCTACAGTAAGCCCAATAGAAGTATCATTGATAATTGACCGTTCCGCTGGCACGGATAATTTTTTAGATTCCCCATTACAGCTAATAAACACATCAACTAGTTTACGTCTGCTCTATCCTGGTATTGGAAACTAACCTTGAGGTAAAGCTTCATCATAAGGATTTGAAACCTAAGTAATAGAACCAAGACTATAAACAGTAGTCTTTTTAAATGTTCCTAGAACTTCTAATACGTGCACGTGATCTCCTATTTTTAATTGACTAAATAACATAATTGAATTGGTTTTAGTAGGGCTACCTTTTACAGTAGCCCTAAGTTTTTATTAAGCAGCTGGTGCTACAATATGATTTATAGTCTGAAATACTCCAGTACGTTTATCATAGTATATTAGATATTTATTACCAGTTGAAATTTCTTCTGTCGGCATCTAATCACCAGAACCATTTAGTAATGCTTTACCACTATTAGTATTTACACTAGTTGGATTAGATGATACCTAACTAGAACTAACAGAAGTAGCTACAGATACTAATGATCCTTCTGTTGCACCAGTAGCAGTATGATTAATATTTAATAATATTAAACCTCTGCATGGCAATTGTCTCCATTGAAATGGACATATTCCATAAGTAACAGTATTGTTAGTAGTATCTACATTAGAGAATATAGTATCTAATGTAGGTATACCGCCTTGGTTAATACGTCTTACACGATAAGGATTAAAGAAAGGATTAAACATAATTACCTCCTTTCTTATTAGCAACCACAACCGCAACCGTCGTTATATCCGTATCCGTAACCAGTGAATCCACCGTTACATCCGAATGGGTTACAAGTTAAGTAAGCAGGTACTGGACAAGGACGCAACTGATTAACTAAGTTTTGAGTCTATTGTTGAGTAAGAGCAGATAATTGGTATCCTTGTTTTTCATCTCGCAATGTGTCAATCTTATTCTGCATTTCACGCATTTCAAGCTGACAGAATTTATCATTGATCATCTGAGTCTGTGCATCTATCTTAGCGCCAATTACATTAAATTTGTTAGCATTATCTGTTAGTAAGTTATTGAATCCACTAGTAATTGCATTCTACAAAGTATTAGTTTGCTGACAGATAGACAGTCTATTGTCTGCATTCATTTGAGTCAAGTTCAAATTAACAGAGTCAATTGAACGTTGAGTCTGGCAGCAGCAGTTAGCCAATTGAGAAGCCAAGTTAGCATTACCAGAAGTAATAGCATTAATTACTTCACAGCTAGCCAATTTAGTATCACAAGCAATCTGACTTACGCTAGTATTAATAGTATTCAAAGCTGTCTGTACAGCATTAATATCACAATTTAAAGTATTAGACAAAGAACTGATAGCATCTTTGTTACCTTGAATAGCCTGCATTAACAGACTTGTGTTAGTATCGGTATTCAACTGAGAAGCAAGACGACTAGCATCATCACTACCTCTACCAAAACCGTTACCTCCAAACCCGCCCCAGCAGAAGAAGATTAGGATGATCCAAATCCACCACCAACCGCCGTTTCCACCGAAACCGCCGTTGTTCATCATAGCCATAAGAGCAGCAGGGTCCATATTACCTTTGTTTGCATTCTGCAAAAGTGCAGCTACACCTGGATCTATACCAGCGTTTTGTACTAAAATTTTTTCAGGTTCGTACATAGTTCTCATAAATTTTGATTAAATTAATATCTTGATATTCTTCTTTCATACATAGGTTCATATCTATGCATTCTTTCCTCTTCACGTTCACGATCTAAATATTCATCGTCTTCGTCATAGTCATAACCGTAGCGAGTCATTCTTCCTCCTCTACCTCTTCCACGTCCTCTACCACCACGAGCATAACGATACTCACGCTCTTCATCTTCATCGTCTTCAAGCATTAACATCGTCTTAGCTTCTTTGCGCAATTTATCACACATGATATAGCAATAGTAATACCACATCTTTCCTTCTTCTATATCTTTGTCATTCAACCAAGCTTTTGCTAGTTCTACAAAGTACTTAATGTGATCGCTACTTGTCATAGTAACAACTGCACGATAATAGTCTGAACGTATCATGTTGAGAGCAACGTACCAATCATACTTGTTGTATTTCTCACCTTTCAGATTGATTCCGTACTGGTTAGCGATTGAAGTAGTTTCTTCTAAACTCCAATGTTCTCCACGAGAGCCATCTTCGTTTTCCATCTTTGAGACTGCTTTTAGTGCACATTCTTCATTGAAGTGTGGACCATACATAGCCTCATGACGCTCTATTTTCAGTCTTTCTCTCATTGCATTAATTGATTTAATTATTCGACTTATAAAGTTCATTTTGATAAATCTATTATTCTAGTATTTTCTACATTGATTAACTTGTTACTGTTATCAATTTGGTACTTATAAATAGTTCGTTTTTTAAAATCAAAGTGAAGGAGTCGCTAGAACCAATTCTTATAATTACGCTTATATTCTTTTTTAGTATGAATAAATAGTGATTGTGTATTGCGAATGTCGATACTATGTGTTAGGAGCGTATCTCTTTTATTTATTATGATTGATGTCAAGTTGTTTGGTTTGATTTCCACTTTAAAGTCAGTTGATCTAACTACTACTGTAGTATCATGTACTACTTTCTACTCCTATATCTGTACCTATTTCAACTCCTTCTCTTTGATCTTTAATTTCTTTACTGTAGCTCGTACTTCTTGTATCAAGCTATCTTTGGTTTCTTTAAATTCATCTAGAGTAAGCTATAGAACTATATTATCATTCTTCTACTATGTTGCTAGCTATTCATAGTAAAGATAGTTATTAGTTACTCTATCTAGTTCTCTATTCTTCTTATCTAGCTAGTTATTCTAATAAAAACAAATGGCAGCGAGAATCGTAATGATAATCACTGCCATTGCTTTGTAATTTCTTTTAAACCAACCGATAATGTTACTTGTTAATCTTTTTGCTAGACTTATCAGTATTGGTATCATTTGTAATAGTATTTTGTTCTTCTAAGATGTCTGTTATATCTACATCTAAATATTTTTCTGCTTTCGACTTTATAATCTTTGTGAAGAGTCTTGTAACTAATGAATTAGGTTTTAATGCTTTCCTAGATTCTAATAATGATATTATTTCTGCAAAACATACTGCTCCTGCTGCAACTTTAGCTAACACCAGATCGGCATATGTCATAAATATAAACTTATCTAATAAAGTAAATCCAGCTATCATTATAGCTGCAAATCCTAGTTTCTCAATAGTAGACCAAAACTTGCCAGATTCAAAATAATTCTTGTGAGTTACTTGTCTATATACTTTATACCCATAGATTAAGTCTAATATTATGAATAGAAATGACACACCTATTAATGGTGCAGCTGGTGCTAGTATAGTTGCTATACCTGTTAACCAACCTACTATAGATTGATATCCATTAGCAAATATACGTCTTGCAAGATTCATTATATATAAACTTCTACTCAACACAACTTAAAATAATTTTATCTGAAATAAAAATGCTAGTCAATATTTATTACTGCTAGCATATGTTAAAGTCTCTGCAATTATATAACTATAACGTACTCATTATTCGTATGTTCTATTTCCTTTACGTATATCCAGGTAATCTAATAGCTCTTTATGTTTAATAGTTTTAGTAAGTAAAGAATAACAGTTAGCATGTTTAAACCATCCTATATAGCTAGCCATTTTTCTTTTATAATATTTATAGTTAGTACTTCTTTTATTCAGTTTAGCATTCTTCTTACAGTATCTTTTCTTCAATGCTTTTCTAACTAAAGTAAAATTATGATATATTTTATATCCAACAAAATCTATACTTCTATTTTCTACTGGGAATACCTAATAGTTATTCTTTAACTATAGTTTTAAGTTATCTTTTAAATACTACTTTATATCTCTAAGTAATGTCTACAAAGACTCTTTATCTTTATAAAGTATTACTATATCGTCTGCATACCTATAGTAGTACTTTATATTTTTATTTTCTTTAACCCAGTGATCAAAGTAAGATAGATACAGATTAGCAAAGAACTAAGATAAGTAATTACCAATAGGTACTCCTTCTGAGGAATCTATTATTTCATCTAGTAACTATAATAGTTCTCTATCTGCAACTTTTATTCTAATTATTTGTTTTAATATATCATGATCTACTGAAGGATAAAACTTTCTAACATCTATTTTAAGACAGTATTTAGTATTCTCTCTATCTTTTAGATCATGCTATATCTACTTAAGAACTTTGTGAATACCTCTTTTCTTAATACAACTATAAGTCTAAGGTATCATCTAATTAATCCACAAAGGTTCCATTATGTTCATAATAGCGTGATGTACTATACGATCTGGAAAGTAAGGTAGTTTAAATATTATTCTTTCTTTAGGTTCATATAATTTAAAAGTAAAATATTCAGAAGTTTTATAAGTATGATTGATTAACATATCCTGTATCTACTTACAAAATCCTTCTATGTCTGCATCTACTTTCTTTACATCGTTTCTATGAGTTTTATTCTTTCTAGCATTATGATGAGCTAGCTTTATATTATCTAAATCTGTTATCTTCTAATATAAATTCTTAAATTTCTTCATAGTCTGAAATTACAAAGAGCTTTCGATATTTCACTACTAACCCTTAATAAATTATTTATATTTTTTACCAAGTGGTAAGGTCCTTCTCAGTAGTTGGCTATTATATGATAAACTGAAAATATTATGATACGCAATTTCATTGAACTGATATTAGCATTGGAATTACTAACCTCATTATTGGAATTAAGATTGAATAGACCTGCTTTGCTGCTATTGTCAGAGTTACTACTTTTTTACTTAAAACTAATAATGCATACTCGTTCTAATTCTAGAGAAGCAACCTATGGGTATTACTTAACTATACCGTATTGCATAATTAAGTCATTACTCCGCCCACGGGAGATATGTTAATCGAGAACCGATAGCAGCAGCGGAATCACCAACCCCAGCACTGGAACTAAGATGGAACAGACCCGCCACGCCGCCATTGTCAGAGCTACCACCTATTAACAAACAGTGTTCTGAAGTATCAGTATTATCCCAGTTATAATCACACCAGTATGTAGTTTCTGAACCATTAGTACAAGCTGCTGCAAAGAAATCACAAGTAGGTGTAGCTCTAATTTCAGTTTTATGACCTGTCACAACTGTTGCTGTTGTTAAAGGTTTATAACTAGTATTTTTATTATTAGCAAACTGTTCTGGTTTAATAGATTTATACCAAGTCCTATAGCCTCCTCCATAAATACTAATAACGTCATCGGTATGTTTCCACACATGACCAAATGGATTTTCAATCCCCCTATATCTATTACATTTACGTGTAATAGTAGAAGTATTATGACCAGATGAATCTGTCTATTGTATAGTTACTGTAACTTCACCAGATCCACTACCCAAACTATCAGAACTTCCAGTAGGAATAAACGAGTAAGTTGTATCTCCGTTGATAGTAGCTGTTCCTGTAGTACAACCAGAACCTAATCCACCTTGTCTAAATCCTTCAACTGTTAATGTAGTATTAACTGCTTTTTGACTATTTCTAGTAGCATATTCTACTAAGAATAAATGACATATAGCTCTATGTTCTTCATATGTATAAAGATTCCATTTGGACTCTCCATCAAATCCGTTAGCTCTAGCCCAAGTTCTACCATCAGTTCTAGTAAAGTTAACAGTAGGAATTTGACCTTTCACGCTTATCAATCTATTTGCTTGACTGTAATAATTCACTTCATATGCACTAACAAATGCTTCTTTATGATGATTCCATCCCGGTTTAGCATGAGGACATAATTTTAAATTATGTGTTTTTGTATCAGAATTATAATCGTCAGTATACCAAAATTCTGGTATCCTTATCATAATATTAACGTTAGTTGATACTTGACTAACTGAGTCATTTGTACTATAACCGTATTCACTATTAGTAAAATCTTCTTTGATAGGTATACATCTATCTGTGTATAAAGGATCAGATGCAGTGTTAAATGCAAATGGTTTCATCATACTCTATATAGGCAGTGTTCTATGCATATCCATATTACCAATACGAGTACAATCTGGACTAGATGATGTTTCTGACCATGATACACCATACCAATCTTCTGGTTGAGTTCCTTCTATAGGAATAGTATCTCTATTAGGAAGTGTCGATGCTAGTTCTATATTATAGTTTACAGTAAAGTGATTAATATTCCTTTCTATTCTTTTATACGTAGTTACGTTTTCCCAAATATACCCAACGTACCATATTTGTAAATTATCTCCATTAACATAAGCTCTGAGTCTACCTTTATTAATAAAATCAGAACTACATCTAACTTTATAATTAACAAGTGTTGAAGAAAACGAACCAAATATTTCAATATCTCCGTACAAAGTTGTGTTACTATAATCAATAGCAGAAACAGCTCTAACTGTAATACCATATTTAATGTACACACTATCTGTAGTAGCAGTATTTCTAGTCAATTCTATTATTTTAAAATATATATTTTCATTTGAACTAGTTTGTAACGATTTATTAGATTTATTCTAAGAAAAATGCTCACTGTGATATCCATCTACCATATCTGCATTCAGGTTGGTACATAGAGTAGTAGAATTAGTTTTGATAGGAGCTAGATTAGTACTAGTATTTAATGATAACTATCCATCTCCAAATGAAGCTTTAGTAACAGCATTATAACCAATGTTGACAGTCTAATTAGTTCCAACACCAAGATACCATTTATTATCTGTCTAATTGTTAGGATAGAATCTTATATACGCACCACCGTCAGATGCAGTACTGAATAATTCTAATTGAACTCCTTCTGAATTCTTAATATTTAGTATACCAGTCATAGTATCACCAGCTTTCTTTACATAAGTAGTAGTAGGATCTACACCTAATGCACTAGTTACATTAGCCTTAGTTATACTAATAGTACCGCCATTTGCTAATGTTATATTACTACCTATCTTAACACCACCTAATGCACTAGCTGTAGCAGCAGGTAATACATACTTATTAGCTTCAGCTTCAATAGCAGCTAATTTATTCTTTTCAGGAGTAGTATAATCATTAGTACTAAGACCTTTACCTTCAACTTTATCTACTTTTTGAGTCTACAGTTGAGTAATATTACTATTCAATGTCTCTTCTACACCAGTAGCTCTTTCTACTTCATTTGCTATAGCTGTAGTATTAGCTGATTCAGCGCCTTTAGCTCTAGTTACTTCACTAGCTAAATCACTAGTTAGTTTCTATTCTGCATTTTCTGCTCTAGTCTATTCAGCTGTTACAGTAGTATCTGTATATGACTTAGCCTGTTTAATAGCATTAGCTATAGAACCGGTAGTAGCTTCATTACCATTAATAATAGTAAGTTTATCTTCATTCACTTTTACTCTGTTAGATAATGAAGATACATTGTTATTAATAGTAGTATCAGCTTGAGTTCTATCTAATATCTCTTGAGCTAAATTATCAGCTACTTCTTGAATACTACCTTCAATAGCTGTAGTATCAAATGAACCTGATAAAGCATCCCAACCATCTTCAGTCCATACTACATTAGTACCAGCATCATAGTGTTTACCGCCTAAATTAAATGCATTAGTAATATTATATACATCACCAACTACATTGTTATCTTTAGGTAGAGCTTCAAATGTACTAGACCCTTTTACTTTATAAGCACCAGATAATTTAGCATCTACTTGTGCTTTAGTATAAGTATCAGACTTGTCTGCTTTTAATGCTAATGCTGCATTAGTTGCAGTAGTATGATCGGTAATCTTATTGTCTAACTCTTCTTCTTTAGCTTTAGCTCTATTGGTTTCTACTAAGATAGCTGCATTTCTATCACTAACTTCTGTGGCAATAGCTTCTTTTCTATCTTGTACTTCTTTGTTTATAGCATTAGTATGTTGAGTATCTATCTAAGTAGATCTATCAATTTCATTCTGTAAATTAGTACTAATAGTCTATTCAGCAGATTGAGCTCTATTCTTCTCAGTAGCTATATCGTTGCCTAATTTAGTTTCAGCAGCACGAGCAGTAGCAGCTTCTTTATCTATATTACTTTGTAAAGTAGCTAGAGACTATTCTAATGAATCTGAATCAATAGCAATACTAATTACATTATCTTCACTAATACTAACATCTTTACCTGGTTTTAACTTATTAATCAAGTCATTATAATCACCAGATGTAGCTACTGGTTTAAAATCTGGTTTACCAGTAATATTATTCCATTGTACAGCTAGATCACCAGATGCACTAATTACATTAGTTTCTTGATCAATTTCAATGTTCAAACCTGCAATGAGTTTCTTCTAATACTTTGCACGTATATCAGCAAAGGTATCAATCATCTCAGTATGAAGTTCCTATAACTGATGCTGCTTAACAAAGTCTAAGAAATCTTTAGATGTAATAATACCAGCAGAACTTGTAGAAGCTACTGGTATTGAAACAGTTTTATTACTTCCATCATACTTAAACATTACCATAGTAATGTCATTAGGATTTGAAGTATTAAACTGTATATCTTTTATTACGTCTTTTACCTCTTCATCATCTACTTTACTATCTACATCACTAATGTTTGCTTTATCATTAAGCAATTTGTTTACCTATGTTTTAGTATAGTAGTTGCTAAGATCAGGCATACCACCAGAGGCAGCTAGCCTTACCCATTCGGTTCCATTGAAATATTTAATGCTACCACCATAAGGATTATCAGATAAGTCAACCCAATAGTCTATTTCTTCTGGATTAGGTTGAACAGATGTTGCAAAAAATATTATCCTATTTGTTACCATATGTATTTGTTATATTAAGCTGTTGGAGTTTCTAATGCAGCAACTCTTGTAGTTAATGCGTCAATTAAATCTTTTAAAGCTTTGCCTTGTGCAGCAGCTAAAGCTTCTGTAGTACTAGTACTTGTTAAAGTATTATTTATAGTCACTTTAGTATCTGCTGTAGGAGGTGTATATCCTAATGCACTAGTCACATTGGCTTTACTAAGACTAATTGTACCGTTACTATAAGAAATATTTGCTCCTACCTTTACTCCACCAATAATTTCAGCTGTAGCTGTTGGTAAAACATATTTATTTGCTTGTGCAGCAATACCATCTAGTTTAGTTTTATATGCATCAGTAAAGTCATTACTGGATAGTTCTTTTCCTTCTACCTTATCTACTTTACCTGATTCAAGTGCCTCAATTCTAGCACTCTGATCATTATCGGTATCATCGTTTAAAGGTAACCATTTACTACCTCCGGCGTAATACTTAATTACATTACCTTTTGGATCTGCTGCTAAGTCAACCCAGTAATCAAACTCTTTAGGATTTGGAGCTATATAGCTTCTTGTTATTCTTGTCATATACGTATATTTTAATTATTAATTCTAATGTATTACAAATTGTAATAATTTATGAGTACCAGTAGAGTCACTTATATTAAGTGATATACGTGCCTATCTAGTAGCATCTGTGTCATTAGGATCTAGAGTAATGTCTATTCTATCCTATTTGACATTTATATGTACATACTGTGCAGAACTAAATCCTTGAATATTGTACATATTACTATGAACATCTAGTGATACTGTTTCACCAGATTTAATAAATCTATGTGGAGTAAGATTCCAAGCATCAATTACTTCTGGAATAATATTCCTAGCTCTATTGTCCACATATAATATATTATATAATATT
>OJPU01000727.1_pt1 | contig 10682 bp, 9 predicted proteins | sample 1598561 | NCBI WGS metagenome assembly OJPU01 (sample SAMN03922500, study PRJEB24848) | human gut metagenome | isolation source: stool sample | host: Homo sapiens | place: Germany | collected 2011-11 | reverse complement strand
CTCACGACGGAGGCCACATTAAGTGGCCTCCTGTTCGTGCGGAACTCGCGATAAACTTAACCCCCACACCCCTCACGCGGCGGGCAACCGTCGTTGGGCTTATCACTGACACGAATAAACCGCTTGTATATCGTCTGCTGGCTTGGCACGGTACAATGCTTTCAGATTTCAATTTGCAAATTAGTGGGGTTAATTTATGGCAGAATCTCGTGCGGAGCGTAAGGCTCGTCGTGCTTTGATCGAAGCGGCTGAGGGGTCGGAGGAGAAAAAATCTTCTAAGAAATCCAATTATTCTAAAGCTGCAAAGAGCAAGGCTAAGACCAAGCGTTCTGGCTCTCGTCAGGGCGGGGATAAGGCGTCTCACGTTCGTTCCAAGGGTTCTCGCAAAGACTCGGCCAAACCGGTTCGTAAAACTGTGGATCCCAAATCGCCTTGTTCCATCATGCGGGCTTGCGGTGGGTGCACGGCGCTCAATCGTCCTTATAAGAAGCAGCTCGCCGCCAAGCAGGCTGCTATGGAGGAGCTTTTTGCTTCGCTTTGTGAGCGTGAGGGCATTGCTGTAGATCCTATTCGTGGCATGGGTGTCACCCTGGGCGACCCGGGCAAATATCCTGCGCCGCGTGGCTTTCGTCATAAGGCTGCCACTCCCTTTGCTCCCGGTAAGGAGGGCGCCGTCCGTTGCGGTTTCTTTGAGCGCGGCACACACAAGATCGTTGCCGTACCCGAATGCCCCGTCGAAGCACCGGGCGCCCGTCAGATTCTCAACGGCATCGCACGCGAAGCTGAGCGGCTGCATATTCCCGCCTTTAATGAGGACAAGCATCTTGGTTTGCTTCGCTATGCCGTCGTCCGCTGCGGTTGGCGTACCGACCAGGTCATGGTTACGCTCGTGACCGCCCAGCGTGACTTACCGCATGCGCAGGAGTTCTTTGAGGCCATCGCGGCGCTCGATCCGCATATCGTCACCGTTGCCCAAAATATCAATGGCCGCCCCGGTAACGCCATCTTGGGCGAGGAGACTCGTATCGTCTATGGCGCCGAGTGCATGCGCGACCAGCTGCTCGGTTGCGAATTCGATATCTCCCCTACCGCGTTCTATCAGACCAATCCGCAGCAGACCGAGCTGCTCTATCAGCTCGCGATTGACGGCATGGATCTGCAGCAGGGCGATGTGCTTATGGATGCCTATTGTGGTAGCGGAACTATCGGCCTGTGCGCAGCCAAAGCCGCCCAGGACAAGGGCGTCGGCATTATGCTGCTTGGCGTGGAGCGCAACCACGCCGGCATTGCCGACGCACGTCGTAATGCCGAGCTCAACGGCCTCACCCGCAGCGCCTGGTTTATGGCCGACGATGCGACCGACTATATCCTCGATGCCGCCGACAACAACGAACGCGTCGACGTTCTTTCCATCGATCCGCCGCGCGCCGGCTCCACGCCCGAGTTCCTCGAAGCTGCCTGCGCGCTTAAGCCGCGCCGCATCACCTATATCAGCTGCAACCCCGTAACTCAAGAGCGCGACCTGCATCAGCTCCTCGACGGAGGCTATCGCCTGCTCAAGATCACGCCCGTCGACATGTTCCCTCACACCGACCACACCGAAACCGTAGCGGTCCTCGAACGCCGCTAACCAACCTCAGTAGATTTTGGGACAAGAAAGGGGGCGACCCGCCTGGGCCGCCCCCTTCGCTTGGTTTATAAATTCCGCTACATCCCCTTGCGCAGGTCGCACACGCCGGCTGCCGCCATCTCGCGCAGCAGCGTCTCGCGATCGCGCGTCACGATCAGATCCAACGGGAAGTGAATCTCGTCGAGCATCTTGCGAGCGTAATCGAGCTTACCAATTGCCATGCCAATGTGCGCATCGGTCGAAACGCCAATGCCCACGCCCAGCTCGGCGCAGCGCTCGGCGATCTTGCGGCATACGACCCAATGCTCAGTGTCGACACCGTGTTCAAGACTATGGTTGTTGATCTCGATAATCTTGTGCTTGGCCTTAGCTGCCAACAGCACCTCGTCGATATCGAACGGCACGCCCGAACGCCCCGTGTGACCCAGCATGAACACCTTGGGGTGCTCCAGGGCATTGATATACATCTCGGTCGTCTGGGCCAGCGTCGCGCCTTCAGCAATCTGCGGATTATGCACGCTTGCAACCAAATAATCCAAATTACGCGTAACCAAATCGAACAGCGAATGCTGACGGCTGTACGAATCGCCGGCAATATCGAGCGTCACAGGGGTGTCCTCGCCAAACAGGCTTCCGTCCAGCGAAACGATATCGGCCTCGGCACCACGCAGCACCAGCACGCCGCTCCAAATGCGCGGCCAGATATCCTGGTTGATAAAGAACTGGTAACTGCGCAGGTCATTGGGGCAAGCCGTAACCATAGAGCTCAAATGGTCGGCAGATCCGAGCACCTGCAGACCACGCTCTGCCGCCCAGTACACATTCTCCTCAATGGTCGAATATGCATGCGCAGAGAACATCGTATGGGTATGAATGTCACAAGAAAGCAGGTAGGGCATCAGGTCTCCTTATCTGGCACGGCCGTCGCTTATATTCATTGTACGCATAGCCTTCGATAGTCGTAAAACCACTCCATCCCAAAGACACAACGTCCATGACAACGGGGTCCGGCTTAACACCAAACCCCGTTTCACGTAAAACATTGTAGGCAGAGCGCTTTGCTTTTAACGATACTCGTCCGCCAACTGTTTCCAAGCGGGTAGCGAATTGATAATCGTTTCGTAACTCACGCAATAGCCCAGGCGGAACCAACCCGGCATACCAAAGCTGTCCGAGGGAACCGCAAGCAACTCATACTTCTTTGCGCGCTCGCAAAACGCATTCGCATCGGGCTCCAACGCTTTCACCCATAGGTAGAACGCGCCATCCGGCTCAACATAGGTGTAGCCATACTCCGCTAGTGCGTCGGTAAGCGCGGTGCGGTTGCGTGCATAGGCCTCAACGTCACTCGGCTCATCGATGCAGTCGATAATTACGCGCTGGAAGAGTGCCGGTGCGCATACAAAACCCAGCGTACGGGCAGCACCCGCAACAGCCGGCATCAGACAGGCGGCCTGCGGATTGGTGTTGGGAACCAAGATCCACCCCACGCGCTCACCCGGCAGCGACAGCGACTTGGAATACGAGTAGCACACGATGGTGTGCTCGTAAATCGAGGGCACCCAAGGCACCTCGGCACCGTACACGATTTCGCGGTACGGCTCATCCGAGATGAGCATAATCGGATTCTCGGGATCGCGCTGAGCGTTGGCCTCGCGCAGAACGTTGGCCAGTCGCGTCAGCGTGTCGCATGTATATACGGCACCGGTCGGATTGTTGGGAGAGTCGATGATGACGGCCGCCGTCTTATCGCTGATCGCCTTGAGCACGTTGTCCACGCTCAGCTGGAACGTATCTTCATCGGCGAGCGCCTCAACACACGTACAGCCGGCCTTCTCAATCCAAACGCGATACTCCGGAAAGTACGGGGCGATAACAATAACCTCGTCGCCCGGGTTCGTAACGGCGTTGAGCGTGCAGGTGAGCGAAGCCGCGGCACCCACCGTCATAAAGACGTCTTTGCCCTCATAGCTCGTGCCAAAGCGGCGGTTGAGCGATTCGGCCACAGCGGCACGACATTGCGGCAGGCCCGGTGCGGGCGTGTAGCCGTGCAGCTGGTCGCTCGGCAGCTCCAGGGCCTTCTTAATCGACTCAGCCACGGCAGCGGGCGCCGGAACGCTCGGATTGCCCAGCGAAAAATCGAATACGTTCTCCGCACCGATCTGCGCCTTGCGCTCAAGGCCATAGCTAAAAATCTCACGGATGATGGAGCTTTCCGCACCGCGAGCATACATAGTTTCGTTGATCATCTGTTCCCCTTTCGCATAGGCGCTATTGTACGCTTTAGCCGAGCAAAGTGCCGCAGCAATGTTGATTGGGGACAGACTTAAATGCGTGAAAACGCTCATTTAAGTCTGTCCCCAATCAGCAGACGGCCCCATATCGCTCAAAAGAAAAAGCCTCCGCAGGTTTCCCCGCGGAGGCTTTTGCCACAGAGACTATTTGTCGGCGTCGGTGTCGGCATCGGCATCGACGACGGCATGGTCATCGTCAGCATCATCGGATGCGGCTTCGGCATCCTCCTGCATGGCCGCCTGCGCAAAGGCCGCGGCATCAGCCGCCAGCTCCTCCTCGCTCATGCGAGGCGCGCGCTTCTTGGTCGGCATGCCGGCCGCCTTGGCATTGCGCTCCTCCTTGGCCGCCAGGATATCGCCCTCGCGCTCAAGGTAGGCATTCCACTCGTTGTCGAGCAGGGCGTTCACGGCGTCGCCTTCGACGGTCTCGCGCTCAAGCAGCACCTTCGTCATCAGATCGAGCTGATCGCGACGGGCATCCAAAATCTCGACCGCACGACGATGGGCTTCGCGCATGATGCGCTGAACCTCGATATCGATGCAGCGTGCCGTCTCCTCGGAGTAATCCTGGTGATCGGCGTAATCGCGACCAAGGAACACCTGATGCTGCGCCTCGCCAAACACTTGCGTGCCCAGCTCCTCGCTCATGCCCAAACGCGTAACCATCTCGCGCGCCATCTTGGTCGCACGCTCCAGGTCGTTGCTCGCGCCCGACGTGATGTCATCGCACATGAGCTCCTCGGCAACGCGACCGCCCAAGAACACGGCAAGCTCGTCGAGCATCTCGTTCTTGGTCTTAAGGAAGTGGTCCTCCTGCGGAAGCTGCAGCGTGTAGCCCAGGGCCTGACCGCGGCTGACGATCGAGATCTTATGAACCGGATCGGAGTGCTCCAGGATGTGGCCCACCAAAGCGTGACCGCTCTCGTGGTAGGCAATCGTGGTGCGCTCGGCCTCGGTCATCACGCGACCCTTGCGTTGCGGTCCGGCAATCACGCGCTCCATCGATTCCTCGACCTCGTCCATCGAGATCACGGAACGATGACGGCGAGCGGCCAGCAGCGCAGACTCGTTGAGCAGGTTCGCCAAATCGGCACCAGTAAAGCCAACGGTCATCTGGGCGAGCTTCTCAAACTTAACGTCCTCGTCCATCGGCTTGTTCTCGGCGTGCACGCGCAAGATCTGCTCGCGGCCCTTCACGTCCGGACGGTCAACCGTAACCTGACGGTCAAAACGGCCGGGACGTAGCAGCGCGGGATCCAGAATGTCGGGGCGGTTGGTGGCGGCGATCAGGATGACCGACTCGCTCTCCTCAAAACCGTCCATCTCGACCAGCAGCTGGTTGAGCGTCTGCTCGCGCTCGTCGTGACCGCCGCCCAAGCCGGCTCCGCGCTGACGTCCCACAACATCGATCTCATCGATGAAGATGATCGACGGGGCCTGGGACTTGGCCTCCTTAAAGAGGTCGCGCACGCGGCTGGCGCCGACGCCCACGAACATCTCGACAAAGTCAGAGCCCGAGATGCTAAAGAACGGCACGCCCGCCTCACCGGCAACGGCCTTGGCCAGCAGCGTCTTACCGGTGCCCGGAGGGCCAACCAGCAACACGCCACGCGGGATCTTGGCGCCCAGCTTGCGATAGCGATCCGGATCGCTCAAAAAGTCACGGATCTCCTCGAGCTCCTCGACTGCCTCGTCCACGCCGGCAACGTCTTCAAACTTGACCTTGGGGCGTGTGGCCTCGTTGGTCTTGGCGTTGGTCTTGCCAAACTGCATGTTCCTGTTGTTGGCGCCCATCATCTGGCGCATAAAGTAGAACATGATGGCGATAAGGGCGATCGTCGGAAGCACACTCATCGCCAAGTCGCCCCAAAAATCGGGATCGTTGGTGTTGACGATGTACTTGGTATCGGGGTGCTCCGCCATGAGCTCGGCAAGCGAATCGGAGCCGACATAGGTCGAGGAGAAGCTCTTGAGCTCGCTCGTATCGCCCTTGTCCTTCTTCGTCTTCCAGTAATGACCCGTCACGCTTCCGTCTTGAACCGTATAGGTCAGATCTTCGACGCGATCCTGCTTGATGGCGCTCACCATCTCGCTCGTCGCGAGCTTAACGGTATTGCTGGAATTGGCAAAGCCGGAGCCCATGTTAAAGAAGGCGTAGCCCAGAAGCGCGCAAGCCAAAATAAAATACAGCCAGCCCGTACGCGTGGGCTTCTTGCCTCCGGGCATCCCCGGGATCTTAGGCTCCCGGGGAGTCTGGGAATTGTTGTCGTTACGGTCGTCGGGCATCTTACGAATAAACCTCCGGTTTCAAAATGCCCAGATACGGAAGGTTGCGATAGCGCTCGGCATAGTCGAGGCCGTAGCCCACCACAAAGGCATCGGGGCAATGGGTTCCAACATACTTGGGCGTGATGGCCGAGACGCGGTCCTCAACGTCCTTCCACAGGAAGGCGGCGACCTCCAGAGAAGCGGGCTTGCGGCTCTCGAGGTTCTTCATCAGATACTTGAGCGTCAGGCCCGAGTCCAGAATGTCCTCGACGATCAGCACGTCGCGACCGCGGATGTCGATATCCAGGTCCTTAATGATACGCACGATACCAGAGGACTTCACACCGTCGCCGTAGCTCGAAACAGCCATGAAATCGATGTTGGTCGGCAGCTCGATCTTACGCATCAGGTCGCCCATAAAGACCACGGCGCCGCGCAGGACCGCAATCAGCACCAGATCCTTACCCGCGTAGTCGCGCGTAATCTCCTCGCCCAGGCGAGAGACGATACCGTCGATATCCTCCTGCGTGAACAGAACCTTCTCGATATCCGGATGTTGAGAAGCCATGACAACCCTTTCTTGTGCTTATCGCCCACACACCGCCGTATGGACGCGAACTACACATTCTAGCAGCGCACGGGGTAAATTTACCAGCCCGTGCGCCATCAGCGCGGGAATACCGTCAACGTCGCACAGAATAGCAGGCGTGGGACGCTATTCCGCATCGACCACGCGGAGCAGATATGCCACGCGCGTTGCGGCCGTGCACTTAAAACGCTCGTCCGCGCGAACTCCGGCGACCCACACCACGGCACCCCCCGGCGCCGTCCTCACCATGGGCACGCCGGCGCGCTCGGAAACGGGAATGCGAGCCTCACCTAGCAAGTCGGATACTTTCTTGCTTCGACCACTCATCCCTAACGGGCACATCACGTCTCCCGGTGCGGGACCGTCCACCCACAGGCGCGCCAATCGCGCCTCGGCAGGGATCTCGCCACGCGAGCCCGCCAGGATCCGCTCACTATCGCTGTCGGCAAAACCCAGGGCAGCCGCGTCTACCAAAGCTGTCACTTCCCCGGCGGCTGCAAGCTCACGGGCGCGGCGCACGATATCGCATCCCGGCTCAACGGCCATCGGTTCTGTGACCAGCATACGTCCCCCGCCCAACGGCAAACGACCGGGTACGGTAACCCAGTCCGCGACCAGGCCCTCGCGAGCCGCCGGCGCCTTGAACGCCAGCATGCCAAACTCAATGCGTGCGTCAATCCCCGCCGGAAGCGTGACCGAGCCGGCGCCCTCGGCAACGCAGGAAAGGACTCGCTCCACATGTCGCATCTCTGGACGAGCGTCCGGATCGATGCGCTTAATCGCCAGTCGCACGATGCGCCGCGCGATTACCACCTCGGCCGCAGCAAGGCGCCTGGCATCGAGCACCAGCGCGCCCGCCGCCTCCTTACGCAGACAGCTTCGAAACGCCTGTGCCGAAAGCTGAGACAAAAACGCGTCCTCATCGCCTAAGATCTCGCAGGCGGCGCCAATCGTCTTGCAGACGCTCGCGTTGCGCTGCGCCACCACCGGCATCACTCGATGGCGCACGTAGTTTCGCAGATACGAGATATCCTCATTGCTCTCGTCTTCACGCCACGGCTGACCATGTACCTGTAGATAGCCCACGAGCTCGCCATGAGTTAGGTCGAGCAAGGGACGCACCACGATATTCCTCCGGCGAGGAATGCTCGATAGGCCAGCGGGCCCCGAACCCTTAATCGCGTTCATCAAAAACGTTTCCGCGCGATCCGAAGACGTGTGCGCGGTGCAGATACGAGCCGCCGTTCGCGGTGCCCCCGTCTGGGCGCAGAGCTCGCGAACATACCTCCGCGCCGCGGCATAGCGCACCTCGCGGGCCGCGGCCTCAATATTGCCCGACTCCCCATCAAAATAAGCGTGCTCCACGCACAGCGGTAAACCATATTTCGCGCAAAGCTCACGCACAAAGGCCTCGTCGCCATCGGACGCCTTGCCGCGCAGATGATGGTTTACATGCAGCACATGCAGGCGCTCGCGAGCAATGGGGGCAACACCGCGTCCGTCTTGGATATCCAGCTTTGATGTGCACGCCATAAGAAGCAGTGCCGTCGAGTCCGCGCCGCCTGATACCATGAGCACGACAGGAGCTGCCTGCTGCCTCGTCCGGGTCTCATCGACTGCCCCAGGCACGGCATGGTGTCCGTAATGCTGTGATACCGTTGGCATTCGCTTCCTCCTCTATTCGTCCGCACCCATTGTATCCTTTGGAATCTTATGTCTTGCCTGCACCTTCATATCCTCGGCAGTGGCTCTAAAGGCAACTGCGCACTCATCGAGGGCCCGCAGGGGCTCATTATGGTCGATGACGGACTGTCTCGCCGCGAGACATTAAAGCGCATGGCAGAACTGGGGCTCTCGACAGACAACGTCTCGGCTCTTCTCATTACTCATGAGCATAGCGATCACATCAAGGGCCTCGATGTCTGGTGCAAGCACTGGCACGGCCCCCTCTTTGCCAGCAGGGACACTCTTTCGAACAAAGAAAATCTTTCTCATCTGCCTGTCGAGGAATTCGATCCCGGCGACACCCTGTCCATTGCCGGCATCCACGTGCAAACCTACTCAACATCACACGATGTCATCAATCCAGTCGGTTATCGATTCGACGCCCTCGATGATTCCATCGGCTTTGCCACCGACACCGGAGAGCTATCGAGCCAAGCCATGAAAACCCTCAAAGATTGTCGAGTCCTCGCGCTCGAAAGCAACCATGATGTGACCATGCTGCGCAAGGGAGAATATCCCCGCTATCTTCAGGAGCGCATCCTGTCTGCAAGGGGACACCTCTCCAACAGCCAAGCCGCCGAAGCCGCGCGCGAACTTGTTACCGATCGCACCGAACAGCTCATTGCCATGCATATCAGCCAAGATAACAATCGTCCGAGCCTTACCGTCAAAAGCTATGCCAAAGCTCTGGCCGCAACCCTGGATGACGAGGTCGGCAGCTCCGCAACCCTTCTCCGAGGATCGCGAAAACTCTCGATACGCCCTGCGAGTCAGTATCAGCCGGCAACCATTCAATAGACTGTCCTAGACAGCAAAAGGGGCCGAGAATCGCTTCCCAGCCCCTTTTGCTGTCTTTTAATAGCGCAGAACACCAACGAAGTTAGTCGATGGAGATCTTCGTAACGTTCTTCTTCTCGACGATCTTGGGAACCGTAACGGTCAGGATGCCGTCAGCGTACTTAGCCGAGAGGCCCTCACTCGAAGCGTCCTTTAGATACACGCCACGCGTCGCGCTGTACGAGCTGAACTCCTTCTGCAGGAAGTTCTTGCCCTCGTTCTCCTCGTCTTCCTCGACATTCACGCTAATGGACAGACGGCCCTCATTGAGCTCGACATCGATATCGTCCTTGGCGACACCGGTCAGATAGGCCTTGACCTCATAGCCGTCGCCCTTATCCTCAACGTCAACGGGAAACGCCTTGGAAGCAATCGAGTTGTTTGCAAGGTCGGTCATATCATCAAACAGATCGAACAGCGAGCTAGCAGAAGGACGAACGCCAAAAACCGAACGATAAGGAACCATGCTTGCCATGTTTACCACTCCTTTTAGGACTGCCGAGCCATCTTCTAGGTGACTGGGACTTCTTTTGACGCTCTTATATATGCCCACCCGGTGCTCATATATACATCGACTATAAAGTTTTTTGAGTCCAGTACTATAAGCATATCTAAGTGCGTTTGACTCAGGTTTTAGGAAGGTTAAAGTTCTTTGAACCAGAGCTTAAATAACGAGTATGTTCGCAGCTACAAATAACAGGGGGCTTACAATGAGCGCGTACACGTTGTTGGTAACGAGCTAAAGGGCATCATGGACGACCAAAACCAGAACAAAATGTTTATGCAGACGCAGGGGGAAGAAACTTCCACGCAGCCGCCACGGTTCCATCGCCCCCACATCTCGCAAGAGCCCATTAATGATCCTGAGCCCGAGTATGTGACGAGAAATCGATATCAAACGCTCGAGGATGCCCAAACGGGACGTAAACATATGGGCGTCGCCTCGGGAGACCCTGTATATCTGAAAGACGCACCATTATCTAAAAACAGCGCAGCTAGTGATGATCCACTGAAAGCATCCGCCGCTCATCAACAAAGAGGTCCACGACCAAAGCAAACCTTAACGCATTCGGCTCGTTATCTCGAGACGCCAAAACAAGGAAAATCAATCTTCGTTTCGTCAAGTAAACGACGCAAGCAACATCGACTGGCAATCCTGCTTTTGATCATTGTGGCCATAGCAGTTGCCCTTGTTATTCGATTAATCTTCTTTAAATAAAGGCTCAATACCAAAAACGATAAGATCGTCTGGTGTAATAGAGTCATTTACGCCCCGTAAACGCAATCAGAACCACCCTTAAAAAGGGTGGTTTGCTCTTAGGGTATAACCCACGGGCCC
>OJPU01000715.1_pt1 | contig 10893 bp, 4 predicted proteins | sample 1598561 | NCBI WGS metagenome assembly OJPU01 (sample SAMN03922500, study PRJEB24848) | human gut metagenome | isolation source: stool sample | host: Homo sapiens | place: Germany | collected 2011-11 | reverse complement strand
GAAGTGGTAGTGGTTGGTTATGGTGTTCAGAAAAAAAGTGATGTGACTGGTGCTTTGACCCAAGTAAGTTCCAAAACGATTCGTGAGCGTCCCGTTCAGAATGCTTTACAGGCTATGCAAGGAAAAGCTGCTGGTGTACAAATCACTTCAAATAATCGTCCGGGTGAGTTGGGGGATGTTCGTATTCGTGGTAGTCGTTCTTTGAATGCAAGTAATGATCCTCTTTATGTGATTGATGGTATTCCTATGTCTGTTGGCTCTATGGCAGATGTCAATCCTAATGATATTGAGTCCATGGAAATTTTAAAAGATGCTTCTGCTACTGCTATTTATGGTTCGCGTGGTGCTAATGGAGTTATTCTTATCACAACTAAAAAAGGTAAAACAGGCAAGGTGACTATTAATTATGATGGTACAGTATCTTTTTCTAAGATTCATTCAATGACAGATTGGATGAATTCTGGTGAATTGATAGACTGGAACCGTCAGGCCAATGTCAATGCGGGAGCTTATACTGGTAAGTATGGTAATGCTCCAGATCCTGATATTGATGGTGATGCTTATTTTGGGGGTGTTTCTCAGTATCCTTATCTACGTCCTGTTTTTAATGCTGCTTTTCAATTTAATGCTGATGGAACTCCTGTATTACGTGATGCAACACAATATGAAAAAGAAGTATTAGGATATGCTGATAGAGTTCCTGTTTATAATTCGGCTAATATTCCTACTACTCCTTGGACTGATTATGTAACACGTACTTCATTGACACATAATCATCAGATTTCATTATCGGCTGGTACGGAAAAATCAAAGTTATATATGTCTTTGGCATATTTGGATCAGGAATCTCCGATGAAAGATCAGGATTATAAACGTTATACAGTTAATATGAATGGTGAGATTCAGGCTACAGAGTTTTTGAAGGTGGGGATGGGTATCAATGCTAGTCATTCTATCAAAAATTATGGTATTGTCAGCAACTTTTCGAATACAACAGCTAAAGATTCTTATGGTTTGGCTACCAGTTTGATGCCATATGCTCCAGCTTTTGATGAAAATGGAAAAATATTAAGTCCGGATGATGGTCCGTCACGACATAATGTGTTGCTTAATATTGATGAAGCTTTGAATGAAACCCGTTATTATGGTTTTATGCTCAGCTCGTTTGCAGAGTTGGATTTTGGTAAGATTTGGACTCCATTAGAGGGGGTAAAATGGCGTACTAATTTCGGAACGCAATATCGTAATTCTCGTGAGGGAAGTTATTATGGAGATAAATTTACTAATCCTTTGGGATATGCTTCTACCGAACCGAATGTAGCTTATAACAATCATAACCAAAAACTTGCATGGACATTGGAAAACATGATTTTTTATAACAAAACATTCAATAAAATTCATACTGTTGGTTTGACGTTGATGCAGTCGGCTGAATATTATCGTACGGAAGGTTTGGATGCACGTGCTTATGAATCTAAATTCCCTACAGCTTTGTGGTATAGTATTGGTGATTCTAATAAAGCTAAATTGGGTGCTGGGTCATCCTTTAACGAGCAACAGCGTGCTTCTTATATGGCCCGTTTAAACTATAATTTGATGGATCGATATTTGTTAACTGTTACTGGGCGTTGGGATGGTGCTTCTATGCTGGCAGCAGGAAACAAATGGGATTTTTTCCCATCAGCAGCTTTGGCATGGAAAATGAATGAAGAGAATTTTATGAAAAATATTGGTTGGTTGAATTCTTTGAAATTACGTGTGGGCTATGGTGTAACAGGTAATGCTTCTATTAACTCTTATCAGACTGCAGGATCTATGGTATCCCAATGGGCCAATAAACCTTTTGGACAGGGTGGAATCACGACTAATACGACTGGTGCTAAAGCCTCGGTATTGCCTAATCGTAATTTAGGTTGGGAAAAGACAGCTTCTACCAACTTTGGTGTTGATTTTGGTTTCTTGAATAATCGTATTACTGGTAGTGTGGAATATTATATAGCTAATACATCAGATTTGTTGTTGAATCGTTCTATTCCTCTGATGACTGGTTATACTCAAATTTTGACAAATGTTGGTAAGACACAGAACAAAGGACTTGAGATAACTTTGTCAACGACTAATATTCAGACGGAAGATTTTACTTGGAAAACTGACTTTACTTTTTCTACTAATAGATCCAAAATCGTAGAATTGGCTGATGGTAAGGTGGACGATCCTACCAATGGTTGGTTTATTGGCAAACCTATGGATGAGATTTGGACATATAAGTACGATCGTTTGTGGCAGGATACTCCTGAGGACAGAAGAATGTTGGCTATTTATAAAGCAAAAGGAAATGGTATTACTATGTTCCCTGGTATGGCTAAATTAGTAGACCAGGAATTTATAGAGGTTCCGGAAGGTACGGAAGGATCAAAAACAGTGACATTGGAAGATGGATCAAAAGTGACTTATATGGATAATGGTTTTGGCAAGTTTGACAAGGATGATTATCATTTCCAAGGTTCGTTTACTCCGAAGTGGGAAGGAGGTTTTACTACTACATTCATTTACAAGAATTGGCAGTTGAATGCTTTCTTTTACGGACGTTTTGGTAATATGTATTATGGATTGATGCAAACTTATGGACGTCGGGTAGAAAATGATACATGGAGTCCTGAAAATACAGATGCTAAATTTCCACAGCCACGTGCTGGAGGAGAATCATTTACCGATTATAAAGAATATATGAATTATACCAAAGGAAATATGGTGGCTGTTCGTAATATTGCATTATCTTATACTTTCCCGGAAAAATGGCTGGGTAAAATTGGTGCCAATAGTTGTCAGATCTATGGTCAAGTATTGAATCCGTTTATTTGGGGTGGTGATTTAGTAAAAGCTGGAATTAATCCTGACGATACAACTGGTTGGGGAGCTGAAGGTGGACGCAGTAACGGTACATATAAATATATTGGCGGCCAAACTAATAATACAGTATTGACCCGTAGTTTTGTAATTGGTCTGAGACTTGGATTTTAATTATTAAAAATAGAGATGTAAATTATGAAAAAGTATATATTGTGTTCTGTAATTGCATTAGGAAGTCTTTCTTGTACTGACAGTTTTTTAGAAGAAAAAATGGTTTCTACCATTACGCAGGATTATTTTGAAACAGAGCAAGGATTGGAACAATTGATTGTAGGGACTTACGATGCTTTGCGTGTGACTAAACAGTATGAACAAGGTCCTTCCACTTTTATGTCTGGTGTGGATAACTTTACAAATAAGACTCCTAATCGTGGCATGTATTCGCCTAGTGAGTGGAATGCTACTGGGCGGTTTGCTAATTGGGCAAATTCTCTGTGTGGGGAGAATTCTAAATCACTGTTGGGATTTTATCCGATTATTAATAATTGTAACCGTGCCATATTGTCTATTCGTGAAGGAAAGGCATTGGGTAAGTTTGCTACTGATGCGGAGTATGCAGCGAGGTCTTTAAGCGAGGCTTTATTTAATCGCGCTTATTCTGTTTATATTATGAGTACAATGTATGGTGCTATTTATGTACCCCAAGGATATACAACAGAACTCCCTTCCAATTATAACTATATGCGTCAAAGTGTTCCTGGTATTTATAGTATGTTGATAGGTGATCTACGTTATGCTTATGATCATTTGCCTGATGTTAGCGAACAGAATCTGAGTGCTGATTTTGGACGGGCCACTAAGGGAGCCGCTGCTCATTTTTTGGCAACTCGTGGGCTCGGAGATGTGTATAAGAGACAGGATGTAAATGGTAATGTTGATACTAGCAATCCGAAGTCATATCTTGGTATGTTATATAAAGGTAAGGGAACTGCTGATTTGGATTCATGTATTTATTATGCTTCTGCAGTTATTGATAATGGTTATTATGAATTGGAGTCAGATTTTGGCAAGTTGTTCAGTCATCCTTTGAATGATTATTCTAATGAAAATAGCCGTGAATTAATTCTTTCATGTGTATATGGTCCTGTAGGTAGTGCTGATAATGGCCGTTTTGGTAATCGTTTGCCTTACTTTTTTGGTGGGGATTATGCTAACGCATCTTGGGGAATTCCTGAATTCTGCTGGGAATATCCCACAAAATCAGCATCACGTGTAGGCTATACAAATGATTTTGGTTTTGATCTTTATGTAAATAAGCAAGCCGATTCACGTTATCAAAAGTCTTTCCATGTGGAATATGTGACGGCACTACGTGGTGGAGATTCTAATTCCAGTCCGGCTGCTAATAAAGATTATTATGCTTATAATAATAGCAGCAATGCTACTTATGAATGGACGGCAGAGATGGCTGACTATTTTAATGAGCATATTCTTCCTGGTTATAATCGTGCTTCGTGGAGAGGTCGTCAAGCCGTAGCTGGAGAACATAAAATGGGTACTGGTGATTTGGCTTTCGCTTATGTGGAAAATACGAAAGAAACAGCAATTGATATAAAAGAAGCATTGGCTCAGCCTTTTGTCCTGATTGCCCGTTGGATTAAAGATGGCAGTAAATATTACTATCGTGTTCCATATCAAGCTAGTGGCAAAAGTTATACTTATAATGATAAGAGTTATGGTGGCTTAGATAAATTTGGTTCTACTGTTTGTCCTGCTACTGTGAAATATGATGAACCTAATCGCAGTAACTATACTCATTATGAGTCTGGACGTGATGTACCTTTATTCCGTTTGGCTGAAACTTATTTGCTTCGTGCTGAAGCTTATGGACGTAAGGGGAATTATAATGCGGCTATAGATGATATAAATAAAGTACGTGCCCGTGCAGCGTTCAAGGCTGGTGAAACTCGTGCAGAAGTTCTTGCACGTTTGCAGCCTGGATATGAAAAACTGACACAGGCAGAACAGCAATGGCCGTATGAAGTGGAGAAAGATATGACATCCACGATGTTGGTTGATGAATCTTATTGGGATGGTGGTTCGGCAAATTCCAAAGCCGAAATGTATCCGGAAACAGCTACTACGACTGAAGACCGTTTTGTGAATTTCATTTTGAATGAATTGGCACGTGAGTTGAATCAAGAGATGGTTTATTATGAGAATTTGCATCATTCAGGGTGGCAAGCTGATCGTATAATCTATCATGATCAATTAGCTTCACCTAAACAAGGGTTGTGGGATAATTCCGATAATTTGATTAATGGTATTGGGCAGACAGGTAATGGTATGGGAATGTTTGAACCGTATTTTACTTTTAAGCCTTTTGCCCAGACTATGCTTGACTTGCTTACAGATGAAAATGGTGTGTTGTTAGATGAAGCTGCTAAGAAAGCTTACCAGAATTATGGTTATTGAGATGCCGCTGTAGGTGTTTAATATTTATAGTAAAAGTGGAAAGAGTTATTATTACTTTTTCCACTTTTTTTATGGGAGCAGTATATCAGTGAAAAAATCTAGGATATATAGAGAATAGTTGGTTTAAAGTGAACAATTAACCATATAAATGGATAAAATTCTATTTGATATAATTTCTCTCATGCATAAATTTGTCGTATCAGATAAAAAATGACATGCTATGAGAAAGACATTTTTAGCTATTACATTATTTTTAGCTTTTAGTAAAGCCGCATTGGCTCAGTTTGGAAACTGCACTGCATCGGAAATGCGGACTTATGTAGATAGTGCGACCGGCAATACTATCACTATGTTGACCGACACGATGAAGAATGACCGTTTTCTTTATCAGACTGATCCCATGTGGACGGCTGATGGCAAATACTTATTGTTCAGGTCTTCCAGCCGTGGAAATGACAAAGAGGTGGAAAGTACGCTTCCTAACGGAGAAAAACGTAAATGGACTCCTACACAGATTTACTTTATTGAAATGGCCACCGGTAAGATTATTCAAGCTACGGAAGGACCGAACTTGGGCAGTGCTTTTTTGGCTAATAAAACGAATCGTATGTTTGTCAGCCGGAAAGAAAAAGAAAACTGGAACATGTATGTAATGGACTTGAATAAATTCTTTGCCGATGTAAAACAAGGAAAAGTAGGTAAACCATCCGCTTATGAAACTTTCATAGGCACTTTCCCCACTGAGATGGGACGTCCGGGAGGATATGCTGTGGATTGTAATGATGATTATGCCTACATAACTGTTGAGCGTGAGGGTACGGAAGAGGAAAAGGAACGTATGATGAAAAACGCTTTCCTGCCTGAAAGTAACCAGCCGGTAAAGATAAAGCCAACTCTTTGCGGAATTCGTAAAATGAATTTCAGTACAGGAGAAGTAACTAAGGTTATTGATACGGAATTTAAAACAGGACATATACAAGCCAGCCGTTTTACTCCGGGTGAAATTGTCTTTTGTAACGAAACCGGTGGCGATGCCCATCAGCGTATGTGGTTTTGCACGGCAGACGGAACAGTCTTTAAACCTTTATATAAAGAAACTCCGCTAGATTGGGTGACTCATGAAACTTTTGCAACCAAAGATTTTGTATATTTCAATATCTTAGGATTTCAGCCGCGCCTTCGCAAACAGGCAAGTGGTATTGTGCGTATCAATCTGCGTACGGATGATGTAGAGTTGATAGGGCAGGTAGAATTAGAAAAAGATCGCCAAGCGATTGACGGCCAATTGGTAGGAAGAGGCTTCTGGCATTGTAATGCCAGCCGTGATAATAAATGGGCTGTCGGAGATACTTTTGGAGGAAATGTATGGTTGGTTAATGTACAGACCGGGGAGCGTCATTGGTTGGTGTCGGATACCAAGATGAAACCAGATCATGCACATCCCAGCTTTAGTCCGGATGGTACGAAAGTTCTTTTCCAATCCGGACATTTTACAAATGGAAAAAGATTGAATTTAATGATGGTGGATATTTCATCCTTTAAATAAAGTAAGGTTGGATATGAAAAATACACGTAAGATATTATTTTCCGCAGCTTTGTTGTCTTCAGGGCTTACGATGGCCCAGACTACAACGGCAGAGAAATCGCCCAATGTTATTTATATTATGGCGGATGATTTGGGAATAGGTGATTTGGGATGCTATGGTCAGCGTCAGATTAAGACACCGAATATTGATGGGATAGCTCAGAACGGGATGAAGTTTATGCAGCATTATTCCGGTTCTACGGTCAGTGCTCCGTCTCGTTGTGCTCTGATTACAGGAAAGCACATGGGACATGCCGCAATCAGAGGAAATGCAAAAGTGGCAGGTTCGGATGGATTGTTATATGAAACTCCGCTTCCTGCCGGTGAAGTTACCGTAGCCGATATTTTTAAAACAAAGAATTATGTTACCGGATGTCGGATGTGTAGGCAAATGGGGAATGGGAGGACCGGGTACGGAAGGTATGCCCGGCAAACATGGTTTTGATTATTTCTACGGTTATCTGGGGCAACGTTTTGCTCATAGTTATTACCCTGAGTTCTTGCATGAGAATGAGCAGAAGATTATGCTGGATGGGAAATATTATTCGCATGACTTGATGTTGGAAAAGGCTTTGAATTTTATTGATGAAAATGCGCAGAAACCTTTCTTCCTTTATTTTTCACCGACCATACCCCATGCGGATCTTGATATAATGGGGGAAGCGATGACGGAATATGAGGGGGAATTTTGTGAAACTCCTTTTGGAGGAAGCAGAGACGGTTATAAATCGCAGCAAAATCCGCGTGCGGCGTATGCGGCGATGGTTACTTATTTGGATAAAAGTGTGGGCTTGATTATTAAAGAGTTGAAAGAGAAAGGTTTGTATGATCATACGATCATTGTTTTTACTTCCGATAATGGAGTCCATTCGGAGGGAGGGCACGATCCATCTTATTTTGACAGTAATGGTCCGTTCAGAGGTCAGAAAAGAGATTTATATGAAGGAGGTATCCGTACTCCGTTCGTCATTCAATGGCCGGGAGTTATTCCACAAGGGGTAGTTACCAATCATATTTCTGCATTTTGGGATTTTTTGCCTACTATAGGTGAATTGGTGCAGGCGGATATTCCTCAAAATATTGATGGTATATCTTATTTGCCTACTCTTACGGGAAAAGGTACTCAGAAGGAGCATGATTGTATTTATTATGAGTTCTTTGAATTTGGAGGAAAGCAATCTATTATGACACCTGATGGTTGGAAGTTGGTGAGACTGGAAGTTAGTGATCCGTCTAAAACTTATGAAGAATTGTATAACATTTATACAGATCCGGCAGAAACTACTAATGTGATAAAGCAATATCCTGATGTGGCAAGGAAATTAAAGAATATGATAGGTGGTCAACGTGTTGAAAATGCCCGTTTCCATTTTTAAACAAGTAAGATTTATGAAGCAATCCTTATTTTTAAAGAAATGCAGTAAGTTCTGTTATGTACTTTTTGCAGTTTGTGGCTGTTTGGCTTGTACACAGAATCAGAAGATTGAATGGCCGCAAGTGACTAACGAGACCAAGCCTTGGACGCGATGGTGGTGGGAAGGCAATGCGGTCAGGACTACTGACTTGGATACGGTTATGCGTAAGTACCAGGAGGCAAATCTGGGTGGATTGGAGATCACTCCTATTTATGGAATACATGGTTATGAGGACCGCTTTAAAGATTTTCTTTCTCCGGAATGGGTTGATTTGTTTCTGTATACTTTGCAGGAAGCAAAGCAGCTGGGATTAGGAATTGATTTGGCTAATGCTTCGGGATGGCCGTTTGGAGGACCTTGGGTTACTCCCGAAGATGCGTGCAAGACGGTGGCTTATAAAACTTATCAATTGAAAGAAGGCGAACAACTAAGTGAACCTGTCCGATATAAGGAAGAAGGCTTTGTCAGATTGGCAGGGCATACTCCGGTAAAACTGGCGGATTTGAAAGAACCGGTCAGTGCGAATGCTGATTTACAGACATTGGCATTGGATCAGGTACGATATAAAAAGGAACTGCCTTTGATTATAGTGACCGCTAATAGTGATAAAGGTGAATGTCTTGACTTGACTTCAAAAATAAAGCCGGATGGTACATTGGACTGGACGGCTCCTCAAGGTGACTGGACTATTTGCGCTCTGTTCCAAGGTCATCATGGAAAAATGGTAGAACGTGCAGGGCCTGGTGGTGAAGGTGATGTGATAGATCATTTTTCAGCTTCGGCCATTGATCATTATCTCAGTAAATTCGATGAGGCTTTTAAAGGAAAGGATATCAGTTATCTGAGGTATTATTTTAATGACTCTTATGAAGTGGACGATGCAAGAGGCGAGTCAAATTGGACTCCTGCTTTTTTTGACGAATTCCAAAAGTATAGGGGATATGACTTGCGTCAGCACTTACCTGCATTGTTAGGTATGGATACACCGGACAAGAATGCAAGGGTGTTGTATGATTATAGACAAACCATAAACGATTTATTGATAAATCATTATTCTATTCGTTGGCAACATTGGGCGGCAAAACAAGGAAAGGGTATAAGGAATCAGGCTCATGGTTCTCCTGCCAATATTCTGGATTTGTATGCAGTGAGTGATGTGCCCGAAATAGAAGGGCGTGATTTGGTCAGTATAAAAGCGGCTCCGTCTGTAGCTCATACGGAAGGAAAGAAACTCTCATCTTCGGAAAGTGCGACTTGGCTGGATGAACATTTCCAATCGAATCTGGGAGATGTAAAGAAAGCGCTTGACCTTTTCTTTCTGGGCGGGGTGAATCATATTTTTTATCATGGCACTTGTTTCAGTCCGCAGGAGGTTCCTTGGCCGGGATGGTTATTTTATGCGGCAGTCCATTTTCATCCGAATAATCCGTTTTGGGAGGATTTTAAATATTTGAATCAGTATGTTACTCGCGTGCAGTCATTTTTACAGGATGGCACTCCTGATAATGATGTCCTTTTATATTATAACATAGCCGATGTGATGTCTGAGCAAGGGAACAGAAGTCTTCAACACTTTAGCGGATTGGATCGTAATATGTTGGAATCTTCGGTCAGAGAAAGTGCGGTAACTTTAACAGAGAATGGTTATGCGTGGGATATGATTTCTGACAAGCAACTTCTTAAAACTAATATTGAGAAAGAAATGATTGTAACGCCCGGTGCTGCATATAAAACCGTCCTTGTTTCGGCGGCGCAATATATTCCTTATGAAACAATGGAAAAACTGATGGCTTTGGCTGATGAAGGTGCTACCGTTGTGTTTTATAAGGGAATTCCTCAGGATATGGCCGGAATGATTCTTTCGGAAGAAAAACAGGCTCATTTTAAAGAAATGCTGGATGCTCTGGACTTTCATGCTGAAGGTGCTGTTAAATGTGCTCGTGTAGGTAAGGGGAAGATTTGTTTGTCAGATGATATTAATGCTCTGATGAATGAGGCGAATGTGGGTGCCGAGAAAATGTATCAAGCAGGTCTGCAATGTATCCGAAGAAATAGTGCGACGGGAAAATATTACTTTATAGAAAATAGTAGCGACCGTAAAATAGAGGATTGGATTCCACTTCGTACAGAAGCTCGGAGTGCGGCGATTTTCAATCCAATGACTGGTGCCAGTGGTTTGGCTGCTATGAAACGCAATGACGGGCAAACAGATGTTTACCTGGAATTGAATCCGGGTGAAACTGTCATTGTATCAACTTCCGGTCAGCATTTTACAGGAGATGCCTATGCTTATTATCAAAATGCAGGTGAGCCAAATCCTGTTTCCGGAAATTGGACTGTTTCTTTTGTTCAAGGAGGTCCTCAGCTTCCTGCTTCCATAACAGTGGACAGCTTGGCGTCATGGACTGATTTCTCAGGGGATGAATATAAGGCTTTTTCAGGAACAGCCGTGTACACGACTACTATAGACAAGGTACCTGTAGCGGATGTGATAAAATTGGATCTTGGCTCTGTAGCGGAAAATGCATCTGTCTATTTGAATGGAGATTATATCGGTACAGTGATTGA
>OJPU01000712.1_pt1 | contig 10921 bp, 6 predicted proteins | sample 1598561 | NCBI WGS metagenome assembly OJPU01 (sample SAMN03922500, study PRJEB24848) | human gut metagenome | isolation source: stool sample | host: Homo sapiens | place: Germany | collected 2011-11 | reverse complement strand
GCGGCGATGGTACTGCACTCGAGAGGGTGTGGGAGAGTAGCACGCCGCCGCTTCACATGTTGGGCCTCCCGGTCGAGCCTTTGGCTCCCGGGAGGTCCCTTTTTTCATGCTCTTTTTCCGGGCTTCCCGGCGGGCGTCGCTCCGGGAACCCCTTTTTTCGTATCTTTTCCCATGCTTACCGAATCCCGTTGCCTATTGGATTCCATCGGCGGCAATATAGCATCTACAGTGTGCGAAATAAGAAGTATCTGTAGTAAAGGCAGCCGATCGCTCATACCTGTTGCACAACCTTGACACGTATGCCCAACTCTGCAAACCAGCAGTGCGACACGCCGATTTGGCTTTTTGCTGCTCCTGTTGTATTCTAGTTAAGTTACGCTTAACGGATAGACACCGGAAAGCGTTGCATAATTGGAGAATTCGCCTAGTGGTCTATGGCGCACGCTTGGAAAGCGTGTTGGTGTAACAGCCTCACGAGTTCGAATCTCGTATTCTCCGCCCGGATTGGAACCCTGGAAACCGTTGGAATCATTCGGTTTCTGGGGTTCCTTCTTTTCCACTCCGTTTTCCGGTTTCTTCCAGATTCCCTCCGAATGCTTCTTTCATTGGCCTCGGTTTTTTGAATCGTCCCGTATCGCAAGTTTCGCGTGTACGGGCCGGCATCCAGGAAAGTCCCTGATTGCCATGCTGCGGCTTATTGGTGCCAGTCTGTGGTCTCAATAATGGGATTGTTTGCCCTCATATGTCGATATTTGATTGCGATTCGGTGGGGGAGTTGCGTACATCGTCGTTTTACGCGCACTTTTGCGCTGCGCTACGTTACGCTCGAAATCGTGACGTTGAGAGAAAGAAGCACGACGATGGTTGACAAGACGGCTGCCGGCAGCCAGCAGACTGACCAACGCGATGCTGATACTCGTGACTCTCTGGCGGCGCTTGCCCGACGCCGTTCGAATTCATCGCCAATCGTATTGCAGAGTGATGCGCAGGCCGCTCCGCAGGAAAAGCAGGAAAAACAAGAAAAGCAGAGCGAAGCTGGGTCTGCCTTGCAAACGGGCGAGGATGCGAATGATGACGCGAATCGTGCGGAAGAATCGCAAACCGTGAAAGAAAAAGACGCTGCGGATGGTCCTGATAATACGCAGCAGCCGCAAATGGCATCCATAAGCGCCATCACAACGCAGGTTTTGCCACCAAGCTTTATTCCGACCGCAACCGGTCGTATTCGTCCTGTAACGGGCGCTTTTCCCGCAATTCAGTCCGCTTCGCAGACGGAACAGGCGCAGCGCAGGCGATCCATCCGCTCGTTGGCCGCGGGGTCGTTGCGTAGAACCAACATCGGCAATGCTGAAAAGGCCGGCGATGCGGGGAGCGCGGGTAGTACCGGACGGACGGCGGGGAATGGCGATACGCCGTCGCCGCGAATCGCCAGCAGTGCTCCCCATTATGCGAATTGACCAGTGGACTGATCAGAACGGCCAACGTAACAAATCAGTGGGAATACTGGACATACACGCGGTTCATGCACGGTACGCGCGCTTCGCGCTGCATTGTACGTCGCTGTACTACGTCATTCCAATTGAATCGCAACAATGCGTATAGCAGATGAAAAGCACATACGAAAAACGCGCATGAAAAGACGGTCCCGATATATTCGAGACCGTTTTTTCATGAGTCGATGAAGCAAACGCTGTCCGGCAGCGAGCCGGCTCAGTCTTCGCTGGTTTCGCGCTTATACTGCACGAACGTCTTCATGGCGTAGGCAAGGCCGGCAAGCAGCAGAATGGCTGCGCAGGCAAGGGAAATGCCGATGCCGGTTTGTGCAAGCTGTCCATATTCCGACTTGGTCAGCGCGCCGGTGGACGCGGCGGTTTGATCGCCGGAAGCTGCGACGGATCCAGTTGCAGCACCATTCGCGCCAGTGCCGGCAGCCGTGCGCACAGTGCCAGTGGTGCCGTTGACTCCAGTAACGGTCGTACCGGCATTCGTTCCAGCCGTGATGCCATGCGTGCCGGTAGCAACGGATGAGCCGCCCTGCTGACCCGTCTTGGAGTTCGCGTCCTTCAACGCCGCGATGAACGACTGATGCCACTGGTGGCTGCTTGCCGCGAACGCATCATGCTTGGTTTTAAGCTCGTCGTGAGTCTCTTTCATGTCGGCATGCATCTGGTTGAGGTGGGCCTGCGTGTCCTGCATATCCTGATGCAGAGCGTCGTGACGCTCCTGACCGCGCTTGACCGCGCCATCGATCGCATTCTTTATATCCTCGCGGTCCTCCTGGTAGTTCTTCCAGGCCTGCTCGCCGTACTGGCGAAGCGCGTCGGCGTCCTCGTGCGCGTTCTGATGCAGCTGCTCGGCGTGCTGCTTGGCGGTATCGATGTCCGACTTGATCTGCTGGTTGGTTTTGCGCACATGCTGTACGGCATCGCACGTTTTGTCGGTGCACACGGCCATATCCTGGTCGATCTGCCCGCTGATGGTGGTGCTGCCGGCCAGTCCGTCCGTAGACGGTGCGACTTCACTGGCCGAAGCTGCGGAAGGCAAGGCGGCCATGCCGATGGTTAATATTCCCGCCGCTGCAGCTGCTGCAATACGATTCCTCATGGTGGTTCCTCTCCTGCGCACGTTTGCATTCGATCTGTGATTGTGCGCTCGCGTTCGTTCCGTATGCCATAGTAGGAGGGGAATGTGCCTAAATAAACCGGTGGAAAAATGACATTTGTCTAGTTTCTGCGATGCTGCAGCAGTCTTCATAGTTTAAGCGGGAAACCAGAATCCAAACCAGAAGCCGGAACAGCCTGCTCAAGACATGGCCAAGCAGGCCAAGTAACGGCTTAGACCGCCCGTACTTATCCCGCCCGTATTGGTTTATCTAGCGGCGGCCCCCAACAAAGATCACTCGACAATAGTGATGAATGGGCTAGCCGGCAGATTAAAGCCGTTGTACAGCATGCTCGCGCACTTCGGATTGCCACTGAACAGGTAACGTACCTGGCTCATGGCGTTGAGATCGTTCAGTGTTGAACCATCGGCTACGGTGAGCAACACCTGATTGCCCCTGATGGTGGCATTGACCGCCTGCCATTGACCGGAATAATTGGCGACCTCAAACCCCTGCAATGCCGTAGTGGTGGGAGCGGCGATATTGCTGATACCGCTTAACGGGGTCGCTTTCGGAGCGCTCTTATAGTTTGGTGCGATTGCGCTCGCGGTCTTCGAATAGTTCGGCTGCATGGCTTTCAGCCCGCTTGCGGTGCCGTTCCGGAAAGACAAGGCGATTGCGCCGTTCGCAGTGTGCCGGGCATGTTCGATAAGCGGTCCGTTGGGTACGGTGGTGCCGTCTTCCATGGCGAGATACTGCGCGGCCATGCGCGCCCCGAGAATATCCTTGCCGAGCGGATGGATCAGCGCGGATGTGCCCTTGTCTGTGTCAAGAGAAACCGTCATCGCCACATTCGACGAATCGTGCAGGTTGGTGTTGCCGAGCGTAGTCCGTTGCGCTTCTCGCACGTTTTGCGTGTACTGGTAGTTCGGCCATCGCGCGAGCTGTACGTACAGGAACGGTAGGTCCTTGCGTCCGAACACGTTACGGTACTGGTTGATGAGCGTGGTCATTTGCGATTCGTATTGCAAAGCAGTTCCGTAATTATTGGCATCGCTGCACCCTTGGTACCACAGCACGCCCGCCACATGGAATCCCTTCAACGGCGCGATATGGTTCGCATAAATGTCGCCGCCTTGTACATGCCGGCGAATAGGCGTGCCACCCCACGCGGTCTGGATGATGCCAATCGGCACATTGGGGTGCTTGGCGCGCAACTGCATGGCGAATTGCTGAGCCAGATAGCTGAGGTGCAGTGAATTCGTGGAATCTGCAGTCAGCCATGCATCGGCGCTCTGATTAACAGCGGACAGTGGAAAATCAGTGTCTTCAACATCATGATTTGCGATGACAAATTTCACGTTGTCATCTACGAGCGGTTTCGGCAAATCGCCTGTCGTGATTAGTCCATTGCCAAAATTGTAAGTAGCGTTTTCGTAATACTGCACATAGTTGAGTTCCATATTCGACTGGCCAGCGGCTACGAAGACGTCTCCCACATACACTTTGGCCAGTTTCAGCACGGTTTTGCCGGCGTACTGCACTTGCAGCGAATACGGATTGAGACTTGCCTTTTGCGCGCTCAGCGTGCAGGTGAAACTGCCGTTTTTCGCTACCTTTGCCTTGACGCTCTCGGAGGTTTTGCCTTGCGTAAGTGTCGCTGACAGTTTCGAAACGTCGATGGGGTTGCTTTCCGTGGAGCTGACGTTGCCTTTGACTACGATTGGCTGATCGCGCTGGAACACCATATTGTCCATGTAGTACGAGGGCAGCTGCACATCAACAGTGGCCGCAGTATGGGCGGTGGCGGTGGATTGCGATCCGGTTTTACCGGTTGCCGTTCCGTTGCCCCATTTGGGGCCGCACCCGACGATGATGGCAACGACTATTCCTACGGTTACGATAACGGCAAGTGCCGTTCTTGCCAATCGTTTCGTATTCAATTCTGATTTGCCTCGTTCTTTGTCAACGCCCGCTCGAAGGTTCTGGCCTGTTTGTCATATGCGGCTCGTTCGGTGTTGGCCTTGCTGGTGGTCCCGGACGGGTCGGCTTTGCAGTCAAGCGCCTTCGGCGATTTGACTTCTTCCTGATACAAGGTGCTGAGCTTTTCCAGATCATATGAGGAATCCATGCTGGAAAATGCGTCGACAATCTTTCCCTTGAGCTGGAAATCCTTGGAATATGAAGCGTTCATGGCGGCAACCGCGTCTCTGCAGTCGTTAATGGCATTCAGTTCGCGCATTTTCTGCGATGTTCTCACGCCCATGACGCCGAAGACCACAATGCATACCGCAACGACGATAACGGCTACGATGATGGAACGGCGAATCAAGTTCTTGACATGGTTATGTACCCAAGTGTCGCCATCTTGCACGCCTTGCGATATGGCGATTTGGAATGGATCTTTGGTGTTTGTTTGATAGGAAACCCCTGATGCGTCTGTTTCAGGCTTTCCGTTACGATTGGTGATGTTAACGGAATTGTTGGATTTGCTGGTCCCGACGGTCGCGGTACTGCTGAAAGTCCGGGGCTTGCGGACGTTACTTGCCTGACTGTCAGCTTTATTTGGCTGCCTTTCGTGCCGTGCCATGCTTCCCTCCAGGAGTCCGTGATACCGTTCTGATGTTGTCTATTGGAGGTGGTCCGACAAGGTCCTCTGTTCCCAAATGACAATACATAAGGTATGTTACCCGTTCCACTTCCGAATGCCAGCACTTCATGTTGTGGCATATTCGGTAAATGTGAAGTTTGGTTTGGAATCCAGCTGCTTTATTTTAAGTGGGGACATCTCAGAATACACTTAAGTTTTGCGTGTGCAATTGCGTCAACGAGTGAAAATGCGTTTTGTGAGAGAGGCTGACGATGATATCGCCGAAAAGCTTGATGAAGATTGCGGCCACCGCTTCCGTGGTTGCAATGACGGTTTCCGTTGCCGTGGTGCCGGCTTACGCCATGCAGGATATTGCGATTGAGGATGCGCCAAGTTCTTTTGCCGCAACTGTGGATGATGTGCAGAATTCGTCAAACAGCATGCCGGACAATCCGAACGCGACGCTGCCGGAAACGGTAAGCGAAAACATTTCGGACGATTCCACTGTGGTTTCGGAGAACCTTGCGGTTACGCCGGAAGGTGATGTACAGAACATTGAGACCGGCGAAACCGTGACGGACGCTCAGCTGGTCGGCACGCAATCGCAGCAACCTGATCCACTGGCCAAAACGGATGGCGAATCATTCATTCCGGTGAGTGCCTCGGATGTGAAAGATGCTGTGGAACAACCTGTGAAACAGTCTGCGGAGCAGTCGTCCTTGAAGGGTGGCTCGACTGTCCGGCTCACTAAATTCGAGAGCAACGAATACGGAGCACACTGGGGAACCTACAACGGAACAAAGGCGTTTTTCGATTATAGGAACAACCTGTTCGTTCAACAAGCCAAGGGCGTGATTGATGTTTCCTCATGGCAGGGTGACGTCGATTGGGCCAAGGCGAAAGCCGACGGCGTGGAAGGCGCAATCATTCGTTTGGGCTATGGCTGGGGCAATGACGCCGATACCAAAGCGCAACGTAACATCAACGAATGCAAACGTCTTGGTATTCCTTTTGGCATCTACTGGTATTCGTATGCATACGATGCGAACTGCGCACGTGCGGAAGGCAATGATGTGGCTGCCAAACTCCGCCAGATGGGCGTGAGCCCGAACGATCTGAAATACCCTGTGTATTACGACCTTGAAAAGTGGACGTGGGCTGGTCATACCCCGCCGACCAATCCGAATGTTTATAGCGGTATGGCCGACGCCTGGTATGGCGCACTGCAGTCCGCCGGATACAAGAATCTCGGTGTGTATTCGTATACGAGCTACCTGCAAGGCCCGTTGAACAATTCGAACATCTACGCAAAGACCCGTTGGGTGGCGCAGTATGGTGCTCAAATGGGATACAACGCCTTCGATACCAACGACCGTGGCTGGCAATACACCAGTTCCGGCCATATCAACGGTATCAGTGGTTCCGTGGACATGAATGCTTTTGGCAGCAAGAATTATGCCCAGGACTCGTCCGTCATTGATGTGCGCAAGATGCCTGTGGTGAGTGTTCCTGATGGTAATTATTTCATCAATGTACGTTTCAAGGTGGCTTCTAGCGTGGATATTTCAGGCGCCAGCACGTCTGATTCCACGACTATTCAGCTCTACTCCGGCAATGGGTCCAAAGCGCAACAATTTAAATTCTCTAAACAATCAGATGGCAGCTATGTGATTACCAATGTGAATTCCGATAAAGCCTTGGATGTTCGAGGAGCGGCAGCGGGTAATAATTCTGTGGTGCAACAGTATGCAATTAATGGAACGAATGCACAGCGGTGGTTCATTCGTGATTCCGGTGCGGGATATTATCTGCAGTCGGCTTTGGGTAATTGGGTGCTTGATTTGAGCGGTGGCAACACCTCTAACGGTACTGCGATTCGTCTTTATGCGCCAAACGGTACTCAGGCTCAACGATTCGTTGTTTCCTCTAGCGAAGTTAGTGTACCGGTAAATGCTGCGGTGAACATCAAATCCGCAGGGAAATCCAATCTTGTATTTGATGTGCCAGGAGCTTCTACCGCAAACAGCGCTAGAATTCAGCTGTATGCGGCTAATGGAACGAACGCACAGAAATTCCGTTTCCAGCAGATTGGCAATGGAACCTACAACATTGTCAATGTGAATTCCGGCAAGGTACTGGATGTTTATGGCGCTTCTGCGTCCAATGGTGCGGTTCTACAGCAATATGACAGTAACGGTACGGTTGCTCAACAATGGACTGTTCGCAACTATGGCGATGGGAAAATCTCATTGATGTCAGTGAACGCGAATAAAGCTATTGATGTACCGGGCGCGAATTATTCGTCCAACGTCGCATTGCAGCTGTATTCGCCAAATGATACCGCTGCCCAGCAATGGATCATCGAGAAGTCTAAAACCATGCGCGACCGTTTGAATGAGCAGGCGGCAAAGCATAGGCAGGATTTGCCTGATGGCACATATTCTTTCGGTTCAAAGCTAAAGACGAACATGAAGATGGACGTATATGGTGCCTCCCGTTCGGACTGCGCCAATGTGCAACTTTGGACTGGGAATGGCACGAATGCTCAAAGATGGAGAGTATCGCACGATGACAACGGTTATGTGACACTAACCAGTGCGAATTCAGACAAAGCTCTGGACGTTTATGGTGCGAGCACTGCCAACGGTGCCAACGCGCAGCAATATGCCTCGAACGGCACATACGCCCAGAAGTGGATCGCCATCAAAAACTCCGATGGCTCATACACGTTCCAGTCGGCGCTCGCGGAAAACAAAGTCCTTGATGTTTCGGGTGCTTCTACCTTGAATGGTGCCAATGTGCAGCTGTATGCCGCAAATGGCACGAATGCCCAAAAGTGGGTGAAATAGCAGACAGATTAACCAATAAAATATGGCTGAGGACAAGTATCTTTTTTGCTCTCAGCCATATTTGGAATCTGTGCTATTTCTGGCGCCGCATCATGGCGAATTGATTGGCGTCGATGATGAATGCTTTGCGGTCGTTCTTGGCCATGACATCGAGGATGATGCCGGTGATGAACAATAGCAGTCCGGCAATGACGAGCATGACCGCGCCGATAAGCGTGGGGAATCGCGCCACCACGCCAGTGTGCCAGAAGTCCACGGTCACGCTGCCGCACAGCACGATGCCGATGATGCCGAGGATGACGCCAAGTCCGCCGAAGAACGGCAGTGGCTTGTATTCGCGAATCATGCGGAAGATGGTGCTCATCACCTTGATGCCGTCGCCCACGGTGTCAAGCTTGCTGACGGAACCTTCCGGACGGTCGCGGTACTGAATCGGCATCTCGAACAGACGTAGATTGTTGTTTAACGAGTGAATGGTCATCTCGGTTTCTACTTCGAAGCCGCGTGACAATACCGGATAGGTTTTGACGAACGTGAACGAGAAGGCGCGGTAGCCGGTCATGATATCGGTGACGTTCGCGTGGAACAAGCCATTGATGGAATCACGCACGAGACGGTTGCCGAAGTTGTGGAACGGACGCTTGTTCTCTTGGAAGTAGGTGGAGCTCAGTCGATCGCCGATCACCATGTCGTAGCCTTCGAGAACCTTATCCACCATGGCGGGGGCTGCGTCCGCGGGATAGGTGTCGTCACCATCCGCCATGACGTACACGTCGGCGTCGATGTCTTCGAACATGGCGCGAATCACGTTGCCTTTGCCCTGGCGCGGTTCCTTGCGGACGATTGCGCCCTCGCTGGCCGCGATTTCCGCCGTGCGGTCGGTGGAGTTGTTGTCATACACGTAAATGTCGGCGCTCGGCAATGCTGTCTTGAAATCACGCACTACCTTGCCGATGGTGACTTCCTCGTTATAGCAAGGCAGCAGTACGGCAACGGAGGGGCTTGTATTCTTCTCGAGCATGTAGAACACTATAGCCTTTGCTGTGGTCGGAGCGAGGCGTCCTGCGGATTCAATTATGATTGCTGTCTTCTTGGCAAAGGTTATGAGAGAATGGCGTGAGACGTGATATAAGCTAGGATGATAAATTGCGCGGATACGACAGGGGCGTTCTGTGAAGAACAAGATCTTTGCGTTCGAATTCGTTGGTTTGTGTCTGGTGAATGAGTTTAATAAGGAGTAAGTGTGGATTGTAAAAGGCAAGTCAGATTAAAGTTTTTTATTCCGTTAGCGGTGGTTTTTCTCCTTGAAACTTTTCTTTTCAATTTCGCTTTTTGGGAGGCTCTGACATTTCCTGAGCAGCAGCAGATTTCGGTATCCTCTCTGAACAATATTGTAAGAGAGGGAAATGAGTATAGGGTTACTGGTTCCGACACTCCGTACATTGAGTATGCTGTAGATGGGCCTACAGAGATAGACAATTTGGATATTGATCTGGTCGCTAGTGATTCCGATGCCGTAGTTGGCGGGACGTATAGTTTGAGTCCATATGTGCTTGACGAAGGTAATACTAACGGGTATATATCTCTTGGCACGGCACATGTTTCCGAGAACTTAACTGAATCGCATTATATCCGGATTCATCCTGCGGGAAAAGTTACGGGTCTTAGACTAAAGCTGAATATGCAAGAAGGCGACAAGATTGTTATTGACTCTGTTTCCATAAATGCTCAGAGACCTTTTTCGTTCTCTTTTTTGAGGTTCCTCATAATGCTGCTTGTCTCCTATTTGGTGTTCTGCTTTTGGACATCTCGTGACATGTATCAGTGGAATCTAGATTTGAAAGTACGGCGGCAGAAAATTCTTTTATCCATCTTTGTCTTCATACAAATCATGGTTTTACTTGCTGTGACACAGCTTATTCATCCCGCTCAGTATTTTGATTCAACTCGTGAATTAAACGGCGGAGCTTTTATAGGCGATGAGAATCAGTATAATTACTTAGCTAATGCCATCATAAATGGCCATACTTATTTGGATCTCCCTGTTCCGGAATGGATGCAGAAGATGACAAATCCTTATGATGCATCTGCGAGAGCGCAATTATCTTTCAAAACCGGCGAGCCTACGTACTGGGATTATGCTTTTTATAATGGAAAATATTATTGCTATTTTGGAGCATTGCCTGCATTGTCGCTCTTCGTCCCCTTTAAACTCATAACTGGACATGATTTGAGGACTGATTATGCTGTCGCTTTGATGACAGTATTTTTAGTGCTTGCGGCGGTATTCTTTTTGTACTCATTCATGAAAAAATACATCAAGCCATCCTTCGGGCTATTCCTAGTGTCCTTGCTCTTGCTCGTGACTGGAAGCGGTGTCCTGACACAAGCGTTTTATCCGATGATCTATTCTTTACCAATCCTTTTTTCTTTGGTTTTAACTTTAACAGGACTTGGCTTATGGATTAATGCAAGAAAAGATACTGGTGAGCTGTCTAAGCTACATCTTTTGATTGGTGCGATTTGTATAGCATTAAATCTTGGATGTAGACCTCAATTTGTTCTGGTGGTCTTCGTCGCTTTTCCGATATTCTGGTCTGAAATCAGAGAGAGGTTTTTCTTCTCTGTGAGAGGTATTTGGAACACGCTTGCCGTTATAGTGCCTTTTCTTCTTGTGGGTGGGGTAACTATGGCGTATAATTATGCCCGGTTTGATTCTTTCTTTGATTTTGGCGCTACGTATAATCTAACTGGTTTTGATATGGTTCATCGATCCTATGCCTTGTCGAGGATTCCATGGGGATTGTGGATGTATCTTTTTCAGCCAATTAACATAAGCCCAAATTATCCATTTATGAAACAGTTAGATGTGCCGTCTGG
>OJPU01000695.1_pt1 | contig 11143 bp, 9 predicted proteins | sample 1598561 | NCBI WGS metagenome assembly OJPU01 (sample SAMN03922500, study PRJEB24848) | human gut metagenome | isolation source: stool sample | host: Homo sapiens | place: Germany | collected 2011-11 | reverse complement strand
AAATCAAAACCACCCCTAAAAGGGGTGGTTTGCTCTTAGGGTATAACCCTTGGATTTCCGGCACGCGTCTAAAGGCGCCGGCCCTCACGGGGTTCGGGCCGCACTGCAGATTGACCCGTGACGGGCCGGTCAAACCGGCGCTATTTACGCCCCGGCCCCCTATCGAAGGGGTCCTCGTACTCCTTGACGCTCAGCCGGTCGATCGCGATGTCGGCCTTCTCCTGCTCCCGGATGTACTTCGCGATGGTGGCCTCGTTCAGGCCGACGGTGGACACGTAGTAGCCCTCGGCCCAGAACTTCCTGTTGCCGAACTTGTACTTCATGTTCGCGTGCTTGTCGAATATCATCAGAGAGCTCTTCCCCTTCAGGTAGCCCATCACGCTCGACACGCTGTACTTCGGCGGTATCGCCAGCAGCATGTGGACGTGGTCGGGCATCAGGTGCCCCTCGATGATCTCTATCCCCTTGTACTGGCAGAGTTTCCTGAAGATCTCCCCAAGGTCGGACCTTATTTGGTTGTAGATGACTTTGCGCCTATACTTCGGCGTGAACACGACGTGGTACTTGCACATCCACTTCGTGTGCGACAGGCTGTAGGCCTTCTGGGCCATACGCCACCACCGCCCTCTCGACTCGGATTCCTTGCGGCCTGAACAATCGCAAGTGTCCGGCGAGGGGGCGGCTTTGTAAAGCCGTTTGGCCCCACCCGCATAGCGGGTGGTTTCTGATGCGGCGCGCTGCGCGCCCCGCACAGGCTAAAGCCCGTAACAAAAAAGCTCGCCGGCTAGGCCGACGAGCTGCAAGTTCTTGGTCGCGGGGGCAGGATTTGAACCTACGACCTCCGGGTTATGAGCCCGGCGAGCTACCAGACTGCTCCACCCCGCAATGTCTGGGCGCCTCATGTGCGCAAGAAAGAATATTACACGGGAGTTCGGTAAACGGCAAGGAAAATCTCGTAGAGCATAATTCCTTCATATTTAAAACCCCTCACCCCCTATCACCGTAAACGAATCGCAGCCGAGCGCCGTCGACGGCACGTATACAATGGTGCGCGTCCTTTTATGCCAACACCGGGAGTAGACATGCTGCTCGCTATCGATATGGGAAATACGCAGACGGCCATGGGCCTGTTTGACGGAGACGAGCTGGTGCAGTCGTGGCGCATGCCCACCGACCGCTCTTATACCGCCGACGAGATCCATGTGCGCCTGATGGGTTTCTTTAAGATGTACGGCCTTTCGCTCGACGCGGTCGACGCGATCGCCTTTGCGGGCGTGGTGCCGCAGCTCTCGCGCGAATGGCACGCCGTGGCCGACCGCATTGCCGCAGACGCCATCGTCATCGGACCGCAGACGGCCGCGGTGACCAAGCTGCGCGCGGCGCGTCCCCAGGCCGTAGGTGCCGACCGCGTCGCTAACGCCGTTGCGGCCGAAACTTTCTACGGCGCGCCGGCAATCGTGGTGGACTTTGGCACCGCGACCAATATCGACGTCATCGATGAGGACGGTTATTACATTGGCGGAGCGATCGCGCCGGGCATTCGCATCTCCATGGACGCGCTTGCCGCCCGTGCCGCCAAGCTCGCCAGCGTGCCGCTCGAGGCGCCCGAGCACGCCATCGGCCGCGATACCGAGGAGTGCATCAAGGTCGGCGCCGTGATGGGCGCTGCCGCCATGGCCGAGGGCCTGGTCGCGCGCATGAAGCGCGAGCTGGGCCGCGAGGATGCCACCGTTATCGCCACGGGCGGTCTCGCCGGCATCGTCGCCGATTCGACCGATGCCTTCGACGTGGTCGACGGACAGCTCACCATCAAGGGTATCTGCGAAATCTACCGCCGCATGCAGGAGCTGGGATAGAGCAGGGGCTTAAGTCGAGCACGCCCGATGCCACAGTCCCCGCAAATGCTCGCCAAGCCTATTCCTCAAAATCGAAAAATTTTCAGTTTTGAGGAATAGGTCCGAGGTGCTACCCCGCAGTCACGCAAAGCCCTCCCCGGCACAGGCCGAAGAGGGCTTCGTTGTCATCGTTATCTTTGAGCGCGGGTGCCTCGCGTTACAGTCCGCGAATCCGTACGGCCTCGGGCGGAAACTCTTGCTCGCCGGCATCGGTCTTGATAGTCGCACGACCCCAGATATCCAGGCCCGCAAACACACCGACCGCAAGCGGCAAACCGTTGGGCGACACCGCCGCAACTTGGCGGCCCAGCAGCGGCACCATGTCGAAGTACTCGCCCAGCACGGGAGTCAGCGGTCCTGCGGCGCCTTGCGGCGTGTTGGCAACAACCGCCCAGGCGTCCACGCGGGCCAGCACGGCGGCGGCCAGCGCCTCGACCAGCGCTTCGTCAGCCACGTCCACACCAAGCTCGCTCAACGCCGAATGCTCAATATCAACCGTCACCGCGGCAAACATGCCCGCAGCACCGGCACCGCCGTTCACGGCAACACGCGCGAGCGACGTCTCAAACGCAGGCGCACCGCACACGATATCGCTCGGCCACCGGATACCCACCTTGCCGGCAAGGCCCAGACCCGGCGTCGACACTGTGCCCACAAGCGCATCCATCATGCCCATCGCGGCCACAAACGGCAGGCCGTGGAAGGCGTGCATATTCACATCCGGACGCACGACCAGCGAAAACGTCAGCGAAGCATCGCCCGCGCTCCACGCGCACCAGCCCGCGGACACGCCTTCGCGGCCCGCGTCACGCGCCGCGTCGAGCTCGGTGCCGGCGGCAACAGCATTCATCTCGATCATCTACATACGCCCCAATTCGCCCACGATATGGCCCACGCGGTCCTCGGGCTCCTTGACCTCGACACCGTTGTAGCGGAAGAACCGCGCCGGGTCGTGCATCAGGTCCTCGAGCGGCACCAGCACAAAATCGCGCTCGCCGATCAGCGGATGCGGCAGGCGCAGCTTTTTGCCGCCGTGGGTCTCGCCGTCCATCCACAGCAGGTCCAGGTCGATGGTGCGCGGACCGTTGGCCTTGGCCTTTTTGGAGCGGTCGCGCCCCAGCTCGGCCTCGATCTTCATGAGCTCGTCGAGCAGCACCAACGGCGCCAGCTCGGTCTTGATCTCGATGACAGCGTTGGCAAACGCGTCCTGGCGCGTCTCGTAGGCCGGCTCGCTCTCGTAGATCTTGGAGGAGTTGGACACGCAGGTGAGTGGAATCTCGGCGATCATCTCGCGTGCGGCGCGGATGTTGTCGCAGCGATGTCCCAAGTTGGAGCCCACAGCCACAAACGCGCGGCGCGGCTGCGGCTTGGCGACCGCCCAGTAACCGTTCAGGAACTGCGCAAAACCCGCGGCGTCGTGCACGCGCACGATGTTGGCACCGGCCTGGATGGCGCCCAGGCACACGCCAAACGTAGCGGCATCGCGCTCGGCGGCCTCGGTCACGCCCGAGACGGCGCCCACAAAGCGCTTGCGCGACACGGCACACATGAGCGGATAGCCCAGTGACGCCATCTTGGCAGTCTCGCGCTGGATGACGATGCCCTCGTTAGCCGACTTACCAAAGCCCGGGCCAGGATCGATGCAGATGCGGTCGCGCGACACGCCGGCATGGATGAGCGTGCGGGCCTGGTCGGACAGAAAGCCCATAACGCGGCGCATGATGGGCGCCGAATCGGGCAGGGTGAAGCGGCGGAGCTGCGAGGTGGGCACGTAGGCTTCCTCGCGGCGGGCGCTGCGGCGCATCATGGCGGCCAGGCGGTCATTGGACTCCGAGGCGGCCTCGGTGGCTGCGGGCGTGGCCTCGGGCGCGGGCGCGACGGTCTCGGCGGCAGTAGCCTGCTCGGCGGCCGGCGTCTCCTGCTCGCTTGAAGGCTCGGACGTGGGCTCCGGTTCGCCAAACGGCAACGAGGGCTGCACCACGCCGCCCGGAAGCTTGGCCTCCGGCTTAGGCTCGCCCAGCAACTTGCCGCGACGGCGGCGAGCCGGCTTCTCGGCCTCACGCGCGGCCTCGGCAGCCGCCTCACGCGCCTTCTCGGCAACAAACGCCGCTGCCGAGGTATCGAGCTGCACCGTTGCGTGCGTGCGGGCGGGCGCGGCGACCTCGCCGGCATGCATCACGATGACGCCGCAGGTGCTCGTCTTAACAAACTCGACCATCTTGGGATCGGTGAAACCGGTCACGTCGTTGACGATCGAGGCGCCGCAGCGCACGGCCGCCTTGGCAACCGCCACATGACGCGTGTCGATCGAGACGATGGCGCCCTCCTTGGCCAGCGCGCGCACCACGGGCAGCACGCGGCGAGCCTCCTCGTCGGGGTTGACCGGGGTAAAACCGGGGCGCGTGGACTCGCCGCCCACGTCGATGATGTCGGCGCCGGCGTCGAGCATCGCCAGGCCGTACTCGATGGCGGCATCCGGGTCGAAGTGCTCCCCGCCGTCGCTAAACGAATCGGGCGTCACGTTGAGGACGCCCATGATGCGCGGGCGGTCAAAGCTGAGCTCGTACTTTCCGCACCGCCATGTCTTGCTATCGTTCGCCATGAACATCCTCCTAAAATGCCCGCGCCGCCGCGCTCGGGCGCAGGCGGCGGGTCGCTTTGCAATCAGTCTTTCTATTGTATCCGCGCACACGGGCTAGAACGCAAACGCGGCCGCGATGTCGCAAGAAATCAGCAGGTCGGCATTTGCATCCTGATCGGTAGGAGCAAGATTGCAAATGGCAAGCGTGTCGCCGGTAAAGTAGCGCGTAAGGCCCGCCGCCGGATACACCACGAGCGAGGTCCCGCCCACAATGAGGGCATCGGCCGCGGCGATGGCGGCAACGGCACCGGTCAACACATACTCGTCGAGCGGCTCCTCGTAGAGCACCACATCGGGCTTGATGCGGCCGCCGCACGCGGGGCACGCGGGCACGCCCGCGGCATCCTCGTGCTCGCGCGAGCAAATCCACTCGGCGCTATAGACCGCGCCGCACGACTGGCAAATGTTGCGATGGGCCGATCCGTGCAATTCAAACACGCGCTGCGAGCCGGCCGCCTGGTGCAGGCCGTCGATGTTTTGCGTCACCACGGCGTCGAGCTTGCCGGCGCGCTCCAGCTCCGCCAGCTTGGCGTGGCAGTGGTTGGGCTTAGCGTTAAGCGCGATCATCTTGGTGCGGTAAAAGTCGAAGAACTCCGCAGGATGCGCCTCGTAAAAGCTATGCGACAGCATGGTCTCGGGCGGATAGGCAAACTGCTGGTGATACAGGCCGTCCACGCTGCGGAAATCGGGAATGCCACTTGCCGTGGAAACACCCGCGCCGCCAAAGAAGACCACGCGCTTGTGGGTGTCAAACAGATCCGCCAGCGCGGCGGAGGCCTGCTTGGGATCCGTTATTGCCTGCGTCATATGAGTTCTCCGTCCTTGTTGGTCGGGTAGCGTTGGGCGACGTCCCAGCATGCGGCCTTTAAGTCAGCATGCACGGAGCCCACCCCGCCCTTGTTGCGTTAATCTTAAGCCTGCCAACCCCGTCGAAAGGACACCATGCCTCAGACTTACACCTTTGCCTCGTGGAACGTTAACGGCCTGCGCGCCGTGCTCAAAAAGGACCCGAGCTTTATTCAAATCGCGCAGGAACTCGATGTCGATGTCCTGGCGCTGCAAGAAACCAAGTTGCAAGAAGGCCAGGTTGATATTGACCTGCCCGGCTATCACCAAACCTGGAGCTACGCCGAGCGCAAAGGCTATTCGGGCACCGCGGTCTTTAGCCGCCAGGAACCGCAGCGCGTGCTGCACGCCGACGCGCTGCTACCCTACGCCGGCGAGGGCGAGGCGGCCGTACTCGTCGCCCAAGCCGTAACCGAGGGCCGCGTCTGCGCGCTCGAGTTCGACAAGTTTTGGTTCGTGGATGTCTACACGCCCAACGCCCAAAATGAGCTCGCGCGCATCGATGTACGCATGGCCTGGGACGATGCCTATCGCGGCTTTTTGAGCGCACTTGAGCGCGAGACCGGCAAGCCCGTCGTAACCTGCGGCGACTTTAACGTGGCGCACGAGGAGATCGACCTTAAGAACCCCAAGTCCAACCGCGGCAACGCCGGTTTTTCGGACGAGGAGCGCGGCAAGTTTACCGAGCTGCTCAACGCCGGGTTTACCGATACCTGGCGCGCGGCAAACCCCGACGTCGAGGGCGTCTACAGCTGGTGGAGCTACCGCTTTAATGCCCGCAAGAACAACGCAGGCTGGCGCATCGATTACTTCTTGGTAAGTGATTCAATCGCCAATACCGTGCGCGACACCGATATCCGCGGCGACATCTTTGGCAGCGACCACTGCCCCGTCACCCTCACGCTAGAGCTCTAGCCCCAAGTAATTCCTGGGGGACAGAGGAAAACAAATCATGTGACCCCTCTCCCCCTATAAGTTGCGGTGGAATAGTTCCTGTTTGGGCAGCAAATAGCCAAAAACGAGAACTATTCCACCGCAAGTTCGTGAGGGAACGCGAAATGCCTTACAGCCCGTATTTCACGACGACACGGTTAATGCGGCGACACCAAGGCTTGTACAAGGCGGCCAAAAACACGCAGGTCGCAAGGCCGTGCGTAATATCGAACGGCACTGCCGTGGCAAGACGCGCCACGGCACCCGCCCAAGTAAGCGGCTGTACAAATCCAATGATGTCATACGCGTTAATCACGACGCCATAGAGCAAGCCCGACGCAAAACCGTACGCCAGCAGCGCCGGCAATCGCACGGTGCCGTCGGCGCGGTCGAACGCACCCGCGTACGCCAGCGCGCCGCCAACATAGCCAACCAGGCCCCAGGCATACATCTGCCACGGCGTCCACATGCCCTGCCCAAAAAAGAAATTGCTGGTCAGCGCCGCCAGCGCGCCAACCATGAAACCATTGCGGCGACCAAGCGTCGCCCCCGCGATAATGGCGATGGCGCTCACCGGTTTAAAGTCGGGAATGGGCCCAAACAGGATGCGCCCCGCCGCCGCCAGCGCCGCGAGCACCAGCGTGGGCATAATCTGGCGCAAACCCGGACGAGATGCCTCATAACCCGCAAAGAACAGCGCGAGCACCAGCGCCACCACGACCAGCATGGCAAGTGCCGCCTGCTCAACGCCCGCTAGCAACGACGCAGCCATCACCGCCGGCACCGCCAACAACAGCGGGATCTCCAGTTTTGCAAGCAAACGCGAGAAACGACAGTCCGTCATCCCATCACGCCCTATAGAACACGTTGTCGGCAAAGAAGTCGGCCGGGGACTCCATGCAGGCAATCTCGCCGTCAAACATCATGGCGACGTCGTCGGCTACCTGCTCGGCAAAGTCCAAATCGTGCGTAGCCATGATGACGGTGCCGCCAGCCTTCGCATGGTCACGCAGGGCGCGGGCGATGGTGCGGCGACTCTCCAGGTCCAAGCCCTTCGTGGGCTCGTCAAGCAGCAGCAGCTCGGGGCCGATCAGCAGCAGCTTTGCCAGTGCGAGCAGCTGGCGCTGTCCGCCCGAGAGGTCGTAGGGGTGGCGCGTCTCCAGGCCGTCCAGCCCCAAGCTCGCCGCGCGCTCCCGCGCCACGGTCTCGTCATATCCGCAGGCTGAAGCCCATTCCATCAGCTCGTCGCACACCGTCTCGGCAACCAGCAATGCTTTGGGATTCTGAGGCAGCAACGCCGCCGAGGCCGCTCCGCGCACCATGCGGCCGCGCTGCAGCTTGGCGGTCTTCGCCAGCACCGAGAGCATCGTCGACTTACCGCATCCGTTGCCGCCCACGATCGCATGCACCGCACCGGCCGAAAACGACGCATCGAGCCCACGCAACACCCAGCCGGACGCTCGATCGTAGCGAAACCAACCTTCCGACAGGGTGGTAGCCGACCCAGCGTGCATTTTTTGGAGTATTCTGCTTCCATCCGTGCGCGAGAAGGCTTCCAAGCCGTTCTCGAGCGACGTTTGCGCCACAAATTCGGACGATTTGTCCAATTCCAAACTTTTTTTCGCGCTCGATACGCCCCCGGGCGGCTCCAGAGAGCCCAAATTGTCCTCACGCCTGCTGAATACTCCGTTTTTTGCACATCGGATGGCACCCCACCCCAACGTGTCATCGGAAAACAGTGATTCTCGGCGTCCCAAAGATGCCATATCCGCCGCCTCGTGCACGCGGCCATCCTCAATCCGGTACGCACACGTCGCGTATTCGAGCATTGGGCGCGGCTGATGCGTCGCCACAACAACCGTGCAGCCCAGCTCGCGATTCACACGAAACAGCGCGTGCAGAAAATTCTTCTCGGCAACGGGATCGAGCTGAGACGTGGGCTCGTCGAGTAACAGCACACGCGGACGCAGCGCCAGAACGGCGGCAAGCGACAGCAGCTGCTTGCGGCCACCCGAAAGCGTATCGGTATCGCGATGAAGCCAGTCCTCCAGACCAAAGAAATAGCTGGTCTCGGCAACACGGCGGCGCATCTCGTCGCGCGACATGCCTAAGTTTTCCAGGCCAAACGCCATCTCGTGCCACACGGTCTCGCACACAATCTGGTTCTCGGGATCCTGGAACACGTAGCCCACGCGCTCCGCAGACGCGCGCACGTCCATGTCGGCAACGTTCTCGCCCAGCACGCGCATATCGCCAGTGCGCTCGCCCGCCGGAGCAATCTCGGGCTTGAGCAGCGACAGCAGCGTCGACTTACCCGATCCGGTACCGCCGACAAGCAGCGCAAATGCACCTTGGGGAACAGACCAGTCGAGCCCCTCGAGCACCGCAGCATCGGCCCCGGGGTAGGCAAAGCTCAGGCTCCGCACCTCAATCGCCGGCATATCCGGGCCGCACGCCGCGCCTGACACCGGGCCCCTATCCAACCGAGCCATCAGCCGAACCTCTTCTCATCGATCGCATGTAACACACAGGGCAGCACCATCCAGGCAGCGTACACGACATAGCCCAGCCACGGCGCCGGCACCGAAAGCTGCGGGTAAAACGAATACTGCGTTGTCGCGGTCCATGCCACTGCCACCGCGGCGGCACCAAACAGCGCGAGCCCGACCAGCGCGGCAACGTCGCTGCGCCCCAGTCGATACCGCGCGTACGTCGTACGGCGCGACGCAGCACCCCACCCGCGCGAGCGCATGGCATCCGCGCGCTCAAGCGAATCTTCCATGCCCCAGCCCATCAGCACGCTCGACGCCCGCAGGCGCGATCGCACGGGATCGGTGGGCGCACGCCCCGGTACATCAATCGCATCCTGCACCGCCAGTACCGTGCGGCCGCGGCGCAAAAACTGTGGGATAAGCCGCATACACATCGAAATCATGAGTGCGATCACCGGTGCGGCGTTGCCCAACAGTGCAAGCACCTTGTCGTATTCGAGCATCGACGCCGCCGCCTCAAACCACAGCACGCTCGCCACAAACAGCCCGCCCATGCACAGGCCGTAAACCATGCTCTCTAGATACACCGCACGCATGCCAATACGAAACAGCTCCGTCGAACCCGAAGCGCTAAACAGCGGATTGACCAGCGCGATAATCAAAATCACCGACAGCTGCCAGCGAAGCGCCCCCAACGTGCGCGCAGCGCCGCGCGTCGCAAGCCCGTACGCCAGCCCGCCCGCAAGCGACAGCGCGATCAGCACCGGTTGCATCGAGAACATGGTGAGCCCCAGCGTCAACGCCATGTAGAACGCCGGCACCGCCGGATGCGACATCGAAAATGCCGCGACGGGTTCGTTGCCCGATTCCTCTCGCATGATATCCACGGGCGCCCCCGTCCCCTCGCTCAAACGACAGCTTCGCAGCACCGCCAACGCTGCACGCAAGCAGCGCAAACGCCACGCCGGCGGCGCAAGCCTCAACCGCCGCAAACCAATCGTTACGCGCTCAACATATGCCTGCGGTATCATATTGCGCCGTGTATCGTTTCCAAACACACGTCTCTATAACGTAACAGGAGATCACATGGACGCAACCGCAATTATCCTCGCTGCCGGCGAGGGCACCCGCATGAAGTCGAACCACTGCAAGGTTTCGCACAAGATCCTGGGCAAGCCCATGGTCCAGTGGATCGTCGACGCCACCATCAAGGCCGGCTGCAGCCGCGTCGTGGTCGTCATCGGCAGCCACGCCGACGAGATGCGCGCCCTTATCGACGGCACCTACGCCAACAGCGCCACCAAGGTCGAGTGCGTTGAGCAGACCGAGCGCCTGGGCACCGGCCACGCCGTGAAAGTCGCGCTCGAGGCCTGCGGCATCACGCAAGGCCCCGTCGTCGTGCTCAACGGCGACTTGCCCCTCATCACCGCCGACACCGTTGCCAAGTTCGCGCAAACCGTCGCCACCGGCGAGCTCGCCTGCACCGTCATGACCATGACCCCGCCCGACCCCTTCGGCTACGGCCGCATCAAGCTGGGCGCCGACGGCCAGATCGAGCGCATCATCGAGCAGAAAGACTGCACGCCCGAGCAGGCCGCCACGCTGCTGGAGTGCAACGCCGGCTGCTACGCCTTTGACGGCGCGCAGCTCGCCGCCCACATTGACGAGATCGGCAACGACAACGCGCAATCCGAGTACTACCTGCCCGACATGCTCGAGATCCTCAAAGGCCATGGTCAGGCAGTCTCCATCTTCCACTGCGATGACTACCGCGACGGCCTGGGCGTCAACAGCCGCATCCAGCTCGCACAGCTCACCGCCATCGCGCGCGACCGCATCAACGAGCACTGGATGGCCGAGGGCGTTACCTTCATCGACCCCACGCAGGCCTGGATCGGCCCCGATGCCACCATCGGCCGAGACACCGTCGTGTGGCCGCAGACGCATCTGATCGGTCACGTCACCGTGGGCGAAGAGTGCCAGCTCGGCCCCAACAGCCGTCTCACCGACACCACCGTCGGCAGCGGCTGCACCATCGATGAGACCATCGCCATCGAGGCCGTCATCGAGAACGGCGTCGACTGCGGCCCGCGCGCCTACCTGCGCCCGGGCACCCACATGCTCGACGGCTCCAAGGCCGGCACGCACGTGGAGATCAAGAAGTCCACGATCGGCGAGGGCTCCAAGGTGCCGCACCTGTCCTACATCGGCGACACCACCATGGGCTCCGGCGTCAACGTGGGCGCGGGCTCCATCACCTGCAACTACGACGGCGTGCACAAGCACAAGACCGTCATCGGCAAGGACGCCTTCATCGGTTCCGACACCATGATGGT
>OJPU01000683.1_pt1 | contig 11426 bp, 10 predicted proteins | sample 1598561 | NCBI WGS metagenome assembly OJPU01 (sample SAMN03922500, study PRJEB24848) | human gut metagenome | isolation source: stool sample | host: Homo sapiens | place: Germany | collected 2011-11 | reverse complement strand
GGTACTGTCAATAGTTTTGCGCAAATTTCTTCAGACATCCTAGCAGAAGTTTAGTTATATAAGTTTAACGGTTAGTGCACTTCACCGTTAAATATCAACTAGCTTCTGCTTGAGATACCTTTGCTTATTAAGTTAGCTGTTTTTAAGATATTTTTGCTTCACAATACAGTTCTTCGGCAAGCATATCTGTTAGATGTTTCATGTTCAAGTAACGTTTTTTGCCCCAATCATTGCTGGCTATATAACGCAATCTTGCACATACAAGCATCAATGCTGATTCACCATCAGGAAACGTGCCAATCACTCTTGTGCGACGCTTTATTTCTCTGTTTACACGTTCAATAACGTTATTGGTACGTATACGCAGCCAATGCTCTGACGGAAAATCCATATAGGTCAAGGTTTCCTCTAAACCATTTTCTAGTTTGTCTGCAGCCTTGTTAAGTTTCATCTCACGTAATCTGGAAATTACTGATTTTCCCTTTTCTTTAGCTGCTGCTTTATTCTCCTGAGCATGAATTGCTTTGAGCATCTTGGCAACTTCCTTAACAGTTTTACGTGGTACTACAGAGAATATATTACGGTACATATGCACCGTGCAGCGTTGGTATCTGGCATTTGGAAACACTTCACCTATGCTTTCTACCATGCCTAAATTTTTATCGCCAATTATAAGTTTTACGCCATCTAAGCCACGGCTTTTCAGCCATACAAAGAAATTTTTCCAGCTTTCTGTATCTTCTTTGAGGCCCTCGGCTGTACCTATAACTTCTCTGTATCCGTCTTCAGTGGCGCCAATAGCAACTAATACAGAGGCGTTTTCAAAGGATCCACCCCAACATCTTTTTAGAAAAATACCGTCTACAAAGACATAGGGGTACTTTTCTGTAAGCTTCCTGGAGCGCCATTCTTCAATTTGAGCAAAGCATTTTTGATTCAGATTGCTAATGGTTCCGGCTGAAACCTTCTGTCCCCAGAGAATCTCTGTAATACTTTCAACACGACGCATAGAAACGCCGGCAAGATACATTTCTACCAAGGCTTCTTCTACGGAGCATTCACGTCTTTGGTAGCGCTGAATAATAGCAGACTCAAAAGTAAGACCTTTTAATTTAGGCACTTTTAAAGTAACGTCACCAGCTTGAGTAGAGAATGATCTTTCGTAATGTCCGGCACGATAACCTTTTCTTGTTTGGTCGCGTGCGTAGCGTTCAGCTTGTACAAGTTTGTCAGCCTCAGCGTCCAAAAGAGCATTGAGAGTTTCTTCTACACTATTTTTTACAATAGTTTTCAATTCGTTGTGGATAAATTGCTCGTTTAATTGTATAATGTTACCAGACATAGATTCTACCTTCTTTCATGTTTTGTGTGGTAACTTAATTGTAAGCAAAGGTAGTCTCTATGTCTATCTTTTTGAATTGAATTTGCGCAACTTATTATACGTCATCATGGAAATGAAACAGGTTTACGAAGCACTGGAAAAAGTTGAGAACGGTGCTGACCTCATCGCTGCTATCAAGGGCGAAATTAACACTCTCAACAACGAGGCTAAGAAGCACCGCACGGCAGGAGAGCAGAGTGCGACAAAGCTGAAAAGCATCTTGGAGGCTGTTGGTTTAGAGGTGTTGTAGTATATGTGACACTTAAATAATAGTTTATATTTGGGGCCAACGCGCCTAAAAAATCGCTAAAAACAGGGCAAAAAACAGCAAAAATCAACAACTTAAAAACGCTATTTTTACAAACAAAAATACCCCGCAACCTGCATGGTTGCGGGGTTTCCTTCATGGTGATCCAGGAGGGATTCGAACCCCCGACCCACGGCTTAGAAGGCCGTTGCTCTATCCAACTGAGCTACTGAACCATATTAAATTGGAGCGGGCGATGGGAATCGAACCCACAACATCAGCTTGGAAGGCTGAGGTTTTACCACTAAACTACACCCGCATGGTCGGAGTGGCAGGATTCGAACCTGCGACACCCTGCTCCCAAGGCAGGTGCGCTACCAAACTGCGCTACACCCCGAATACAAAAGGTATTATACTATTTAATTAAACAGATGTCAAGAGAAAATATATACTTTGTTAATCATAAAGCAGAAGAAAAATATTTAAAATCATGTTTTTCTTCTGCCGGATAGATTGCTTATTTCAGCAGTTCTTCCTTAAGCTCGTAATATTCGCGTGAGAAATAGGGCGTAAGCTGTGCTTCGCGATGGTCATAGCCAAAGGCGCGTTTGGTGAGCGACAAAATCGGCGGTGCCTGAATGCGTTTGGCAACAGCAAAGCCGGCGAACAGCTTCCACCAGCGCTCCAAATCGGCAATCAGTGCAACAGCATCGGGACAGGCTTCGTTAATCGCTTCCTGCGTACAGCCAAGCTCTGCGGCCAGCGTGCCTGCCTTGTACCAGCGCAGGATGTCTGCCGGTGTAGTCTTGTGCCAGTTTTCGATAAAGGCACGCAGCAGATAATCGTGATAAGCATAAACCAGCGGGTCACCGCCGTTGCCTACTGTCTGCGCGTCAGAAAGCTCGGCGCTGGGGCGGATATTGAAGATAGCCTCGGGGATTACCTCGCGTTTGCAGATTACTTCGTTCAGATAACGGCCTAAGGCATATACCTGATGCTTCCAAAGGTCACCAATCATGGCCATGGCACCGCAGATATCGCCGTAGAAGGTGGCGTAGCCAATGGCCAGCTCTGCTTTGTTGGAGTTGCAGCTGAAGGCGCCGCCGAAGGCTGCTGACGCAGCGGCGATGACACGTGCACCGCGGTCGCGGGCCTGGATATTTTCTTTAATCAGTCCGCTAAGCTGCAGATTGAAGCTGCTGCCGTCTGCCAGATGGGTGATAGGAGTTTCTTCCAGCTGCTTGACTGTCAGCTCATAGCTTTCGCTGATGGGCATTACGGCATAGTTTGCGCCCAATGCCTGCGCCAGCTGCTGCGCACTGTTGCGTGTGGCGGCAGAGTTGAAGCGTGAAGGCAAATTGAGCAGCAGCACGTTTTCCGGTCCCAAAATATCCGCATACATGACGGCGGTTACAGCGCTGTCGATACCGCCGGAAAGACCGACTGTCATGCGTTTGATGCCGCATTGCTGCAAGAATTTGGCGGTGCCGTAGCGCAGAGCGCGATACACGGATTCCGGCTCCTTTGGCAGCTCTGCCGGCGGACAGGTGGGGATGATGCAGTTTGCTTCTGTATCCCAAGTGAATTCCAAAAAGGTATCGGCATACATGGGCGCAGAGGTTACCAGACTGCCGTCACCGTTGTAGGCGGAAGTGCAGCCGTCATAGGTGAAGATGTTCTTGCCGTTGTTCTGAATGCCGACGTTGTTGCAGTAGATGAGCGGAATGCCTGCGGTGCGTGCCTGCGCACTGAAAAGGCGGTTGCGCTTACGGTTTTTGCCCAACGTGTAGGGTGAGCAGGAAAGGTTGCATAAAAGCTGTGCTCCGTTGGCTGCCAACGTTTGCGGTACGTTAAGGTGATAGTTTTCCGTCCAGCCGTCCTCGCACAGCATGACGCCGATGCGCAGGCTGGTGCCTCGGATGACGATTTCCAAAGGCTGCAGTGCTTCGCTGACGCTTGCACCTTCTTCGGCGCAGAGCTTCTGCAGGCTGTAAAAATGACGGCAGTCATCAAATTCGCGGTAGTTGGGCAGCGATGTCTTGATGAAGAAGCTGCGTCCCTGATAACCGCCGAGCAGCTTACCGTTTTGGCAGGCAAAGGCGGCGTTGTATTTGCGCACGCGTCCGTCCTCGTTAAGCTTGCCGGGTTCGGTGGCAACGCTGCCGAAGATAACGCAGATATTTTCGGTGGCAGTGACGATCTTTTCGGCATAATAGGCGCAGTCATCCAAAAAGGTCTGCTGCTCCCAAATGTCGCCGATAAGATAACCCGGCAGTGCCATTTCGGGCAGAAGCAGGATATCGGCCTCAAGGCTGCGTGCTTTTTCAATAGCATCAATAATTTTCTTATAGTTTACATCAGGACGGCCGGGAGTAATTTCCAGCTGTCCGCAGATAATTTTCAGCTTCAATTTATTGTCCTCACAATTTTATTTGCATTTTACATTACTATAGTGCTATTATAACAGAGATGAAGTAATTTCTCTAGCTTAGAGGGGGTTTTTCCTGATGAAACATAACAAAAAAACTAATGCAGCCCGCCGTCTGGACGAGCTGAAGATAGAATACCGTATTATGGAATATCCGGTGGACGAGGAGCATCTGGATGCTGTGCATGTTGCCGCAGAGGTTGGCATGCCTGCATCACAGGTATTCAAAACACTGGTAGTACGTGGTGACAAGAACGGCATTATGTTTGCCGTAATTCCCGGTGACGGCGAGCTTGATTTAAAGGCGTTGGCCAGAGCCAGCGGCAATAAGCGTGCCGAGCTGGTACATCTGAAGGAGGTTCTGCCGCTCACAGGCTATATCCGCGGCGGCTGTTCACCCTTGGGTGCTAAAAAGAACTATCCTGTATATATGGATGAAACCAGCAATAACTGGCCGGAGATTGCAATCAGTGCCGGTCAGCGCGGTATGCAGATTATTGCGGCACCGGCTGATTTGCAGCGTGCTACGACTGCAACGGTGGCACCGCTGATTTTTGCAGAGTAACGCTTGTTCCTTCCTATAAAATATGCTATTATAGTCTTGATAACCTATTTGCACAATTGTGTTTGAAAGAAATACGACTGTGCTGGCCTGAAGGCGTACTATTAACGCTGACGGCAGTATGACGTCAAAATTTAAAGAAGAAAGTAGGTTGAATATATGTTATATGTTAGTACAAGAGGGAAAACTGATTTGTTTTCCGCTGCACACGCGATAACCCGTGGCTTGGCAGCGGATGGAGGATTGTTTGTACCGCAGAATATTCCTGCGATGCGTATGGTTGATATAAAGGCGATGGAGCGCAAGCCTTATACGGAGCGTGCTGTTGATGTTCTGCTGCAGTATCTTACTGATTTCAGCGAGGACGAGCTGCGCGAATGTGTAAATGCTGCCTACGCGCCGGAAAAATTCGGTGATAATCCTGTGCCTTTGGTACAGGTAAATGATAACACCGGTGTGCTGGAGCTGTGGCATGGCCCGACGTCTGCTTTTAAGGATATGGCACTGCAGCTTTTGCCGCATCTTTTGACACGTTCGATGCAAAAGACCGGTGAAACGAATAAGGTTGTTATTCTGGTTGCTACCTCCGGTGATACCGGCAAGGCTGCTTTGGAAGGCTTTGCTGATGTTCCGGGTACGCAGATTATCGTTTTCTACCCCAGCGAGGGTGTGAGTGATATCCAGAAGCAGCAGATGATTACCCAGGCAGGCAAAAATGTTAAGGTTTTCGGTATTGAGGGTAACTTTGATGATGCTCAGCGCGGTGTGAAGGAAATTTTCGGCAATACTGCGCTCAGTGATGAGCTGGCGAAGAAGGGATATACCTTCTCTTCTGCCAATTCTATTAACTGGGGCCGTCTGGTGCCGCAGATTGTTTACTACTTCAGCGCTTATGTAGATGCTGTGAAGGCAGGCAAGATTACTGCCGGTGACCCGATTAATTTTGTTGTTCCAACAGGCAACTTCGGTGATATTCTGGCAGGCTATTATGCTAAGCTGATGGGCTTGCCGATTGACAGACTGCTGTGTGCATCCAACAGCAATAACGTGCTGACTGATTTTATAAATACCGGTGTTTATGACAGACGCCGTGAGTTCTTTAAAACTGTTTCTCCTTCTATGGATATTCTTGTTTCCAGTAATCTGGAGCGCCTGCTTTACAGTGTGACAGAGCATGATGCTGCGCGTGTGGCAGATTATATGAAGCGTTTGAATACCGAAGGTCATTATGAGATTGACAGCGATGATCTGAAGCAGATTCAAAGCCAGTTCTTCGGTGCCTGGGTTGATGAGCTGGAAACGAAGGAGGCTATCGGCCGTATTTATAATGATTACCATTATCTGATGGATACGCATACTGCCGTTGCCTGGCGCGCAATGGAAAAATATCGCTTCCTGACCAGTGATGAAACCTATACCGTGGTGCTGTCTACCGCAAGTCCGTATAAATTTGCCGACAGCGTGCTGGCTGCGCTTGATGATGCTCAGCCGCAGGGCAGCAATCCTTTTGAGTTGCTGCAAAAGCTGCATGCCGATACCGGCGCGGAGATTCCGCCGCGTATGTTGGCGCTGGAGAACCTGCCTGTGTTGCATTCCGAGGTTATTCCTGCGGACAAGATGGAGCTGGCGGTTGTGAAGAACCTGGTGTAACTTGATGCGGAGAATACTTGCGTTGCTGGTATGTTTTCGCTATAATAAAACCAAAATTTAATATTTATATATGCAAGACTTAGTCTGCCGAACAGCGGACTAAGTCTTTGTCATAAAAGGAGGTATAAAGTGGACTCCAGGAGTGTACTTGAACAGGTGCGCAGTGGCAAGCTGTCGGTGGCTGAGGCGGAGCGCTATTTTAATCGTAAGGCGTACGAGAATTTAAATTATGCGCGTCTTGATACTTCGCGTGAGCAGCGTACGGGCTTTGCGGAGGTTGTTTACTGCAGCGGTAAGCCTGACACGTATTTGGCGGATATTTATAAGCGTCTTTTGGCGGAGCAGGGCGAGGTGTTCGGCACGCGGGCAACGCCGGAGCAGTATGAGCTGGTGCGGCGGCAGCTGCCTGATATTGTTTATGACCCGGTGGCGCGGACGCTGAAGCAGGAGCGCCCGGATAAGGAGCGCTGCGGCTGCGTTGTTGTGTGTACTGCGGGTACTGCCGATATTCCCGTTGCGGAGGAGGCGGCGCAGACGGCGGAGTTTTTCGGGACGCATGTGGAGAGGCTTTACGATGTTGGCGTGAGCGGTATTCACCGTCTTTTGGATAAGGTTGATTTGCTGCAGCAGGCGAACTGTGTAGTGACGGCTGCAGGGATGGAGGGTGCGCTGGCGAGCGTTATCGGCGGTCTTGTGCGTAATCCGGTGATTGCGGTGCCTACTTCTGTCGGCTATGGGGCGAGTTTTCATGGTCTGAGTGCGTTGCTGACGATGATTAATTCCTGCGCTAACTGTGTTTCGGTTGTAAATATTGATAATGGATATGGCGCGGGGATTATTGCGACGCAGATTAACAGGCTTGCGTGCAAGTGAGGTAACAATATGCCAAAAGATTTAGAAATGCAGGCGGAAGCCAAGCTTGTTGTGCTGCAGCAGGAGCTGCGGCGCTTGGGCAGTGTGCTGGTTGCGTTCAGCGGTGGCGTTGATTCGACGTTTTTGCTGCAGGCGGCTCATTTGACTTTGGGCGATAAGGCGCTTGCGGTGACGGCGCGTTCCGGCGTTGTGCCGCAGCGTGATATAGCAGAGGCAGAGGAGTTCTGTCGGAAGCAGGGAATCCGTCATCTTTACTTTGATTTTGATGAGCTGCAGGTGCCGGGGTTTGCCGAAAATCCGCCGGACCGCTGCTATATCTGTAAAAAAACGCTGTTCAGTAATTTCTTGCGCATTGCACAGGAAAACGGTGCTGTGCTTTGCGAAGGCTCGAATATGGATGATTTGGGCGATTACCGCCCCGGTCTGAGGGCTTTGGCGGAGCTGAAGGTGCAGAGCCCACTGCGTACTGCAGAGCTGACGAAGGAGGAAATCCGCCTGCTGTCGCATAAGCTGCAACTGCCGACTTGGGATAAGCCGTCATTTGCTTGTCTTGTTTCGCGCTTTGTTTACGGTGAACGTATCACGGCGGAGAAGCTGGCGGCGGTGGATAAGGCGGAGCAGCTTTTGTGGGAGCTGGGCTTTAAGCAGTTCCGTGTGCGTGTGCATGGCAGTTTGGCGCGCGTTGAGCTGCTGCCCGAGCAGCTGGAGCAGGCGGTGGCGGAGCCGATGCGCAGTACGATTTACAAAGGATTGAAGGCTGCAGGCTTTACTTATGTGTCACTTGATTTGCAGGGCTATCGTACAGGCAGCATGAATGAAACTTTAAAGCAGGATTAATTTGTACTTATAGCGAATTTTAGCATTAGCCTGCTATAAGTATGCAGACTTCAAATTAGGAGGAAGATTTATGAAAAGCTTATATTTGGAATGTAATGCCGGTATCAGCGGCGATATGCTGGTAGCAGCACTTTTGGATTTAGGCGCGGATAAGGAGGCGCTTGATAAGGCTCTGCAGAGTATTCCTGCGAAGGGCTTTGAGTATAAAATCAGCAGAGTGTCTAAGGCAGGCGTTGACTGCTGTGATTTTGACGTTATTCTGGACGAGGAGCATGCTAACCATGACCATGATATGGCCTTTTTGCATGGCAACGGCGATGCTGTAGTACATAGCCATGAGCATGAACATCATCATGACCATGAGCACGAACACGAACATCATCATGACCACGACCATGAGCACGAACACGAACATCATCATGACCATGAACATGAGCACAGCCATGTGCCGCATGAGCATCATCATCACCATGAGCACCGCGGTCTGCAGGAGGTTATTGCGATTATTGATGCTACGGATATGAGTGCTGCAGCCAAGGAATTGGCGCTGAAGATTTTTGATATTATTGCGGATGCTGAGGCAAAGGCGCATGCAGTGGAAAAGAATGCAGTGCATTTCCATGAGGTTGGCGCGATTGATTCCATCGTTGATATTGTGGCGATTGCTGTGTGTGCCGACACTCTTGGTGTTGAAAACGTAATTGTGCCGGAGCTGTGCGAGGGCCGCGGTACTGTCCGCTGCCAGCATGGCGTGCTGCCGGTGCCTGTTCCGGCAACAGCTAATATTATGCAGCGCTTTGGCTTTAATGTACGCTTGCTGTCGGTGCAGGGCGAGTTCGTTACACCGACCGGTGCTGCTGCCGCTGCTGCGCTGATGACTACAGACGAGTTGCCGCAGAGCTTTAAGATTCTGGGCATCGGTCTGGGAGCAGGCAAGCGTCAGTATGAGCGTCCCAGCATTTTGCGTGCGCTGATGATTGAGGATAATGCGCAAAAAAAAACTCTGTAAACAGTAACGCTTTGCAGACAGATTGCATCTGCCAATTGCAGTCTGATATTGATGACTGCAGCGGCGAGCTTTTGGGTTACACGCTGGAGCGCCTGCTGGCGGCAGGCGCGTTGGATGCTCATTATCAGCCGGTGTTTATGAAGAAGAGCCGTCCGGCGTGGGAGCTTACTGTTATCTGCCGCGAGGAGGACAGAGCGAAACTGGAAGCGCTGATTTTTGCGGAAACGACAACCATCGGCGTCCGTCGTGCGCGCATGGAACGCACTGTGCTGCCACGCCGCAGGGATGTGGTGCACACTGCTTACGGTGATGTAGCGGTGAAGCGCTGCCTGCTGGACAGCGGCGAACGCTGTTATGTTGAATATGACAGCGCTGCCAAACTGGCGCAGGAGCAGGGGGTGCCGCTGCAGGATATCTATCTGGCGGCGCAGCTGGCACAAAAAAACATAAATTAGCCACAAAAGTGTGGTATAATATCTCCATAATACGTCAGAGAATGGAGAAAAAATGACTAATGTTTTCGATTTGATAGAAGAATTTTATACACAGGATGAAGAATGGAATTCTGTACTGCAGCAAAGCTGTGCTGAAGATTTCCTGCGCTATAAAACATGGCAGGGAGCCAAGGATGGCGAGCTTGTCAAGATTTGGGATTATATTACGATTCTTTGTATTTACCTTGGCAATTCCGAGAACTTTCTCGGTGATATGTCGCGTGAGGATTTTATTGACTGCGTAGGCTGGTGCTGCCGCAATGTTTCCGGCTTCCAGGCAACGGAGAGCAACATCGCACATTTCCTGGATGTTATGCAGGAGTTTTATGCATATATGAAAAAGAAACGCATTATTACCCGTGATAATGCGCCTGCCGAAGCTAAAGCAAAGCTGCTGGCTGACGGAAAACTGCAGATTGTCGGCAAAGATGGAAGCTTTTTGCCGGGACATGACCGCTACAATCTGTATTCTACGCCGGATTTACCGACGAAGGTGTACTTGAACATCGGCGAGAGAATGCAGAATTTGCTGGATGATGTGCAAAGCTACTATACGCAGAAGCAGTTCCGTCGCGATTTGGAGCGGGCCGATTTTCTCTTCGGCGGTATTTTCCAGAACGGTACTGTTCAGGAAAAACCGGGCACGGAGGAATATTCACAGACCTTCTGGGATTATTTTCTTTTTGACTATCGCTTGCTTGAAGATGACAAAACGCCGCTGCAGCATTACCGTGATGTAATCTGCCGTGACGCTTCTGATATGGACACGTCCGTTGATATTTTGAATGAGCTGATTAAGGCTAAGCTGGTTCTCTTTGATGTGCAAAGACGCACGGAGGAGGGAATGTATGTCTGCAGAAATATTTTCACCAATGAAAAATATACGCTGATGCTGCCGGTAGATGATAATATTGACACAGGAGGCTATATTTTCATGGGCCATATTTTTTATGAAAATACTATGGTGATGAACTTCCTGCGCGGACTGGTGATGTCGCAGACCTCGCGTAAGCGTTTTTTTGAGGTTGTAAGTGCGGCGAAGGACTGGTTTGCCGTGCGCCAAAGCGGCGAGATGAGCTGGGAGGAGTTCATCAACCGTAATCCGATGTTCGTACGCCATGTTTCTGTTTTGTATGCAATCTATGTGCGTATGGAGGGCTTTAATTTCAGTACGCAGATAAGTGATTATCAGCCTGCGGCGTTGCTTGAGGACAAGACCTCGGCAATGCTGGAATCTCTTAGAGGTACAGGCCTGTTTTCTGCCTATGATATACAGCTGATGCGTACCATGTGGAGCGATTTTATGCTTCGTGGCAATGCTTTGCTTGATAATACAGACGCTGATTTTGAGCATTGGACGGCAGCGGTTATGTACTGCTTTGTTAAGCTGAATGATGTTTATACCTTTACGGAAAAGCAGGTTTTTGCTATGTGCCGTGCTACCGACCATGCAAAGCTGAAGCAGATGATAGATAAGATAAATGAAACCTTGCAGCTGGAGGCACACGACCCGCGTTATGTTAACGAAGAGGGTTTGCTGCTGATGCTGCTGCAGTGAGAGGAGGCACCAGAATATGAAGTGTGATTTTTGCGGCCACGAGGTTGCTCCTGGCACAGTGGAATGTCCGTACTGCCATTATCAGTTCAAGATTGATGCGCAGGTGCTCAGTCCGGAGGAGCGCGATACCTTTGAGGGCGTGACGATAGACGAGAGCGCAGGCACAGAGGAAAACAAAAGTGCCAGGGAAGGCGCTGTATATGACAGCGGTGCTGATGCTTATAATGAAAGACAGCAGCAGGTGCCGCCGAATATCAAGGTACATACCTTTGGCTGCGGCAGCGGCATTCTGATTACTTTTCTGATTTTGTGCGGCATTGTGGCAGTTATCTTCTTTTTGCTGCCGACGTTTATTGTCTTTGCTGCTGTCGGCGCAATAGTTTTGTT
>OJPU01000664.1_pt1 | contig 11762 bp, 4 predicted proteins | sample 1598561 | NCBI WGS metagenome assembly OJPU01 (sample SAMN03922500, study PRJEB24848) | human gut metagenome | isolation source: stool sample | host: Homo sapiens | place: Germany | collected 2011-11 | reverse complement strand
TAAGAGACAGCACCCCGACCAGGTGGCCGCCGCGTTGCTGGAACTGGTGAAGCGAGTCGGCTGAGCCGGTTGCGACGATTATCTGTGGCAGACCATCCGGCGTATCGACAAGATATAGAGAAAATATATAAAACGTATATACGAAATATGTACTACGTATATATAACGAATATATTCCGTATATAACACGCATGAAAGAGGCAACACAACCATGAGCGTGTTCTCACCACTGGCATTGACGCAGACCCTGCCGTTCCTGCCACTCGCCCAAGGAGACATCGACTACGAAGTGGCACGACGCGGCGAACCCGACCTGTTCGCCAAAGTCCTGGCGGAACCGGCAACGAAAGTCATCCTCGTCAAAGACGGCAAAGTGGCCGTGCCGCACGGCCAAGGCGCCATCGCCGACTACGCCAACGTGAAAATGCGCCTCGCCCAACTGCCAGGCGCGTACGTTGCCGCGGAACTCGAATCGCACCCATCGGCGCTCGCGATATTCCTCGGCTCGTACGGCGGACGATTGAGCGAGCACGTCATCGCCGTGGACGTGACGCACGTCCAGCCGAACGATACGACGATTACGGCTGCGACGGCTCGCAGCGGGGGAGCGGACGACGCGTTCGCCGAAGTGCCGGCGCATGAATCGCAGGAAAACGCGAAATCGCTGCTGGAAAGCGCGGCAACCCGATTCGACTGGGTGGACCTGCGCGGATTCGCGCCCCACGCCAGCGCACGCGAAGCCGGACAGGCAACCTCCGCCATCTCGCTCAGCATGTGGCACGCCCGGCAGCGTCACTGCCCGACGTGCGGCGCGCCCGTCGAACCGGCGCTCGGCGGCTGGGCTCAGCACTGCACGAACGACGAGGATGGCAATCGTTTGCTGTTCCCCCGAATCGAGCCAGCGGTGATCACCGCGATCGTCGACCATGATGACCGTCTGCTGCTGCAGCACAACAGCGCGTGGCGCAACAACGGCCTGTACTCGGTTTCGGCCGGATTCGTGGAGGCTGGCGAAAACCTGGAGCACGCATGCCGGCGCGAAGCCAAAGAGGAAGTCGGCATCGAAATAGGCGAACTCAAATACCTCGGCTCCCAGCCGTGGCCGTTCCCCTCGTCTCTCATGATGGCGTTCAAAGGCGTGGCGGTCACCACCGACGTGCACGTGGACGGCGAGGAAACGTTGCAGGCGCGTTGGGTCACACGCGACGAATACATGAGCGAACTGGTTTCGGGACGTATGGAGGCTCCGGGCAAAGCCACGATCGCACGCTACATGATTGAGGAATGGCTCGGCCACGACCTGCCGTGACAAGACCTGCCATTAAAAGGTGGTATCGGCTGAGCCTGTCTTCGGGGCGGTTGCCGGGGGAGCTTGTTTAGGTATTCGTTTGGGCACTCGTCTGCGTATCATGCTGCATGGTATGTACCGTGAAGAGAGTGAATGAGGAAACCACATACATGTCTGATAGAAGTGGGCAGAACGATACGGACAACAGTTTCGCCGGCATCTCGTTTGAAGGGGTGAATGCCGTGCCGCCGCAGTCTGGTGAGAACGGCGATACGATCAATCTCGCCGACGTGGCCGATGTGTCCGAACAGGACAACGTGTCCAACGCCGCCACCGAGACCATGCCGCCGTTGAATTTCGCATCGGACCAGACCCAGCCGTTCCAGTCATTCCCGACGGCCGGTGCCGCCGAAACCACGCCTGCCGGAACTGTCCCCAACGGAGCTGTTCCCACTGGTGCCATTCCTACCGGTGACATGCCCTCATCCACGCCCGCTCCCGCCATTCCCGTGCTCACCATGCCGGTCGAAGGAGAAGCCGTCGTGGCCAAGAAACGCAAACTGCCGCTGATCATCACCGGAATCGTGCTCGCCGTACTGGTGGTCGCCGCGATCGCCGGCTTCTTCACCGCACGCTGGTACTTCCAAGACAAGGCCGCGCCGGGCGTGACCTTCGGCGGAACCAGTGTGGCCGGACAGACCGCCGACCAGCTGAAAAACACGGTGACGGCCGCCGTGAAGAACACCACCGTGAACATCAAGGACGGCAACGGCAACAACGCTTCCGGCAGCCTGAGCGACCTCGGCGTGAGCTACAACGTCGACAAGACGGTCACGGAACTGCTCGCCGCCAAGCACCAGACCAACGGCGCACTCGAATACATCAACGAAGTCAACCCGTTCGTCAAGAAGAACGTGCCGCTGAACGCCAAGTCCAACAAGCTGGCCCTCAGGACGTTCGTCACCGACAAATTCGTGCAGGACACCGACCGCGCGGTACCGTCCACCGCATCGTACGATGCCAACGCGCGCGCCTTCGTCGCAGTGGAAGGCCGCGGCGGCAGGTCCCCGAAGGTGGACAACGTGATCGACACGGTCGCCAAAGCCATCGCGAACCCGGGGCACAGCGGCAGCGTGACGATCACGTACGAAACCATCGACGTGCCGGTCGCACTGCCTGAAGCCCAAAACGTGGCCGACCAGGCAAACGCGCGACTGAATGCGCCGATTGTGCTGGACAACGGACAAGGCAAGACCTTCCAGATTCCAGCCGAAGTCGTGGCCTCATGGCTGAAAACCGACGCCGACCTCGAGCACGGCACGCTTTCGCTGTCCTACGATGACAACGCCATCACCAACTACGTGCAGCAGCAGGTCCCAGCCCAGCTCAACCAGGACGCGGTCGACCAGGAAGACGCCGTCGACAACAGCGGCAAAGTGCTGGCCACCATCGTCAAAGGCGTGAACGGCGTGAAGGTCAAGAACATGGAGGCGCTCGCACCGAAGATCGGCGAAGCGCTCAAAAACGGCCAAGGCGCCACCATTCCGGTGGACGGCGATGTGCAGAACTTCAAAACCGTGCAGAAGAAGAGCGAATACCGCATCGTGGTGGACCGCACCGCGCAAACTGCCACCGTGTATCACAACGACGAGGCCGTCAAGACCTTCCCGGTGTGCACGGGCACCACCGGCAAGCACGAAACCGACCTGGGCACCTTCTACATCTACCTCAAGTATCAGATCCAGGACATGACCGGCCTGAACGACGACGGCTCGCGCTACCTGTCCAAGGGTGTGAAGTGGGTAAGCTACTTCTACGGCGGCGAAGGCTTCCACACGGCAAGCTGGAACAATTACGGCATCGCCCACGGCGACCCGGCGCACTACGGCTCCCACGGCTGCGTGAACATGTACGAAGCCGATTCCAAGTGGATCTACGACAACTGTCCGGAAGGCACCATCGTGCAGGTAGTCGGCGCCATGCCATCCGGACCGGTACGCTGACCCGTTACGCGTGGCGCGGGTGCGCGGCGTTCACATACGCCGTACAATGGGCGGCATGAGCGAAGCAAACGATAGCAAAGTGAACCTCGACGTGCCCGAGCACCTCGAATACTCCGACGAGCACGTGTGGGTGGATTCCTCCGTTGAACCCGCCATGGTGGGCGTTACCGAATACGCCACCGAACAGTTCGGCGAACTCGTGTACATCGATTTGCCTGAGGTCGGTACGCAGGTCGAAGCTGGCGACGAAGTGGCGGAATTCGAATCCTCCAAGGCGGTCACCGCGCTGGTCTCGCCGGTGGCTGGCACCATCCGCTACGTCAACAACGAGGCTGCGGACGATCCGAGCATTGTGACGGACGATCCGTACGGCGAGGGCTGGATTTTCAAGATCGAGCTTGAGGATGACGAGCCTGACCTGCTTAGCGCTGACGAGTATGCCAAGATTGTGGCTGACTGAATAGCACGGACGTCTAGTTTTAATTACGGCTGCGGCCGGCGGGCGCGATGCGCGGCACACTCAAGGCCGTTCGGCCGGGCTTACGGTCGCGCATCGCACCCGCCGGCCGCAGCCTTTTTATGGGAAGTGCCTTGCGGGGCCCTGAAAGTTCCCTGATTTTCTCGGTGGCGTTACTGTTTGTTCGAACGCGACCCCTATAGTGGGCATATGAGTGAAATTCAGCCGTTGCCGCAGTTCCCGCCGCAGCGTGCGCCGCAGCATGACCAGCAGCGCGAACAGCAGCGTATGGGGGAGCGGATGGACGATTCTTGCGATGACATGCCCACCGTGCCGATTCCGGCACGCAAGGTGGTCACCACCTTCGACGCGGCCTCCAGACATGAGCGTCTTGAAGTCAAACCGCCGCTGACCAGGCTGTTCCGCCGCACAATCACCAAAGCATTCAGTGTCTGGCTGAAATTCTCGACCGCATTGGTACGGTCGCTCGACTGGTATCCACGTGTCGAACCCTACGTCGGCTACGGCACCGAACACTACTCCCGACTGATCTGCCGTACCGTATACGGCCCGTTCAAACGGCAGGCCGGCCGCCTGATTCGCGGCATCCGTGGCATGCTGATGGTGCCGTCCCCGCATACCAAAGTGCGGATCGCCATCGATGACGTGCCCATCGAAACAGTGCAGGTGGGTGCGTCGGAAGTATACGACGCGATTGACAGCAATCCTGATATTTCCAGCGAATTCGCGGCATCCGACGATGCCGGCTACCTCGACCTCGTCGCCGAGCATTCGCTCGAACCGGGCATCCACAACGTCTCGTACAAAGTGCGCAGCCGCAAGCCGGTCAACGCCAACCTTTTCACCATTCCCAGCGGCACCAAAGTGGGCGTGATCTCCGACGTGGACGACACCATCATGGTCACGCAGGCGCCGCGTCTGATGAAGGCCGCCTACAATCTGCTGCTGCTTAATCCGCGCAAAAAAGTGCCGGTGGCCAGCATGAACCTGCTGTTCAACCGCATCGCGGACATGTTCCCGGACGCGCCGTTCTTCTACCTGTCCACTTCGCCATGGAATGTGGAAAGCTCGATCCGCCATTTCATTACGAACCACGGTTTTCCGGAAGGCCCGCTGCTGCTGCGCGACCTTGACCCGAGGCCGAAGACGTTCGTGCCGTCCGGCGTGCAGCACAAGCTGGAATACGCCGAACAGCTCATGGCCGATTTTCCGGATATGAAATTCATCCTCATCGGCGACGACGGGCAGAAGGATCCGACCACATACGCCACGATCGCACGCCGCTATCCGGGCCGCGTGCTGGCGATCTGCATCCGCCAGCTGACGCCGCGCGAGGTGGCGGGCAACATCGGTTCCGTTGCGGGGCGCGCGAACACGCAGCCGATGCCGGTCACCGACGTACCGGTGTTTACGGGAGCGACCGGGTCGAACATCATGAAAACCATGCTGCCGTACCTGCGCGCCACCCCCCAAGCCGCGGATGGCGAAACCGACTGACCGGCCCGGAATCCGGCAGCATGCATGGCTGCACGGTGCGGCTGCCGGAAGCATCGGCGCACATCGCCGTCGGAAAGTTAGGCGGCGCAGGCCGGTATAATCGCGTGCATGAGTGAATTTCGGGGCATGAACGACCCGTCCGCATCGGAGCAGGATGGGTTCGGCGCGATTCCGCGCGCGAAACGGGTGCCGAAGGAGCGCGTCTTCCATGGCGACACCTTCATCGATCAATACGAATGGCTGCGGGACAAGCAATCGCAGGACGTTCAAGACTACGTGGCGGCACAGAACCGCTACTGCGAACAGCGCATGGCACCGCTCGCATCGTTGCGCAAAACGTTGTTCGAGGAATTCAAGTCGCATGTGCAGGAAACCGACATGTCCGTGCCGACGCGCATGGACGGCTACTGGTACTTCACCCGCACCATGCAGGGGCGGCAATACGCCACGCAATGCCGCGTGCCGATCCGCGGCGCGGACGATTGGGATCCGCCGACAGTGGAGGCCGGCGTGCCACTCGACGGCGAACAGGTGGTGTTCGATACGAACGCCGAGGCGCAAGGCCACGATTTCTTCCGCATCGGCGGCATGGACATTTCCAAGGACGGCCGTTGGATGCTGTACGGCACCGACACGACTGGCGACGAACGCTACGATTTCCGCATCCGTGATCTTGAGACCGGCGACGAGCTGGAGGAGCGGTTCGAAGGCATCGGCGGAGCCTGCTTCACGCCGGACGCGCAATGGGTGTTCTATGTGCTGTTGGACGACGCGTGGCGTCCATACGCGGTGATGCGCCACCGCGTCGGCACCCCCGTGACCGATGACGTGGAGGTGTACCGCGAGGCGGATGAACGCTTCTGGGTGGGCATCGGACTGTCCTTCGACGAACGGAACATCGTGATCGGCACCGGGTCGAAAACCACCACCGAGGTGCTGATGCTGCCGGTGGACACCCCAGAGGGCTCGTTCCGGGCGTTCATTCCGCGCGAAACCGACGTGGAATACGATGTGAGCTTCGCCTGCTTCGAAGGCGCGGGGGAGCATGGCGAGGATATTCCGCTCGCCGTGGTGTACCACAACGCGTTGAATCCGAATTTCGAGATCGATGTGATCGATATGCGGACGCACGAGCCTCCATACCGGCTGGGCGAAGGCGTGCGCGTGGCGGTCGGATCGCCCTACGGTTGCGAGCATGGCGACGACGTGGACCCCGGCGCCTCCTCCATGCCGATCGGCACCCCGTATTCAAATCCCTGCAATCCCGCCATTCTGCAGGGCGCGCACGGCTTGGGCATCGAGGGTATCTCGATCCATCGGCATTTCGTCGCATTGCAATACCGCGCGGAAAGCCTGCCGCACATCGCGGTGATGACGAAACGGGCCGCCGCCGAGGATTTCCTGGCCGGCCGGCCATGGCGGTTCACCGAACTGGTGCCGCACGCGCTGGAGGACGATTGGGACGTCGACGAATCCGTGGACGAGATCAACGAGGAACGCGCCGAGATCTGGGGCAAACTGGACGCGGCCGCCGCCGCGCAAGGCAAGGGATCGGCCGTGCATGGCGTCTCGCGTCGGGCGATGACGTCGTCGGACGGCGCCACCGCCGACCGCATGCCGGGGGAGACGCGCCGCCTGTATTCGATCGGCGTGGGTGGCAACCCCTCGTATGACGCGCCGCGCATGCGCTACTCGTTCGCCAGCTACACGCGCCCCGGCGAGCTGCATGACTACGATCCGGACACCGGCGAGGACCGTCTGCTCAAACGCGCCACCGTGCTGGGTGGTTTCGATCCGCGCGACTACATGGAACGCCGGGTGTGGGTCACCGCGCGCGACGGCGAACGCATCCCCGTCTCGCTGGTATGGCGGCGTGACGTGCCGACCTGCGATTCCGCCATGTTCATCACCGGCTACGGCGCGTACGAGATCAGTTCCGATCCGGGATTCGCGGTGTCACGCATCAGCATGCTCGACCGCGGCGTGCTGTACGCCGTGCCGCACATCCGCGGCGGCGGCGAAATGGGACGCGCCTGGTACGAGCAGGGGCACCTGCTCAACAAGAAGCATTCGTTTGAGGATTTCATCGACGCCACGCGCGCGCTGCAACGCGCCGGACTGGCCTCGCCGCTGCGTACAGTGGCGAACGGCGGCTCGGCGGGCGGCCTATTGATGGGGGCGGTCGCCAACATGGCTCCGGAATGCTATGCGGGCGTGGAGGCGGATGTGCCGTTCGTGGACGCGCTGACCTCGATCCTTGATCCTTCGCTGCCGCTGACCGTCACCGAATGGGACGAGTGGGGCGATCCGCTGCACGACGCGGATGTGTACGCGTATATGAAGTCGTACACGCCATACGAGAATGCGCCAGATAGTGAAAATGACGAAAGAACTGCCGTTTTTCCGAAAATTTTCATTACCACATCCATGAACGACACCCGCGTGCTGTATGTGGAGCCGATGAAATGGCTGGCCCGGCTGCAGCATGCCGGTGTGGACGCCGTGGCGAAGATTGAGGTTGAGGCTGGTCATGGGGGTACGTCTGGAAGGTACAAGCAGTGGGAGGAGATCTCCTATGAGAATGCTTGGTGTCTTTCGATGATGGGTATCACGCATTGATCCGGTTTGTGGGACCTTTCATGTTCGGATGAGGTCGGTTTCGGAACGGTCTGTTGTTATGTGACGGGGTGCACCGTATGGCGCACCCCGTTTTGCAAACGCTTCCATTTGCAGTTTGTTTCATGAAACATTGAAACAGGTCGGGTGATTGTTTTCGGCGTTTCTTGCAGAATCCTCCGATTTAGGGGTGTTCCGTCAAACGTTTTTTTCAACTTTTGACGGCATGTTAAACCTTTTATAAGGTCATGCTTGCACCCGTTTTCAGAGTGTTTCATTGTCTGTGCGGGGTGGTCTCGTAAGGTCCAGAGAAATAGTAGGTTTACGGGTAAAACCGACTAGATTGCATTGCGACCAGGGGGAAGAATGGCAGGCATGCATAAAGCCGTAAGTGAGCGGCATGGAATGACAACGATTGCCGCGTTGGTGGCAATCGTTGCGATGATCTTCGCAAGTGTGATCGCAGCGCCGCAACGCGCGTATGCTGAGGAATATAATATCAGCGATCTCGGTTGGGTTGACAAGGACGACACCTCCTTCGAAATCAGTTCCGACGGAGGCAAGACGTGGAAGCCGTACATTTCCGGCATGCAGGTCAACTACGGTGATCAGATCCGCACCGAACTGCATTGGAAAGTGCCGAACGACGTCAAAATCAACGAGGGCGACACCTTCGTCTACGACCTTCCCAGCAATCTGGAATACAAATCGAACGAGAAATACCCGATCTACAACGGTGGCGACGTGGTCGGCTACTACACCATCGACGGCGACAAAATGGTGGCCACCTACACCCGCGGCGAATCGGCGGGGTCCAACATCGAAGCGTTCGTGACCACTGACGGAACCATCACCTCGAACAAAACCGGTGGTTCGGCTGGCGGCGATACCAGCTTTACCTTCCCCGGATATGGCACCATCACCGTGAACGTGGAGGGCAAACACAGGGTCAACGTGGTCAAACGCCCGGCAATCTCCACTTCCGACGCATCCACCTACGATTTCGTTTTGGAAGTGACCTCTACAGGCACGAACACCGGCGTGACCATAGACGACACCATGGGCGGCCTGCTGACCTTCGTGGACGGATCCGTGCACATCTACACCGACGCCGACTGCAAGAACGAATACACGGGCGCATGGCAATCCTCCAAAACCGACGACCATAATTTCAACGTCACCATCGGCTCCATGGGCGACGGTGAGAAACTATACGTGCGCTACTCGGTGAACGCCGACAAAGACAGCGTCATCAAGGCATGCCGCGAGGCCGGCAATTGCAGCAATGCCACCGAAAACAAAAACAAGGTGACCTACTCCAGCAACGAAGACGTCAACAAGAAGGAAACCAGCAACTCCATCTGGTTCAACTACAGCGACTGGTATGTGAACAAAAGCGCAACCGCAGCAAAAGACGAAAATGGCACGCAAGGCTTCACTTGGAACATCACCATCGGCGCTGGCGAAGGCCAATCCGTCGACGGAGCCACCGTCAAGGATCTGCTCGACAAGAACAACCTCAAGGAGCCGACCGGTGATCTGGTGCTCAGCTGCTACAACAGCGGCGACTGGAAATCCGTGTGTCCGCCCGGTGCGCCCGGTGCATACCAGGGTGGCGACCAGTACAATCCGCAGCATTACATCAAGCTTAGCTGGAGCGATCTCGTAGCAGGCACCGTGACCCTGCCCTCCGGTGGCTACGACCATTTCCAAATCCAGTATTGGACCGAAGCGAAAAACGTGCCGGTCGAAGGAAGCGGCGAACACCAGAAATACAAGAACGAAGTCACCGTAAAACCTCAGGATGGAACCGGCAAAACAGCCACGGCCGAACCTCAACTCGGCACCGACGCGGTCGAACTGAAGAAAACATGCACGTCGTCGGCATCCGAAGCGAAGAACCTGACGTGGGTGACCAGCATGAAAGCCTTGGAAGACCTCACCGACGCCAAACTGACCGACAAGCTGGATGTGGACGACAGCGGCAAGGATCTGGGATCCAAGCAAACCTTGGTGAAAGACAGCATTAAAGTGTACACCGACGCCGCCCTGACGCAGCAATACGCGGGCGGATACACGACAGAGGCCACCGATAGGGGATTCACCATCGTGTTCGCATCATTGCCCAAAGGCACTACGGTGTACGTGCAATACCAGTCCACCGTCAACGACGGTGTGACCGACGAAACCGTGTGGAACCGAGCTTCGGCATTGAACAAAACCTCCACGGCGAAACACCAGCATCGCGGCGACGTGCTCGGCAAGGAAGACGCCAACCAGTATTGGGACCAATACGGGTACGGCTACACCGCCAACTCCAAAGGCGTGATCCGCTGGCGCATCAAAGTGCATGACGTGATGTCGGACGCCGAAAACATCGTGGTGACCGATACGTTGCCCGTCCACACGCGGTACGACGCGAAATCGTTGAAGATCTTCGACGCTTCCAGCACCACAAAAATGCTGTCCGGAGTGAGCGCCAAAGACAACGGCGACGGCACGGTGACCTTCACCATAGCCAAGGGTACCCCGGCGTTCAGCCAGGCGAAGACCTCGGATGGTGTGCTCATCGTGTATGAGACGAGCATCGACCCGGTCACCGCGCCGGATTGGGGAAATTACGAGAACAAGGCGCACATCGACATTGATGGCAGCGCCGGAGGCGACGCTTCCGCCACAGTGGGCGCGAGCAAGCCGAAACTTCTTGACAAAAACGGCAAATACGATGCCACGACCGCGCCGAACGTGAACTACACGGTCAAAGTCAACCCGAATGCGGACACGCTTAACAAAGGCAACAACCTCACTCTGACCGACACCATGGGTCAGGCACTCGACCTCAACGCCAACAGTGTGTCGATCATGGACTCCGACAATGGAACCGCCATCAACGGTGCAACATGGTCATACAATCCGCGGACCCGCGAACTAGTGTTCTCCATTCCCGACGCCCGTGCATGCACCATCACCTACACGGCCGCGGTGCAGCTCAAACCAGGCGAAAGCTTCGGATCGCTGGGTGGCAACAAAATCGTGCTCGCCGGGTATGAGAACAACGGCGGAACATCGCAAAACACGATCACCGGCACCGTGCAGCAAAGCAAAGGCGGTATGAAATACAATCAAAGCACGCTGCAGATTTACAAATACACCGACGGCGATCTCGGCAAGCCGGCGGGCAGCGCCACCTTCAAAGTGGAAAGCGTCACCGGATGCAACTTCGTGTCGTCTACGGCCGATGCCGATGGCACCTGCAATGGTACGGTTGACAAAGAAATCACCAAGCGGCTGACCACAGGAGCATCCAACGGACTGTCCGACCGACTGCAGCTGGACTACGACACCGTATATAAGGTCACCGAGCTGACAGGTCCGGACGGCAAAGTGCCCGGCAGCACTGATTCGCAATACGAGAAATCCGCTCCGCTCTATGTGATATTCCCCGGACATGACGCGCAGACCGCTGCCGGTGCATACGATGGACGATACGACAACAAAACCGTTACCGTAGACGGGCAAAGCGGCAAATTGATCGTCGCCGTAGCCAAAGACAGCAACGGCAACACGATCACATTGGGCAACTACCGTTGGAACTGCAGCAACGACCACAAAGCGAAGTTCAAGGTGCAATTCACAAAGGTGGATGCGGCGAATGCCGGTGTACCCGTCGACGGTGCCACCATGCAGCTGACTCGTGTCGGATCGTCGCAGGTGGAATCCGATTGGACATGGACCACCTCCGGCAGCGAGACGAAAACGCTCGAACTCCTGCCCGGACGGTACAAGCTGACCGAAGCCAACGCACCGGACGGATACCAAGTCATGGATCCGATCATCATTCTGGTCGGCGAAGACGGCACCATCACCGTCGACGGCAAAA
>OJPU01000655.1_pt1 | contig 11836 bp, 6 predicted proteins | sample 1598561 | NCBI WGS metagenome assembly OJPU01 (sample SAMN03922500, study PRJEB24848) | human gut metagenome | isolation source: stool sample | host: Homo sapiens | place: Germany | collected 2011-11 | reverse complement strand
TTATCGAGCATTTTGGCAACGCAGATGCCGTGCCGCAGCCGCCGGAGCGGTGCTTAAGCCGTCAGGCGGGAATTGTGCGGTATTGCCTTAGGTTTGCGGCAAGGAACCACCCCTCAGGCCGCTTCGCGTCCAGCTCCCCTCCAGGGGAGCCACCACAATCATGGGGTCCCCCGCCCTACTGGCCTGGCAAATATTTCACCGAACCTATGCCCACAAATACAAAAATGCCGCAGCAGACTGTTACATCTGCTGCGGCATTTCTATTTAGGGGTTAATGGGCTGGGTTACAGCTCATTGTTCCGGCTGTGGGATTACTGCCGAACGCCGGTGTTCTTATCGAAATGATAAGTGCGGCCATCGATGACTGCATCGCCCTTAGCCATGGTGCCATAAATCGGGTCGAAATAGTAACGCTTGTCAGCGCTCCAGCCCTTGATCATGTGGCCCTGTGCATCGTAACGGACCCACTTGCCGGTACCATCGGCGCGGTCAGCCCACTGGCCAGCTTCGGATTCCTGATAGACATCCTTGCTGGTGGCTTTCTTGCCCTGGTCAACGGCATCCAGCCAGTACCAAGCGTCGGAAGCCGGGTCATAGATTTCCTTGCCGCGGCCTTCCAGACCCTGGCGAACGCCATTTTCGTACCAGTAATCGGCGCCATTGATGGTTACCCACTGTTTATCAAGGCCAATGCCGGTGTTCTGATCGAACGCGCACGGTACGCCGTCAATTTCGGTAACACCCTTGGCCATGGTGCCAAAGGTCGGGTCAAAGTAGTAAGTGCCCTTCTCGGTCGTCTGCCAGCCCTTGACCATGTGGCCGTTCTCATCGTAACGGACCCACTTGCCGGTGCCATCGGGCTTATCAGCCCACTGGCCGGCGGCGGATTCCTGGTAAACGTCCTTGTTGACGGTCATTGCGCCGCCCTGGACAGCATCCAGCCAGTACCAGGCGTCGGAATCGGGATCATAGATCTCTTTGCCGCGGCCGGTGGTACCCTGCTTCACGCCCTTTTCGTACCAGTACTTCTTGCCGTTTTCTTCAACCCAGCCGTTCTTCTCGCCGTACTTGGCGGTGTAGTCCTTGCCGTTGAAGGTGACAGCAGCGGTGGTAACGCCGCTGGTCTGCTTTACCGTTGCATCCACGAACTGTGCGCTTGCACAGTTCTTATCGGTGCAGGTAAAGACAGCCATTGCGGTAATGGTGGTCTTTTCAGCGGCACCATGAGCGGTGCGCGTTTCGGGTTCAGTAGACGGTACCTCAGTCGGCTCCGGCACAGCAGTCGGCTCCGGCACAGCAGTCGGTTCCGGCACAGCAGTCGGTTCCGGCACAGCAGTCGGCTCCGGCACAGCAGTCGGCTCTGCCGGCTTTGCGGTCGGAGTTGCAGTCGGAGTTGCAGTCGGAGTTGCGGTCGGAGTTGCAGTCGGAGTTGCAGTCAGTGCTTCAAACACAGCGCTAACGGTAACATCAGCAGCAGGCATCTTGAAGGTAGCCTTGCCATCGGTCAGGGTCAGCTTTTCGGTCTTGGTATCTTCGCCGCTCTTATAGCTGTAGGTCAGGCTGTCAGCCTTGAGCTGGTAGTTATCAGCTGCCTTAACGGTAACGGTAACGTCGGTGCCTTCAACAGCTGCGGTCGGGTCTACGGTAACAGTGCCGTTCTCAGCAGGAGCTGCGGTAACCTTGTATTCCTTAACAAACTCTGCGCTGACGTTGACAGGGTAAGCAGGCATTGCAAAGGTGTAGGTGTTGGCTTCGGTACCAGCTTTCACTTCAACGGTCTTATCGGTGTTGTCAGCGTCTTTGTAGGTAACCTTCACGCTGCCAGCCTTCAGGGCATAGCCGGTCGCGGGCTTAGCAGTCAGGGTTACGGTTTCCTTCTCAGCTGCTTCTTTAGCGGAAGCAGTGATCTCACCATTGGTCAGGGGAGCAACATTGACCGCATAGGTCTTAGCGTCTTTGGTAACGCTGATGGTCACATCGCCGTCCGGCATGGTGAAGGTGTAAACCGTCTTAGCCTTTTCGGTGGTAGCCTGGGCTGCGGCTTCGTCCTGCGCTGCTTCCTGAACTTCAGTCAGAGCAACATCGGTATTGCCGTTCTTTGCGGTAACGGTAACGATATCGGTGCCTTCCTTTTCTACGGTCAGGGTAACGGTATCGTCCTTGATGTAGGTGTTGCTGGTGGTGCCCAGGGTCAGGGTAACGCCTGCAACTGCATCGGGCAGGGTAACGGTGTGGGGGGTGCTTTCGGTTGCGGTATGGCAATCAGAGCACAGGTACACATTGTTGCCAACGGACTTGGTTTCCAGCTCGTCCAGAGCCCAGGTATGGCCCTTGGGCAGTGCGCCGTCAGCGTACTTCTTTTCACCCTTGGTCAGGCCGTACTTGTTGGTGCGGGCCTGGGTGTAAGCGGGGGTATCGCACCATGCTTCAACGGAAACATCGGTGGTTGCGCCGCTGTTCAGGTCGCTGACCATGTCGGACATCGGCATGGTTTCAACCAGGTTAGCGCACCACATGAACTCTTCGTTCTTGTTCTTCTCGTCAGAGCTGCCCATGTTCTGGTTGTAACTCGGGTTGTAGTTCCAGGACTCGGTCTTGTAGCTCTTACGTTCCGCATAAGATGCGCTGGAATCGTCGATCTTGACTTCTGCCTTGCCGTCCACCAGTTCCTTATAGGTGTTGGACAGGTTGGTGCCGACAGAAACGACCAGCTGATCCTTGGTGGTGTTGATGCCGGTGATCACAGTCTGGCCCTGCTGGGTGGTGGTAGCAAAGCTGTAGCTGTCACGCAGGGTCAGGCCCGCCAGAGGATGGTTCTTGAAGGTGCCCAGATACTTCACACTGCTGGTATCCTGGGCGCTATCCATGATAACCATGCTCATGCCGGGAAAGTGGGTATCGGGAACCATGTTGCCGTCCTTATCCTTGGTCAGCTTAATGCCGCCATAGACGGTGTTGTATTCCTTCACTTCTTCCACTGCGCCGGTGGTCGGGTCCATACGGTAGATGGCGTTGTTGACGTTGAAGTACAGCTTGCCATCATACAGTGCGGTAGAGTGTACCAGTGCGGGGTAGATCCGCTTTGCAGCAGCGTCTGCCAGGCACTCGGTGTTCAGGTTGTTTTCAACCTTGGTATGCTTATCTGCTGCACTGGTATCGATCTTATAGATGGTGCCAGCTTCGGCCAGAACCTTGGCATTGCTGTCGTCATCATTGAAGTTGCTGCTGGTTTCCTTCAGATCGTTGTAGTACATCAGGATGATATCAAACGGGTCATCCGTCTTGGTAAAGCTGCTCATGCTGAAGCCGCCGGGTCTGCTGCTGGAATCCTCTTTGCGGATATAGTAGTTCGCATTACGCGGACGTGCTTCCAGAGTATCGGGGCCCTGGTTCTGCATCTTCTTCATGAACTGCTGCATCTGGGAGTTGTTACCAGAGCTGCCGGAACCAGAGTTGCCGTTGTTGCCGTTCTCGGACTGCTGGCGGCGCATGTTGTTATACAGGTTCTGGTTGGTCGTGGTATCAACGTAATAGAAGTAATTATTGTCGAAGTAGATGGGGCTGCAGATAGAGGTGAACCAGGTATCCTCGTAGCAGGTATCGGTGTAACGGGTCTCGTTCTTGTTCTCCGCCTTGGTGTAAGAGTAATGCGGCTTGCCGTTGTTCAACACAACATTGCCGTCATCATCCACATCGGGATTCTTGTTCTTGGTGTAGGTGTAGCCATCGTACAGCGAGTCAATGTAATCATAGTACTTGCTGTAACGGCCTTCCAGACCGGAGGGAGAAACCAGGAAGTTGACATGGCGCATGTCGCCTGCGTTCTCAACGCGGGTCTGGGCCATGCACTCGGTGTTCACGTCATCATAGCAGACGTCAACATAGTACCAGTTCTTGTTGGCTTCGCCGGTGGTCATCGTAGCAGAGTTGCTGTCGCCCTGCAGCTTGTTGACCTTGACTGCGTTGAAGTAGTGGACGTTGTTGAACATGCCGCCGCCGAACGCATTACCGGCAACACTGGTATCAGAAGTATCGCAGTAATACAGGATCTGGGCAAAGTCAACAACAGCGTTATCGCCTACTTCATCGGGGGTCTTCCAGCTGCCGTCATCATTCTTATAGATGCTCTTGTTGTCAGGCAAATTCTGGACCATGTAGTTAAATGCAGCTGCATAGCCCAGGCAGATGCAGCCATACTCAACGCCCTTAGCGCCGATCTCGCCGCCCAGCAGGGCACCGAAAGCAGTCGTCTGGATGGGGTCGTTGTTGCCGCCGCCGGTGATATCGCCCATGGAGCCCATATCGAATTCTGCAACCTGGGAGATCCAGTCGTGCAGGATCAGCAGCTTGGTGACATAGTCAGCGCTGTCACCCAGCTCGGCAACCCGTGCCAAGCCTGCATCACGGATGGCTTTCAGAGCTTCGCCATAGCTCATGACGTAAGACATGAACGCCTGCGGCAGCATGTTCAGCATGAATGCCATGGTGGTCGGCGGGACATTATCGTTCGGATCCATGCTGCACAATATCTTGATTGCGCCCATGGTGCCGGTGATGCTGCCATCCTCGCCCTGCTTCTGAACGCCCTTGGAGGTCCAGAACGGGGCAACCACGCCGAAGTACTCTGCTTCGTCCTGGTTGAACTGCGACAGCTGGAAGTAGTAGTAGTTCATCTGCGCAGTCGAGACATCGTAAGTATTGGTGACCTGGTTGCCCTGGTCGTCCACATACACGGCAGTCTTCCGACCATCGTAGTACAGCATGTTGTTGGTGGTAACATCCTTGCCGTCATCGCCCTTGGTAGTAACGGTGTAGTTGATCTTGGATTCATCCACCGGGTTGTTGGCAACATCGTACCACTGACCGCCTTCAACGCTTTCCACCAGGGTCACGCCGGTGCCGCCGGAAACGGTGTCAAACTTCGGGGTGCCGCCCACGTTGATGAACATGGCCTGTGCGGCTTCCTGCTCGGACTGGGCAGCATTTGCAGCAGCCTGGTCCAACGCAACGGTAACCGGCAGGGTCTGCATCGGCTGAACGGTTTCTTTCTCACCGCAGACAGCGCAGGTGAAGGTGATGCTTTCGCATTCCCAGTCAATGGTAACGGGTGCGCCGGCAGAAATTTTGCCGGTTTTGCTGTCATAGAACAGCTGGGAATTTTCCTTGGAAAATTCACCCTGCGGTGTCTCCGTCATCTTCCAGTTGAAGGTAGCAACAAAGTTGCCATCTGCATCCTTGGACACGACATGGCTCTGGCAGGGCAGGGCGGCAATGTCGTCGGTGCGGGTGGTGGGTTCCTTGTATTCCTTCTTAACCGGGCTCTTGTCAGCGGGCACGCTGGCAGAGTAAACGGTCTTGCCGGCAACGCCGGGCTTTGCCTCGGTGGTATCCTTGGTTACGGTGCCTTCTACCTTCTGGTAGGCATCGTCCTTTTCACAGGTATACACAGCGGTGTAAGCCCAGCCGTCATCGGTCTTGGTCCAGTAACCATCGGGGGTTTCCTTCCAGGTATGGGTGTGGCCATCCTCCGGGTTGGTGTCATTCCAGTACCATTTCGGCTCGCCATAGGTATGGCCGTCTGCAGCGGCGCTGGCCGCAAAGGTATCGGAGTTTTCAGCAACGTAAGCCTGTGCGTAGCTGTCAGCCTGCTGCGCAATCACTTCATCATCGCTGTTGGTCATGGACTCCATCGCAGAGGTCATGCCGGAGCTGCCGGTAAAGGTAACGGCGGTCACAACGCCTGCGGCGTTCGTCTCATAGCCCAGGTCGGTAACGGCGCTGGACAGATGATACGTTTTGATGGTGGCAGCCATCACCGATGCCATCTCGTCCTTGTTCAGGCCATAGGCTTCGGTGTTGATCTTGCCGGCTGCGGCGTTGGCGTACATGGCATCGGCCAGTGCATTTTCCAACGCTGCAAGGCTCATGCCTGCCTTGCTCTGTGCAGTCGCTTCCAGCTTGGCATCGTCCTGCTCCAGTTCATGCACTTCGCCCTGGGCAGCCAGCGTTTGGGCTGTCTGCTTGATCAGGTCTGCGGTGCTGGTGAACTTGGGCAGGGACTGCACAGCGCTGGCCGCGCTTGCTGCGCTAGCTGCAACAGACTGCGCTACCGAAGGATCAATCTTGGTAGTTTCGGCTGCTGCGGGAAGCGCCACGCTTTGGCAACCATGGCTGCTGCCAACACGGATGCACCAAAACGCTGAAGGTTTTTCTTCATAGTTTTATCCTCCCTTAAGTGTTACTACTTTCCCCATTTGTGTGAAAAGTGGTACGGCAGATGTGCGGCACTTTGCAGGTGTTGATTGCAAAACGCCTGGTTGTGCTCCCCTCGGTCTGGCGATCCCTTGCCGGGCTGCGGCCTGCTTTTGGGGCTTTTGGCCCCGGCACAGCGGCTGACAAAACGTTGTACCGGCTGCATGCCTTGATCCAGCAAATGATAACCATTCCGACACATCTAGGTATATACATTATATCACAGTTGCCAGAATTTGCATAGTTCATTAGAGCGGTTTCTAGGTAAATTTTTGTCCTTGAATCAACTGAAACCTGTTTTTCGCACATTATTTGCGCTGCGGTGCGGTGACCCTTTGGCGGTATTTATTAACATTTTTGAATGGTTTATTCCTGATTTTATCAAATGATTAAACATTTATCCCGATAATGTTCTTTGCAATCTCTTAATCCAATCACCCGGTATTGTGATCGCGCATTTTTTGCCATTTCGGTTTGGCTTGTTGTTGAGAGATTTGGCAGAGATTGGAGGAAACTTGAAGGAAAAATTGGAGGTTGAGAATTGCCCATTATAAATTGTACTGTAGAGAGCGTTCCTGACCGTTCCGAAAACTTAGGGATAGATCAACCCTTGCCCCTTAACCGCGACCTGAAATACACCTTCCCACGGTAGGGCGGTGTGAGTGCCCCCTCCTGCTCCACTTTTTCAAAGTTCCGAATGGTGTCCTCTCCCCTATCTACAATTCCTGATGTTTTCATGATGCCTTCCTTGGTCTTCCACACCCGGCCTTTGCCCCCTCCCCGTCCCATAAGTCGTACACAACAAAAAGGCCCCTGCCTTAACAGCAGGAGCCTTGAAAGCTATATCACAAGCCGAAAATTACTTCTCGATCTTGGAAACAACGCCGGAACCAACAGTGTGGCCGCCTTCGCGGATAGCGAAACGCATGCCTTCTTCCATGGCAACCGGGGTGATCAGCTCAACGTGCATATCAACGTTGTCGCCGGGCATGCACATCTCAGTGCCTTCGGGCAGGGTGATGATGCCGGTAACGTCGGTGGTACGGAAGTAGAACTGAGGACGATAGTTGTTGAAGAACGGGGTATGACGGCCGCCTTCTTCCTTCTTCAGGACGTAAACATGGCCATCGAAAGTGGTGTGGGGATGAACAGAGCCGGGAACAGCCAGAACCTGGCCACGCTCGATCTGGTCACGGTCAATACCACGCAGCAGAGCGCCGATGTTGTCGCCAGCCTGAGCGAACTCGAGGCTCTTGCGGAACATTTCCAGACCAGTGATGGTGGTGGTCAGCTTCTCTTCCTTCAGACCAACGATTTCCATCTGATCGCCGACATGAGCAGTACCACGCTCAACACGACCGGTAGCAACGGTGCCACGGCCGGAGATGGTCATAACGTCCTCAACGGGCATCAGGAACGGCTTATCAGCAGCACGGTCCGGGGTCGGGATGTAGCTGTCAACAGCGTCCATCAGCTCCCAAATGCACTTGTATTCCGGAGCATCGGGATCCTTGGAAGTGCTCTCCAGAGCCTTCAGAGCGGAACCACGGATGATCGGGGTGTTGTCGCCATCGAAATCCTGGCTGTCCAGCAGTTCGCGAACTTCCATTTCGACCAGGTCGAGCAGCTCTTCGTCGTCAACCATATCGCACTTGTTCAGGAACACAACGATCTTGGGCACGCCAACCTGACGAGCCAGCAGGATGTGCTCACGGGTCTGCGGCATCGGGCCATCGGTTGCAGCAACAACCAGGATAGCGCCGTCCATCTGAGCAGCACCGGTGATCATGTTCTTGATGTAGTCAGCATGGCCCGGGCAGTCAACGTGGGCATAGTGACGCTTCGCGGTGTGGTACTCAACGTGAGCGGTGTTGATCGTGATACCACGAGCCTTCTCTTCAGGAGCCTTATCGATGCTGGAGTAATCCATGAAATCGGCATCGCCCTTCAGAGCCAGAACCTTGGTGATAGCGGCAGTCAGAGTGGTCTTGCCGTGGTCAACGTGACCGATGGTACCGATGTTGACATGCTCCAAAGAGCGGTCAAATTTTTCCTTTTCAGCCATTGGAAGTATCCTCCTTTAATTCAAACAGATAAAATAGCCTGTTGTAAGGCTATCATACTAGATTTTTCAAGAAAAATCAAGTATTTTGCGCGAATTTGTGCAGAATCAGCCCTTATTGCGCTCGGTCATGATCTTATCTGCAACACTCTTGGGAACCTGCTGGTAATCAGCCGGCTCCATGGAGTACTGGCCACGGCCCTGGGTCTTGGAACGCAGGTCAGTAGCGTAACCGAACATCTCGGACAGAGGAACCATAGCGGTGACACGGGCAGTGCCATCGGTGGATTCCTGGTTCTGGATCGCGCCGCGGCGGCTGTTCAAGTCGCCAATGACGTTGCCCATATACTCGTCAGGAACAACAACGTCAACCTTCATGATGGGCTCCATAATGACGGGATCAGCCTTCTTCATAGCATCCTTGAATGCCATGGAGCCGGCGATGGAGAACGCCATTTCAGAGGAGTCAACTTCATGATAGGAGCCGTCCCACAGAGTGACCTTGACATCCACGACGGGATAGCCAGCCAGAATGCCGGACTTCATCGCGCCCTGGATACCGTTGTCAACAGCGGGGATGTATTCCTTCGGGATAGCGCCGCCAACAATACCGTTGACGAACTCATAACCCTTACCCGGGTTGGGCTCAATCTTGATCTTAACGTGACCATACTGGCCCTTACCACCGGACTGACGTGCGTACTTGGTTTCCTGGTTAGCATCCTTGCGGATGGTTTCACGGTAGGCAACCTGAGGTGCGCCAACGTTAGCTTCGACCTTAAACTCGCGGAGCAGACGGTCCACGATGATTTCCAGGTGGAGCTCGCCCATGCCGGCGATGATGGTCTGACCGGTTTCTTCATCGGTCCAGGTACGGAAAGTCGGGTCCTCTTCAGCCAGCTTAGACAGGGCAATACCCATCTTCTCGCTGCCAGCCTTGGTCTTGGGCTCGATGGCAACGCGGATAACCGGCTCGGGGAAGTTCATGGACTCGAGGATGATGGGATGCTTCTCATCGCACAGGGTATCACCAGTGGTGGTGTTCTTCAGACCAACAGCAGCGGCGATATCGCCAGCGTAGCAGATGTCGATATCCTTACGGTTGTTTGCATGCATCTGCAGGATACGGCCGATACGCTCGTCCTGATCCTTAACAGAGTTGTAAACAGTGGTGCCAGCCTCAACGGTACCAGAGTACACGCGGAAGAAGCACAGCTTACCGACATACGGGTCAGTCATAATCTTGAATGCCAGTGCAGAGAACGGCTGATCATCGGAAGAAGTGCGATCTTCTTCCTCGCCAGTCTCCGGGTTGGTGCCCTTGATGGCCGCAACGTCGGTCGGAGCGGGCATATAATCAACGATTGCATCCAACAGTTTCTGAACGCCACGGTTCTTGTAAGAAGAGCCGCAGACAACAGGAACGATCTCGTTGGAAATAGTAGCCTTACGCAGAGCAGCCTTGATTTCTCCCTTGGTCAGCTCTTCGCCTTCCAGGTACTTCATCATCAGCTCTTCGTCGGTCTCAGCAACAGCTTCGATCAGCTTGTCATGATATTCCTGAGCCTGTTCTTTCAGGTCTTCAGGAATTTCCTCAACGCGCACATCATTGCCCATATCATCATAGTAGATATCAGCTTTCATGTCGATCAGATCGATGATGCCGCGGAAAGTGTCTTCCTGGCCGACAGGCAGCTGGATAGGCACACCGTTGGCATGCAGACGATCATGCATCATCTGTACGCAGCGGAAGAAGTCAGCACCCATGGTATCCATCTTGTTGACGTAAACCATGCGGGGAACCTTGTACTCGTCAGCCTGGCGCCAAACGGTTTCAGACTGAGGCTCAACGCCACCCTTTGCGGCCAGAACGGTAACAGAACCGTCCAGAACACGCAGAGAACGCTGAACTTCAACAGTAAAGTCAACGTGGCCCGGGGTGTCGATGATGTTGATACGATGACGGTTCTTTTTGAACAGAGCCGGATCGTGCTGGGTCTCGGTGTGGCTCCAGTAGCAGGTGGTTGCAGCGGAAGTGATGGTAATACCACGTTCCTGTTCCTGCTCCATCCAGTCCATCGTGGCAGCGCCGTCATGAACTTCGCCGATCTTATGGTTAATACCGGTGTAGTACAGAATGCGCTCGGTGGTGGTGGTCTTGCCTGCGTCGATGTGGGCCATGATACCGATATTTCGGGTCATTTGCAGGGATACGTCTCTCGGCGTTGCCATGGCTTAAACCTCCTCAGTAAGCAGATCAATAACGGTAATGCGCGAAAGCCTTGTTGGCTTCTGCCATCTTGTGGGTATCTTCGCGCTTCTTGACAGCGCCGCCAACGTTGTTGGTAGCGTCGATGATCTCGGCGGCCAGGCGAGCGGACATGGTCTTTTCACCACGGCTGCGGCTGTACAGAGTCAGCCAGCGCAGGCCGAGGGTCTCGCGGCGGGCGGGGCTGACCTCCAGGGGAACCTGGTAGGTGGAGCCGCCGACACGGCGGGCCTTAACTTCGAGGCTGGGCATGATGTTTTCCATGGCCTTCTCGAACATTTCGAGAGGATCGTTGCCGGTCTTCTCTTTGACAGTCTCAAAAGCTTCGTAAACGATCTTCTGAGCGACGCCCTTCTTGCCATCCAGCATGATGCTGTTGACCAGACGGGTGACGAGCTTGGAATTGTAAATAGGATCAGCCAGAACTTCGCGCTTTGCGATTTTACCTCTTCTGGGCATCTTTCTTCCCTCCTTCACATTAATGATATCATCGGTACTCGAAAGTTAAAGAAAACTCCCGTTATGCCACAAAAGGGTCAGCTGACCATTTTATGGCGAAAAGATGTTTCCTTACTTCTTGGCACCGGCCTTGGGACGCTTTGCGCCGTATTTGCTGCGAGCCTGGTTACGGTTTGCAACACCCTGAGTATCCAGAGTACCACGGATGATGTGGTAACGGACACCGGGCAGGTCCTTAACACGACCGCCACGGATCAGGACAACGCTGTGCTCCTGCAGGTTATGGCCGATACCAGGAATGTAGGAGGTGACCTCGATACCATTCGTCAGGCGGACACGGGCAACTTTACGCAGAGCAGAGTTGGGCTTTTTGGGGGTCATGGTACGAACAGCGGTGCAAACACCACGCTTCTGGGGGCTGTTCATGGTGGTGTACTGCTTCTTCTGGGAGTTGTAGCTCTTCTGAAGGGCAGGAGCAGTGCTCTTGGTTACCAGGACCTCACGGCCTTTGCGTACGAGCTGGTTAAAAGTAGGCATTTCTTTTCTCCTTTCTTGATTATTCCGCGCAGTTTTTTGCGGGGGTTGTGCTTCCATTTTGGCCGCACTTGACCCCTTAACTCACGCATTTATAATAATAGCGGATAAACCACGCTCTGTCAAGAGTATTCACAAAAAATATTTCAAATAATCGTGCAAGATGCTGATTTTCTGCACTGGGGGTTCTAAGGCAATACCGCACAATTCCCGCCTAACGGCTCAAGCACCGCTCCGGCGGCTGCGGCACGGCATCTGCG
>OJPU01000638.1_pt1 | contig 12169 bp, 10 predicted proteins | sample 1598561 | NCBI WGS metagenome assembly OJPU01 (sample SAMN03922500, study PRJEB24848) | human gut metagenome | isolation source: stool sample | host: Homo sapiens | place: Germany | collected 2011-11 | reverse complement strand
ACGCTCGGTAACGTGGGCGGCATCGTGTGCGACGGCGCCAAGGCGAGCTGTGCCGCCAAGATCTCGGCTGCCGTCGATGCGGCGATTCTGGGCCATGATATGGCCATGCAGGGTCGCGGCTTCCGCGCCGGCGAGGGCCTGATCCAAGATACCGTTGAGCAGACAATCGCCAGCATGGGCTACGTGGGCCGTGTGGGTATGAAAGATACCGACGTCGAGATCCTCAACATCATGATCGGCAAAACCCAGGTGTGCTAGTTACGCGGTTTTACCAAACCGCGTAACCAGTCGACGCTGCAAACGCCCCTAAGCGGCAATCTGCCTTTCAATCGTCGGGCATGGCAAGAAGGCCTATGCCCTCCTCTTTCAAGGCACATTGCTCGCTTAGGGGCATTTTCGCTGACTTGTGCTCAACCTGCGGCGATATTTGGTTTGGAGCGAGGGGTCCTACGACAGTTCGTGGGCTACTTGGTGCAGGTGGCTCGGCTGGGCTTGCCTTGGCCCACAAAGGCGGTTTGGATGCCGCAATCGGGGGACGGGAAGTCGCGCTTGGGATCGTTGCCCACCATAAGGACCTCGTGCGGCTCGAGCCCCATCACCTGAAGCTGCTCTAGATAGTAGGTGGCATCGGGCTTGCAGCGGGTGGTGTTTCCCATGTGCGTGACGAGCTCAAAGGGAGCGTCGGCCAGGTCGCCCCAACCCATGCGGCACTCGATGGCCCCCTGGGGAAAGCTGGGGTTGGTAAAGAGCGCACAACGCAGCCCTGCGTCCTGTACGGCCTGGAGCGCGGCGTGTGCGCCCGGCATGGCGTGGGCGTTAATGACATCGTCGTTCTTGTACGGAAGAACTTCGCGGTCATAGTAGGTAAACGCCTCGTAGATGAGGGGATCGGAGAGTCGGATCCCGCATCGGCGCTCGACCTCTTCTTGGTAAAACTCAAGATTGGTGCGGTTGTCCGTGCCGCTGCGGCGATTGGCGTTGAGGTCGACCAGGATGGTGCCGAGGCGTGCCATCGTGCCACCGCGGCTGCGGCGCCCGATATCCGCGAGCATCGACGAGACATCCTTAAAATAGCGAAGGATGAACGCGTTGAGGTTGATGCTGAGAAGCGTTTCGTCCATATCGAAAACGACTGCTTTGAGCACGCGGGCACCTTTCTCGATAAATCGTTCCAGAATCGTTGGCTCCGGATACTTTACCCCAAAGCCAAATGCCTGGCTGGTTATCGTCAAGTTGTGGAGACGTGTGTTCATAAGATTACGAAAAAGTCTCCACACGAGTAAAAAATCGCAGTTCACGCTTGAAATCGAACTCATTTCCCCGTAACCTATACGAACGTGATTGCATAAGCGTCACATTAGTATCTGTCGGCTCCCGAGTGTTCCTAAACGTTGTGTGCTTGTCGCACCCTTCTGTAGGTCCTAGCAATCGGGGCCCCGTAGTTCGAAAGGGGTCCACCTTTGAGTGAGATTCAGAACTCGTCCATTTTCTCTCTTGACGATGTCAATGAGGAGGAGATGAACAACCTCATCGACGGTACGATTACCGACTTTGATGAGGGCGATCTCGTTAACGGCACTGTCGTTAAGATCGAGCATGACGAGGTGCTCGTTGACATCGGATTCAAGTCCGAGGGCGTTATCCCGGTCCGCGAGCTGTCCATCCGCAAGGACGCTAACCCTGCAGACATCGTTGCACTCGGTGATCCCATCGAGGCTCTGGTTCTCCAGAAGGAGGACAAGGACGGTCGTCTGGTCCTGTCCAAGAAGCGTGCCGAGTACGAGCGTGCTTGGAACCGCATCGAGGAGAAGTTCAACTCCGGCGAGAACGTCGAGGGCGAGGTTATCGAGGTTGTCAAGGGCGGCCTGATCCTCGACATCGGCCTGCGTGGCTTCCTGCCCGCTTCCCTCGTCGACCTCCGTCGTGTCAAGGACCTCACCTCCTACATGGGCACCCGCATCGAGGCTCGCGTCATCGAGATGGACCGCAACCGCAACAACGTCGTCCTCTCCCGTCGCGTCGTGCTCGAGGAGTCCCGTAAGGCCGAGCGCTCCGAGATCCTGTCCAAGCTCAAGTCTGGCATGCGTCTCCAGGGCACCGTTTCCTCCATCGTCGACTTCGGCGCCTTTGTCGACCTCGGCGGTATCGACGGCCTCATCCACATCTCCGAGCTCTCCTGGAACCACGTCAACCATCCTTCCGAGGTTGTCAAGGTCGGCCAGGAGGTCGAGGTCGAGGTTCTCGACGTCGACCTCAACCGCGAGCGCATCTCCCTGGGTCTCAAGCAGACCACCGAGGATCCGTGGCGCGCACTGGTCAAGAAGTATCCCGTCGGCGCTATCGTCGAGGGCACTGTGACCAAGCTTGTCCCGTTCGGCGCTTTCGTCGACCTGGGCGAGGGCATCGAGGGTCTGGTCCACATCTCCGAGATGGCCAACAAGCACGTCGATCAGCCTTCTCAGGTCACCCACGTGGGCGACAAGGTTCAGGTCAAGGTCATGGAGATCGACCTCGACCGTCGTCGTATCTCCCTGTCCATGAAGTCTGCTGCTGAGACTCTGGGCGTCGAGATCGAGGTTACCCCGCTGCCTTCCGAGAAGAAGGACGAGGAGACCGACGCCGAGTAAATCGGTTTGACGACCACTTGTTTTAAGGGATCCGTCCGCAATGGACGGGTCCCTTTTTTGCATTTGCTGCTGAGGTGCGCGATGCTGCCCGGGCTGTCCACAGGCTATTGGGTTGTCAGTGCATGAAAAATGCCGACATCCCGCCTCGGGGAGGAGGCGGGAACACACCGAGTAGACGGAGGGGTGCGGAGCGCGGTCGCGTCTCGACTGACGACGTTGCCCATCGACAGGACCATTGTAGCGCATGGCGGTTCTTGGTTTATCGTGTCGAGCGTTTGCGTTGTGCCATTGCCTGCGGCAACGGTGTGTTACACTCTTGCACTGCTGAGTGGGCCAGACGGTCGCGCGATGTGCTGCTTGCAGTACGCGTGAGGAAAGTCCGGGCTCCAGAGGGCGGGATGCCGGCTAACGGCCGGGCGGAGTGATCCGACGGAAAGCGCCGCAGAAAAGAAGACTCCCACCTGCGCCGCAAGGCGTAAAGGGAAAAGCTGAAACGGTGGTGTAAGAGACCACCAGCGTCGTGGTAACACGGCGGCTTGGCAAGCCCCATCCGGAGCAAGCGCGAATAGGAACGCTATGGGCCGGCCCGGTCCGCGTTCGGGTAGCGTGCGTGGAGCTGCATGGTAACGTGCAGACAAGATAAATGACCGTTCACGACAGAACCCGGCTTATAGGCCCACTCGGCAACTATGTTGACGCTGCGAACCCGTCAGCGCGGCAATCTGCCTTTCAAGCCTTCGGGCATGACCATAAGGTCAATGCCCTTGTCTTTCAAGGCACCTTGCTCGCGCTGACGGGTTCTCGCTGTTGGTGACGGTATCATTGGCGTTTCCGTTCTTGTTGACGAGGGCAACGGTGCTGTCTTTGCCGTATTATTGAGGCTGTTTGTTGCTGCGCTTTATTTTGTTGAGGGGCTTTGTTGGACAGCTATTTTACTCTGCAATCGAATATTGAGGCTTCGGGCGAGTTTGTGGACCGCAAGAGCCGGTTTATTGCCCAGCTGGTCCATATTGAGTCCGAGGACGAGGCGAATGCCTTTATCGAGATGGTTCGCAAGCGTCATTACGACGCTCGGCACAATGTTCCCGCGTGGATTTTAGTCGATGGACGCGAGCGCCAGAGCGATGATGGTGAGCCGAGCCGCACGAGCGGTATGCCGACGCTCGAGGTGCTGCGCGGCGCGGGGCTCAAAAATGTTTGCTGCGTGGTGACGCGCTATTTTGGTGGCACGCTGTTAGGGCCCGGTGGCTTGGTGCGCGCCTATACCGCGGCGACGCAGACGGCGGTGGCCGCGGCTCAGGAGGCCGGGCAGATCGTCGAGATGACGAGTGTCGTGCCTGTTGACGTGCATGTGGCCTATCCGCAGTATGAGCAAGTGCTTCATTTGGCGCAGGATTCGGGTGCCAAGGTTTCGGATACCGATTTCGCGGATACCGTGACGATTCATTTGGTGTTCAAAGCGGGGGAGCAGGAGCCGTTTTGCGCTAAGATGCGCGAGCTTATGGCGGGGCGCGAGGAGATTGAGGGATCCCAAGCGCGCCGGCCGTCGTTTTTCTGTTGCTGCCGCTTACTCGGCGAGCTGCTTTAGCACATCGCAGGCGATTTCGACGGCATCGTCGATGCAACCGGGACAGCTGCGGAGCGGACCCTTGTCCGATCCGATGCCCTTGAGCGTGCCGCAGACGGTCGTCGTGTTCTTCTCGCCAAAACGCTTGGCGATTTCGCGCGACAGCTTGTAGGTCTGGCCCTTGGTCTTGGGGTTTTCCATGCCGTCGCTCATCACAAAGCCCATGATGGCCACGGCGCCCGAGATGGCACCGCAGGTTTCGGTCATGCCGCCCATGCCGGCGCCAAAGCCCTCGGTGAGGGTAAAGGCGGTCTGGGGGTCGAGCCCGACGGCAGGTGCGAGCGTGCAGGCGACGGCCTGTGCGCAGTTGAAGCCTTGGGCGTGGTATTCGGCAGCCTGAGCTTGGCAGGCGGCGGTGTCGAGCTGAGCAGTATCGATTTGCTTCATCGTTGTCTCCTTGGTCACGGTGTACTCGCCTATGGTACCCGTGACGGGGCATGTAATCATCGAGAGCTTCATGTATGTCTCGTTTTTATCTATCGAGCAAATGCCCAAGGCTTGAGATAAATACCCCTGATCAATTTGTCCCTTAACCTACCTTGGGGATGGGTTGAGAGGGGTGCAGGGTAGCGGTATCGTGAACCGAATAAAACGTAACCCAGGCAAGGGAGCTAGATATGACCGAGCAGACCATCGGTACGACGTGTGTCCAGGGCGGCTATCACCCGGGAGATGCCGAGCCGCGCCAGGTGCCCATCTACCAGTCCACCACGTGGAAGTACGACACGTCCGAGCACATGGGCAAGCTGTTTGACCTAGAGGAGTCGGGCTACTTCTACAGCCGTCTGCAGAACCCCACGTGCGATCTCGTTGCCGCCAAGATCTGCGAGATGGAGGGCGGCACCGCTGCGATGCTCACGAGCTCGGGCATGGCTGCGAATTTCCTCGCGATTTTTAACGTGGCCGGTGCCGGCGATCATGTGGTCGCGAGCTCTGCTATCTACGGCGGTACCTACAACCTGCTCGCCCATACTATGGAGCGCATGGGTTTGACCTGCACGTTTGTCGCCCCCGACTGCACCGATGAGGAGCTCGAGGCAGCCTTTGAGCCCAATACCAAGCTCGTCTTTGGCGAGACGATTGCCAACCCCGCCCTTGCCGTGCTCGATATTGAGCGCTTCGCCAAGGCCGCGCATGATCACGGCGTGCCGCTGATGGTCGACAACACCTTCCCGACGCCCGTGATGTGCCGTCCCTTTGAGTGGGGCGCCGACATCGTTACGCACTCCACCACCAAGTACATGGATGGACATGCTGCCTACCTGGGCGGCGTGATCGTCGACCACGGCCAGTTTGACTGGATGGCCCATGCGGATAAGTTCCCGGGTCTCACCACGCCCGACGAGAGCTACCACGGCGTGACCTATGCCGAGAAGTTTGGTCGCGAGGGCGCCTTCATTACCAAGGCCACCGCGCAGCTCATGCGCGATCTTGGTCCTATGCAGAATCCACAGGCGGCCTTCTTCCTGAACAGCTCGCTCGAGAGCCTGCATGTGCGCATGCCGCGTCATTGCGAGAACGGCCTGGCCGTTGCCAAGTTCCTGCAGAGCCATCCCAAGGTGCGCTTCGTGAGCTATCCGGGCCTGGAGGGCGATAAGTACTATGACATCGCTCAGAAGTACATGCCCAACGGTACCTGCGGCGTTGTGAGCTTTGGCTTTAACGGTGGTCGCGCGGCGGCCGAGACCTTTATGAAGAGCCTCAAGCTCGCCCAGATCGCCACGCACGTTGCCGACGCCCGCACTTGCTGCCTGCATCCTGCTAACGCTACGCATCGCCAGATGAACGACGAGGAACTCATCGCCTGCGGTATCTCCGCCGACATGGTGCGCCTGTCGTGCGGCCTCGAGGACACGGCCGATCTGATTGCCGACCTTGAGCAGGCACTCGAGCAGTGCTAGGCTAGCGTTCGTGCAAGGTGCCGATGCTGGCAGAAAGCTTCGGCGACCTTTAGTTCCGATTCCGTAGGCGGGACCCCAATCGCGACTGTTTACAGGCGATTGGGGCCCCGTTTTTGCGTTGGGCCACTCGAAAGGATGGATATGGAGAAAACCGCAGAGCAGCTGCGCCGCGAGCATATTGCCCTAGAGGGCGACACCCATGGCAAGAACAAGTGGGCGATTCTGTTTACCGTGCTCATCATGACGTTTATGGTGTGTCTGGATTCGACCGTCGTGACCGTGGCGCTGCCCGTGATGCAAAAGGAGCTGGGCGTGGGCCTCGATCGCATTCAGCGTCTCGTGGGCTCGGAGATGTGTATAAGAGACAGGGTAAGCTCGGTGTATCTGCTTGCGACTTGCGTGGCTATGTTGCCGTTTGGCCGTCTGGGCGACGTGCGCGGCAAGGTGAACGTGTTCCAGTTGGGCGTCATCGTCTTTTCGGTCGGTTCGCTGCTGTGCGGCCTTTCGGCCTCGCTCGAGGTTCTTATCCTGGCACGCATTGTTCAGGGCGTCGGTTGCGCGGCGGCCATGGCTAACAACATGGGTATCATCACCGAGTCGTTTCCGGCGCGCGAACGAGGCCGTGCCATGGGTATTCTTGCGACCTTTGTGGCCCTCGGCATGATGTGTGGCCCCGTGCTCGGCGGCATGCTGGTGGCAAGCTTTCCTTGGGAGAGCATCTTCCTCATCAACCTGCCCATTGGCGTCATCTCGTTTATCGTGGGGCTCTACACGCTGCCGCATGTTAAGCCGGAGGCCGGCGAGCGCCCCATGTCCCTGATCGAGGCCGCTCGTCGCTGCTTTGCAAATTCGGCCTTCGCCATCAACCTTGCCTGCATGCTCATCGTGTTCGTTGGTATTGGCGCATCTGAGTTTATCCTGCCGTTCTATTTTCAGGACGCCCATGGCTTTGGTTCCGACATTTCCGGATTGCTGTTTTTGGCGCTGCCGATGGTGAATGCCTTTATCGGCCCGCTTTCGGGTGCGGTTTCGGACCGTGTTGGCTGCGAGGGTCCCACGGCGGTCGGCCTGGGTGTGTACGTGTGCGGTCTCTTTGCGGTAAGTACGCTCGACGAGCACTCTTCCATCCCTGTGATCGTGTGCTGTGCCGCGTTTATGTCGTGCGGAACGTCGATTTTCCAAAGCCCCAATAACTCGCTGTACATGGGCTCGGCTCCGCGCGAGGCACTCGGTTTTGCGGGCAGCTTGGGCAGTTTGGCGCGCTATGCGTGTATAAGAGACAGGCATGGCAGTGGGCATTACGGCGGCGTCGCATATCCTGTATGGGCAGATGAGCGTGGCGATGGGCGAGGCCGTGACCAGTTTCGTTGCAGGCCGTCCGGATGTGTTCCTGTTTGGTTTCCGTTCGGTGTTCTATGTGTTGATGGCTGTGGCCGCTGTGGGCTTTGCGCTTGCCATGGTGCGTTTGGTGAGGATTCGCGCCCGCCATTAATGCGTTGGGAGGCTGTCTGCCACGAATCGGGCCTATCTGGTCTTGCGGCTTTATGGTGCGATGCGGCTTGTGGGGTGGGCGGGGGTCGGTCCGTGGTAGACTATCGAACAACGTTTATTAATCGCGCGGTATCTTGCCGCGAGAAGGGGTTGCGCCATGCAGGAGCTTGAGGATCGTATTCGCCATGACGGCATCGTAAAGGCCGGTAATGTCCTTAAGGTTGATGCCTTCCTCAACCACCAATGCGACGTTGAGCTGTTCGACCACATGGGCGCCGAGTGGGCCCGTCTGTTCGAGGGTGTCGAGATCAACAAGATCCTGACGATCGAGGCTTCGGGCATTGGCATGGCTTGCATTGCAGCCCAACATTTTGGCGGCGTGCCGGTGGTCTTTGCCAAGAAGGCGCAGTCCATCAACCTCGACGGGGAGCAGTACGCCACGACCATCTACTCCTTTACCAAGCAGAAGGAGTACCCGGTCATCGTTGGTAAGCGTTTCCTGTCCGAGGGCGACAAGGTACTGATTATCGATGACTTCTTGGCCAACGGCTGCGCGCTCGAGGGTCTTATCAAGATTTGCGAGGCTGCGGGTGCCGAGGTGTCCGGGATTGGCATTGCCGTGGAGAAGGGTTTCCAGGGCGGCGGCGATAAGCTCCGCGAGCGCGGCTTTCGCGTTGAGAGCCTGGCCCGTATCGCCGATATGGACTGCGAGACCGGCGAGATCACCTTCGCCTAAGCGCGCAACACAAGCGATTGGTATGCGATGTGACAAAGGGATCGTCCCTTTGTCACATTTTTTTGTATGAGGGGAGGTGTTGATATGGATGAGAACAAGATGGAATGGCGCGAGTATGCGTGCTATGCCGAGATGTCGGCCGAGGAGTTGGCGCGCGATTGCGAGGTGCAGGTGTTTCGCGCGACGGGTCCGGGCGGACAGGGCGTCAACACGACGGACTCGGCGGTGCGTATGAAACATGGGCCCACGGGGATTGTCGTGACGGCGCGCGAGAGCCGCAGTCAGTTCCAAAACCGTAGTAGCTGCCTGCGTAAGCTGCGCGCTGAGCTTGAGCGGCGCGGGCGTCCACCGCGCCGACGCGTAAAGACCAAGGTGCCTCAGTGCTCTCGCCAGCGCAGGCTCAATGACAAGCACTTCAACGCCATGAAAAAGGCCAACCGTCGCAAGCCGGGCAGCGATGAATAGCCTCCTCATAAGTTGCGGTGAAATAGGGGTGGCTAGCGGGTGGGACGCCAGACATGGAGGGCGCCGGCGAGGATGTCGACCTCGATGCGCGAGGCGACAACGGGCTCGCCGTCGGCCTGGATGGGATAGTCGGGCTCCTCAAAGGTGAGCTCGACATGGCGGCAGCGGCGCATGCGAACCGGTGGTAACTTGGTATGGTGGCCGTCCTTGGCCGAAAGAAACATAGGCAGGGCAACCGCACGAGGGACGGGGCCGCAGGCGTAGCAGACGTCGAGCATGCCGTCGCAGGGGTCGGCATCGGGGCAGATGCGATAACCCGAGCCATACGTGGGGCCCAGCTGAATCGCCATGATGATCGCCCTCACGCGCTCGGCGGGCGCGCCGTCAAAGCTGGCTGTCATGGGGTAGTTGCGATAGCGCAGGCCAAACTGCTCGAGTCCCGAGAGGGTGTAGAGCGGAGCTCCCGTCAAGCCGGTCTTTTTGCGCAGCTCGGTGGTGCCAAGTCCGATGGCGGCATCGTCCTGACGCTGCAGCTCACAGGTGAGCAGCGCGCCAAAATCCTTACCGGAGAAATCTTCGATGCTGAGTGTTTGGGCAAAATCGTTACCGGAGCCCACGGGCAGGACGGCAAGAGCGGGGCGGGCGCCCTCCTTTTTCGTCATAAGCCCGTTGACGACCTCGTGGATCACGCCGTCGCCGCCAAGGGCGATAACGGTGCGATAGCCCTCGGCCTGTGCGGCAAGCTCCTTGGCGTGTCCCATGCGCTCGGTCAGCACCAGATCAAACTGGGATGCGCGTGCAGTCATGTCCAAAAAGCGTTGCAGGCGCTCGGCAACTTCGCGCGCCGCACCCGACTGGGCGGCTGGGTTGGCGATGATGAGCGTGCGGCCAAAATCAGTTGCGTGCATGGGGCGACTCCCGGCGTATGACGTGACGGTGCGGTCGCGCTCAGGTCGAATTGCCCCCGATTGTGGCTGCACGTCGAATACTTACGTCTACTCTATCAGGTCGTTGTGGCGCTCGATAGCATCCGCTACCGTACCGCCCTCATCCACGTGAGACGATGCGCTGGGCGGGGTACTCGCCGCGGTGTCCGGCGGTTAGGTAGCTGATAAAGGCCACGATGACAAAGAACCCGGCTGCCGTGCCGTGGAACAGGTCGATGGCCATCATACAGGTGGTGATGGGCACGTTAAGGCCGGCGCAGAACACGCCGAGCATGCCCAGCGCTGCCAGAAAGCTGGGATCGATTCCGACGAGGCAGCCTATCCAGCCGCCGAGCGCCGCACCGATACCAAACAGGGGCGTGACCTCGCCGCCTTGGAAGCCGGCGCCCAGGGTGAGCGCTGTGACGACCAACTTGATGGCTGCGTCCGCCAGGGTGGTGTTGCCGGCAAATCCGGCGCCGGAAAGCCACGTGGAAAGGCCAGCGTAGTTCCAGGCGTCGAGGAGGGCATAGGCGGCCAAAACCACGAGTGCGCCTATGAGTGCGCGAACGAGGTAATTGGTGATAAAGCGACCGTACAGTCTCTTGACGGTCCGAACCGACCAGGCAAAGAGGCGTGCCGTCAGACCGAAGATAATGGCGCTGATAACAACGATGACGACCGTTTTGGGCGTCATGGCGGGAACGCTGGCGATGACATTTGCTTCGTACTCGGTACCCAAGGCGAGTGATGTAAAGTAGCCGGTAAACGAGGCGACCAGGCAGTAGATGCCCGCGGTGTAGTCGATCTTGCCGATAAAGCACATCTCCATGCCAAAGAAAGCCCCGGCAAGGGGCGAGCCGAATACGGCGCCAAAGGCCGACGAGATGCCGGCGAGCATGAGGTCGTGGTGGTCATGCTTTTTGAGGTGGGCGAGGCTCGAGATGTTGCTGGCGATGGTGCCGCCAATCTGCACCGCAGCTCCCTCGCGACCGGCCGATCCGCCCGTGAGGTGCGTGAGCGTGGAGCAGACGAAGGTGAGGACGGCCATGCGCATATGGATGAGGCGGGTGCCCAGAGCGGAGTCGATGACCAGGTTGTTACCGCGTTTGGCGGCAAGACCGTGGTTTTTGTACACCCATGCGGTGGCAACGCCCACAACGGGAAGAAGCGCGTAAATCCACGCATGGTGCTCGCGATAGTCGGTCGCGATATTCAACGAGGCCAAAAACGCCCAAGCGGCAACGCCCATGGCAAGCGAGACGATGACGACGAGTACGAGCAACTTGGCGCTCGCGAGTAGGTTGCGGGCGTTGCGGCGCGTGTCGGCAGCCAAGAGATGCTCGGAGCGGGTAAGTTGATGCCTGCCTGCCGTGATGACGTCGTTCAGGGAGAAAAAGCCGCCGTCGTCGAGCGGCTGGGGATGGTCTTGCGCCTCGTTTGCGCTTTCGGGTTTGTCGTTATGAGTCATACGTTCCTCTTTTAGGTTGCAACGCAAGCATTAAAAAACGCGGTAAACGCGACGAGCCGGTGGGTTGGTTTCGATTCTGTTTCGTGGCTTGCGGCCGACAGGTGTATTTGCGGGTACAGGCCAAGTCGCGGTCGTGCGTCTGGGGATTATACTGAGACAAGCATAAACAATCGGCGCCCCTGTTGTGCGCCGTGGCATTAAGAGGTGCATATGGCAGAGAAACTCATTCCGCTGGAGGACGCGCAGTCGATTGTTCTGTCGCACGTTGCTCCGACCGATCTCGTCGAGATTCCCGTGTGGCAGGCCACCGGTCTTCCCTTGGCCGAGGACGCGGTGGCCGACATCGACATCTCGCCGTTTGCCAACAGTGCTATGGACGGATATGCCGTGCGCTCGGCGGACTTGGCGCAGGCGTCTGGCGAGGCGCCGGTGACGCTCGACGTTATCGGACACGAGGCTGCGGGACATGTGTTTGAGGGCGTAATCGGCGCGGGCGAGACGGTCCGCATCATGACGGGCGCGCCGGTACCCGAAGGTGCCGATGCCGTGGTGAAATACGAGATCGTCGATGTACTCGACGGTGACGGCAACGAGGGCTCGCGTGTGAGGTTCTCGGCGCCGGCCAAGGTGGGGGAGAACGTTCGCTCTGCCGCCGAGGAGGCCCATGCCGGCGACGTCGTGATGCGCGCCGGTGAGGTTGTGGCTCCGGCCGGCGCCGGCCTGCTGGCAAGCGCCGGTTACGCGAGCGTGAAGGTCCATGCCGCTCCGCGCGTGGGCATTATCTCGCTGGGCACGGAGCTGGTCGCGCCGGGTGAGCTGCCGGTGCGCGGGCAGATTCGCGACTCCAACTCGTCGGCGTTGATGGCCGAAGCGCTCGATGCCGGCGCCGAGCCCGTGTTCTTTGGCATTGCGCCCGATGATGAGC
>OJPU01000636.1_pt1 | contig 12214 bp, 10 predicted proteins | sample 1598561 | NCBI WGS metagenome assembly OJPU01 (sample SAMN03922500, study PRJEB24848) | human gut metagenome | isolation source: stool sample | host: Homo sapiens | place: Germany | collected 2011-11 | reverse complement strand
ATTACACAATAAAAGCGCTTAAAAAATAGGAAAACTTACTTTTGATAAGAAAATAAGAGATGGGTATATTTCGTAATCACAATAAAAGATTCAAGTTTTACAAATATTTATTCAATAGGACTGTAATAACCTTATCCAATTCTATAAGGTCATTCTTTATAGTAGTAAATACTATCTGCTCGTCTACATTACTATATTCATGCGAAATAAGATTGCGCATATCATAAATAGCCAACCAAGGAATTTCCTTATATTCAGAAAGCGGTGATGGTTGTAAAAACAACAACTTTCCTACCTGTTCACCTATTACTTGAAGGCGCATAACACATGCATTGAACACCATCACTTTATCCATGGAGGCTAAAAAATCATCAGCACAATTTATTTCTTTACTCCATTGCTGTATATAGTAAATGGATTCTTTTATCTGGGTTAACCTGTCGCAAATGGTTAGTCGTCCTCCTTTATACATAAATGGCTTCTTTTTCAATATTCTGTTTCAAAAATGGAGGCAGTGAGGAACGGAAACGCACTAAATCAATTTCACAATGAAACATTTCCGTCAAAACAGTCTTCAAAGTGTACATAGTGGATAAAGTAGGATTATCAATATCTACAACAATATCCAAATCACTATCTTCCCTGTTCTCTTGACGTGCAACCGAACCGAAGATACCAATTGATTTAATTCCAAACTCATGCCCAAAACATTGTTTGAAACTAACTAACTTTGCCTTACATTCATCTAAGCATAACATACTTTTCACCAACTTTAGGTACTGGAACAAAGATAAACCTTTTATTTGAACGATACAAGTTCTTACCTCGGTTTCTTCATTTCACACTCCATCGGAGTTCTCTCCTTGCATCAGAACGTCATCATCACCATAAACCGCACGCCCCATTTGTTCGCATCGGGATGATCCAGATAATTCAGACGGCGGACATAGTCTATGTGCAATATCTTGAAAATATTGTGAATACCCACAGAGCATTCCATGTACGGGGTCTTCGGGTCCATCACAAAGCTGGTAGGACGTCCGTCACGGGTCGGGAACAGGAAGAGCTCGCTGTCACCCGGATGCTTCATCGGATTGTTCTTGTCGGTTAAATGACCATACAGCATCTTGAAGCCGATAGCCTCACGCCACTTCAGTTTTTTCAGCAAAGGAATACGGTTGAAAATCTTACCGTTCAAATCCCACGATACATCCAGAGAGGCGTAACGGTCGTTCAGGAACTCCATATTATTAATCAAGTTGAAAGTCTCGCGCTGCAGGATATAGGACAAGTTGGCCGCCGGCATGATCAGCAACGGGAACGGAACTTTGTTCCACTGCGCACCGCCTTTCACGAACATGTCGATCTTACCCCATGACGAGAACCAGAAACGCTTGTACAGCCCGATCTCTGTCAAGTTATAGTTATACTCTCCGCCCAGCACGCCCTTGAAACCGGCCGTGTGCGACAGCGTAAATACCGGAGCGTCAAAAGAAACCGGAATACGGCGTTGCTTGGTATTGACAAATGTCTCACCCGGAGCGTAACGGAAGGCCAGGGAGGCTTCCATGGTCTGAATCTCAGGAACCAACGTTTTCTGGTCATCATTGGTTATATAGGCCAGACCGCCGGTAGGCTCGTCTGTGCTGTGTTTCACTTCCACCGTGGTCTTCAGGCCAAACTGTGTCTCGTTCTCATACTTCAAGGCGATATTCCGCACGTAGGACATCTGGTCTACCGTAGAAGTCTTGAAAGATACGAACACGTTGTCTTTATCTGTCTTCAGGAACTTATCCGTGGGAGACATCACATCATACTGATAGCTGAACGTGATGGAGTTCTTCGGGAACTCGCGCGGCAGGTATTCCTTCTTGTTGAAAGAGTATTCCACCTCACCCATATACTTGGAACGATGATCCTTGAATCCGTAAGCGTAATATCCCTTGAAGAACAGATGCGGATTCAGGTTGGCCGTGGTCTGCGCGCTCATACGCAGACGCAATCCGTCGATATAGTTATTGGAGATCATGGTGTTTACCGGACCGATATCTACCTTGCTGGGATGCTCCTTGGTCCCGGTTTCCACAAAGTTCTCGATAAACGCCTTCAATACAAAAATCACATATTTGAATCCCGGCATCTGCTCCAGACGCTTTACCAGCATATCCATAGAACTCTCGGTCTGCGTAAGCGGAACCGGCCGGTATTGATTCCAGAAATCGTCTCCGCGCATCATGGCGTCCGCCTCTTTGATCTCGGCCCCCTTACGCTTGAAAAGTTGCTGCGGAAGCTCATCGAAGGCATAATCAGAGTAACGGGTAGTCCTTCGTATCTGGAATCCTTGCATGATCTTCATCAAGGTCATCTCCACAATCATGTCATCGGTTTTCAACACCCACTCCCCATTGGGCAATTGCTCGAACTCCTGAATAATATCCATATTGTCTACAAAGTTCACCCCCGATTTCTTGGGCAGGTTCATTGTACATTTCTTCACCGTATAAGACGAATCGGCCAATACGTAAAGATGCCCCGTAAAACCGAAGTCCTGCGAGTTATTGGGAACGAAGGTGAGATGGAAACACTTGTCCTTGTCCACGAATGTGGTGTCCATAATGTAAAACTTATAAAAAGAGATGGCATCACTGGACGAAATAGGGCTGATGAAAGGATACTGCAACAGACGGATATCATTGTCGTAAATATTCACATCCGTAAATACATCCTTCAGCACCGTGCTCAGCATATCTCCCGTTGCAAACAGCTCGTTCACCCCCGTAGAGCTCATTCCTTTGATAATGGTCTTCTCACTCTTGGGATGTTTACGGTAAATTTTCTGCGAAGCGGTCTCGTCCACCGAAATAGGAAGGATGAATTTATTGGTTTCCTCACAAAGTTCGATCTGGTCTTTCAGGAAAGGCATCTTTTTATACATGCCTTTTTCCAGCATCTCGGGAGTCACATCATTCAGTGACATCGTGATCTTCTGATACTTATTGTACTGATAGTAATCGTTCTCGCTCAGCTTATTATTCTTTTTATGAGCGATCACCTTCTTCATCAGTTCCACTGCCGGATTATTCTTACGGGAGTATTTCTCTCGTTTGGGCTTCACCACCACTTCGTCCAGCATGATATCATCCGGTCTCATCCTCACATTCAGGTTCTTGGTGACGCCGGGAATTATATTCACCACTTTTGTTACATATCCCACCGCCGAAAAGGTGAGTTTATTCCAGCCTTTACGGGTTTCGACCTTATAATTTCCATCATTATCGGTAATACTTCCTACGCCTTTTCCTTCATAAAAGACTGACAAGTAGGGTATGGGTTCATTCGTCAATGAGTCTGTTACAACGCCTTGTATATTTTGAGCTGACACCGAAATGCAGCATCCTAATAACAAAAATAGTAGAAACGACTTGATATATTTTGTCTTCATTCTTTTCACCGCTATTTTTATGAGGGAACAAAGTTAAGCATTAACTTAAAAGAAAGTTGCTAATATAAGCTAATAAATACAGAAATCTTACATATTGACCAATAAATAGGTGAAATTTAACACCGGAAGAACCATTATGCAGCAAATAAAAAAGGGGTCTTTTCACAAAGCCCCCTTTTTAAGTTTTCAATAGGTATTAGTTTTTTTTAAGGTAAAAAGATTGTTTTCAGGATAACGATGCAAATATCGAGCCTTTTTTTAAACCAGCCAAATAAAAAACTATGCCATACAACATGTTTTTAGATTTTTCTGTCTTTTTTGGCAGATTATTATTCAAAATGATCTTTATCGGCCTCATTGTATATACAAAGGTAGCAAAAATATAGACTAAAACAGCATTTTAATGAGTTTTTTCTTTTCCCAAGAAATGTCCATCTACCTTATCGCGATGTTTCAGCACCTTTGCATCGATGAAGAAAACAATTTCTTCGGCGATATTGGTTATATGGTCTCCGGCACGTTCCAGCTTACGGATAACGGTGCCGAGTTCCAGGCAAGTCAGGAAATTATCGGGGTGTGTTTCCAGATATTTTATAAGGACGGCAGGAGCAGCCGCATTGATTTCGTCCAGCAAATTATCTTTACTGAATACATTGAGGGCTAACTCCAGATTTTCTTCATTCAACGCGTTCTTGGTCATTTCGAGCATACCGAGCACTTGTCTCAGCATCTCTTCTATACGCAGGCTGTGGAGCAGTTCACTATCCAGCACGGTTTCCTCGCTTCTCACCACAAAACGGGCTATGCCTTCGGCAAAATCTCCCAAACGCTCCAAATCACTGTTTATCTTGAACATGGCCAGCACAAAACGCAGGTCAATGGCTACCGGATTGTATAGAGCGATAGTGTCCTCTACATCACTGTCTATTTTCAACTCGAACGCATTCACCCTTTTCTCACGGACAATGACTTGCTGTGCCTGGTCACGGTTAAAGGTCAGCACAGCCTCTCCTGCCCTGTCCAGCTGATTGTAAACCAATGTCCACATCTCGTTCACTTCCTTCTTCAGTGATACAAGTTCTGATTCTATAAATTTCACCATATTCTTAATTCTTGTTTTGTTTATCATTATTTCTTTCACCGCAGATTGCGCAGATTCACACTGATTTTAATTTTCCGGACAGAAGAATAAAAAGACAAATCCGTACCATTAGATCTGAAAAGCAAGCAAGCCCGCATCGGGTTGTGGCACATCAGTTCCAGTTTTATCTTATCTCCCATCTGTGCAACGCTGTGATGAATGCTTTACCCGAAACGCCCTGTAATATAATTCTGGGTCGCTTCCTTGCCCGGATTCGTAAATATTTTCTTCGTATCATCATATTCCACCATATTGCCCATATAGAAGAAGGCTGTCTTGTCACTGACACGCGCGGCCTGCTGCATGTTGTGGGTGACAATAACGATGGTATATTCTTTCTTCAGCTCATGAATCAACTCTTCTACCTTGGCTGTAGAGATAGGGTCCAGTGCCGAAGCCGGTTCATCCATAAGCAGAACCGAAGGAGATACGGCCATGGCACGGGCTATGCACAACCGCTGCTGCTGACCACCGGACAGGGCAAACGCAGACTCTTTCAACTTATTCTTCACCTCATCCCACAATGCGGCTCCTTTCAAGGTTTCCTCCACCCTGTGGCGGATAAACTCATTATCTTTCACCCCATTTACCCGAAGCCCGTAAGCCACATTCTCGAAAATACTTTTCGGGAACGGGTTGGGACGCTGAAAGACCATCCCTACGCTCTTGCGCAACTCATCCACCTGCACGGACTTGTCGTATATATTTCTCCCGTCAATCAAAATCTCCCCCTCCAGACGAGAGCCGGGAATGAGGTCGTTCATGCGGTTGAACAGACGGAGGAAGGTGGACTTGCCACAACCGGACGGGCCTATGAAAGCCACCACCGATTTCTCTTCAATCGTCATGCTTATATCTTTCAGTGCCTGAAAATCACCATAGAAAAAATTTACATGTTTTGCATCTATCTTATTCATATTCTTAATGTTTTAATAATTTGCTGATTTGTCTATGTGCTAATGTACCAATGTCCGTGCGGTACACAGCGCAACCCATCGGCACACCGACAAATTATTAATTCGTTTTTACTTTGTTGGAAAAATACCGGCGGAGTGCATTTGCCAACAGGTTTATAATTAAAATAATAAGGATCAGTACCAACGCCGTACCGTATGCCAAAGGAAGCTGTGACTCCATATCCGTTCCGCTGGTAGAAATCACATAAAGGTGATAAGGCAATGCCATGCATTGGTCCAGAATGCTATGCGGCAGTTGCGGCAGGAAGTAAGCGGCACACGTAAACAAGATGGGCGCCGTTTCACCCGATACACGTCCCAAAGCCAGAATCAGTCCGGTAATGATGTTGGGCATCCCCATAGGCAGAATCACATGCCAGATGGTTTGCAGCTTGGTCGCGCCCAAAGCCAGACTCCCTTCACGGAAGCTGTCGGGAATCGCCTTCAAGGCTTCTTCGGTGGTGCGTATCACCAAAGGTACACAAAGCAATCCCAACGTCAAAGAACCGGCCAGGATGCTGTCGCCGAACCCCATGTATTTCACAAACAGTGCCATACCAAACAAACCGAACACAATGGACGGAATACCGCTCAGGTTATTGGTCATCATCCGGATAAAGCGGACCAGCTTGCCTTTCGGCGCATACTCGTTCATATAAATGCCACTCATCACTCCCACCGGAAAAGCGAACAGTGCACTGCCCGCCATCAGATAAAAAGTACCTACAATGGCCGGCCATATACCGCCACCCGTCATGCCGTCACTGGGCGCCGTGGTCAGAAACTCCCAGCTGATTACTCCTATACCTTTATATATAATAAAACCGAGAATGGCGAACAGAATGAGGACAATGCTATAACTCAACAGTTTGAAAATGCCGAATGCCAGCCATTGCGAACGTCTTTTACGCGCCCCTTGCCCGACAGGGAAAACATCTTGCTTCATATCTTAAATACTTAATTAATCATTTGTCAATCTATCCATATACCCATTGGTGCGCTGTGTGCCGCATGATCATTAGCACACCGGCAAATCAGTACATTATTTATTTGTTCTTGATGAAATATATTCTACACTAAAGTTGATAAGCATCGTGATGAAAAACAACACTACTCCCAACAGGAACAGGGCTTCATAGTGCGCGCCGCCGGCTGGAGCCTCTCCCAGTTCCGCTGCAATAGTCGCCGGAATGGTACGGAGCGGTTCCAGAATAGTGGTGGGTATCACGGCCGCATTTCCTGTAACCATCAGCACCGCCATCGTCTCGCCTATGGCACGTCCGATGCCCAGGACAACGCCCGAAGTGATTCCCGAAACAGAGAAAGGTATCACCACCTTATATATAGTCTGCCAACGGGTAGCGCCCAATGCCAGACTGGCTTCGCGCATGGCACGGGGACAATTCCGCATCGCATCCTCGCTTACGGTAATGATAGTGGGGAGTGCCATGATCGCCAAAACAATACTTCCGGCCAATCCGGTCTCGCCCACAGGCAGATTAAAGACTTTCTGAATAAGCGGTACGATGACTATCAACCCAAAGAAACCGTAGACCACGGACGGAATACCACTGAGCAATTCAATAACCGGCTTCAGAAAACTACGGGTCCGATGGTCGGCCACCTCGGACATATACACCGCCACCGACAAGCCGAAAGGCAAAGCGAACAGGATGGCAAAGAAACTCACCCAAAGCGTACCCGTAATCAAAGGAAGAAATCCGAACTGAGGGGCGGGAGTAGCCGTAGGGAACCATTCCTTTCCGGCAAAAACCTCGTCAAAAGAAATAGACTCGTCTTTCAGCAGGTGGCCCGGAAAATCCTTCTCTATAAATTTGGAGGGAACAAAAGCGATGATGCCTGGATTACCGGCAACGATCTCGCCGATGCACCGGGGGGCTTTCTCGTATTCGGCTCCCAGCTCTTCCTCCGAGAAATAGGAAGTGATATCCTCCAACCGGAAAACTTTAACCTCCGCGTCCGGTCCTCCCAACTCTTTCCAGTTGGTAATCTCTTCGTCAAAAACGTCTTTTATTTGTGCCGCACTCAGTTCCTGCACCGGATTGGCTTTATTCACCGCCAGCACATATCCCTCTTCTATGACTTTTTTATTAAAAAGTCCCAAAGCTTCCGCAAACAAGAATACGACAATCAGCAAAATAGTAATGCTCGTTACAAAACCGCTGCAAGTCAATATCCCTTCTACAATCTTTTCCCAAACTCGTTTCATACAGTTTTAGTCTTCTATTTTAATAACCGATGCAAAAAAAGCCTCTTTATATTAAGGTGATATGAAAGAAGCTTGAAGTATTTGCTACAATTATATTACAAACTTGTTACAAGCAAAGACAATCCTGATCTTATTGCCATTTTCCCGCAAGGACGGATTCAATCCACCCTTGCCGGCGAATATTGCCCGTAACAGAATCGTAACACACCAGTAAAACAAATGACACAAGAAAACGTTTCTTTTGCACACGAATTAATATAAGAACTTATGAATCAATTAAAAGCTCTATTTCTTTTTATTCTATTGGCTTGTAGTCTGAATATTACCGCACAACGCATAAAAGGCAGTGACACGGTGTTGCCTGTGTCACAGGAAACAGCCGAGATTTTCATGAAAGATGATCCCGACCGGCGGGTAACCGTCACCGGCGGAGGAACCGGAGTGGGAATTTCCGCCCTGATGGACAACACGACAGATATCGCTATGGCTTCCCGTCCCATCAAATTCAGCGAAAAGATGAAACTGAAAGCCGCCAAACAGGAAGTGGAGGAGGTAATCATAGCGTATGATGCCCTGGCCGTCATTGTAAACCCGTCCAACCCTGTCAGCCAACTGACACGCCAGCAACTGGAAGCCATATTCCGCGGCAAGATAACCAATTGGAAGCAACTGGGAGGACCCGATATGAAAATTATTGTCTATTCCCGCGAAACCTCTTCGGGAACTTACGAATTTTTCAAAGAAAGCGCCCTGAAGAACAAGAACTACATGAGCAGCAGCTTGTCCATGCCCGCCACCGGAGCCGTGATCCAGTCTGTAAGCCAGACCAAAGGCGCTATCGGCTATGTAGGACTGGCCTACTTGTCCCCCCGGGTGAAAGCCATCGCCGTTTCCTACGACGACGGCAAGCACTATGTACTGCCCAGCCTTGAAAACGGAAAGAAGAAACTTTACCCCGTAGTACGCCCTCTTTACTACTATTACAACGTAGCCAATAAGGAAAAAGTAACCCCGTTCATCGACTATATCCTGTCGCCCCAGGGGCAAAATATTATAAAAAACGGTGGATATATTCCTGTGAAATAAAGGATATCCCAAAAAGAATGCGTACTTTTGCAGCAAAAGTGTAAAATTGATATCACAATGACTGAAATGAACGCTACAGAAGCTACAGAGAAGAAAAGTCTGAACTTCATTGAACAGGCAGTTGAGAACGACCTGAGAGAAGGTAAAAACGGAGGGAAAGTACAAACCCGCTTTCCGCCCGAGCCGAACGGCTACCTGCACATCGGTCATGCCAAAGCCATCTGTCTGGATTTCGGGATAGCTGCACGCTATGGTGGCGTATGTAACCTGCGTTTTGACGACACCAACCCGACCAAAGAAGATATGGAATACGTGGAAGCCATCAAGGAGGACATCCAATGGCTCGGATTCCAGTGGGGAAACGAATATTATGCATCCGACTACTTCCAGCAATTATGGGATTTCGCCGTCAATCTGATAAAGGAAGGAAAGGCTTATATAGACGAACAGAACTCAGAACAAATCGCGGCACAAAAAGGCACTCCCACCCAACCCGGAACCGAGAGCCCTTACCGCAACCGTCCCATCGAGGAAAGCCTGGAACTGTTCAACAAAATGAACAGCGGTGAAATAGAAGAAGGCAAAATGGTGCTCCGTGCCAAAATAGACATGGCAAGCCCCAACATGCACTTCCGCGACCCTATTATTTATCGTGTGGTAAAGACTCCGCACCACCGTACAGGCGAAACCTGGAAAGCATACCCCATGTATGACTTTGCACACGGACAGAGCGACTATTTTGAAGGAGTGACCCATTCGCTGTGTACCCTGGAGTTCGTACCCCACCGTCCGTTGTACGACCTGTTCGTGGACTGGGTAAAAGAGGGTAAAGATCTGGACGACAACCGTCCTCATCAGTATGAGTTCAACAAACTGAACCTGAACTACACCTTGATGAGCAAGCGTAACCTGCTGATTCTGGTAAAAGAACATCTGGTAAACGGTTGGGACGACCCCCGTATGCCGACTCTCTGCGGTTTCCGCCGTCGCGGCTACTCGCCCGAGTCCATCCGCAAATTTGTAGACAAGATAGGTTATACCACTTACGATGCCCTGAATGACTTCGCCCTGCTGGAAAGCGCTGTCCGCGAAGACTTGAACAGCCGTGCCACCCGTGTATCGGCAGTCATCAATCCGGTGAAACTGATCATTACCAACTATCCCGAAGGACAGGTGGAGGAAATGGAAGCTGTCAACAACCCGGAAGATCCGTCGGCAGGCACACACACCATCGAATTCAGCCGCGAACTGTGGATAGAACGCGACGACTTCATGGAAGACGCCCCGAAGAAATATTTCCGTATGACTCCGGGACAGGAAGTGCGTCTGAAAAGCGGATACATCGTGAAATGCACAGGCTGCAAGAAAGACGACAACGGCAACGTGGTGGAGGTATACTGCGAATACGATCCCGACAGCAAAACAGGTATGCCGGGCAGCAACCGCAAAATCAAAGGTACCATCCACTGGGTAAGCTGCGCACACTGTCTGCCTGCCGAAGTACGCCTGTACGACCGCCTGTGGAAAGTGGAGAACCCGCGTGATGAGATGGCCGCCATCCGCGAAGCAAAGAACTGCGACGCACTGGAAGCCATGAAAGAAATGATCAACCCCGATTCGTTGAATGTATTAACCAACTGCTATGTAGAGAAATATCTGGCCGATGCCAAACCGCTGGATTACTTGCAGTTCCAACGCATCGGTTATTTCAATGTAGACAAAGACTCTACACCGGAACATCTGGTGTTCAACCGCACCGTATCTTTAAAAGATACCTGGAGCAAAATCAATAAATAAAAACAAGCTTATGAACTACGACATGTCTTCTTACTTTGAAGACCCGGAATTTAAAGAAGCATTGGCAAAATACGAGGGTATGGTGGAAAGCCATACCCCCGCTTATTTTGAAGCTGATGAATTGATCGATATCGCCGAATATTACGCCTCAAAAGGAAGACATAAAGACGCTGACAAGGCCATAGACCTTGCAATCCAATTGCACCCCGATAACACGGACGCCCTGATTTTCCGGGCACGTTCCTTGATGCTGCTAGGAAAAAAAGAAGAAGCCCAAATGGTGATGCAGCTCATCAACAACCCTGCCGACCGTGAATTCAGATTCCTGCAAGCCGACCTGCTGATAGAGGAGGAACACATGGAAGAGGCCGATGAGATATTACAACAACTGGCCATGGACGAGGAGTATGAACTGGATACGCTGCTGGACATCATTCTGAACTACGTTGACGTCAACCAGAAAGAATACGCCAAGAAGTGGATCGACTGCCTGTTTGCCCATTTCGACATGCAAACCCTGCCGGAAACCAACCAACGTCTTCGCGACGTGCTGTGCGATTATTACAGTACTTTCAACAAACCGGACTTGGCTATCCCTTACCTGAACATGACCCTGAACGAGTTCCCCTATTCCGTTCAGCATTGGAATGAACTGGGTAAATGCTATCTGCAACAAGAGCAATACGAAAACGCGCACGAGGCTTTCGATTTCGCATTAGCCATTGATGAAAACAACACAGAGACATTGACCTTGAAAGCATTCCTTTACAGCCAGACAGCAAATATCAAGGAATCTATCAACTATTATCTCCGTTTGGAAAAGGCGACAGAGAAGAAGCCTCCCGTTTATATGGCATTGGCCGGTCTCCACTTCGAGATGAAGGATTACGAAACCGCCATGAAGTATACACAAAAGCTGTTAAAACAGAAACAGGAGATTACTGCATTCGAGCTAACCGATATATATAGCATCGCAGCCCTCTGTCATGTAGCCCTGGGGCATCCTGAAGAGGGATATATGTATCTGGACCAAGTGCTGAAGCAGAACGGGAACGATGCGGAAACACGTATCTATGCCGGACAGTTTTTCACGATAATGGCAGGCAGCAAGGACATCAGCGAGGAGGAAAGAAAGAACAATATCGACAAGGCGGAGGAACAATTCAACCTCGCCCTGGAATTCACCCCGAAAGAGGAACGGATGGATATTTTGTTCAAAATCGGCTCCAAATACTTCGATGAACATCTCTTTGAATATGCCAACCGGTATTTTGAGCAAATAAACAAAGAATTTCCCCAAAACGCCCATAGCACTTATTTCTTTCTAATTTATGGCTATCTTTATTTACAGAAACCAGGTCCGTTCATACACTATCTGGCTAAAATCAATAAAGAACTTCCTGATACGTATGCAGCTCTGGGAGTTGATGAAAACGCACAGTTGCCCGACAAGTTATTCAACGAAGCGATACGCGTAATCAAGGACGATATCAGCAAAGGCAAGCTAAACTTAAACAAATATTTATAATAATTTTATGGAATCAGTTGCATTTATCCAGTGG
>OJPU01000623.1_pt1 | contig 12407 bp, 10 predicted proteins | sample 1598561 | NCBI WGS metagenome assembly OJPU01 (sample SAMN03922500, study PRJEB24848) | human gut metagenome | isolation source: stool sample | host: Homo sapiens | place: Germany | collected 2011-11 | reverse complement strand
AGACAATGCCTACCACATTGCTTCTCGTCGGCCACGGCTCATGGATCGTGGCCACCGTGGCGGTGCTGCTCGACATGGACCCCGACGATCTCAACAACGTCGGCGCGATGCGCAACGCCTTCTGGACGCGCATGACCCCGCACACCGACCCCAGGAACGCGGACCGTCCCACTTGGAAGCTTGAGGAATTCAACCAAGGCCCCGCCATCGCATCATTCGCCGACTGGGAGAACGGTCCCGAATCGTTGCGCGCGCCCGGCATGCCGCTGTGGAAGCCGATCATCCAATAAGCATCCAATACACGGCGCCGAAAACATCATCCAAAGTGAACTCTTGATGAAATCACCGCCGTCCGTACGGCAAATTCTCACGGTGGGACTATCCTTAATGAGGTTGTTTGCCCGACCATGCGGCGAGCCGGGAATCCGGCGATCGTTCCGCATGCGGATCGGGCTTCCGTACAGCGATAGAACGTTGGAAAGCGCGAAAGGCGGGTGAGAGACATGTTGAGAATGTTCAGAACGATTAACGGCCAGGTGGAGCAAATCCAAAAACCGGAGAACGGCTCCTGGTTATGTCTCTCGGCGCCCACCGACGTGGAGCTCGCCAACGTGTCCATGGAAACCGGCATCGACCTGGCCGACCTGCGCGCCCCTCTGGATGACGAGGAACGCTCGCGCGTCGACGTCGAGGACGACTACACGATGATCATCGTGGACATTCCTACCGTGGAGGAACGCGGCGGCCGCGACTGGTACGAGACCATCCCGTTGTCGATCATCATCACCCAGTCCGCCATCATCACCGTCTGCATGCAGGACACGCCCGTGCTGCACCCGTTCATGGAAGGCACCATCCGCGGCTTCAACACATACATGAAGACCCGGTTCATCCTGCAGATCCTGTACCGCAACGCCACCATGTACCTGCGTTACCTGCGCATCATCGACCGCGAAAGCGACAAGCTCGAACTGAAGCTGCGCCACTCCATGCAAAACCGAGAGATCCTCATGCTGCTGGAACTGAGCAAGACATTGGTCTACTTCACCACAGCTCTCAAATCGAACGAAATCGTCATGGAGAAGCTAACCACGCTGCCGCGGCTCAAGCAGTATCCGGAGGACGAGGACCTGCTCGACGACGTCATCACGGAAAACAAGCAGGCAATCGAGATGGCCAACATCTACAGCGGCGTTCTCGCCAACATGACCGACGCGTTCGCATCGATAGTGTCGAACAACCTGAACAACGTGATGCGCATCTTCACCATCATCTCCATCACCCTGTCGATTCCGACCCTGATCTTCTCCATGTACGGCATGAACTTCCAGGAAGGCATGCTCGGCATGCCCCTCACGGACAAGCCATGGGGCTTCGCGGTGATCATCGGCATCTCACTGGTCCTTTCGGCGATCGTCACCTGGTTCCTCACCCGGTCGCGCATGTTCAAGTGACGTCCATGATGGGAAAAGCGCGATACGTGGCCGCGGCGGCATGCGCGGCATTACTTGCGGCCGGCGCCGGCGCGTGCGGCACATCGGTTTCCGTGGTGACCGAAGGCGCGGCGCAGGGGCCGACGATCGCGATAGGAGTGGCCGCCGACCAGCCGGGGCTTGGATACCTGCATGGAGGCGAATACTCCGGTTTTGACATCGACGTGGCCAAATACGTGGCGAAAACCCTCGGATACGCGGAAAAGCAGATCGTGTTCAAACAGCTGTCCCCGGCCATGCGAGCCTCCGCGCTCACCGACGGCACGGTGGACATGGTCGTGGATTCCTTCTCCATGGACGGGACCCACGATGGTGAGGCCGACGTCGCCGGACCATATCTGACGGTCCGGGAGGCGCTGCTCATCCGCTCCGACAGCGCATCCGAAATCACCGGAACCGACAGCCTGTCCGATAAAACCGTATGCGCGGTCGCTGGAAGCGCGGCGGCCGACAACATCCGCAACCGCACGAAAAACATCCGCACGACGGTGGCGGAACGCGACACGTATCCGCAATGCATGACGGCGCTGATGATCGGCGAGGCCGACGCCGTCGCCGCCGACGACGCGATCGCGGCCGGATTGGCGTCGAACAACACAGGCGACCATCTGAAGATCGTCGACGTTCCCGACACCACCTGGTCCTACGGCATCGCCGTCAAATCAGGACAGGACGAGCTGGTCGGGCAAATCGACGCCGCATTGCGCGCCATGGTCAAGGACGGCTCGTGGCAGAAGGCCGCGGCCGACATGGGCAAGTCGATCGGATACACGCCCGACGCGTCCATGAATCCGCCGAAGGCAACGGCCAAGGCCCCGTCCTCCGGCGCGTCCGCGGCATCGGAAAAATAACGGCGGCGCACGTGCCTGAATAGTGGTTGATTCCTTGCGAAGTGTCCAGTTGCGCGGCTAATTTCATGCATTATGAGTGACACTGAGAAAAGCGCGCAGGCGCAACCGAACGAATCCGCCGAACCGTCGTTCCGCTACAACGCGAAGCTGGCGCAGGGCATCGAAGAGAAATGGCAGAAGATCTGGGATGACGAAGGCACCTTCTGGGCCGCCAACGTCAACGGCGACCTGAAGGACGGCAAGGGCCATAACGCCGAAGGCCGCCCGTCCTATTTCGCGATGGACATGTTCCCGTACCCGTCCGGCAAGGGCCTGCACGTCGGCCACCCGCTGGGCTACCTCGCCACCGACGTGGTCAGCCGCTACCACCGCATGAAGGGCGAGAACGTGCTGCACGCCATGGGCTACGACGCCTTCGGCCTGCCGGCCGAGCAGTATGCCGTGCAGACCGGCCAGCATCCGCGCATTACCACCGAACAGAACATCGCCAACATGCGCCGCCAGCTGCACCGCATGGGCCTGAGCTTCGACAACCGTCGTTCCTTCGCCACCATCGACCCCGGCTACGTGCGTTGGACCCAGTGGATCTTCTCCCGCATCTACGACGCCTGGTACGACGAGGACGCCACCAACCCGTCCGGCTCCAGGGGCTGCGCCCGTCCGATCAGCACGCTCGTCGAACAGTTCGAATCCGGCAAGCGCGCCATCCCGGGCTTCGAAGGCAAGGCCTGGGCCGACCTGAGCGAAGCCGAGCAGGCCGACGTGCTCAACGACTTTCGTCTGGCCTACATCTCCAAGTCCCCGGTCAACTGGTGCCCGGGCCTGGGTACCGTGCTCGCCAACGAGGAGGTCACCGCCGAAGGCAAGTCCGAACGCGGCAACTTCCCGGTGTTCCAGCGCGAACTGCGCCAGTGGTCCATGCGCATCACCGCATACGGCCACCGTCTGATCGAAGACCTCGACACCATCGACTGGCCTGAGAAGGTCAAGCTCATGCAGCGCAACTGGATCGGCGAATCCCACGGCGCTTCCGTGCATTTCGACGTCGAGACCCCGAACGGCGTCAAGGACATGGAGATCTACACCACCCGTCCCGACACCCTCTTCGGCACCACCTTCGCAGTCGTCTCCCCGGAACACCACCTGCTTGAGAACGTTCCGGAAGAATGGCCGGCGGAAACCCCCGAGGATTGGAAGGGCGGCTACGCCACCCCGGTCGAGGCCGTGAAGGCGTACCGTCTGGCCGCCGAAGCCAAGACCGCCAAGGACCGCGTGGACGAGGCGGGCGAGAAGACCGGCCTGTTCACCGGCCTGTACGCCATCAACCCGATCACCGGCGCTAAGCTGCCGCTGTTCACCGCCGACTATGTGCTCATGGACTACGGCACCGGCGCGATCATGGCAGTGCCGGGCGGCGATCAGCGCGATTACGATTTCGCCGTCAAGTTCGGCCTGCCGGTCATCTACACCGTCAAGCCGCTGCCGGAATCCGGCGACGACCTCGCCAACTATGAGGGCAAGGTGCCGTTCGTCTCCCATGACGGCATCGTCATCAACTCCTCCATCGACGCGACCAAGGCCAAGGGCGATTCCCTGAGCCTCGACGGCCTGCGCGTGGACGAGGCCATCGACAAGGTCAACGCCTGGCTCGAATCCGCCGGCGTCGGCAAGGGCACCGTCAGCTACCGTCTGCGCGACTGGCTGTTCAGCCGCCAGCGCTACTGGGGCGAGCCGTTCCCGATCGTCTACGGCGAGGACGGCACCCCGCACCTGCTTCCCGACGAGCAGCTGCCGATTAACCTGCCGGACGTGCCGGACTACAGTCCGAAGACCTTCGACCCGGAGGACGCCGAATCCAACCCGGAGGCTCCGCTGAGCCGCAACGAGGACTGGGTCAAGGTCGAGCTCGATCTGGGCGACGGCAAGAAGACCTACTACCGCGACACCAACACCATGCCGAACTGGGCCGGCTCCTGCTGGTACTACATGCGTTACCTCGACCCGACCGACACCAAGCACATGGTGGAGAAGGACGAGTTCGACTACTGGATGGGTCCGGACCACAACAAGACCGCCGGCAAGTCCGGCGGCGTGGACCTGTACATCGGCGGCGTCGAACACGCCGTGCTGCACCTGCTGTACTCCCGCTTCTGGCACAAGGTGCTGTTCGACCTCGGCTACGTCGACTCCATGGAACCGTTCCACAAGCTGTTCAACCAGGGCATGATCCAGGCATACGCCTACACCGACGACCGCGGCCAGTACGTGCCGGCCGCCGAAGTGGTGGAAGGTCCCGCCGACGCCAACGGCGAGCCGACGTTCACATGGAACGGCCAGCATGCCAACCGCGAGTTCGGCAAGATGGGCAAGAGCCTGAAGAACATCATCACGCCTGACGACATGTATGAGAACTACGGCGCGGACACCTTCCGCCTGTACGAGATGGGCATGGGCCCGCTGGCCGAATCCCGTCCATGGAACACCCGCAACGTGGTCGGCTCCATGCGTTTCCTGCAGCGCCTGTGGCGTAACGTCATCGACGAGACCACCGGCGAGGTGCGCGTCACCGACGGCGAGCTTGACACGAAGACGCTGAAGCTGCTTAACAACACGATCGCCGACGTGACCGTCGAGATGGAGGCCATGCGTCCGAACACGGCCATCGCCAAGCTCATCGTGCTCAACAACCATCTGACCAGCCTCGACGCCGTGCCGCGCGCCGCCGTCGAACCGCTGATCCTGATGCTCTCTCCGATCGCCCCGCACATCTGCGAGGAACTGTGGAGCAAGCTCGGCCACACCGAATCCCTGGCGCACGCCGACTGGCCGAAGGCCGACGAACGTTACGTCGGACAGGATTCCGTCACCGCGGTCGTGCAGATCAAGGGCAAGGTGCGCGCCAAGCTCGAGGTCTCCCCGGACATCGATCCGAAGGAGCTGGAGAAGATGGCGCTCGAAGCCGTCGCCGACCGACTGGGCGGCAAGGAGCCACGCAAGGTCATCGTCAAGGCTCCGAAGATCGTCTCCATCGTTCCCGCGGAATGATCTTCTGACGAGACGGCCCGCATAAGAGGACGCGGGTTCTTCCGCACCATGGCGACACGCCAGGAATGTGGATAACCCGCGTTCTCCGACCACAGGAGCCGTTTCGGCTGGACAGTATGCCCATGCATCCTCCAATGTTGGATGCATGGGCATATTTGCATTTCGCGGCACTCACCCCATCCGTGCCATCCACACGGCGGACGGCGGCACTGGCATGCCGGCCGCCACGAAGCGGCTGCGGGGATTGGGCATGCCCGAAAAACCGTCCCGCCCCAACAGCCTTACGGCCATGGAGGCGCAATCGGACGAACCGTCCGCATCACACGAACCCGCACGACCGATGCCGCAGCGGAAGACGCATGACGCGAAACCGACATTGGCGGAGCTCGCCGGCGTCCGGCCGACGGACAAACCCGACGAGGGGGAGCGGACGAAACGCGACAGGCCACGATTGGCGTTCCGCCCGTTCCACGCGCTCATGGCGATCCTCACTTTGTCGTGCGCGCTGTGCGCGAGCCTGACCATGCTCGTCCAACAGACGATCCACTACAGCGAACTGCAGCATTCGCGGTCGCAGATACGCTCACAGGCCCAACAGCAGCCGCAACAGGCCCCGCAAACGGAACAAACGCCGGCACCGCAAGAAAACGGGCCGACGCAGGACGCGTCCACACCGGACAGCCATGACGGGCAAGACGGAGCGCAGCAATCGAACCAGCTTGACCTCAACACCGCAGACCTAGGCGAATTGCAGACCCTCAAAGGCGTCGGACCGGTCACCGCGCAGCGCATCCTCGACTATCGAACGCAGATAGGACGGTTCGACAACGTCGACCAGCTTTTGGAAGTCAAGGGCATCGGTTCGAAGACTCTGGCGAAGTTCCGTGACCAAGTGTGCGTGAGATGACGGGCACACGCGATTGGCTGACCAGGGAGCGCGGGAGCCGAGACTGGAGACTGCTGCCGGCCGCAATATGCGGTTGGGCGGCCAGTCTGGCCGCGCACGCCGGCTTCGCATATTGCATGTCGCATGACGGCATGCTCGGCGCTTTGCCGGCCGTTCTCACCTGCATGATACCGCTGGCGGTCCTGGCGGGACTGCCCTTCCCACGATTGCCGGCGTCCGTTCGACGACGGATAACGCTCTGGCATGCGAGCGTCACGGTCTGCGCGATCGCTGCGATGGTTTGCGCGGCAAGCGCGTTGACCTATGATTTGCTGCAATGGCGCGACCCGGCTTCTCGGGCGGCCGCGGAAGGCGACGCTTCCGTCGTCGTCACGGCGCGCGCCACCTCGCCGACCGTCATCTCCGACAGACGGTCGAACGACTGCCGTGCCGACGCGCGCATCACATCGGTCACCATCGACGGCGTACGGCAAACCAGTTCGGCACGAGCGCGTATATACGCGGACCGGCCTGAATGCGGCAAACTCAAACAGGACGGCACCTACAAGATCGCGGGTCGCATCTCCGAAGCGCGATACGGTGCCATGCCGTTGTGGCTGACCGACGTCACGACAGTCGAACACGTCAGGCCGCCAAACCTGCCGATGCGCGCCATCGGCATGATGCAGGAGGCGTTCTTCGTCCAAACCGCACGTCTTTCCGACCAAGGGAAAGTGCTCGTCCCCGGACTGACATTGGGTGTTCTCGGACAGGACTACGTGCCGGCCGAGGGCGATGGCACCGACATCGATTCCACATACGCCGCACAGGTGGAGGACGCGTTCCAAAGGTCCGGAATCGTGCATCTCATGGCGGTCAGCGGCGGCCATCTGGCCGTGACCGCCGCATTGGTGCGTTCCGTCTGCTCGTTCTTCCTTCTGCCGCGACGATTCACCGCACTGCTGGTCGCCATGTCGTACATCATGCTGTCGGCATGCGTGTTTCCGTCGGATTCGGTATCCCGCGCGCTTTTGATGGGATTGTCCGGCGCGGCATGCCTGTTCATCGGCAGACGAGGCCAGGCGATGGCGTCGTTGAGCTGGACCACATTGGCTATGCTGATGGCATGCCCGCACATGTCGCAAAGCTTCGGATTCGCCCTGTCCTGCGCCGCGGTGCTCGGCATCGTGCTGTTCGCCGACACCCTCAACGCATGGATGGAACCGGTCCTGCCACGGTTCGTGGCCGAGGCTCTGTCCATGACCATAGCGGCGCAAGTGTTCACCCTGCCGATCCAGGTGCTCATCGAACCGGAACTGCCGGTGTTCTCCATACCGGCGAATCTGATGGTGGCGCCGTTCGTGGGTTTCGCCACATTGGCCGGCCTGGCCAGTCTTGCCGTCTCATGGCTGATTCCGTGGCTCGGCCTGCAACTGGCCCGTGCGGCCTCCTGGGGCACCGCGGTCATGGAACTGACCGCCCTTGAACTGGGTTCCGGCAGCCAGGCCACGATACCGTGGGCCGGAGGCGTCGGGGGAGCGGTCCTCGTCTGCGTGGTGGAAGCCGCCTGCGTGGCCGCCGCGATCATGACGCACCGGCTGTTTGGACAAATGATGGTCCAGGAACCCGATCTGCCCGGAAAACGTCTGATAGCCAACCCTGTGGAACGGCTGCGCATGTGGATGGAACGTACTCGGAAGGCATTGCGCGAACTGCAATGGGAGGAATAGGCCATGCCGGTTTTGTCCACCGATACAGCGAGATTGAATGGTATGCCGAAACCATCCGCAGCCACCACGCCCTTCCACCTCGTGTACGGAGGCGACTCGTACCTGAACGACCAGACGGTGCGCGACCTCAAACACGAGGCGCAACGCCGGTATCCCGACGCGGAAACCATCGAACTCGACGCGGCAAACGCCGACCATTACGCCTTCGACGAAGCGGTAAGCCCATCATTGCTTGCGGATCGCGCCATCGTCATCGTCACCAACCTGCAGAACGCGGACGAAAAACTGGGCGACGCCATGGTCTCTTACTGCAGACAGGCATGCAAGGAGCCGGCGGACGCGTGCATCGTCATCTGCCAGCATGAGGGCGGTGTGAAGGGCAAACGTCTGGTGGAGCAGCTCACCAAGGCCGGAGCGTACAAGGACGCTGTCGCCGACCTGAAGAAGCCCGAGGCCAAACTCAACTTCGTCATGCAATGCTTCGAACGGCGCAAACGCCGCGTCGAGCCGATGGCCGCGCAGCAACTCGTGGCCGTGTTGGGGGATAGGACCGGCGAGCTTGCGGCCATGGTCGGCCAGTTATGCTTCGATTTCGACGACAATCCCATGACGCTCGACCGCGTCAACCAATATCTCACCTCCAATCCGCAGGTGGATGGCTTCCGTGTCGCCGACCTCGCGTTGTCGGGACGTACGGCGGACGCGATCATCGCCATGCGATCGTCCGTGGAACAGGGCACCGCTCCGATCGCGCTTATCGGCGCGCTGGCCATGAAGCTGCGGACGATGGCGAAGGCGTCGGCGGTGCGTGCGGGCACCATTTCCACGGCCGAGGCGAAAACGAACCCCTGGGTGTTGAAGAACGCGACCCGGCAACTATCCGGATGGACGTCAAGCGGCATGAGCGCATGCATCCAGATGCTCGCATGGGCCGACGAGCAAAGCAAAACCAATGGCTCGGACCCGGTCTATGCTTTGGAACGGTCCATCGAACTGATCAGCCGCAAAGGACGTGCCGCATGAGCAACACCATTACCATCACAGCCGCCACCGGCGAGGACATGCAGGCGTTGGGGGAGCGTTTGGCGAAGCTTGCCCGTGGAGGCGACGTGCTGTTGCTGTCCGGTCCGCTTGGCGCCGGCAAGACCACGTTCGCGCAAGGGTTCGGCGCGGGACTTGGCATCGGAGAGCCCATCGTCTCGCCGACCTTCACCATCGCACGCGAGCTTGAGGGACGGTTCGCGGACGGTTCGCCGGCGCATCTGGTGCACGTCGACGCCTACAGGCTCGGCGGCAACGCCTACGCGCCCGGACAGGACACGGTCGGACGGCTATTGGACGAATTGGAATCGCTCGGCTTGGACGAGGAATTGGAGGATCCGGGCGAGCATACCGTCATCCTGATGGAATGGGGCGAGCAGATGGCCGCCGCATTGGCTCCGGAACGGCTTGAAATCCACATCGACCGTCCGCTTGACGCGCCCGTCGTGACCGCGGACGGCGAGCTGACCAGCGCGGGCGCACGCACGGTGACGTTGGTGCCGGTGGGCGCTGCCTGGGATTCGTTCGATTTCACCGCGGGAAAACGCTGACCCTGTCTAAGACGCATCCGACGTGGCCGACCGCACCGCATTCCGTGGCTTCCAGCGCCGGTTGTACAGTGGTTGGCAGTTTGGCACAAGGAGTTTTCAAGCATATGCAGACACTGGTGATTGACACCTCATATGGTTCGACCGTAGGCGTGGTCGGACATGAACCCATCGTCGAAACGGATTCGCGCACCCATGTCGAGAAACTGCAGGTGAACATCGCGCAAGCCGTCGAACAGGCCGGATTGCAGGCGTCGGACATCACCCGCATCGTCGTCGGCGTCGGACCGGCGCCATTCACCGGCCTGCGCGCCGGCATCGTCGCGGCCAAGGCATTGGCCTTCGCCACAGGCGCGCAACTGGTCGGACAGGACGTGCTCGCGCCGCAATGCCTGGCACATACTCAAGCTACGGACGATCGCCGCCATCTGACGCTTGCCGTCAACGACGCGCGTCGCCGGCAACTGTATTTCGCGCTGTATGACGGCGGCACCGTTGCGGACGGCGTCGGACAATCGCCCATAACGTTGATCGACATGGACATCGACTATCCGGATTCCATCACGATGCGCGTCAATGACGTTCTTACGAAGCTCGCCGACACGGGCAAGCCGTACGTCGTCGACGTCATCGGCCATGGTGCGGTCAAATACGTGCAGTCGTGGAATGCGATTGCCTCCCTCGGCGAAGTCGACGACCATGCTCTGCTCGACGAAGGCGCGGAAGGATTGGCGCGATTCGCGGCCTTCACCACCAGCGAACAGGCGTTGGCAGAACCGACCCCCGTCGAACCGTTATATCTGCGTCGTCCGGACGTGTCAGTGCCCAACCCGCTCAAGCATGTGCTCAACCATGCCGGCGCCGAACGAACGGAGTGACGGCACGCCCATGATCGTCGACCATTCCCAGATTCCGGAAGACACCGCCGTCGGACAGATCGCCGCATTGGAAAAGGACCTGTTCGGCCGCGGCGCGTGGAGCGAACAGTCCGTACGGCAGGAATTCCACGCTCCGGCACGCACGTATCTGCTCGACATTGAAGGCGATGCCGTACAGACGGCGGATCCCGTCGTCCGAGGCTACGCAGGCTACTGGTACGACGGCGACGACGCGGAGATCATGACGATCGGCGTCGGCAGACCATACCAACGGCAGGGGATAGCGGCGGCGCTTCTCGAAACACTGATCGTCTCGGCGCGTCGGCAGGGCGCCAAACGCATGCTTCTGGAAGTCCGCGTCGACAACGTGCCGGCATTGGCGTTGTACGAAAGGTTCGGCTTCACGCGGATGGGATTGCGCAAACGCTACTACCAGCCAGAAGGCATCGACGCGTACACCATGAGCCTCGACTTGGAGCCGCGCGTCGTCGGCTTCAGCGCAACAGCGGATACAGAGCACACTTCAGCAACACACACAACGGAGCAGCAATGAGCGAACCAATCGTACTCGGCATCGAATCGACCTGTGACGAAACGGCGGCGGCCGTGGTGCAGGGACGCACCCTCATTTCCAACGTGGTCGCGTCCTCCATGGACGAACACGCCCGCTACGGCGGCGTGATTCCCGAAATCGCCTCTCGCGCGCACGCCGAAGCGTTCGTGCCATGCGTCTCCAAAGCCCTGGCCGACGCGAACATGACGCTGTCCGACGTCGACGCGATCGCCGTATCCGCGGGACCCGGCCTCGCCGGCTGCCTCGCGGTCGGCGTGTCCGGCGCGAAATCGTTGGCATGGGCCGCGAACAAGCCGATCTACGGCATCAACCACGTCATCGGACATATCGCGGTGACGCAGCTGCAGTTCGGACCGTTCCCCAAGGACACGCTCGCGCTGATCGTGTCGGGCGGGCACACTTCGCTGCTGCATGTCGAAGACGTGGCGCGGCACATCGACGTGGTCGGCACCACGCTCGACGACGCTGCCGGCGAATGCTTCGACAAGGTGGCGCGTCTGCTTGGCTTCCCATACCCGGGCGGCCCGCACATCGACCGTCACGCGCAGCTGGGCAACCCACATGCCATCAAAGTGCCTCAGGGCCTTACACAAGGCAAGGCGGGGCAGCAGCATCCGTACGATTTCAGTTTCTCCGGCGTGAAGACGGCCGTGGCGCGTTGGATCGAACAGCAGCAGGCGGAAGGCAATGAGATTCCCATCGACGACGTGTGCGCGTCGCTGGCCGATTCCGTCGCGACGGTGCTCGCCAAGAAGGCGATGCGCGGTTGCGAGCAGTACGGTTCGAAGACCCTGATCGTTGGCGGCGGCTTCTCCGCGAACTCCCAACTGCGCGCCAAACTGTTGGAGGTCGGAGCCAAGCATGGCGTCGAAGTGCGTATCCCGCAAATCAAACTGTGCACCGATAATGGCGCTATGGTGGCCATGCTGGGCGTGAACCTGGTGGAGAGCGGCGTGAAACCGTCCGAACCGGATTTCGCAATCGATTCCGCCATGCCGTTGACGAAGATCAGCATGTGACGGTAGTCCCGCCGCAGCAGGGGAGACACGCGCGGGATTTGCATTTTGCGTTTTACCGCGTATAATTTATGTCTTGTGCACAGCGCATTCCTGCGTAGCTCAGTTGGCAGAGCATCCGACTGTTAATCGGACGGTCACTGGTTCAAGCCCAGTCGCAGGAGCTTAGACGGAAACCCTTATGGGAGTAAGGTTTCCGGCGGAAACGGGAAGAGCCGCCAAGGGAGCTGAGGGCGGTTATTCTCTCCAATTCTCAGACAAACTCGCGGAACCATCACGAAAAAACCGAAAAAGGCACCACGACACGCCGATAAGGCGTTCAGTGGACGATCTGTGGGATGTTCG
>OJPU01000599.1_pt1 | contig 12804 bp, 21 predicted proteins | sample 1598561 | NCBI WGS metagenome assembly OJPU01 (sample SAMN03922500, study PRJEB24848) | human gut metagenome | isolation source: stool sample | host: Homo sapiens | place: Germany | collected 2011-11 | reverse complement strand
CTTTGTCATTGGGCATATCCAGCCAGCCATCGTCCTTCCAACCAAAAAATGGGATTTTGTCCTCGTGGGCCTTGACCATTGCAGCCGCCAGTGGAAACCAGCAATGTGGAATGATAATATCTACCCCATTGTAGTGCCCGAACAATGCTGCCGCCGTCAAGTCGTGGAGTTTTGAAAGATCAGAGCCGCCGTACCATTTCACTGGAAGCCTGGCCAACTCTGCCAGGGTCCAGTTGTACTTGCTGTCGCTGGCTCGGAACTCTTCCACGTTGAACCAGGCCCGCAGGCTGGCAATAAACACATTGAGAGACTTCTGTAAAAATTCCGGTCGCATCTGCGGGTCCTCTTTGGCCTGCATGGCGTCATTGATCATCTCTTGAGGGCGGATACTGCGTCCCCAGCCGGGGTTGCAACATTCTAGGACCTCCGGGTTCGTATAGTCCACGTCCCCATTTTCCTGCCGAGGCGCCGCCGCGATGAAAACAAAAATACTATCGACCTCCGGCCCGGAGTTGGTCCCGTTTAGGATCTTCCGGCAGTATTCCACCCGCTTAGCACAGAATCCGGTAGCCAAGTCGCCGCCGGAGCTGATTCCGATGACCAGCTTGTTGGTGTATGCCTTGGTGGCATCCTTCAGGACCTGGTACTGGTTGGCGCTCTTGTAGGTGTGCATCTCGTCGGCAATGACTATATTGCAGTTGAAAGAATCCTGCTTGTCAGGGCTGGAGGCCAGGGCGTTGATGGACAGAAACCCATCCTCGCCCACGTCTCCGGTTATAGAGCGCTCCATGTTGTTATTGATGATCCGGAGTCCATTTTCCGGGTCATCGTCCACCGTCACCTTGAGGCGTTTCAGGTTATACCGCAAAAAATCAAAGCCCTCCAGCGCCTGCTTCAGTGCCCCGCCCACTTCGTACACCTTGGAGCCGGAGCGTCGCTCATACAGGGCCAGGGACCAGGCCAGGGCCGCCGCAAAGGTAGTCTTGATATTTTTCCGGGGAACAAAGTCCAGGGCCTCCTTAAAGCGCCTCTCCTTGGTTCCCACCAGGTAAAACCCCATCACGTTGTAGACGATAAATTTGTGATATGGAAGCAGATAAAACGGCGTCCCTCGCAGAGGTGTAGCGTCCAGGAACTCCCCCTGCTGGTGGCAGATGGTGGTCTCGATGATAGCGATGATCTCATTGGCCGGGTCCGGGCGAAACTCCCACTTGGGATTCTGAAGGTCTCGGCGATAACGCTCACAGGCCTGGACGATCTCCGGGCAAACCCGTAGCCGACCAGAGAGACAACCATCCACATAGGCGTCCACCTCGGCCTGATAGGCAGCAGCGTGCTCCAGAGCGTAGTCGTGAGCTGTCTCCAGCAGGTCCTCCAGGGGGCTCTGCTGTCCGTTTGATATGGCCTCGGCCTTTTGACGGGCACGCTTCAGGCTGGTAGGAGTCAATCCAAGCTGGTTGCGTAACGCCTGGATGTCCTTACGGAGCTGGTCCACCACGGCGTAGTTGGGGTCCTTGGCCGTGTACTTCCCGCCGGTCTTGTTCACCAGCTCTGCTACCATCTGGCCGCCGGCAGCCCGCCAGGTTTTTTCCGCCTTGGAAAGTTCCCGCTCCAGTTTAGCCAGCTGCTTGATAGTCGGCTCAAAGATCGTGTTGTAGGTCCCGACAGATTCCATGTCCGCCCGGATTATTGCCTCTCGGCCCATAGCTTCCTCCTGTGCTGTGATCCGCCGCCGCTCCGCGCGGCCGCGTCGTTTGCGGGCGCGTCCTGCCTGCGTGGTAATTTCTACGCGCCTGAACCCCCTCCGCCGTTTTTCCCGCCGTCGGAAAGAGTTCCGCCCCCGGTCCCAGGGCCCGGCCTCAGTACGGCTCCGAGGGTGGGGGGGCTATCCTCCGCCGCCATGCCTCGCCCAGTTCCGTCAGCCGCCCGGTCCGCCGGTCGTGCATAGCGTTGTGCCGGTCTCCGGACAGACTGACCAGGTTCCACGGTGCCCATGCGTACTCAGGATACTCTTCCGCCGGCCACACATGATGGACCGTCGTTGCATCAACCGCCTTGCCGTACCTGGCCCACTCCCGGCAACGGTATCCGTCCCGCCGCAGGATGCGCCGGCGCAGTCGGCGCCACCGCTTGCTCTTGTAGCCATCCCAGGCCATTTTGATCCCTCCATCCCGCTGGCCGTCTGGTCTCTGTCCCTGGGCTATCACCTCCGGGCAAAACAAAAAGGCCAGAGCCAACGATCCCACCCACTGGGTAGATCATCAGCTCTGGTCCTCTCGACACTGGCCCTCTGTGATATTCACGATGTACCGGCTTTTGCACTGTCGGCAGTACAGCCGCAGCCGGATGGCTTTCATGTCCGGCGGCGCTTCCTGGAGTTTATTCCGGAGACCAGCCTCCAGACACTTCGGGCACAGCACATATCCGCCTTTCACTGGGAATATTCTATCAGGGTTCGGTCCAAACTTCAAGGCCTTTTCCTCCCTTTCTCCACCATGGACGAATTATTAAGACTGGTTTCAAGGCAAAAAATTATTAGGTGGCGGCCGTTTCCGCTGCCTGGGCTGCGTATAGGTATATTGATGGTGCTCCCTCACAGGAAACATAAGATAGCGCGCCCCGATGCAGTCCCCGTATCCGTATGGATTGCGCTCGCAGAAGGGCTCGTAGTCCACCGCTCCGTATGGCGGCGTCAGGGTAACGCTGTCGCTTGGGATCTCAATGTACTCGATCTCCGGCCGGCGGAGATTCCGCGAGCACCGCCAGGTCCGCTCACCGGGCTTTGGCCGGCCAAACTCCCGGGCCTCCTTGGTCATATACTTGGCAAGCTCCCGATAATAGTGGACGTCCAGCGGCTCCGCCCGAATATACCCGCCGCCCTGCCACAGACTCCGGATCTCCTCCAGATCATCCACATCCGTGGCATTGATGACCACATGGTGGTGGATCCTCCGGTCCTCCAGGGTCCCGTCCTCCACCAGCCAGTCGTTGGCCCGTTTTTCGTGGTACCCCTCTGTTACATAGATATATTGCAGCTCCGCGCCCCGTTTTTTGCGGGCCGCCCGGAACCTGCGGATAAACCGTGCAAAGTACCGATTGGCCGCTTCTTTGCTCTCCGGGAGGTGGTCATCATCATAGGTATGGGTCAGGACCAGAGCCCGGCGGCCGAAGTTAGCCGCCACCACCAACTCCAGCTCCCGCCAGGAGCACTTGTCATTGTAAAACTGCTGGGCCGGAGAGGTGGCCTGACTCCGGGCCGCCCGCCCCTGCCTGCCGGGCGGACGGTCCGGGATCGACCCAATGACCTCAATGTGGAGCAGTCCGGCCCTGATGTGCTTGATTGCCTTACTCATCCGCACCCTCCTCCAGCTGGTCCAGGGCCCGGCGGATGAGCCGCCACTGCTCAATGGGCAGTTTTTCCGCTCCGGTGAGGACGCCCCGGAGCTTGTCCGCCGTGAGATCTCCGCCGCACCGGCCGGCCACCGCCTCCAGACAGCCCAGACCGCCCGCCTGACGGTACCGCTGAAGCCGTTCCAGAGTCTCCTTCTTTTCCCGCCACGGGTTTGGCCGTGGCGGCTGAGGCTCCGGCTTGGGCCCCGGGACGCTGTGGGCCCGGAGGATGCCAGCGTCCCGCTGGATCTGCACCCCGCCCAAGCCGGGAAGCTCCTCCACCGCCCAGATGGTCCCGGAGCCCAGGACCAGCACCCCCTGGGCCAGCGACTCCACCACATAGTCCCGGTATGCTGTCAGATCCGCTTCCCCCCGGTCTCCCCGGGGCAGCTGGATCACCAGCACCTGCTGCGTCAGGTCACGCGGACAAATCTCTGCTTGAGCCATGATGACGCTCCTCCCTCCTTCATCTCTGCCGGGGCATCCCCGGTCTCCGTCTCTATGCGGGCCTCCAGGTCCCGCAGTAGGGCCGCCAGCTGGTCCCAGCTCACGCCGTGCAGCCCCCAGCTGCCGTCAGCGTCCTGATAGGTCAATCGCGCCATGTTCCAACTCCTCTCTCAGCGCCTCGGCGCTGTCAAAATATTGTGTACTGTACATCCCAGGCCGCCACCGCTCCAGCCGGATCAGGTAGGGCACGGACCAGGCCCGGGAGGCGGGGCAGGTGCTCACCCGCACCCGCAGCGCCCCCAGCGTCCGCTCAATCTCCATCTCACCGCAGCGGCGGTGGGCCCGGGCGATGGTCTCCAGATCCTTGTCCGTCAGAAGATTATCCATCGGCGTCCATTTGCGCCCCGCAGCCATGGCACCGCGGGTGCGTATCGGGGACGTCGTCCCCGCGCACCTCCTCACCGCACTCAGAGCACTCCCACAAATCATACACAGGCGCACTCATACTCCAGGCCAATCCACTTCCCATGCCGCACCGGGGCCACATATCCGCCCAGCCGGTTTAAGGCTCTCTCACAGGTAGGACACAAATCTTGCGGTGTGGCCGTCCCAAACCACTCCCCACACGCTTTACACTCAGCCATCCTGATCCTCCTCTCAAGCTCGGCGGTTCCATGCCTTCGTAATGCTCTCTTTCGCCCATGACTTTTTCAACGCCCAAAACTTCATGTTGGCTCCACATTTACATTTGATTTCTGCGCGCCATCCATCGTCTCCAGATGGGATACCATTGGCTCTCGTGTATACAATACCGATGTTCTGACTACCGCAGAATGGACACGGTTTAAGTCCATCTACTGTAGATCGCTCCCCGTACGAACAGAAGTCATCCGGCTCACACTCATCCACAAAATGTCGATAACACCCATGTGTGCCATCGTCTCTATCGATGATAAACTTGCAATCCCGGCAGAGGACCACCGGAACGGTTTCAGCGGTTTTAGCAGAATCTACCAAACAAGAAACCTCATTGAACAACTCGGCGGAATCTGCGTAAAAAGCAATCAGTTCCGATTTTAGTGCATCAGCATCAATCAGCCGCATATCTGTCACCCTCCTTCGCTGGCTGCTGGAGCCACCACGCAATGTCGCTCCCATGCGGGCATTCCCCATCAGCGAAATCGCACTCACGGAGCCGCATTTTTTGCCCGTTTTCCATGGTGTATTCTTGGGCCGGGCACCCCTTGCAAAACGTCTCCTGAAACAGATCACCCCACGGGGGTTCTCTGTTATAGGCAAGCTTTTTGATAAAGCAGGCCAGCTCCTCATCGCTCATGGCCCGGATGCGGTCAGCGTTGGTCATTGGCGGCTTATATGCTCCACACTTTATGACGATTTCTCTCGGGTTCCTCTCATGGCGGCAATCTGCTCGGCAGCTATCGCACAAATTAAGTCCCACCGTTCTATCCCTCCCTCAGCGCCGCTTCCGCTTCCGCTAAATTCGCCATCTCTGCCAACTGTTTTGAGTAATCTGGTTTTTGCAACACATACCCAGCAGCGAACATTTCCAAAAGTTTCTCCGCTGTAAAGCCTGTTGCAGCATAGAGCTTTGTGTATAGTTCCTCAAACTCTCGTGCTTGGTTCACACACTTGTTTAGCGTGTCTCCAATCTTGCACGGAAGCACCACGCACCGCCCCTTACGGTCGGCCTCCGCCAGCTCCCGGAGGCGAGAAACATCAATTCCGTAGCGTCGCGCAGTAACTTTCAAGTAGCCAGCTTCGACATCCTGCTTGTTTTTTTCGATCTCCTCCGGCTCCAGGCCAGTGTCCTCATAGGCTCCAAGCCGGTCCAAAATCTCCCCCCACTTTTCGCAGTTGCAATCGCAAATGTCATTGCAATGCTCGCTACACCAGGCGTAATACCTACGAGATTTTATGGTATGCAGTTCTGTCAATCTCTCCATGTCAGTCCTCCTTCGGCGGCTCCGGCAGAGGCATCCAGTAGGTGACAGTCGGGTCCTCCCACTCCGGCCACGTCTCCACGATCCACCCCTCTGTACGGCTGTGCGAGGCAATCTCCATCGCCTCGTCCAGCGTGATATTCGTCTGTGGCCTGCCGCTAACAACGCATAACACCATCACATCATCATCCGGCAGCCTATCTGCCACACTGATCCACGACGCATCCCGCAGAACCTCAATCGCCTCCCGAATGATGGCGCAACCACTGGTGGAACAGTTGTGCTCGTGCCCGCAGCCCAGGCAGGCCAGAGAGCCGGTCTCGACTCTCAGTTGACTCAACGTGGAAATCAGATCATCAATTTTCATTTTTTGCATTTTCTCCTGCCTCCCGCCCATCAGGGGCATAGCCAAACCATCTAATGATCGTCGAGATCTCCTCAGGACCCAGGCTCGCAAATTCATCGCCATCTATACCCGCCACAATGATGGGCCCGCAAAACTCCACTCCACAAAAAATACAGTTGTGTGGCAGCCCCATCAGCCGCCCCTCCTCGTTGCAGATGATCACAGCGTCAGTGGCTAGTGTAATGGTCTCGATGTACCCGCCTACACACGTCTGGAAATCTCTCAACGTGTTTCCAATCTCCCGCACCTCAGGCGCGCAGCCTGGCTCCTTGTAAACTACAGTCATGGTTGTTCCCTCTTTCTGAACCTAGTTTTAAAATCCCCCGGCTCGAACAATTCGCACCGCGGGAGCTCTGGCCTGCGCACCTCCGGCGCACGCTGCCCGCAGTCGATTATGCAGGGCATGGTGTGATAGTCCTTGGACCGCTCCACTGTGCTGCAGTATCCAGCCCCCTGCGGCCGCGTTTCGTCCAGCCATTTGCATCCATGGCAGTTCATGGCGTTTTGCCTCCAATCCTCATCTGCTCCGCCCCGGTCTCCCGGATCTCCACCACCCGCGTGTCTCCGTACCTCTCCAGGCACATGGCCAGGTGCTCCTTCACGCCGATGGCCTGACCAGGCGGGGCGTCTACCTGAATCACGACGGTCAGCATTGCTCTGCCTCCACCAGTTCCCCATTCATCAACTTGTACCATGTGTCTGCCTTTACGGTCTCACCATCCACCACAACTGCCTTCCAGTGGGCAAGATCATAGCTGTTTTCTTCCTCCTCCGCAATAACCAGGATCGCGCCCAATCCGCCCCGGATCTTCACGCCGTTGCCTTGGACCAATCCAGCACCACACTCCCCGACGGTTACGGTCCCTCTCGATGTTGCGGCTCCATAGTCCCCGGCGGTTGCGGCTCCAGAGTCCCCGGTGGTTGCGGCTCCACAGTTCCCGGCGGTTGCGGCTCCAGAGTCCCCGGCGGTTGCGGCTCCAGAGTCCCCGGCGGTTGCGGCTCCACAGTTCCCGGCGGTTGCGGCTCCACCGTACCCGGCGGTTGCCTGCTTTGGATCTGTGTACTCCGTTGTAGTATGAGCCTTAACGTACTCGATGTGTGCTTTAACCAACCCGGGGATCCCGATCTCCGCTTTCAGCGCCAGCTCAGAGGACGCGATCTTGCTGTCCGCGGTGTCCTCGTCTACGGTCCCGCCCGCGAGGCAAGCGAAATACCGGCTTTTATTCGGTGCGAAATAGCGAAATACATCCAGCGGGGCCTTGCAGGAGTGGAACCCGCTCCCGCCGCAGCGGATAGCCCCATCATCCGCATACTCTTTGCCCAGTTCATATTGGAACCCACCATGGCACTTCATATCCTTGTCGGTTCCCTTATAGGTGGTCAGCTTCTTGCTCATATTATCCTCCTGTTTGTTGATCCAGGGCTCTCGCCCGGCGGCAGCTCCAGCATAAGGTCGCCATCAGAACGGAAGCTCTCCATCGTCGTCCAGGTCCTGGAGGTCCCCGGCCGGCGGGGGTGGGAGCGTCCCCTCGTCGGCGTTGCCCTCGCTGGGCGGGGCGGCCTTGGCCCCGGCAAAATAGATGCCGTCGGCGATCACCTCGGCGCTGCGGCGCTTGCCGCCATCCTTGTCGATCCAGTCGCGGATCTGAAGGCGGCCCTCCACCACGGCCATCTGGCCCTTGTGGAAATACTGCTGGACAAATTTTGCCAGGGCCTCCCAGGCCACCACGGGGATCCAGTCGGTGGCCCGCTCGCCGCTGGCCTTGTCCTTAAAGTCCCGGTCCACCGCCAGGGAGAAGGAGGCCACCGGCCGCCCCGCCTGGGTGTACCGCACCTCCGGATCCCGGCCCAGGCGGCCCATGATCGTGATTCTATTCAGCATTCTCATCCCATCCTCTCATCGTCCGGCGGAGGGCCATGCCCTCCGCCAGCCAGCTCAGTAATACCATCGTCTCTGTGGGCAGACCCTCTTTGATCGGCTGCCCGCAGCAGGGGCACGGGTCGCCTGGTTTTAACAGCCTCATATCACACGCCCCCTCCTTACAAATTTTCATCTGGTAACGGGAACCATCCCATACATTTGGCATCAATTTTTGCTCCAGCTTTTTTGAAACTCCACGATTTTGAGAAGCCATCCCACCAGGCGACTTGTGTAATCACGGTGCCATCACAGTCAAACCTGCAATAATATTTTCCGTCGCTTGGTGGGCACTCCATGCCCTTGACAAACTGGAGTGGGACCCACCCATTCTCCGGAGGTACCACAGTGCCTGGAGTTCCGGTAGGACCGTCAGGCATTTGCGTCCATAGTGCAACCTCATCCCATCGAACCCCCGGCTCTTTCACATCCCCGGCGCCAATGTACACATTGCTGTCAACAAAACCAGAATCATCAATGATTATGATTTCGGCTCCAGGTTCTGGTTCATCCGCCCTAGTGTGCCATGCAATGCCAGACACAAGGCCAGGTCCGCCCTTCAGTCGAGGCGCTCTGCAATCATCAGGGTCGGGGCGCTCCCGCGCCAGATCTCCCTTCTCCTTCTCCGCCCGGGCCTGCTCCTCCAGCTGGAGCCGGGCCTGCTCCAGGGCCTCCTCGGCGATTTTCTGTTTGTCCTCGGCCCGCTTTTTGGCCTCCCGGGCCTTGTCCAGTTTGTCCTGCATCCCGGCCACGGCCTCCGCCCGGGCCTTCTCCAGAGCTTCCGGGTCCACCACGGTCTCCACGGCCACCTCCACCGGCTTCTCCTTCAGCTCTGCCAGCTGGGCCTCCAGCCGAGCCACGGCCTGGGCAGCCTGCTCCCGGTCCTCCTGGGCCCCGGACAAACGGGCGTTGAGCAGGGCCATATCCTCGGCCATCTTGGCCCGGGCCTGCTCCGCCGCTGACGCTTCGGCCTGGGCGGTCTCAGCGGCCTTGCGGGCCTCGTCCCGGTCCTTGATGGCCTGCTCCAGCTGGCGGGCGCTCATGTCGATGACGTTGTGATCCTCCATGAATTGATCCCGCTCAGGCTCGGGTAAGGCCAAAAGCATCAGAGCCTTGGAGGCTCCCAAATCCGACAACGTTGTCGGATTTGACCACTCACGGGAGAGGCGCATAAACCTCTGGGCCGCACGCTCAGAGAGTTCCACCCGCTCATTGAGCCAGGGCAGCCATTCCCCGTGGGGGAGGGCCTGCTTGGCCTCGGTCAGGCAGCGGCCGATGGTAAGGATGGCCTCCCCGCCCCGGCGCTTGGCGTCCAGGATCTCCCGGGTGATGACCTCGATGTCGCGCCCCTCCTTGGGGGCCAGCACCCCGGACAGATCAAGCATGGCCGGCCACCCCCTCACGCCCCAGCAGCTCCGCCACCCAGGTCCGGTAATCCCGGCTGGCTGAGCTGAAGGGGGACAGCGCCCCAACCGGCTCGCGGGACCAGCTGGATTCCACCACCTTGTCCGTGCGGCGGATCACCGTGCGGAAAATGGGGACCGGGCTCTCCTCCCGGAGGGTCTGGACCGCGTCCTCGCCAATGCTGGACCGCCGCCACTGGGTCACCAGCACCCCGGCCACCCGGATCTGGGGACAGGCCTGGCGGATGTTGTCGATCTGCCGGACCAGCCCAGCCATCCCCGTGGTGGAATAGGCGTCGATCCCGGCGGGGATAATGATGCTGTCACAGGCGGCAATGGCAGACAGGCAGCTCACCGAGTAGTAGGGCGGACAGTCGATCACCACTGTGTCGTAATACGCATCCTCCGCGACCACGGCCAGCAGATCCCGCAGGCGGTCAAAGTCCGGGGCCTGCCGCCCCAGCAGGCAGGACAGCTCATAGTCCGCCAGATCCTCCCCGGCGGGAATGATGTCCAGCCCCTCATAGTCCGTGCGCCAAATGATGTCTGGATAGTGCTCGAGGTGGTACTCCAGCGCTGCGGCCAGTCCGGCCCCGTGGGGATACTGGCCGGAGGCCAGCATCATGCTGGTGGCGTTGCCCTGGCTGTCGGCGTCGATAAACAGGACCCGCTGCTTACAGCTGGTGGCCAGGATAAAGGCCAGCTCCACGGCGGTGGTGGTCTTGCCCACCCCGCCCTTGCGGTTGACGATCGCAAATGTTCTCATGGTAATTCCTCCGTTTTTTCTTCAAATGGGACCGGCTCGTCCGGCAGGTCAAAAAAGTCAATCTGAGTCTTGGGCGGCCGCTTGTAGGTCTGCCGCTTCGCCGCCGGGGCGGGCTCCTCCAGCGCGCTCTCCCGGAAGCGCTGGTACTGGCCGTCAAAGACCAGATAGATCCTCCCCCGGGTGCCCTCCTTGTTTTTGGCTACCTTCAGCACCCGGCGGCTCTTGTCCGGCCTGCCGGGCTCTTCCAGGTAGAGCAGCAGGATGGCGTCCGCGTCCTGCTCGATCTGCCCGGACTCTCTCAGGTCGGACATGGTGGGCTCCACCAGCTTGTCCTCCCCGGCCTTGTCCGCCCGGGAGAGCTGGGACAGGGCCACCACCAGCATCCCGTGTCCGTGGGCCAGCTGCTGAAGGCCCCGGCTGATGCCGGACACCTGCTCCGTGCGGTTGGTTTTCCGGGTCTCCGGCTCCACCAGCTGGAGATAGTCGATGTACACGATCTCGTACCTCCGGGCCAGGGCGTCTGCCTGGATGTCCTGGACGCTCATGCCGCTGGCCTCGATCAGCTCCAGCTGGTGGGTCCGGATCCGGTCGGAGCAGGCGGCAAAGCGGCCCCACTCCTCCTCCGAGATCTCGTTGCGCTTGATGGTGGGCATCTCGATCCCCGCCAGGTTGGCGATCAGGCGGTCGGCCAGCTTGTACTGGTTGGTCTCCAGGCTGTAAAACCCCACCCGGTGCGTCCTGGCCTGGTGGTAGGCCATGGACACCGCCAGGGCGGTCTTGCCCGCGGAGGGGTAGCCCCCCAGCACCACCATGTCCCCCATCTCGGTGTATGTACCCGCGTCCAGCTTGGGCAGGCCCCAGGTCATGTAAGCCACCGGCTCGCCGCTGTGCCGGTCGGCAAAGGCCAGGAGCATCTGGGACATATCCATCCGCCGGATGCCCCGGCGGTCCACCCTCAGCGCGTTGAGCTGGTTCATGCACTTCTGTTCCTGCTCGTCGTCCTCGGCCTCCATGAGCATCCTGGCCAGTTCATCCCGCCTGGCTTTCCGGGCCTGCGCCCGCATGATGGAGGCATACTCCCAGATGTTGGACGCCGTGGGGGTGAGCTCCATGAGCTCCATGAGGTGCTGGGTCCACCCGTCATCCTCCCGGCCCCCCAGCTTGCTCCGGACGGTCACCGCATCGGTGGGCTTGCCCTCGGCAAACAGCGCTCGGATGGCCTGGAACACCATGCGGCACTTGGGGGCAAGGAAGTCCTCCGGGCGGATCCGCTCCAGAGCCTGCCCCACCAGCCTGTCATCAATGAGCAGGGATCCCAGCACCGCCACCTGGGCGGAGAGCCTGTCCTCCTTTTGGGCTACCATGTGGCCACCTCCTCCCGGGCCACCAAGGTGGGCTGGGAGGGCTCCGTCCGCCGGCCGCCGCCCTGCCGCAGGGGGAACACAGACTTCCAGCTGTTGTTCACCGACTGGCGGATCAGCAGCAGCTTGTCCTCCCGGCGGCCCTCGCTGAGCCGGTCCAGCTCCCGCAGCAGGGACACGATCGCCCGCTTGGAGTTGATTGCCTTCTTGGCTACCCGGATCTCAATGAGGTCAGCCAGCGCCCGGTGCAGCTCCCCGTCCTCCCCGACGTAGGCCTGGAGCACTGGCTTGGCGTCCTCCGCCAGATCGTATTTGCTCGGCCGCTTGCCCCCTCGGGGGGCTTTAGGGGGTTCTTTCTTATCTTCTACTGTTACTATATTCTTCTTTTGTGTCGGGAAACCCGGTGACGGTGTTTCCCGTTGACGGGTTTGACCGTTGTCGGGTTTCCCGGACAACGGCGGTGCGTCGTCCTGTATAATGTAGATATTTCCGCCGAATTTGCCGTTGCTTCCGTGGCTCTGCTCCCGGGCCAGATAGCCTACTTTCTCCAGCTCCCCCAGGATCCGGCGCAGCTTGTCCTTCCCACAGCCCGCCTTTTTGGCCAGGCCGGAGACACTGTACTCCCAGTCCTCCGGCAGGGAGGCCATAAGGACCAGCAGGCCCCGGCTCTCCAGACTCAGGCGCTCGTCCTGGGCCACCTCCCGGTACAGGGTGGCGAAGGCTTTTTTCCGGCGGAACTGTACCGTTCCCTCACCCATACAGATTCCCCCTTCCCGCCCGGGAGACAAATCCGTGGTTCAGGCTCACGCCCACTCCGTTGGTCAGCCGGATCCAGGGCTCCAGGTTGTCCGGAGCCTCCGGCCGGGTCAGGTCAATGGGCATCTGGTAATACTCCCGGACCCGGAACCCCAGGCTGCGCAGGGTGCGCACCTGCTCCTCTGGGGACAGCCCGGCCAGACAATCCGGACAGCCCCCGCCGTTGTCGGCCAGGAACAGCAGTTCGCAGCGGGCCAGCACCTTCTGCCAGCTTTCTTTCAAATTTTCAGGGATCATGCAAAATTCCCCCTTGTCAAACACACGTTCCCATGGTATAATACATTTGTTCTCATGATAGACCCCCTGTCTACCGCCCCGGGAGCCGAAAGGCCCCGG
>OJPU01000597.1_pt1 | contig 12811 bp, 10 predicted proteins | sample 1598561 | NCBI WGS metagenome assembly OJPU01 (sample SAMN03922500, study PRJEB24848) | human gut metagenome | isolation source: stool sample | host: Homo sapiens | place: Germany | collected 2011-11 | reverse complement strand
GGCATCTGCCGCACCTCGCTCGCCGTATCGGCACTTAGAATTATGCGGTATTGCCATAACCATTATACAGGCCCGCTCCCGCGCCTGACAATGGGCCGTTGGGGGAAAATGTGCCGCAGGGCAAAGTTTTTCGGTTTTGTGCTGCTAACTGGCCGAACAGCCGCCGGGTGTGCTATAATAAACCATGAATAAAAACCGCCGCCCCGGCGGAAAGGAGAACTCAATGAAAGATTCCATCAAAGCTCTGCGCGAGCTGGAGAAAAGACTGTATGCCTACCAGTACGCAATGGCCGTTGCCGATTATGACAGTGAGACGGTAGCCCCGCCGGAAAGCAGCGCGGGCCGCGCCGAAGCCATGGAGGTGCTGAGCCGCGCCTACTTTGACCAGCTGGTCAGCGCTGACACCGCCGCCCTGCTGCAGCGCGCTGCCGCTGATGCCGAAACCGAACAGGAAAAGGCAGAAGTGCGGGAGTTGCAGCGCAGCTATGACGAGATTGGCAAGATCCCGGCAGAAGAGTACGCCGCGTTCACCAAGCTGACGCAGGAAAGCATGCCCGCATGGGGCAAGGCAAAGCGCGGCAATGACTTTGCCAGTTTTGCCCCGTATCTGGAAAAAATTGTGGAATCCCTGCGCGCGCAGGCCCACTATTTTGCCCCTGACCGCGACCCGTATGAAGTCTGGCTGGACCGCTATGAACACGGCCTGACCATTGCCCAGTGCGATACTTTCTTTGCCGCCCTGCGCGAGACCATTGTGCCGCTGCTGGCTGCCATAAAAGAGCGCGGCAGCGCCATCCGCACCGACTTTTTGTATCAGAATTGGCCCATTGAGCAGCAGCACAAGCTTTCCAAAAAGATCATGGAAGTGTGGGGGCTGGACCCGGACCACTGTGTTCTGGGCGAAACGGAACACCCCTTTACCTCCGGCTTCTGGCACGGTGATGTGCGCATTACCACCCATTATATGCCGCAGGATATGTTCTCCAACCTGTACAGCGTGGCGCACGAGGGCGGCCATGCTCTGTATGAGCTGAACGTTGACCCCAAGTATGATTATACCACCCTGGCGGGCGGCGCAACCACCGGCCTGCACGAAAGCCAGAGCCGCCTGTTTGAAAACTATGTGGGCCGCAGCCGCGCGTTCATCCACTATTTGTATCCCACTTTGCTGGAGCTGTTCCCCCAGCAGCTGAACGGCGTGACCGAGGAAGAGATCTACCGCGCCGTCAACCGCGCCGAGCCGAGCCTGATCCGCACCGAGGCGGACGAGCTGACCTACTCTTTGCACATTATGGTGCGGTATGAGCTGGAAAAGGCCCTGATGCAGGGCACCCTGACCGTGGCCGACCTGCCCGCCGCCTGGAACGCCAAGTATAAGGAATACCTTGGCGTGGATGTGCCGGACGATACCCACGGCTGTTTGCAGGATATCCACTGGGCAATGGGTGATATGGGCTACTTCCCCAGCTATGCGCTGGGCAGTGCTTACAGCGCACAGGCGGTGGATGACCTGCGCAAAACCATGGACCTGGACGCCCAGTGGGCCGAAGGCAACATGCAGCCGCTGAAGGACGCTCTGCGCAGCCGCGTGTGGCAGCATGGCCGCGCCAAGGAACCGCAGTGGCTGGTGCAAAGCCTGTGCGGCGGCGCATTTGATGCCGCCCACTACACCAACTACCTGAAAAACAAATATACCGAGCTGTACGGCCTGTAAGCACAGCCGGTAAAAATAAAACAAAGCGGGCGCACCGTTATGCAATAGACGGCGCGCCCGCTTTGCTATAAGCAGGAAAGAGAGAATCAAATTTATTTTACGGTGTCGTCCGGTTTGGCGGGCTCTGCGGGCTGCGCCTGGGCGGCAGCCTTTGCAGCGAGCTTAGCCTGCTTTTTCTCCGCCCGGCGGGCCTTGCGGCGCTTGAGAGCGGGCCGTGCCACCAGCAGGATGGCAAGCACGATCAGTACCACCGGCCACAGGTAAACCACCACCAGGATGAGATCTTCGGCCCCATCCACAAAGCCGCGCCAGCCGCTGGTAACGGCTTCCACAAACTTTTCGCCAAAGGTGGTGGCGGTGGGGGTCAGAACCCGCACTTCCTGCAGGGAAATATCCACGGTGGAATAGCGCACCTGGTTATCCATCAGCCGCATCTGGCCGGTGTAGCTTTCCAGCTGATACTGCACATCCGAAAGCTGGCTTTCAATTTCCAGCAGGTCGGCGGTGGTTTCAGCTTTGTCGGCCAGGGCGTTCAGCCGGTCGCGCTGGTCGTTCAGGGCTTTCAGGCGGGCTTCCACATCTACATACTCAGCAGTAATGTCCTGCGCGCTCTCGTTCAGCGAGGTCACGTTCCCGGCTTCCCCGGCGGCGGTCAAAAAGCTGCGGTAGTTTTCGGCGGGGATGCGCGCGGTGTAATAAGTATAGCGGCTGCCGGAATCCTTGCTGCCGCCCTGGTCAGTGCTTTCCAGGTAGCCGTTCGCGGCGGTTACGGCCTCTTGCAAGGCGGCGCGGGTGGTATCATAGTCGGTGGTTTCCATCCGCACGCTGGCGTTATACACGATCTTGCGGCTGCTTTCCACCGTGGAAGGATCCAGCATCGAGCTGGTCAGATCGTCTGAAGAAAAACTGCTGCCTTCCCCGGCTGCGGCGCTTTCGGCGCTGTAAGATTCATAGTCTCCGGCATCCTGGCTGCTAAGGGCGGCGGTATCGTTAGAAACAGCGGCGGAGTAGGTGCTGCGGCTGGTGGAACCGCAGGCAGCAAGGCTGAGCGCCAGCGCGGCGGATGCGGCAAGGCTGGCAAAGCGGGATAGTGTTGTATGTTTCATAGGGCACGCTCCTTATTGTGTTGTGTGGTAAGGGGTAAGCCAAAAGCAATATCTGCTTCCTTTACCAGTATAACACGGAAGTGGCACCGGAATGTTACAGCTTGATGTCAAAAAAAGCGGGGTGCACCGCAAAACCGGCACACCCCACAAAAATAATTCTAATTATTCAGCTTTTTGACCAAGAACCTTGATGTCGTCATTGTCCGCAAAGGCAACAGCGTTGTAACCAGCGGCTTCCAATGTGCCGAACTGCTTGCCCAGCTTTTTGGCCTGGGGCAGAACCGTCACATCATAGGCTGCACGCAGGGCATCGGCCTTGGCCAGCACGGCGGCGAAATCGGCATCCTTCAGATACAGCAGGGCCAGCTTCTGCTTGGCACCGGGGATCTGGTAATCCTGCTCCAGCAGAATGCCGCAGACGCGCTCGAACCCGATGGAGAAGCCAACGGCGGGCACCTGCTGGCCAATGAACTTGCCAACCATATTGTCGTAGCGGCCGCCGCCTGCAACAGCGCCGCTGAACTGCGGGCAGGTCACTTCAAACACCATGCCGGTATAGTATCCCTGGCCGCGCACCAGGCTGGGGGCATAGGCAATGCCGTAACGGCCGTTGGCAATCTTTTCGGCGGTGGCGATGACATAGCGCAGGTCGGCGGTCAGGGTTTCGTCCCCAACGCGGGCGGTCACGGCGTCCAGGCTGAAATCCCCGGCGCGCAGGAACTCATCCAGCGCTTCCACAGCGGCGGCGTCAAACTCTTTTTCCAGCAGCTCTTTCTTTACGCCGTCTGCACCGATCTTATCCAGCTTGTCAAAGCTGATGCAGACGGAATCCAGCTGGTCAGCGGCAAAGCCCATCTTTTCCAGCATGGCGCGCAGGATGCGGCGGTCGTTGATGTTGACAGTGAAATCTTTGAAACCGATGCGCAGCAGAGCGCGAGTGGTCACATCGATCAGCTCCACCTCGGCATTGGGGGAAGAATCGCCCAGAATGTCGATATCACACTGCACAAACTCGCGCAGACGGCCCTTCTGCGGGCGCTCGGCACGGTAAACGCGGTCGGTCTGGATCACCTTGAAGGGGTTGGGCAGCTCGTTGCGGTTGGCAGCGTAGTAACGGGAAAGCGGCAGGGTCAGGTCATAGCGCAGGCCCATATCGGAAAGCTGCTTTTCATCGCCGGAGCGCAAGGCAGCGGCCAGCTTTTCGCCGCGCTTGAGAACCTTGAAGATCAGGTTCAGGTTGTCGCCGCCATCGGATTTGTCCAGGTTTTCCATATCCTCCAGGATGGGGGTGGAAATGCGCTGGAACCCGGCGGCGCGGTAAGTATCCAAAATTTGGCCCTGAATGTAATCACGCAATGCCTGTTCGCGCGGCAAAAGGTCGCGCATGCCCTTCAACGGCTGTGTTTTCATGGTTGTTCCTCCCTATTATCTGCGCGGGCAGCGGCCCGCGGAAAGATCAAAAGATATACCTCTTTATCATATCTGTCCCGGCGTTTTTTGTCAACAAAAACGGGGCATACTGAAGCTGTATCAAACTGTGTGGAACTGGAAGGATAAGGAGGAAGAACACCATGCCAAAACAAAACGGCAACCCCAAAATTCTGGCTGCCGGTGCGGCCGTACAGCTGCTGACCGGCATTCCGGCGGCGTGGGGCGTGTTCCAAAAGCCGGTCATGGCGCAGTACGGCTTTTCCCGCGGGCAGGCCATGCTCAGCTTTGCCATTCTGGTGGCAGGGTATGGCATCGGCTGCGCCATCGGCGGTTTTGTGCAGGATCAGCACGGCCCGCGCTATGCGGCCCTGTGGGGTACCGCGCTGCTGGGCGGCGGCAGCATGGGGGCAGCGCTGGTGCCGCAGGGCAATGCGGCGTTGTTCTTTTTGGTGTACAGCATCCCGGCGGGGGTAGGCAGCGCCTTTTTGGCCCCGGCGGTGCTGGCCTGCGCCCAAAAGTGGTATGCCAGCCGCAAAGGGCTGGCAACGGGGGTCAGCGGTGCGGCCATGGGGCTTTCCGGTGCGTTTTTAACCGTTTTTGTGGGTTTTGTGGAAAACCGCTGGGGGATGCGTGTCTGTTTTGCCGCGCTCGGTGTGGTGGTGCTGGCGGTGTGCGGGGCATCCGCCGCCGTGCTGCAAAATCCACCCCAGCCCGCCGGCCAGCCAAACGCAAAAGCGGCAAACGACCTGCCGCCCCACCAGATGGTGCGCACCACGCAGTACCGCCTGTGTGTTGCGGGGGTGGCGCTGGCAGCCCCGCCCATGCTGCTGTTCAGCCCGGAGATTCTGACCATTGCAGCGGACCGCGGCCTGCCGGAGCAGTGGGCGCCCTTGTGCGTGGCAGTGGGCAGTGCGGCCAGCGCAGCAGGGCGGTTGCTTTGCCCCGCTGCCAGTGACCACTGGGGCCGCAAACCAGTTTTGTACGGGGTGTATGCGGCCCTGGCGGCGGGCAGCATCGGGTTTGCCTTTGCGCAGGGGTGGTGGGTGCTGGCGGCTTACTGTGTGCTGACCTGCTTTTACTCTGGCGGCGCGGCGGTGCAGCCCGCCTTAAATACGGACCTGTTCGGCCTTGCCCATGCGGGGGTCAACTATGGCTTGATCGCCCTTGGCATGAGCGCCGGCAGCCTGCTGAGTTATGCGGGCAGTCAGCTGCTGGATCTGCCTGCCCGGCATATGCTGGCGGTAGCCAGCGCCGTGGCGGGCGGGATATGTTTCCTATTTGTAAAACCTGTGGCAACGGTTGAAAAGCAGCAGGGGAACGGGTAAAATAATACAATACAGTTACCCGCACGCCGCAAAGCCTGCGGGAAAAAGACCCGGAGGTAATTTGAACCATGCGTTCTGACCAACAGCAAGCGATCAACCGCTTGGCGGGCACCTCGGCAACCGCTTTTTTATGCGCGGTGCTGTGCGTGTACCCGCTGTACATTGATAAATTTTCCAACCTTGGTGTGACCAAGTTCACCGGCTGTTTTACCCTGTTTCTCTTGTTCCTGCTCTGGCTGGTGGCCTGTACGGCCATTGGGGCCCGTGCGCCCCGCCCGCGCAACGCCAACGCCGGACGAGATGTAACCCTGTGGGGTGTGCTGGCTTTTGCAGGCACTAGCCTGATTTCCACCTTTACATCGCTTTCGCCCACGGCGTCCACCTGGGGGCTGGGGGGCTATTACGGCGGGCTGATGCTGGTGCTGTTTACCGCCGCCGGGTACTGGGCTGTGCGCAGCTACCTGGACCTTGAAAACCTGGATTTTGTTTTCTGGGTGCTGGGCATTACCACAAGCATTGTGGCAGTTTTGTATGTGCTCAACATCTTTAACATTGACCTTATCGGCGCGTATGCAGACACCGCCGTGGTGGAGCGCGCACAGTTTTTCTCAACCCTGGGGCAGAAGGACTTTAACGGCTGCTTTTTCTCGGTAGCGCTGCCCATTGTGTTTTACCAGTTCCTGAACGCCAAAGATACCAGAACCGCTGTCTGGACCGGCATTCCGGCAGCGTTTGGCGCATTGGCGCTGGCCGTTGTGGATTCAGAGGCGCTTGCCCTGGGCATCGGCGCGGCGGTGATGGTGCTGGTCTGCCATAAAAACTTTACCACCCGCCACCTGCGCCGTGCGGCGCTCATCAGTGCGGCGTTCTTCGGCTGGGCTGCCTGGATGCATTACATGCGTGCCAGCGTTTACACCCAGGGCGGCACCGCCCTGCTGGCCAAACTGGGCGCGTGGCAGGTGGCACTGCCCTGCATGGCGGCAAGCCTGCTGCTGTGGCTGGTGCTGTTTGTGCTGGCCCGCAAAGGCATTGCAGCGCAGGCCCCACTGTACCTGCCGGGGCGGGTCATCACCATTGCTGTGCTGGCGGTGGGGGCGTTGGCCTTTGTGCTGGCCAATGCAATGCCAAACCTGCCCCTGCCGGAAAGCCTGCATAACCTGCTGGTGTTCAACGATGACTGGGGTACCTACCGCGGCGTGGCCTGGCGCGCTGCGTTTGGCACCTGGGCGGACGGCAGCCTGCTGCGCAAGATTGTGGGCATTGGCCCCGGCATGATGCATACCGCCGTGGCCGCCTGGGCAGGCGACGCCATGACAGCCCGCATGGCGACGTTCTATGCCGCGCATAACGAATATCTGGAACAGCTGCTGACGACCGGCATTCTTGGCTTGGCCGCCTGGCTGCTGCTGGTGGCGGCCCACCTGCGGCGCGGGGAACGGAGCTGGAACACTCCCGGCGTGGCCCCAGTCATGCTGGCGCTGTGCAGCTATCTGGCACAGGCGGTGGTATCCATCCGGGTATCCATGGTGTTTCCGCTGGTTATGCTGCTGTTCGGTGCGCTGGCGGCCCTGACGGCCCCGGAGCTGCCGCAGCCCGCCGCCCCCGCGCCCCGCGGCAAAAAGCAGCAAAAGCCGGAACCGCTGCCGCCTAAGAACGCCTGGTATTTTGCCAAAACCGTGCTGGCTGCTGTGTTGTGCATGGCAGTGGCAAGCGGCATTGCGCCGCTGCTGTTCGGCTTTCTGATGGGATAAAGCAAAGGAGGGGGGCACTGTGGTTGTGCTGCGCTCCTGGACCCCGCTTTCGATTCCAATCTGCCGATTGGAATAGATTTTAAAATTCTTTTGACTGGTGAAAACGCCGCCCCGCAGGCAAAACGGGGCGGCGTTTTGCTGAATATGCAGAAAATGGCAAGAAAAATTTATCAAAAACAGACGGTTAGAAAAGACTAACATCTTGAAAAAAGGCCACTACCCTCGTATAATAAAATTAGCTGTGAAAAGCTTGACAATGGACGGCCGGAACGCACAGCCCCCGCGCAGGCTTGCTGATGTTTGTGCGGTGCAAATGGCACCGGCTTCCGACAATAATGCAAAGGAGAGAATATTATGATCGAATACTCCGCACAGGTCAACAATATGTGCCCGATCACGAAGGGTCCGAAGCATGGTCCCGCTCCCATCCCTGAAGAGGGCGAATGGGTCAAGGCCTATAAAATTGAGGACATCAGCGGCTATACCCACGGTGTGGGCTGGTGCGCACCCCAGCAGGGTACCTGCAAGCTGAGCCTGAACATCAAGAACGGCATCATTGAGGAAGCTTTGGTTGAAACCATCGGCTGCTCCGGCATGACCCATTCTGCTGCTATGGCTGGCGAGATCCTGCCCGGCAAGACCATCCTGGAAGCACTGAACACCGACCTCGTCTGCGACGCTATCAACGTTGCAATGCGTGAGCTGTTCCTGCAGATCGTTTACGGCCGCAGCCAGACCGCTTTCTCTGAGAACGGCCTGCCTGTCGGCGCTGGTCTGGATGACCTGGGCAAGGGCCTGCGTTCCATGACCGGTACCATCTTCTCCACCAAGGCCAAGGGCGTTCGCTACCTGGAGCTGACCGAGGGCTACATCCTCAAGACCGCTCTGGATAAAGACAACCAGGTCATCGGCTATCAGTTCGTCCGTCTGGGCAAAATGCTGGAAGCAATCCGCCATGGCATGGACCCGAAGGAAGCTTACGAGAAGAACATCGGCACTTACGGCCGCTTCTCTGCTGAGCAGGGCGCTGTCAAGTACATCGACCCGCGTGAAGAATAAGAGAGGGAGGAACATAGATTATGGCAACTTTTGAATCCCAGAATCGCCGTATGCCCAAGATCGAGGCCTGCCTGAAGGCCAACGGTCTGGAGAGCCTCGACGCCTGCAACGAGATGCTGCTGGCCAAGGGCATCGACTGCGATAAGATCATCCGCGGCATCCAGCCCATCTGCTTCGATAACGCCGTCTGGGCTTACACCCTGGGCACTGCCATTGCTGTCAAGCGCGGCCTGAAGAGCGCTGCTGACTGCGCTGCTGCCATCGGCGAAGGCCTGGAAGCTTTCACCATCCCCGGCTCTGTTGCTGAACAGCGTAAGGTTGGCCTGGGCCACGGCAACCTGGGTGCCATGCTGCTGCATGAGGACACCCATTGCTTCGCTTTCCTGGCTGGCCACGAATCCTTTGCTGCTGCTGAAGGCGCAATCGGTATTGCCCGTACCGCCAACAAGGTCCGCAAGGAACCCCTGCGTGTTATCCTGAACGGCCTGGGCAAGGATGCTGCCCAGATCATCAGCCGTATCAACGGTTTCACCTATGTCAAGACCGATTACGACTTCAAGACCGGCGAACTGAAGGTTGTTGAGACCATCCCGTACTCTGACGGCGAGCGCGCTGCTGTTAAGTGCTACGGCGCTAACGACGTTCTGGAAGGCGTTGCTATCATGAAGGCTGAGGGTGTTGAAGTTTCCATCACCGGTAACTCCACCAACCCGACCCGTTTCCAGCACCTGGTTGCAGGCACCTACAAGAAGTGGGCCCTGGAAAACGGCAAGAAGTACTTCTCCGTTGCTTCCGGCGGCGGCACGGGCCGTACCCTGCACCCGGATAACGTGGCAGCTGGCCCGGCTTCTTACGGCCTGACCGACTCCATGGGCCGTATGCACGGCGATGCCCAGTTTGCTGGTTCCTCCTCTGTGCCCGCTCATGTTGAGATGATGGGCCTGATCGGTGCCGGCAACAACCCGATGGTTGGCATGACCGTTGCCTGCGCTGTTGCAGCTTCCCAGGTAAACGCCTGAGTCAACAGCAATAACTTAATTAGCGATTGAAAAAGCGCCCGATGCGGATTTTCTGTATCGGGCGCTTTTGTTGAATTAGAAATTAGGAATGAGAAGTAGGAATTGGAGATGGGGCGGCGGGATTCTTAAGGAATAAAGAATAAATAATAAAGAATAATTGTGGTGGACCGCGGCGCAGAAGCGCCGATCAGAAAATTTTAGGTTTGATGGTACTTGAAAATGTGCGGCAAACGCAACGCCTAAAACAAACGCAAAACGATGCCCGGAAAGCGCACAACCCCAAATTACAGCTCAATCTCCTGCAGACGCAGCAAAGCCAGAATATAAATCTTCAACGCTTCAATCAGCTTTTCAAACGGGGTGCCCTCGTTGGCACCGTGCATGGGACCGGCGAATTCCGGCAGCTCAATGTCGGTATGCTCCGGGCCAAAGCTGACGGCATACGGGAAGTGACGCGCATAGGTACCGCCGCCCATGGTAAAGGGCTTTTTGTTTTCGCCGGTCACATCGTTGTAGGTGGTGATCAGCGTTTGGATGGCCGGGCTGTCCGCTGCAATGTAGAACGGCACACGGGAAGATACATCCTCCAGCGTGGCAGCGGTGCCACACACCTGGGTCATCATTTCGGTCAGGTGCTCCGCGGTGGTGGAAGTCGGGTAGCGGCAGTCAAAGCTCTGGCGCAGGCGGCCATCCTTCATCTCGATGGTGCCGCCAATGATGGTCAGCGGGTCAAACACATCGTCGCTGGCGGCAATACCCAAGGCGCTGCCGTCCGTGGTGGCGTGCAGGGTGTGCAGCACCTGCAGATAAGCGGTCTCGGCCGGGGGGCAGACCTTGCTTTCCAGCAGGCAGGTAACGATCAGCCCAATGGCGTTTACGGTGCCTTGCGGCATGGCGGCGTGGCCGCTTTTGCCCAAGCCGCGGATGATGGTGGTGCCGTTCTCACCAGCTTCAAAGGTCACGCCCTCGGTCTGTTTCAGGGCGCTTTCCGGCAGGCGGACGGTGCAGGCTGCGCGGTCGGGCACAGCGTTGTGGGCAACGCCGCCCACAAAATCAACGATTACACCGTTTTCCAGCACGGGGCTGACCAGCTCGCCGCCAAAACCGCCTTTTTCGCCGTTGCATACCGGGAACTCGGCGTCCGGGGTAAAGCAGAAAGCGGGCTGCTCAAAGTGGGCGGCAAAATAGTCTACATCGTGCATGTTGGTTTCCTCGTTGGCACCCAGCAGGGCTCGCACGGGGTACTTGAGGGTAACGCCGTTGTCTTTCAGGTATTTCAGGGCATACAGGCACAAAATGCTGGGGCCTTTGTCGTCGGCCACGCCGCGGCCCAGCAACCAGCCATCCCGCACGCGCACGGTGTAGGGGTCAGCATCCCAGCCGTTGCCCTCGGGCACAACGTCGGTGTGGGTGATGGTAGCCAGATACTTCTGGCCGTCTGCAATGGGGCCGGTCTGCGCCCAGCCGATGTAACCTTCGGCGTTGTGGGTGTCCAGGCCAAGCTCTGCGGCAATTTCCAGGGCTTTGTCCAGCGCAGCCTTGGGGCCTTTGCCAAACGGTGCGCCCGGCTCCGGCGTGCCCTCAACGCTCGGCACAGCCACAAGGCGGGTAATATCACGTAGAATGTTATCACGGTTATTTTCTGCAAATGCGTCAATCGACGCCCAGCGGGAATCTAGCATGGGGTTATCCTCCTGATTCAGCTGCCGGTACGGCAGACAAATTTGTATACAGCTATTATAACACGAACAGGCCAAACTGCAAGCAGCAGGCTGGCCGGGGACAAAATGGCAGTTATTTGTCCTTTGATTTGCCAAACACAAGGCAGAGCCCAGCGATGCCAACGCACAGTCCGACAAATGCAAACGGAATCTCTGACATGCTGGCAAAAATCGTATCATTCAGTCCATCCTGCGCGCAGCTGAGCAGAATGCCGAACAATAGCAATGCGATACCTTTGATTTTGTCTTCCATTGGGAACCTCCTACATTTGATTGTGGTAAAAAAGTTATGATATGGCAGTACGTTTGATATGGGCAGGTTTTATGTTCTCATCTCAAAGCGCTCTTTTCATCATTTTGGGGTGGACGGACATAACGCAGCATGCCTTCTTCGCAGGCACCGAATCGTAAATAGTTGAATTTTGCTTCATTCAGTGTTATTCCATGGTTAGAGTCGCTGGGTTCATCATTAGAAGCAATGAATGGGTCATTCTCCCAAAAACAGACAGGGCAAATATACCCGCAGTCTTCGCCTGGTGAAACGTTATAGGTGAAATATCCACAACAAGGACATTGATATTTTTTCAAGATATGATTACCTCTGCAAACTGGAACTTGTCGGGTTCTTTACATAGATAAAATATTAATTTTTCTTTCCACACCTAAAAAAAATAAAGTCTGGCTGATGAATAACTCCTCCAAACATATCTGGTCGCTTTTCTCTAATTGATTCTGGTACTTTTGATTCCTGACATTCCTCAATAATAAATCCAGCAGAAACAATATCATTTATTAATGTTGAAATCGTTCTATGATAAAGTTCATATTCATCTACTACCCAATGAATAACACGCTTACCCTCTATTCCGTAATTTCGTAGATTAGCATATAATCTTTCTCCAGTTTCTGTTCTGGTATATCTGTCAAAAGTCCCATCATATGCTGTACTTATTGGGTGTGACATCGAAAAAACACATTTGCCATTTTCATTCAAGTGACTATAAATCTGTTTCATAAGCCTTTCAAAATTTTCTACATAATCAAAAGCCAATGAACTTGTAATAACATCAAACTTTTCCTCTAAATCATCCAATTCTTCAAAAGCCAGCCTTCTGTATTCAATATTAGAGGCAGCATTATTTTTTCTTGCATATGCTAACATTTTTTCCGATATATCAATTCCAAGAACGGATAACGCCCCTTTCTTTGAATATTGAAGTGCATGTTGCCCCATACCACATCCAATATCTAATACTTTCTTTTTATATAGTTCAGGTATCATTCCTAATATTATTGGTGTCTCAATAATATCATTAAAATTGATTTCTTTGCTACGTATTTTCTCGAAGTTTTCGTAAAATAAATCATTATCATAAATATTTTGTTTTGACATTCTGCAACCAGCCTTTCATATAAAAAATTATTTTTTGTTTTCTTCTACTTCCATCTTCTTGTCTTTCGGGCAACAAGCATCCTTCTCTTTCAGCTCGGTCAATTCCGATTTTCGAAACACAAGTTTATTTTTCTTCCATTTTGTCTAAAAGCAGATTGATTTTTTTGAGAATCAAGTATGTGCAGGAAATAATGAGAGAGATTAACAGTGTGACTGCTGTATAAAGTGGGTAAAAATAAGGGCAATACCGCATAATTCTAAGTGCCGATACGGCGAGCGAGGTGCGGCAGAT
>OJPU01000592.1_pt1 | contig 12858 bp, 9 predicted proteins | sample 1598561 | NCBI WGS metagenome assembly OJPU01 (sample SAMN03922500, study PRJEB24848) | human gut metagenome | isolation source: stool sample | host: Homo sapiens | place: Germany | collected 2011-11 | reverse complement strand
AAGTAATAGAGCATCCTTCTGACTTGACAAAGGTTCCCGGTCGCATCATTGAAAGGAGAATGGTACGGGTGTTCAGTTTCCGTACTTTCCTTACGGAAGAATGTTTTGAGATGGTTCATTATGCAGAGCCTGGTAAAAAGCCCAGGTGGGGTTATTTCCCTTCTGAAGGCCATCCGGAGGTGGTGACCAGATTCGAGGGTACTAAAGCTACTCCTGAATTTCTGCAGGCTATCGCCTATGAAGTTTATGTGAAGAATGTGACTTTCGGTCTTCTTCACCAATGGCTGACAGATATGGGCATGACCGTTTCTAAAAACACATTGCGCAACTGGCTTAAGAAAGGCAAGAAATACCTGGATGAATTGGTCTGTGTATTGAAGTCCATAGCTTTGGAAAAAGACTCGATAGTGAACTGCGATGAGACCTGGTGTAAGGTGCGTAAATATGATCACTATAAGAAGTGCTATATTTGGGTTCTGGTCAACAAGGCTCGGAAAACAGCCATTTTCTTCTATGAGAATGGCTCGCGCGGTCGTGAGGTACTTACAGACTTTTTGGGTGATGCAGAATTGAAGAGTATCATGTCCGACGGATACAATGCTTATGTGTTTATCGGCAATGATCTGAAATCAGCCCGTTTTAAAGATACTGTACACCAAGTTTGTATGTCTCATGCCAAAAACAAGTTTGTCAAGGCTTCCAATCAGGGTGGTGAACCGACTGCAGAACGCTTTTCCGAAATTTTAAAGGAGTTCTTTATGAGGGAGCGTAAATACGATGATGCCGGATTAACTCCAAAAGAAAGGTTTCGGGAAAGGCAAAGTCTGGAAACGAAGGAACTCCTGATAGAATTGCGCAGTCAGTTGGACAGTGAACTGTCAAAGGATTCAGAATTTAGAAGTCAGTATTATAGGGAAGCTCTCAATTATCTGAACCGGTTCTGGAAAGAGATTTTTGCCTACTTGGATGATGGTGAATTACCTATAGACAACAATCTGGCAGAGCGAACCATTCGAAAGCTGACTACCCAACGTAATAATTCACTTCATTATGGTAGTGATGCCGGTGCTGGGATGGCTGCAACATATCATAGTGTGATTGGAACGGTAAAGCTTCATGGCAGTTCTGTCTGGAACTTCATCGGAACTTTTTTCAAAAATATCTTTAACGGATGCAGGGATTATGTTAACATGGTTCCTGACAAAATCACTTTGGCTACCAGCCAATGTTAAATTCAAGACTAATTAATTAACAAAACTCGGTTTAGGGCACTGAAAAGTGCCCTTTCGAAGGGGGATGCCCTAAATTGAGTGCTTACAAAAACGAGTTTGCTTTTTAAATTATTTCGTAAGCGTCCAAAAATGCCGTCTTGCTTTGTCTTCTAAAGATTTCGACCTTTGCTGCTATCTATTACAAGAAATACATCTGGTGTCTGGTGAACAAGGAGCGTAAGATTGCCATCTACTGTATGAGGACGGTTCCAGGGGACGCGATGCGTTGAAGCCCATATTGGGGGACCGCCAACTCAAGGCTCTTCAGTCTGACGGTTACAATGTCTATATATATCTTGATAATGAACTTGTTGATACTGATCATCTCTGCTGCCTGGCCCATGCCCGTGCGAAGTTCGTTTACGCCTTCGAGCAAAGTGCCGACAGTGATGCTGAATACTTGCTTGGCTGTATCGGTGAACTCTGCGGGCTGGAGGAACAATACCTTAAAGGAAGCTTTCCACCGAACAGATAACTGCGTGCAGACAGTCTCTTAAGACTAAGGAGATAATCGGTCGTATACGCAGTAAGTTCCATGTGCTGACTTCGGATGGTCATCCTCCCCCGCGGTGAACTGATGGATAATGCTGTGAATTACCTGCATCATTTCTGGCATTAGCTCTTCGCTTACTTGAAAGACGGGCGTTACAGTATCGACAACTCCCTTGTCGAGCGTTTTATCCACCCCCCTTGCGGGGGAACGGAAGAACTCGCTGTCTTTCGGTAGCAACCGTATGGCGACGTCTCTGCCGCCTACTATACGTTGATATCCACTTGCCGTATGAATGCGATATCGGCATTGAACTACTTAAAGACACTTTTCCGTGAAATCATCAAAGGTCGTAGGGATTATAAGAATCTGCTGCCGATGACCATTGGAATCAGTACTAACAATATTTAAAAAACAAGTCCGCTTTTTGATTTATTTAAGAGGAAACCGCTTACAGGTGATGTTCCATATATGATACATTAAAATTGGATACTTACAAAATGTTGATATTTTATGCTTAAACTATTGGTTGTTTGTGAGGCTGTCGTTGAAATATATAATAAACATTATTTTAATAATGGTCTTGATGCAATGATTTCTAATTATAGTCGAATTACTTCTAATATAACTTGTTTGAATTATGGAATTAATGTAGATGTTGTAACCAATAATGAGGTTAAAGGGGATAATGTGAAGTTTGCAATATGTAAAAAAACAAATTCAATATCTTCTCTTTGGGGTAATTTGAAATATAATAAAACATTGATTGAAAAAGAAGTATCTGAAAATGATGCCTGTATAGTTCATATGCCGTCTAATTTGGGACGAATGGCTATTAAATATGCATTAAAGTATAATAAACCATATTTGACTATGGTTGTTGGTTGTGCTTGGGATGCTCTTTGGAATCATAGTTTTAAAGGTAAGCTACTTGCGCCTTATTTTTATTGGTCTACAAGAAAGGCCGTTGCTAAAGCTGATTTTGCTATTTATGTGACGAATAATTTTCTTCAAAATAGATATCCTACTAATGCTCGTTCTTTGTCATGTAGTGATGTGGATTTATTGGATGTTGATGAGCTTGCTTATCATTTGAGAGTAGCTAAAATACATTCGCAATCATCGATTAGTTTTAATTTAGTTACTTTGGGTACAGTTGCTTCTCCTTATAAAGGACAGAGATATGTAATTTCTGCCATTCCTGAAATGATAAAAAGAGGAATTCCTGTAAAATATTATATTGTTGGAGGGGGGAATCAGCGTACTCTTCAAACTTTAGTGAAACGATTAGGAGTAGAAGAATATGTAACTTTTTGTGGTAATATTAAGCATAAAGATATTTTTAGTTTGTTGGATCAAATGGATGTATATGTTCAACCAAGTCTGACAGAAGGCTTACCTCGTGCTTTAATTGAGGCTATGTCACGTGGCATACCTGCTATTGCTTCGAATGTGGGTGGTATACCAGAATTATTAAATAAAGATTTTCTTTTTTCAAAAGGGAATGTTTTGCAAATAGCAGAATTAGTTACTAAACTATATAAAGATAAATCTTTTTTGATTAGATCTGCAATCTTGGGATTTGAAACTTCAAAGAAGTACTTGAAAGATTCTTTGTATGATAAAAGACTTGAATTTCTTGATGAATTTAAGGAGTATGTTTCTATTCATTTGACGAATAATAGATGGAAAAGGTAGTTCTACTTTATTTAGGAAGGCGTGGGGCAGGTCCTGAGTATGCATTAGAAATGGCAAAGGCTCTTTCTAAATACGTTAAAGTATTATGTGTGTTATCAAAGTATATTTCGAACATTAGGCATTGGAAACAGGCTGCACAAAATATAGCTAATCTTACTCTTTTGGAAGTGCATACTTACCGTTCAGCAAGCGAATTTTTTTTTTCAAGTTTTAATTTTTTCAGGTATTGGTTTGTTGTAAGAAGTATAAATAAATTTAATCCAGATTTTATATATTCTCCGATGACGCATTTTTGGGAATGTTTTATAGTGCCTTTTTGTAAATGTAATAATACAATACAAACAGTACATGATGTTATTTTGCATGAAGGAGAAAATGGAATTGAACACAAACTTTTGTCTTATATATTCAGATATAAAAGCTCAAAATATGTAATTCTTAGTTCAGCGTTTAGACCTCAGATGCGTAATCGTGGAATATCTGATGAACAGATTCTTGTTATACCTCATGCTGTATTTAAAGGTTATTATCATGGTCCGTTGAAAGAAGATTTCTATCAATATAATCGTTTCTTATTTTTTGGGCGTATTATTAAATATAAAGGAATAGAGGTGTTGCTTGCCTCCATGAAAACCGTTATAAATAGAATGCCAAAGGTAAGATTATTTATAGCTGGCAATGGTGATATAGAACCATATAGAGAATTATTATATGAATGTAGTGAGAATATAGATTTAAAGAATGACTGGATAGAAGATTGTGAAGTAGAGGGACTCTTTAGGGATATTGATTTTGTAGTTGTTCCCTATACCCATGCATCTCAGTCAGGGGTAATACCACTATCTTATTCCTTTGGGAAACCTGTAATTGCCACTAAAATAGGAGGGTTACCTGAACAAGTTTGTGAGGGCAAAACAGGTTTACTTATTGAGGCGGGTAGTGAGGAACAGTTGTCTAATGCTATATTGGAACTTTTTTTACATGCTGATAAATTGAAAGCTATGAAGAAAGCGTGTTATGAATATGCTTTTAATAACACATGGGATTCTTCTGCCAAAATATTGATTGATGCATTCAAATAGGAATGTTATTGTACAATCTTGTTGTAACCCTACTATTTTCTGCCTTGACTTACATTGTCCTCTAATATACTTTTTGCGGCATAACTTAGAAACAAATATTATGGCCAAAGAAAAAGTAAGCTATTAGGAGGAATATGACCTCTCTAACGATTGCACTGTTCGACCAAGGATTTTCCGGGTTCTGTATGAACATAGGCAGTAAGACTGCTGCAGAAACTCGACATTATCTTTTCTTTAATGGAAAGCTGCAAACTTAATAACATAAAGCCTTAGTGTAGCCTGAACCACTTGTTTGCATATGTTCTTCATGGTAAAGATTGCAATAAGAAAGATTTTCTATCATATTTTTATAAATCCGAATGTTAAAATTGAATTATTTTTTACCAACGTATTGTGTTTATCGATTATTTCTCCAGTCGATAAAATTAAAATAAATGTCTATAGATGGTGTTCCTTATACAATGCATCAAAATAGGACACTCGCCAACAATAGTAAAATATTTATCATTTATATTTGAGATGCTATGAAAAATCTGCTTCATGTCGTTAATATTTCTTTTGTAATTCCCTATTTTTTAGGTCAGCAATTGAATTTTTTCACAGAAAAAGGGTATAGGGAATATTTAGTGTGCAGTCCATCGGATGAATTGGCAGAACTGGCATTCAAATATAATTTTGAATATAAAGCTGTTATAATATCACGTAAAATATCTATAAAGCAAGATTTGATAGCTGTGAGAAGCACAATGAAGTATATCAAAGAGAAACAGATTGATATTGTTACAGGTCATACTCCTAAAGGTGGGCTGATTGCTATGCTTTCTGGTTATTTTGCAGGTGTATCTAAACGCATTTATTTTCGCCACGGATTAGTTTATGAAACATCTCGCGGATTGAAACGTGGGTTACTGATAACTATAGATAGATTAGCGGCTTTATTGGCTACGGAAGTAGTATGTGTAAGTCCTTCGGTCTATAGGCGAAGCTTGGAGGACAGATTAAATTCAGTAACTAAACAAATGTTGTTGTCGAAAGGTACATGTAATGGTATTGATATCAATCGTTTCAGTAAAAAAGATATTGATGAAAATCGATTAAGTGATTTGCGTGAGAAGTTGCATATTTATGAGAATGATTTTGTTATAGGTTTTACTGGACGATTAGTATGTGATAAGGGAATTATTGAGTTAGTCAGAGCATTTTGTTTGTTACAGGAAAAATATCCAGATATGACGTTGTTACTTGTGGGTATGTTGGAAGAGCGTGATGCTTTACCTTTAGATGTGGTAAATATAATAGAGCATAATCCTAAGATTATTAATACGGGGTATGTATCGAATGCAATGATAGAATATTATTATGCTTTAATGAATTGTTTTGCGTTACCTTCTTATCGTGAAGGATTTCCTACATCGGTATTAGAGGCTTCCGCTATGGAACTTCCTATTATAACGACAAAGGCAACGGGATGTGTAGATGCAATTATAGAAAGGAGAACTGGAGTATATGTAGAACATGATTCTAAAAGTTTAGCAATGGCAATAGAGTCCTTTTATCATGATAAAACTTTGTGCAATATGTATGGAAGGAATGGAAGGAAGTTTGTTGTGGATAATTTTGAGCAATATATAATTTGGAGAGAAATAGAAAAACTATATTTGCAGGCATAAATGAATATTGAATGTCTTTTTACTCCTTACACGTAGGAGGTAGTTCTCTGAGTGAGCCCATTCAGGAGCTTTGCACTCTATTGATGTATAGTTAGGATATTTAGGTATAGAATATTATCTTTATGTTTGGAAACAACTCAAGCTGTATCATGGATTTTCGAAAGACAGATGTATTAAAGTCGATAAAGGAAACTTTGCAAGGAGTTCTTCTTACGGGTAGTCATGCTTTTCTATATGGGTCTCAGGCCAGGGGGGATGCATGTGCTGATTCTGATTGAGATGTATTGATTTTGCTTGATAAACCAAAGATAGAAGATAGTGATTATGATACTATATCTTATCCGTTGGTGGAACTGGGGTGGCTGAAAAATGAATGTATAAGTCCTGTTTTATATACTATGAAAGATTGGTTGAAATATCATTTTACACCTTTTTTCATAACGTAAAGACTGAAGGAATACAATTGATATGAGTTTGGCAAAAGAGGAGATAGAGGCAGTTGTGGCTTACTGCAAAGAGAAAGCTTATAATACGTTGAAGGAGGCAGAAGATATGATTGATACGAAGCATTGGAATCTTGCCATTCAACGTTTGTAGTATGCCTGTTTTATATGGCTTCTGCATTGTTGATGAGTCATGATATTAATGCGCGTACCCATAATGGTGTTGTAGGGCAATTAGGACAAAATTTCGTATCAAAGGGGTTCTAGACTAAAGATGAAGGACGGTTGTATTCCCCGCCTTTTACAGAATCGTATCACAGGTGATTATAACGATTTTTTTGATTTTACAAGAGAAGATGTCGCACCGTTATTGGAACCGACTCGTAATCTGCTGATTAAAATTGAGGAATTGATTGTTTTTTGACATTTCTATATTGAAATGTCAACTCCATATTCGAAATGAATATATAGTAAAATATTGCCCCAAAAAAATGAACATACTTATTACAGGGATCCACGGCTTTGTGGGTTCCAATCTTGTTATTGACTTAAAGGAACATCATAGCCTTTATGGCTTGGATATTGTTGCGCCTGAAAAGGAGGGGGTGATAAAGAATTTTTCTTGGAAAGATATTGAGGCTGCTTCTTTTCAGAGGCAGGATCGTCCTAAATTCGATGCTATTATTCACCTGGCAGGTAAAGCCCATGATACAAAGAACCAGTCTGCTGCCCAAGCCTATTTTGATATCAATACGGGATTGACTCAAAAGATATTTGATTTCTTTTTGGAATCGTCTGCAAAGAAGTTTATATTTTTTAGTTCAGTAAAAGCGGCTGCTGATAGCGTGGTCGGTGATATATTGACTGAAGATGTGATACCTGCTCCGGTAGGACCATATGGGAAAAGCAAGATATCTGCCGAGAATTACATCCTTAGCAAGTTGAAAGTTGAAAATGGAGAATTGAAAGCTAATCTGTATGATGACAAAAAGGTCTATATCCTGCGTCCTTGCATGATTCATGGTCCCGGCAACAAAGGCAATCTGAATCTTCTTTATAATGTGGTGAGGAAAGGCATTCCCTGGCCTTTAGGGGCTTTTGAGAACAGAAGGTCTTTTACTTCAATAGACAATCTCTGCTACGTGGTGGAAGGTCTTTTGACCAAGGAGGTGGCGAGTGGTATCTACCACATGGGAGATGACGAGGCCTTGTCCACAAATGAACTGATAACTTTGATGTGTCGGGCTTTGGAGCGTAAGCCGCATATCTGGAAGATAAACAGAGGACTGATGGAATTCTGTGCCCGGCTTGGGACTCTGCTCCATTTGCCTTTGAATGAAGAGCGTCTGCGCAAGTTGACAGAGAATTATGTGGTGAGTAATGCGAAGATAAAGGCTGCCCTGGGTATTGACAGAATGCCGGTGAGGGCAGAGGAGGGGATAGTGAGAACGATAAAATCGTTCTCAAATATAAAAGTAAACAATTAAGAATTAAAAATTAAAGAGGAAAATACTGTTATGTATTATCTGTTTATACTGGTTCTGCTGTTTTTAGCAGAACTTTTTTATTTTAGAATAGCTGATAGGTGCAATATCATCGACAAGCCCAATGAGCGGAGTTCCCATACGAAAGTGACTTTACGCGGTGGTGGGATTATTTTCTATTTCGGGGCGTTTGCCTATTTCCTGACGAGTGGCTTTGAATATCCCTGGTTCCTGCTTGCCTTGACACTGGTGACGTTCATCAGCTTCGTGGACGATATAAAATCCACCGGACAGATGACAAGACTGTTTTTTCATTTCTCTGCTATGGCTATGATGTTTTATCAGTGGGGGCTGTTCTCCTTGTCCTGGTGGTGGATAGTCATAGCCTTGATAGTCTGTACGGGCATCATCAATGCCTACAATTTTATGGATGGGATTAACGGCATAACCGGCGGTTACTCTCTGGTTATTCTTGCTGCGTTGGCTTATGTCAATAAGGAGGTGGTTACTTTTGTGGAAGCGGATTTCATCTATACCGTTATCTGTTCTGTTCTAGTCTTCTGTTTCTTCAATTTCCGCAAGCATGCCAAATGCTTTGCCGGTGATGTGGGTTCGGTGAGCATTGCCTTCATCCTTCTTTTTTTGATAGGAAGACTTATCATTGGAACGGGTGATTTCAGCTGGATAGTTCTTTTGTCCGTTTATGGGGTAGACAGTGTATTGACTATCATTCACCGCCTGATGCTTCATGAGAATATCGGGCTACCGCATCGCAAGCATCTGTATCAGATTATGGCGAATGAACTGAAGATTCCTCATGTAATGGTTTCTTCTATTTACGTGGCAGTGCAGGCAATCATAATCGTAGGATATATAATATGTTTGAATTATGGTTACTGGTATCTGCTATGCGTTATTCTTTTGCTCAGTCTTATTTATATCTGTTTCATGAAGAGGTTCTTTGTTCTGCATCAATTATCTTATAATTAATACTTTATCACTTTTCTCAGAAAAACTACTCCCAAGCACCTTTTTTCTTTGGCTACATAGTTTTTAATCCTCACCTTTGCATCGTTGATCAACGAAACGTGTGAATAGGAAAACGAATTTAAATCTCTAAAGAAAAAAGTATGAGTGTAATTTTCAGGACGGTGGAGAGACCGTCGGACCCCAGGGTTGAAAACTCTCCCAAGAAGTATTATCCGCAGTTGGTAACATTGGGGCAAAGCGTGGATTTGGCGTTTATTGCACAGAAGATGCAGGACCGCTCTTCTCTGTCTATCGGTGACATCAAGAGTACGATGCAGAACTTTGTGGAAAAGCTGAAAGAGCAGTTGCTGGAAGGAAAGACGGTTAATATAGCCGGGCTGGGTGTCTTTATACTGGCAGCCAAATCGAAAGGTGAGGAAAAGGCTGATGACGTGACAGCCAAGAGTGTGGAGAGCGTCCGTATCTGTTTTCAGGCGAATAGGGAACTGAAGATATCGAAGGCTGCTACCCGTGCTGGAGAAAGGCTGGATTTGGTGAGTTTGGATGATTATCTTAAGGGGAAGACTTCTACAGATGGCGGCTCCGGTTCGGAAGGAGGAGGCTCGGATTCGGATGGAGACCAAGGTGAGAATCCACTGGGATAACAGTAGCTATGAATTATTAATCAGATAATGGATAATCTTTATGAAGAAAACGTGGAATGTGATTTTGAAACTTATTATTGCCGTAGCGAGTGCTGTGGCAGGTGTGATTGGCGGACAGACAATGATGTTTTAGTCCGATAGGATTTGATAAATAAAAAATGAGAAGAGCTGCTGGCAGGAAATCTGTCGGCAGCTCTTTTTTTAATCCTTGTATGCTTCTTCGTGTACCCCCGCTACTGCTCGTCCGCTGGGGTCGTTCTTTCCTTGGAAAGAGGCGTCCCATGCCAGCGCTTCGGCGGTGGAGCATGCCACACTGGGTACGCTGGGAACACTCCGGGCTGCGCTTTCACTGGGGAAATGCTCTTCGAAGATGGTGCGATAGTAATACTCTTCCTTATTTTGCGGGGTATGTATCGGGAAGCGTTCGGCGGCATGTGCCATCTGTTCGTCGCTGACGGCAGCGGCAGTGACGGCTTTCAGCGTATCAATCCAACTGTAGCCCACACCGTCGGAGAACTGTTCTTTCTGCCGCCAGGCAACGCTCTGTGGGAGCATGTCGGCAAAGGCTTCGCGGACTACTTTCTTTTCTATCTCCTTGCCGGGGCACATCTTGACTGCCGGATTGATGCGCATGGCAACATCCAGGAATTCTTTGTCGAGGAAGGGGACACGTCCTTCCACTCCCCAGGCTGCAAGGCTTTTGTTGGCACGGAGGCAGTCGTACAGATGTAGTTTGGAGAGCTTGCGCACGGTTTCTTCGTGAAAGGCTTGCGGGGTGGGCGCCTTGTGGAAGTAAAGGTAACCGCCGAACACCTCGTCCGCACCTTCGCCGCTGAGTACCATCTTGATGCCCATGCTTTTGATGACACGTGCCAGCAGATACATGGGGGTGGAGGCGCGGACAGTGGTTATGTCGTAAGTCTCAATGAAATAGATGACGTCGCGGACAGCATCGAGGCCTTCCTGAACGGTATAGTTTATCTCGTGATGCACGGTACCGATATGACGGGCCACTTCGCGGGCTTTAATCAAGTCGGGAGCACCCTTCAAGCCGACGGCGAAGGAATGGAGCTGTGGCCACCAGGCATCTGCCTTGTTGTCTGTCTCGATGCGTTTGGCGGCATATTTCTTGGCGATGGCAGAGATGACGGAAGAATCGAGTCCGCCACTGAGCAGGACACCGTAGGGGACGTCGGACATCAACTGGCGCTGTACGGCGGCTTCAAGGGCATCGTGCACAGCCGTGACTTGTGTGCTGTAGGCTGTCCGGCCTATCGAAGCCGGCGCGGCATTACGTTCGGCGGCAGGAGTGTAGTTGTCTTTCACAGCGGCATAGTCCATCCAGTCGCGGGTGTACCAGCGGTGCATCTTGCCCTCGCGCCCACGGTAGTAGTGGCCGGGAAGGAAAGGCTCGTACTCATCGCAGAAACCCTCAAGAGCTTTCAGCTCACTGCCGAAGTAGATGTGTCCGTCTTTGTCGCGTCCTATATAAAGGGGGATTACGCCGATGGGGTCGCGGGCGATGAGGTAATCGTCCGTTTCTTCATCATAGAGGGCGAAGGCGAAGATGCCGTTCAGCTCTTCGAGGAAGCGGATGCCTTTGTCTTTGTAAAGGGCAAGGATGACTTCGCAGTCGGAACCTGTCTGGAAGGCGTATTTTCCGGCATAGCGGGCACGGATGTCGCGATGGTTGTAAATCTCGCCATTGACGGCAAGCACCTGTTTGCGGTCGGGTGAATATAAGGGTTGTCCACCGGATTCCGGGTCGACAATGGAGAGGCGTTCGTGGGCGAGGATGGCGGAGCCGCCTACGTAGATACCACTCCAGTCCGGTCCGCGATGACGGATTTTCTGCGCCATCCGTAGCGCTTTGTTTCTCAACTCAGGAGTTTGAGACTGTATGTTGAAGATTCCTGCTATTCCACACATGAGAATTAAAAATTAAAGGTTAAAAATTAAAGAAAGGGAAATCATTTCTTGTTTTCTTTTAGAGGTTCGAGGTAACGGTCTATCTCTGTTGCCACTCGTCGTCCGTCGGCCAAGGCACGTACCACGAGGCTGGCGCCGTGGGCGGCATCGCCTGCCACGAATACGTTCTCTGCAAACTTCGGTTGCTCGGGCTTGAGGAAACCCATGGCAAGAAGCACCATATCGGCTTCGATGACCTCTTTCTTACCCGTAGATTTCATGATAGGGCGGTTACCGTCTGTTGCCGGAAGCCACTCCACTTCTTCCACTTCCACACCGCATACCTTGCCGTTCTTTCCGATGAACTGGGTAGAGGCGAGGGACCATCGACGGGTACAGCCTTCTTCGTGGCTGCTGGTGGTTTTCAGTACGACGGGCCATTGAGGCCAGGGAGTATCAGGGTTGTGTCCTATGGGCGGTTGGGGCATGATTTCAATCTGGGTTACGCTGACGGCTCCCTGTCGGATGCTGGTGCCTATACAGTCAGACCCGGTATCGCCGCCGCCGATGACGAGTACCCGTTTGCCGCGGGCGTTGACGAGTTGGTCTTTCGGGAAGGTATCTCCATCCAGAATATGGTTCTGCTGTGCCAGCATGTCGAGGGCAAAGTAGATGCCTTTCAGCTCCCTGCCCGGAATGGAGAGGTCGCGGGCGGTGGGCGTACCGGTACAAATGGCGTAGGCATCGAATCCGACGGGCAGTTTCTGTACATCGACATGGACTCCCATCTTGAACAAGATTCCTTCGGCCTTGAGGATTTTCATGCGGCGGTCGATGACGGCTTTGTCCAGTTTGAAGTTGGGGATGCCGTAACGCAACAGTCCTCCCGGCATCGGTTTGCTGTCGAATAGGGTAACTTCGTAACCTTTGGCGTTCAGCCGTACGGCAACGCTCAATCCGGCAGGGCCGGCGCCGATGACGGCTACTTTCTTTCCGTTGCGTTCGGGCTGGAGGGGGGTGATGTAGCCCTCGCGAAAAGCAGCCTCGGCAATGGCGGCTTCGTTCTCGCGGATAGTGACCGGTTCGTTGCACGAGAGTTTCAGTACGCACGACTTCTCGCAAAGGGCAGGGCAGATGCGTCCCGTAAATTCCGGAAAATCATTCGTACTGTTCAGTAT
>OJPU01000542.1_pt1 | contig 14118 bp, 10 predicted proteins | sample 1598561 | NCBI WGS metagenome assembly OJPU01 (sample SAMN03922500, study PRJEB24848) | human gut metagenome | isolation source: stool sample | host: Homo sapiens | place: Germany | collected 2011-11 | reverse complement strand
GATTCTGGGCATTTTGCTCAATTACTACTCATTTGTAGGAACTACTCATTACAGACGATACAGGCGCTATCCCGCCAAGGGTACACTGCCTCGATGGTGCCGCCGACAACTGCCTGCTCGGCTTCAAGGGTGTGTTCAATGTCAGCTTCGCGGGGGTATTTTCCGGGTTCAACGATCAGAACTTTCATCGGCATCCTCCTTATCAGAAGTTTCTTTCAGCGCATTTTTCTGCTTAACGGTCAGCAGCACGATACCTGTTGCGGACAGAAGGGAAACGACCACGATAGCCAGCAGCGGGAAACCATCTCCTGTCTGCGGGAGGGTCTGCACCTTGCGCGGCGTAATAACCGGCGTGGGAACAGGAGTGGGCGCCGGAGTTGCAGCGGGCGTCGGCTGCGGTGTGGGTGCCGGAGTCAGTGTGGGCGTGTCCTCGCGGGGCGTAGCTTCGTCTATCACCTGAATCAGCCGTTTGTCGGCGCGCACCCATTCGGCATCGGTATTTTCGCGGACGAACAGGCAAACATTTTTGTCTGCCTGCTGTACCTTAAACTGCACTGATTCGGCAATTTCAAAGCCGGCCGGGGCTGCATCTTCGGTCAGGGTGTAGATGTACTCCTTGCTGTCGTCCGACAGTTTGAGGAAATCATCCGAAATGGGAACACGATGCGTTTTGTAGTCGGTTGTCCAAGTGTCGACGACCTCATCATTCGCATCACGGATCGTCAGCGTAGCTCCCGGCAGCAGATTACCAGCAATGTCTGTCTTGTCGATATCCAGTACCGGCGCGTCCTGCATTACAATGGTTGAACCATTCATTTTCGACCAGTCATCGTCCGTTTTTACATACACCTCATTGACCTGCTCTGTACCTTCCTGCACCAGCTTGAACACGATGCTTTCGGCTTCGGCGTAGCCATCCGGGGCGCACTTCTCCGTCAGGGTGTATTCCTTTTCCAGTTCCAGACCTCGCACGGTGTGCGGCATTTTTGTGGAAGTCCAGCCCTCCACCAGATTGCCGTCTGCATCACGGATTTCCAGCTTTGCACCGGGCAGTTCCTTGCCGTTAGTGATGTCCTGCTTGGAAATGTCTACACTGGTGCGCAGGTTGGTGTTCGTAGCGTCCACGACCTGCCACGCGATTTGCTGACCTTCATAGGTGAAGGAAACTTCCATAGGGGTGCTGTCCAGCAGGTAACCCGCAGGGGCGGTGATTTCCACAATGCGGTATCTGCCGCTGTTGCCGGAATCCGGATAAGTTTTTGCGCGGATGGGAATGTCCACATCAAACCAAGTAAAGCCGCTGGCGTTGGTTGTGCTACTGGTGGCCAGCTTTGTACCGGCGTCCAGCAGCTTTGTACCGTCCGCGGAATAAATGTCATCCACGGTGTAGAGTTCATACACGGCTCCTGCCAGATAGGTCAGCGCCTCACGGTCCTGCTTGTAAATGCCGGCACCGATTTTGCTGACCTTATCGCCGGGCTTTTCGGGCGTGGGCAGCACCCGCGCATTTTCAAACACAAGTGTCTGCCCATTCTTGTGGGCATCCGAGGCGTCCTTGACATTCACAATGCTGTACGAGCATTTCTTGTCGCCGTCCTGTTCATGGCTGACAATAGTTTTCGCCAGCACAATGTCGTTTTTCTGGTTATCCCAGCCAAATTCCACCGTGTAACTCTGCTGGGTCAGCACAAAACCATACGGTGCTTTGACCTCGATAATGGTGTACTTGCCCAGCGGCAGGGTCACGGTTACTTCGCCTTTGGTGCCATCATGGGTAATTTTCAAGAAATCATAGGTTGCTTGCGTGCGGGTGGGACTGAATTTCACTTCATCCACCTGCCCCTCCGCGCCGGTGGTAACAGTTGCCACCAAATCGCCGGATTTGTACCAGTAGGTGCCTTGGCGGTCGGGTGTGGCAATGTCGGCTGCAGCGTGAATTTCGTACACCGCGCCTGCGAGGTTGTCCTGCGTGTAGATGAACTGTCCATCTTGGTAGTCGGTCAGCACATTGCCCAGCTTACGAATGGTAAGCTGACCGAGGGTTTCGTGGTTGCAGTATTTCTCCGTGACGATGTACTCATCCATGTCGTTGGTAGCATTTCCCACGACCTGCCAGACGCGGTCAGACTTGATTTCAAATTCCACCGAGTAGGCAGGATCGTTGAAATAGCCTTCCGGGCCTTGCAGTTCTTCAATCAAATATCTGCCCAGCGGCAGTTTTTCGGGTGTTTTCATAAGGCCGTCTGCATCGGTGTAGAACACATCCGTTTTCTTGGTGGCGTCACCACTGGCGGGGTCAATCATGGAAATGCGGGTCTTATTACCCTTGTCATCTAATTTGTACAAGGCAAAAGAGGTGTTAGCGATTTTGACCGCCTTGCCGGTTTCGGTGTCGGTCTTGATAAGCTGCAAATAGCCCTCCAATTCCTCATCCAGTACGTTGTAGGTCATATAGTTATTGGTGGCTGTAGTGACACAGCCCGCCGGAACCGTGAATCGGCTCTGCGGGCTGTTGGCGTCTACCGTCACGATGAATGGATCGCACTGGAACACATCCTTGGGAATAGTAGTTTCTACCACGAGGTACTGCCCATAGGGCAGCCCCTCCACGCGGAAGATGCCCTCATCGTTGGTGAACATTTCTCCCAGCCTATATTCAGTGGGCTGATCCGTGGGCATCCAGCCGTTGCCCCTGCCGTTGGCGTAGTCGCCGTCTGCGGTCAAGGTCGCGTTATAGGCGTTGATCGTATCGGTGCTGCTCTCGAACATATTGGCAATGGCCTGACCTTCGGCGGTGAAATCGTATTTTAGTGTGGCGTTATCGTAGTTGTCCTTGCGGTAGGCGTCCAAAATGCTTTGTGCATTGTAGCTGCCATCCGGGTTCTGCTTGAACTGCGCGGCCTTGCTCAGTTTAGAGATGCGGTAAACGGTGAAGCCCGCGCCCTCCAGCTTCAGCGCCGGAGAGGGCTGGCCTGTGGTCGATACCAGTTTGTTCAGAGAAAAACCGGATTTCAGCACTTCGTCTTGGCTTTCCTGCTCGGCGTGGATGTGGTAGGTGGATTCGTCAGCATAGGACAAGGTTTTGTAGTGGTTGACCTCATCGCAGAGGTAGCCTTTCGCGTAGGACAGATAGTAGCCATCCCACGCTTTGCTGCCGTTCAATTTGCGGCTTTCGGCTACGGCGGAATACTGGTTTTTGTAGATGTAGTCGGTGTATTCGCCGCCCTTGGTGGCAAGGCCGCTGTATTTTCCGGTGCGTTCCAGCTTCTTGTTTAGTTGCGGATACTTCCCGGTAACATACAGCTTGCCGTTTCCGTCAATGGGCAGCACCAGCCCTGTGGCGCGTTCCACAAGGTAATATCTGCCCATATACAGGTTGGCAAAAGCCAGCTTTCCGTCTGTGATTTTGGCAGACGCTACCAGCCGGTCTTTCTGCAAAATGGGCAGGTAATCGGTATCCCAGCCGCCGTTGGTGAGGACAGTGGTGTGCCAGATAGGTTGTCCGTTGGCATCGGTGATTTTCGAATAATCTACGACACCCGAAACGCCGTCCGGGTGTTCAATCGCGTCAGCGGCGTACAAATCGTACACCGCCCCTTCCAGCGTAGTGTCACCGTTGCAGCCCGCAGCCAAATACCGCGCGGCGTCCAAGTCCACTTTTGTCAGCAGGATATTGCCGAGAACGCGGTCGTTCTGCATCTTGTCGGCATCGGCGTGCATGGTGTAGGAATCTTCGTTGTTGGCAATGCCCGTGGGGTCTGTGGCGTAGGTCTTATCTGCATTGCGGCTGCCAAAGGTGATGGTGACCACACCCTCGCCGGTGTCGATGAGCGTGCCGCCGCTGTTGGCCGCAGTAATGTCGGCGTTATAATCGACGTTGCCCAGCCAAATCGTCTGACCGTCCAACGCTTTCGTGATTTCAAAGGCATACGCCCGCTTGCCCAGCACGGAACCGGCTGTGCCGGGAGCGTTTACATCCGACCAGTCACCATAGTACCCACTGGGTGCGCGGCTCTCCACGATGACGAACTTGCCCTCATTGCGCTGGGTGTAATAGATATTGTCAGAACCATTGGCATAATTGCTGTGGTTGATGACCTTATAAGTGCCGCCACTCTGGCGTTCAACCTTGTATTGGTTATACCCACCATTGGGGATGTAGCACTGCCGGACGGTATCCCACTCAAAAATCTTAAACTCGGCATCGCCCTTGATGCGCTGCTTGGTTTCGCTGTCGATTTTGTCGATGCTGACCTTTACCGACCACTCATCGTTTTTCATCGGGTAGTCGTTCGAGCTGTTGGCAGGAACCGTAATAGTCTGGTGACTGCCCAACGCGCCGGGCGTGGAATCAAAACCGTGCGGGATGGTGATTTCATCGTATGCAAAGGTGATGTTCGCAAGCTGCGCCCGTGCCGCGGCGATGGCAGCATCCACCATGCCCTGCGCTTCGTTCTGCAGCTGCCCGATGGCTGCATTCTTGGCAGCTTCTGCAGCAGCATCCGCTTCGGCTTGGCTGGTGAACGGTCCTTCCTGCCCGGAAAGCGTGCTGGTGCTGGTCTTGGACACCTCGTAGTGAACCGTCCATGTGGCAGAACCATCGCCGCCGTTGAGGTGAAAACTGTCATCCTGTGTGTGACCGCTTGTGGTAATGGTCTGCGCTACGGCAGGTGTCATCTGCCAGCTGCCGCCGTCCACGCTGCCGCCGGTCCGGCTGGGCGTGACGGTAATGACCGCGCCGTCCACCTTTTCCAGCGTGTTCAGCTGAACCTTGTCGGTGTTGACAGTGAATGTCAAATCAAAGCTGCCGCCGGCAGTCTGGGCGGGAGCTGTCCATGCAGCGGAATAATACTTTGGTTCCGGAACACTCGGCACATCCGGGATCTCAGTGCCGCCCGCAATTTCTTCACCGACCAGCGCCACAACCTGCCACGCATACCCTGCGGGCGGGTTATAGATGTAGGTGTAGTAGCCGTTTTCCCCGGACTGCGCATCTGTACCGTTTACCAGTTCTTCTGCAGCAGCAATATAGGTCTGCGCCGCGTAGCTGTCAGGATACTTTTCCATGATCCACTGCTGGGTTTCATCGTAAAGGCTGCCAAGGATGTCCGGCTGTTCTTCGCCGCCTTCAGGATCATCTTCAAGGCTTGCTACAACAGGACGGTCATCCAGCATATCCAGACTCAGCTGGCCAAGACCACCCCAAATGTTGACCTGGTTTGCATAGTGGTTACCCGGCGTATACTGGCCGGGTTCAAGGCGGGACACATGAGAGAAGCTGTAGGTGGGGCAGCCCTTGGGCTGGCCGTTCAGGCCGTGGCTGCAGCAGTAGGCTTCCTGACCGTTGAACCAAATCAGCCATGTGCCGCCCTCCTTGGCAATACTGGTGATTTTGCCGGTGGCATACGGCGGAGTCGGTCCTGCAGCATAGACGGCAATGCTGTCATCGCCGGTGTCGGCATACATCTGTGTGGGTGCAGCATCCTCGCTGATCTGTACATGGATAGCTTTTGACTGCGAACTGCCGTCCGAATCCTTATAGACAAGCTGCGCCGTAAAATCGGCAGAGGCTTTTACATACAGGCCGGTGGCTGCCGCCGATTGCTCCGAGTATGTCTGGTGCAGGATTTCAGCCTGCTCCTGCTCGTCTGCCGGGATCGGCTCATAATCGGTGGAGCGGTAACTTAAAAGCTCTACATCATCCGGCAGTATGATTTCGGATACCGCACCGTCTGCCGGGTATTCGACCTGCGCCAACAGCGGAACAATGGCATAGTCTGTGCCGGGGGTTTTGCCGATTGAGACCGTGTTCTCATCTGCGTTCAGCGCATCGGCATCCATATGGGCATCTACGCCGTCATACAGGTCAGAAACCCACGCGGAGATACCGATTTTTGTTTCGCCGGTTGCCACGGGCAGACCCATGCTGCCAAGGTAACTGCCGGTAGGCGCGTCCGGCAGATCGGCGTACAGATTTTCAGTGATCTGCGAAAGATTCGGTGTCGGGACATTGGCTTCAGCAGTTTCCGGTGTGGCCGCTGAAGCTGTCTCCGGCGTGGCTGCGGCATCCTCGGCAAAAGCGGGCAGCGCTGCGCCCAGATTTGTGAGCGCAATTCCACCCGCCAGCAGCAGCGACAAGCCCTGCTTTATTCTGTGTTTGTTCTTCATACGAATTTCTCCTTTTGTTGCAAAAGAAAAAGCCCGCTGCACGGTGCAGCGGGCTTGGTTAGCGTTCGGGAGCGTGTTTCTTAGGGACCGGCGCGGCTCTGGCCTTGTAGGCTTTGCGGTATTTTTCGTCAGCATCATAGAACTGCTGCGGAGAGATGCCCGCATCCAGACACCCCTGCATGACAACCGCATTGTAGCGGCTGCTGACGGGGAGCAGTTGGTCGCGGTACGGTGCGTTCATGGTGTAAACCATGATTTCATGCGGCGTGCCATCTGCATCCGTAACCGTCATGGTTTCCTTGTCATAGAATGTCGGGTAGCCCTCGTAACAGTCAAGCTGTGATTCGTCATGGTCAGTGACAGACCAGATCAGTCCTTCAACGCTTGCGCCCTCTTTGGGCAAAATCGTCAGGTAGCCGCGCCGGAATGCCAGCTCATAGCCATCCAGCTTAGCTGTACCCACCACTGTTGCTTCGGGGCAGCGGTAGGCCATCTGCTCAAAATTCAGATTGGAACCATAGGCAAAGTATTCTTTTCGAGACATTGGGTTTCTCCTTATCTGACCTCGTCTGTATGAAGCCGTGGTTGATTGCTGGGATACAGCGACTTGTCGTGCCGCCACGCCTTGTCACCGGGCAGATTTTTCAGCAGGTGCATCCGCACATTTTTGTACTCAGGACCAATCAGCCCCAGCCGCAGCAGAAAGGTGCGGAAAGTGAACGCCGGATTATCCCCGATGGGCGTTTTCCGGAACTGCGTGTACTTCTGGTTGATGCCCTGCGCCGAGATTGCCATAGCCAGAATGATGTTGGCTTTGACTTCGCCTGCGTGCAACGTGGAGTTGAACAGCCGCCACTCGACTGTGCCATGGTAGAACACAGAATGCAGGTTCAAGGCGTTATGTTGAGCTCAACATAAGGCTTGTTATGGCAAGAAAGCGATTATGTATCCCCCGTTCCAAACTTTAATTGTACAGCGACAAAAATTATAAAAACAGTCTGTTTTTCTCTACATAATAACTATATAATTTGAGTATTCCAGATATGATGGAGGTTGTTATTGTGGATGATGGAAATCGACTGACCGTGTATGAACTTGTGGAAAGAGTTATCCCTTGCATCATTGCAAAGCACTATAGCGAAAACTATATTCAAGGCTTTCGTTCGACGTTTAGGAACCTGTTAGCGTACTGCAATAAAAATGAAAAGAAATATTTTACAGCGGAATTGGCTCAGCAGTTCATGCTGGATTGCTACGGTGTGCAGCCGGGAACAGTAGAACGGCGATGCTCACGAGTTCACCGTGCAATGGATTTGTTGTCAGACTACCAACATTTCAACGCGGTTATGCTTCGGCGGAGGTTGAATCGAGAGTTCCCTGCAGGACTGCAAGAAGGTGCGGTCAACTACTTGCAAAAGCTATCTCTCCACGGACGCAGGGAGAATACGCTGCGCAGCCACAGAAATGTTCTTCTTCGCTTTACAGATTATTTGTTCAGCGTTGGAGTCACGGATTACAAATTACTTTCAGCAGATATTGTAAATCGATACGTCAAAGTTGTTTCGTGCAATTACAGCAATTCGGTTGTAAGGCTCCATTACAGTATCCTTTTACGCTTTTTTCAGTACCTTGCGCATAGTGGCTACAAGGAAACAGATTTGTCTTTGAAAATGATGCCAATTGTAAAAGTATCCACTTCCGCGCGAATTCCTACAACATTAGATCTTAGCCAAATCGAAAGTATCCTTGCATCTGTTGACCGTGAAAGTCCACAAGGAAAACGCGATTATGCAGTTTTAATGATTGCAGTAAAACTCGGCATTAGAACCAGCGATATACGTAATCTTCGCCCTGCCAATTTTAATTGGGAACAGCATTTGGTGTCTTTCACCCAAGTCAAAACAGGAGAGCCGATAACTTTACCACTTCCCACAGATGTTGGATGGGCTGTAATAGACTATCTGAAAAATGGAAGGCCTGTAAGCGATGCCCCGGAAATTTTTCTCCGCGCAGTCGCTCCATACGTCTCTCTGCAAAATTTTGACAACATTCTTATTAAGCATATGCGAAAAGCGGGCATTCCTTTGGATTCAATAAAGCACCACGGGCTTCACTCGCTTCGACACAGCCTCGCAACACATATGTTAGATGAAGGAATCCCCATTACCTCGATTCAGGGTGTATTAGGACACATAAATGCCGATTCTACTCAAAAATATATTGGTGTAAATGTACGTCAGCTTCGCAGCTGCGCATTGGAGGTGACTGATTAGTGTTTGAGGAAAAACTTTTTGAACCCCATTTTACCAGTGTGCTTGCACCATATATGCTGGATGTTGTGGAGCAAAAACGTGCCCTTGGCAATAAATACAACGCCGGTGTTGAGGCACTCAGTGCATTCGATGACTTTTGCAATGAGCAACAATTGCGTATACCTGCCATTTCGAAAGAACTGCTGCAAAAGTGGGAGAAAAAGAGACCTCACGAAAACGAAACCACGCAATGTTTTCGGATTTCGTATGTGCGAATTCTTTGTAAGTATTTGCACAGCAATGGCTATGATGCTCCATGTGCATTCCACCCTGCGCCTCATGTAAATAAATGTTTCGTTCCCTACATTTTTACGAAAGACGAAATCGAGAGATTGTTTTCTGCGGTAGATTGTACCAAAGAATCTTCAGAATCTCCACTACGACATTTAGTTATGCCGGTTCTGTTTCGCCTGCTTTATACATGTGGGCTGCGCGTGTCAGAGGCTCTGCACCTTAAGGTTGCAGATGTTGATTTGGATGCTGGAGTTTTAGCCATATACGGTGCAAAAGGAGACAAAGAACGGCTGGTAGGAATTTCGGACTCAATGCTTACATGCATGAAATCCTACCGCAGTAATCCATTAGTGGCAAATGCAAAAAGTATTTACTTTTTCCCTGCTCCTGATGGCGGATTCTATGATACAAGTACAATTTACGATATTTTTCGAAAATGCTTATTTGATGCCGGGATTCCACACCGAGGTCGAGGAAAAGGGCCTCGTCTCCATGATCTCAGGCATTCCTTTGCGGTCCACATTCTAAACAAATGGAGTTCCGAAGGAAAAGACATATATACCTGTTTGCCGATTCTCCGCACTGCTCTTGGGCATGACCGAATTACAACAACCGAAAAATACTTGAGGCTTGTCCCGGAAGCCTATATGGAAGTCACCGAACCATTCAATGAGCGATTCCATACCATTACAGAGGTACTTTGCAATGAGGAATAGATGCAGCTACGCCGGTTTAGTCTCCGCATACTTTAGCGTGTATCTGGCAGGAACTAAAAATGTCAGTACAAATACAATTTACTCTTACCGGGACACCTTTGTTATTTTTCATGGCTACCTTGAAAAGTATTGTGGCTTTAAATTAGAGAAAATGCTTTTTAACGACCTTTCCCGCGAACTGATTCTTGAATTTCTACAATATCTTGAAACTGAACGCAAATACAGTATATCTTCTCGAAACCAACGACTTGCTGCGCTGAAGTCATTTGCAAAATATGTACAAATTGAATGCCCGGATGAAATGATTCTGTGTCAGCGCATTCTTTCAATTGACAGCAAAAAAGCAGCAAAGCCGACGGTTCAATATTTGAGTAACCAGCAAACCGATATTCTAATGGAACAGCCTGATATTTCCACGCCAAAAGGTCGCAGAGACCTGGCGATGATTCTTCTCCTTTACGATTCAGCTGCACGAGTGCAGGAACTTTGCGATTTAAGAATCTGCGATATCCGAATAGATTCACTACCGGTTGTACATTTATTAGGGAAGGGGCGAAAAAGTCGAGATGTTCCGCTTACCAAACCGTGTGCACAGGTATTGCGCCAATACATTTGTGAGAACCATCTTGATATACCAGAACGCCGCAATGACCAGCTGTTTACAAATCCGCAAGGGAAAAAGTTGACTCGCAGCGGTGTTTCTTACGTGCTAGCAAAATATATCCACAAAGCAAATACTGCGGTGGATTCATTTTTTCCGCAGATTACACCGCATTGTCTCCGGCATTCTAAAGCAATGCATCTTGTTGAGGCAGGCAAAAATCTCATTTATATTCGTGATTTTTTGGGGCACGAATCTATTGAGACAACACAGGTCTACGCAAAAGCTAATCCCGAAGCCCGGCGCAAGGCATTAGAAACAATGGACACGAGGATGAATACGCCTGCCATGCCGGATTGGAACGACGACCCTGACTTAAAGGCGTTTTTAAAGACCTTGTAGAAAATTATGCTGAGATTTCTGGTGAACAGTCTCGAAGTAACGTCTGTTCTAAAAGATTCTCAGCATAACTTTTTTCTGCGCATAAAAGGCATGATACCGGCTCTGGTGGTAGTGATAGTCGCTGCCGTCCCGCCCGCGATACCAGCGGTCTTTCAGCTGATCCATACTCGCACCGCTGGGCAGCTTGCGGATTTCTTCCAGAATCGGCTCATCCACCGCCTGACAGTAACTATCGATGCGAGCAGGGTTGACTTTGAGTGCTGCAAACAGAATATCCTCTTTGGAATACATGATGGACAGTACATTTTTGAGGCTTTGCGGTGTGTGTTTGCTTGCATCCACATGGACGTGCATACCGCAGGACGAATTGACCCTTCCGCCTGCACGGCGCAGGGTGCGGATAACCTCCTGCAGCTTTTCCATCTCAGCGTATTCCAGCTTGGGGGAGTTCAGCTCGACTTTATACTCGCCCGAAGCAGAGGCGCGTCCATATCCTTCCGGGTGAATGCTTGCGTCCCGAACGATTTTCCACTCTTTACCGTCCAAATCTTTGACACGATAGGCATCGTAGCCACCGCCGGAATGCTCGGCGCGGGTTCCAAACAGATCGGCCAGCGTTCGGGCTGCCGTGGCGCGGTTTATCCCGGTCAGTTCAATTTCGCAGCCGAAATACTGGTCTTTGAAATCAAGGGGCGTTTTGCTCACCCCGCAGTTCTGCGTCCATGGCGGCAATGCGCCGTCCGATGGCCTCGATTACATTGACCGTCACGCCGTTTCCGGCCTGCTTGTAGGCTTGGTTATCGCTCTGGATGGCAAGCACCGTGTCGATGCGGTCATCTGTCCAGCCCTGCAGCCGCAGACATTCACGCGGTGTCAGACGGCGGATGCGCCCCTCACACAGAACGCCGGAGGATTCGCCGCGATGCGTTCGGATACCGTTGCCGACTCTGGCATTTACGCACCGCGCCACTTCTGTAACTTTAGGGTCTGGGTTCAGGTCGATAAAATTCAGCGTACCCTGTTGGCAGCCGGTTGTGAGGGTATGGGCAATTTGCTTGCCCACACGCCCGCGCCGACTGTTGACTGTGGCGTAGCTCAGGTCGATGCTGTCACCGACCTGTGCCATCTGGTAGCCTGTCTTGGACGCGCACTTGATGGGTACACCCACCTCGTACAGCTCGGTCTTGCCACCGAACCCGCCCGGATTGGCTGCCAATGTGCAGCTTAGTCCTTCGGGGAAGTAAACACGTTGCCCCTGCGGTCCTCCGTGCTTTTGAACAAGAGCTGTTCCTGCTGTTTCGGTGAAAGGAAATATTTTTCCTCGACATCGCTCATCAAGATATCCGATAATGTACACGCGGTTTCTTGACTGGGGGACGCCGAAATCTTTGCTGTTAAGACATTGCCATTCGACAGCGTACCCCAATCTGTCCAATGTATTGAGGATCGTCGCAAATGTCCGCCCGCCGTCATGGTTAAGCAGTCCGGGTACGTTTTCAAACAGCAGATACTCAGGCTTCCGGGTTTCAGCCAGCCGGGCAAGCTCAAAGAAGAGAGTGCCTCGCGGATCTCCGAATCCTTTGCGTGAGCCTGCAATGCTGAAAGTCTGGCAAGGAAATCCGCCGCAAAGCAGTTCAAAGTCGGGCATTGTTTCTGGGTCTGCTTTTCTTGCATCTTCTACGAACCACTCTCCCTTCGTGTCAAACAGGGCGTTGTAGCTGCGGTTGGCGTATTTGTCGATTTCGCAGTGTCCTACGCATTCAAAACCTCCGGCACGGGTCAGTCCTTCGCGGAAACCGCCGATGCCGGAGAACATATCTACGAACTTGATCAAGGGCACAACTCCCGATGGGGATGTTTGCCGCATCTGCGAAGGTGCTTAATAGGCGCCCCTCATCAAAAACAAAAGCAGCACGTCATAGGCTGCACCAAACAAGATTTTTTTACCGTTCATAATGTATAAACCTCCTTTTTCCTTCTGCTTTTCTACCTATTATTAAAACATTGGAATCACCCCCTACAGTGAATTCAGGAAATCGAGCGCAGAGTCTGGTATAGCATTCTCTGACAGTGGGCTTGGAACAGCGCCGGTTATGTTGACTGCCTGCAACTCCTCCCGCACCACCTTGCGGATGCTTTTCTCCAGCCTATCTGTCTGCTCCGTCGCAAGAATGGCTTGTACCAGAAACTCTTTGCGTTTGGCTGACGGCACTTGCTGCAGCAACGCCCACGCGCGGCGGTGCTGCGGGTCGCTAAGGTTCGGACGGAAAACGTACTGTGGGCGTTTCATGCCTCGCTTTTACGGCGCGACACGGCGGCCAACGCGCGCTCGAACCCGACCGCGTTCACCTTGTCGTCCAGCAGGAAAATCGTCTTACAAAGGCCGTCTTTGGGGCTTAGGTGGCGGCTCACCACCGATGCGCCGCCGCCCAGCAGCACGGCGGGGATGGCGTGCAGGTCAAAGCCGGCTTCCATCGTGGCAGACAGCAGATGCTCTGTGTACTTGCGACCTTGTTTGTTTACAATGTCGCGCACCGTATCGCTGACCGTGCAGGGCTGACCCGCCAGCATATTTTCGATTTGGGCATCCGTGAGGGACAGCCCGGTTTCGCGCCGCACCTGTTCCCGAATATCATCCACGCAGCGGATCATGCCGAGCTCCAAGCTGTGCGCAGTGTCAGCCGCAGGGATGGCGTTGTCGATGCGCATAAGGTCCACTGTCCAGCCGCCCAAATCCATGAGGAGCATTGAGGGTTCGTCCTGCAACAGCCCGGTTTCGGTCATAAGGGCGGCGTAGCCTTGGGGGAAGATGGCAACTTCTTCGATAGTGATGCTGTACTCCACACCCTCGAACTTGTAGTTCACAGGCTGGTTGCTTCGCAGCAGATAATCTTTGAACTTGGGTTTGTCGCGCCCAAAGCTGGTCAGCGGCAGCCCCGCCGCAATGCGCACCGAGCATTCGGGCGGCAAGCCGCGTTGATGAATCTCCTTTGCGATAGCTGCCAGTGTCAGCAGGTAGTAGTTGTCGTTTACGGTCTTGTCCCGCTGGATAGGCTGCCGCCCGGAGCCACAAACAAAAAAGCACCCGCCAAACTCTAAGAGTCCTTGGCGGGTGTAGGGTTCGTGTTCTCCGTAGCTGGTAAGTCCAGCCGGAAATGAACAATGCGCTGTTTTGATGGCGTAGTAACCGTGGTCGATGCCGATAATGATGCTCATGGGAAATACCTCCATTTTTTGTATTCTACAATCTATAATAAACGGTTGCCTTTTGGGGCTTCCGGAATTTTTGCATGAAAAAAGCGGTTCATTGGTATTATACCAACAAACCGCCATTAAGGAATTGGAGAGCTTATTTTGACAGTCCTCTCCCCTTTTGATATAATTTGCTCTTGATTGTCGCCTCCAAATTATGAGGGAGGTGAACGCTTGAGTTTTCAGGAAATAATTTTGCTGCTTACTTTTATTGGCAGCTGCATATATGCCACCGTTTCTCTTACACTAAAAGTTCTTGAATTTCTCTTAAAAAATAAAAAGAGCCGCTGACTTGGGTTGAAGTCAGCGGCAAAACGAAAGCACTCACACAAAGCGACAATCATTATGAAAATAGCCTTACGTTTCCGTAAGGCTATTTTTGGTGCACCATCGGGGACTCGAACCCAGGACCCACTGATTAAGAGTCAGTTGC